>JACCDO011473037.1_pt1 | contig 35588 bp, 34 predicted proteins | sample 7446101 | NCBI WGS metagenome assembly JACCDO01 (sample SAMN15323440, study PRJNA562643) | freshwater metagenome | isolation source: river surface water | place: USA:Blue River Watershed | collected 2017-08-16 | reverse complement strand
TGATTATTTTTTAAATTAAAATTAACTCTTTGAATGTTTTTAACAGACAAAGGTCTATTTTTTTGTTTACCTCCTGTACTTTGACCATTTGTACTATTTGTACTATTTGAAGTTGTTGATGATATATTTGTATTTGTATTTGTATTTGTATTTATTGATGTATTATTAATTTGTTTTTTAGCTTTATGACTATTTTTTTTATCAAGCATTTGAGAGTGTGGCTTTTTTTTATTTATTACTATTTGTTGAGGTTGCGATGGTTGTGATGGTTGTGATGGTTGTGTTTGAAGTTTTTGTGGTATTGCTTGTTGTTGTTGTTGTTGTTGTAATGTTTTTTGTAATGATGATTGCTTGTTCATTTTTTTTAAATATATCTTATAGATTAAAATGATAATTTATATTATTAATTTATTTATTTATTTTAATTTTTCAAACGATATTGTACATAATTAATAATATTAATTTGTAATTTTTTAACATCATCTGGAATATTTTGATTTTTATACTGTTGTAATAAATTACTTTCTACATTTAATGTGTGAGTATACATTTCATTATATTTAGTTGGATGAATTTGTGATTTTAATCTAAATATTTTAATTTTTTCTATTTGAACAGCAGCCCATCTTTCAATGTATGGATATTTTTGAAAATATGTTTTTTTCAATAAATTATAACTATCTAGAAAATTTCTTTCTAAATCTTGAATTTGAATATCAGGTTGTTTTGGTGTAATCGGTATAGGTGTTGGCGTAGGTGTATTTATTTTTGAAATAGGTTTCGGTATTGCCCCAACATCAATATTATTTTTTTCATCTAATTTTTGTGAAATCACATTTCTTAAAGTTTTATTTTTTTCCAATGGAATGTCAAGTTGAGGTGGAGGCTCAGTATAACCAGTTTCTTCCATTGGAATATCATCTAAATCAACTTCTTCATGTTCACTTTCTGAATCATAATCTATTTCTGTTTCTGTTTCTGTTTCTGATTCTTGTTCAATAGTACATTCAGATTCAGATTCAGTATAATTTATTATTTCTTCATTCACTTCACGACCAATTGAAATAGTTCTTGTTCTAGTTTGTTCAATATTTCTAATAATTGGTTGATTTTCAGAAAGAATATTATTAGTTGATTTATGTTCTTTTTCTTTTTCAAAATTTATCTTTGATTTATCTTTTTCCGTGTCAATATTCTTTGACATATCATTTCTAGGTGTATCTTTAACAGAAATTTCAACTTTAATTTCCTCATTGATAACTTCTTTTACAACCTCTCTTACTTTAACATCTTTTGTATCTTTTGTATCTTTTTTCTCATTAGAATTTTTTTGATTTAATTTTAAAGGCATTATTGAGTCTTTTGCGATAGCGTATTCTGCTAATTTTTCAAATCTTTCTTGGATTTTATTTTTTTCATTTTCTTTGATTAAAGCCATAGCATCAATGTTTGATTTAGATTTCTTTTTAGATGGAAAAATAGTTTTTAATTTAAAATTTGATGCTGAATTTTGTTCTCTTTCTTCTAGGATATAATCAATCATATTATCAACTATTTTATCGTTATTACAATATTTTGACAAAGCTTGTCTTAAAAATTTTTGATTAACTGATGGCATTCTAGATGTTTCAACTAATTCTAATTGTCTATCAATACCATTATGATTCAAATTTAATGAATGGATATTATTTTTTTTGTAATAAGATGATATTTCTTTACTTAATTTATCTCTAGCCTTTGTTCTTTCAGATTTAGCTTTGGATAAAGAACGAATTTCCTCATCTAATTTTAAAAATTCTTTAATTACATTAGAAAATTGAATAGACATCCTATTTAATAATTTTGTATTTATAATATATTATATTGTAAAACAGTTATTATAATATTATTTTATACTCATCTCATAATTTTATACTTTTAATTTTGAAAATTGAAAGATGTCTGAAAAGAGAGATGAAAAGAGGGATGAAAAGAGGGATATTAACATGAAGGCTACTTTATCAGCTGTTAAAGAACGTCAAGAAAGACTTTCTCAAATTAAAGAAAAAAATATGAAAAAGTCTAATCAAGATACTAAAATAGCAACAGGTATTCAGTTACTTTATAATGTAATGAAAAACGAAAATATGAAAATATTATCAGATGTTAAAGATGTTTTTAAAACAAACTTACCTTTCAATTGTGATCTACAAAAAGAATATATTAAACCTCCTTATTTGGTTCCAAAAATTGTAAGTCATAAATTTGAAAGACATTTGAATTCGATGGTTTAATTTTATAATTTATTCTTGATTAATTGATTACTTGATTACTTGATTTATTGAAATTAAATAATTACTAAATTTTTCTTTTTTTTCTAAATTATATAAAAAATTATTATATATTGATTTATAATAAATAATATTTTAATATGGATCTTCTTAAACATCGTTCTGAAAAAGCTATCAAAAATCAAGAATTAATTAAAGAAATTTTAGATAAAGATTTAGTTCAAAGGTATCAATTTGGTTCTTTAGCTGAAATGAAATTAATTAGAGAATTAATGCTTGATAAAATAATGAATGAAAAATTAAAAAATAGAAAAGATATCGAAATGTTTGATAAGATTAAAGACTCATTACAAGAGTATTTCTATATTGAAAATCTAGACCAGTTAGACGTAGGTGATTATTTAAGATATTTAAGTTTTAATAATGATGGAGAATTTGAGCTTAAGAAAGGAGGGTTTTATGTCAATACAAAAGATAATTTCATAATATTAAAATCATCTGACACACAACAAAATGTTAAAAGTTCTTATTGGAAAATTAGCGATAAAACACCTATTTTTTGTAAATTAAATGATAATGATAAAATGATTCTTGTTTTGATGGAAAAAATAGTCTAATTACAATATATTCTCATGTAAAAATTTGATAATATCTTCAAATGTAATTTCATTTTCATTTATTACATCACTATTGTTGATATTATCATTATTATCATTATTATCATTATTATCTATAAAATTACAACAATCACAATCACATAAATTTTTATATTTTGGTTTATATTTATAAATTAGGGGAAGTAATTGTTTCATAATATCTAATGAATTATTGATAACGAAAATATAAAAATATTTATCATTCTCATAACATTCGTGAAGTTTAACTAATCTTTTTAAATTTTCAATTTCTTTATTTGTTAAATCGTGAAAATTCATACCAATGTAACCTTCACAATCACCATCTTTACTGATTTTATTAAGGCATATATCAATAATATCTAAGGCTTTAAGAGATTCTTTTCGAAATTTATATCCATTATTTGTGGCTTCTTCTATTTCTTTGTATGATAAAGTATGAAAATAAATTTTTTTTTCTTTAATAATTCTTTCACATTCTGGAGATATTTTAATATTTTTACCATCAAAATAACATTTTGAATATTCAATTGTATATGTGTCAATACATTGTAAAATAGTCCATTCAATTGTGTTGAATAATTTAACTACATATGGATAAGAATCAATATTTAAATCAATACCATATGTTGTAATAGAATATCTAATATAATTGAAATTTTTCGAAAAAAAATCTAAAATTGTTACAAACCCTTTTTTGGTTAATATACAAAAATCTAATTCATTTGCTTTTTTATTAATCAAGATATTATGTATAAAATTACCAGAAATAATAAAATCTGTACCGAATCCATTTAATTTGGATGAATCAAATTGTAAATAATCATTAATAATATCAATAGTTTTATCAGATGTTAAAAATTCATCAATTGTATGATGTTTTTTATAAAAAAATCGACCCATGGTAGATAGAGTTATTAAATTTAAATAATATATTTATGTTTTTACACCAAATAAATATATATAAATAATCTTATATGGTAAAAAATAAATATAGAAAAATATAGAAAAATATAGAAAAATAAATAGAAAAATAAATAGAAAAACAAAGATAAAATTCTAATAGTTTCTATTTTGTGGTAAAACAAATATGTTATTAATAAATCTGTTCATATAATTAGTATATTTATTTGTTGTGACTGAAATAAAATATTCAAATAATGTTGGTACCGATGTTAGAGCAGTAATAATCAAATTTTTATCAATTTCATTAATTCCTGGAAAAATTTTATCAATATTTTCCTGAAATTTTTTAAAAGCTGATATTAATATTTTCTTTTTAATATCCCATGATAAATCAGTATATTTTGATATAACATTACCTACTTTACCAACAATAATAATCAATTGAGATGGAATATTACCTGGTTCTATTTTTTCATTATTAATATTATCATATATTGTTTGGTATAATTCATTGACAATTTTATTAAATTCAGTTAAATCTGTTTCTGCTGTAGGTTTTGGTAATGATTCTGATTCTGTTTCTGTTTCTGTTTCTGGTATAGGTGTTGGGGTTGGTATAGTTTCTGATATCGATGTTTGGATTGGGGTTGGTGTGTTTTCTGTTTCTGGTATAAATGTTAGTAATGATTCGGATTCATAAAATTCTTCTTCATTTGTATGATTATTATTTTCATTAATTTGAACACTAATAGTTACAGTTTTTTGTTTTTCTAACTGGTCTTCATAATCAAAAACCATTGTGTGGATACTTTCCATTAAATATATTTGATGGTTTTTAGTGATATTTAAATCATTAATAATTTTTATTAAAATATCAAGTATAATACGATATTTATTTGAACTTGATACTTGATAAGTATTTTCAATATAATTATATACTTTTTCAACAATTGAAAAGAAATTATCTTTGATGGGGTTAAAAGATTTAATATAATCTTTTAAATCATTATTATTTGTAACTAAATTTATAATATCATTGTTCGATAAAGATTGGGACATATTTAATAATATTATATTTAGTTATTGATTTATTTTTATATTTTATTTTTTTTAATTTGATTTATTTATATATTTATATATTTTCATATATCTTAAAGTTTTATGTTACTATTAACAACCCATTTTCAATAGCTAAATATCTAAAAATTGATTTTTATATTCATATATAAAGGATAATACAAAAAAATGAAGAACCCCTCCTGCTGCGACCTCGATGCTTATATCACCACGAGTGATATCCACCCGTTCTGTATCACTAAACAGTGCTCTGATGCCTGGTGTGATGGGATGAACCGTGGTGGACAACGTAGTGTTCTTGTCGACGGATGCTTTGGTAACGATTGCCTTTGCGTATGCTTCCCCTGTGCTTTTGCGGCTGACATCATCGCATGCGTGCCTTTTCTCGCCATTTTTGGCGTGAAGAAGTGTGCGAAGTGTGTGAAGCCCGACGCGCCTCCTGCTGTTGTGACAAAACAACCTTACCCGGTGGTTTTTACTTACAATGACTGAGTAAATATGAGAAGATACGTGGTATGAATTACCAGTATTTTTATTTTTTTATATTTTTAGATTTTTAGATTTTTATATTTTTTAGATTTTCCGACTAATCATAAAAATTGATTTTTTTTTATTTTTATAATAATATTGTAGTTATGTATTATTAACTATAATTCTTTAATATTTGAATCAAATATTAAATTTCCTAAAATGGAACCCCGTAACAAACTCCACTACTATCCGTGTGAATGTTCAATTATTAATTATGAAGATTATAAAAATTTTGTATGTAATGATGAATCGAGTGAAACTATAAATGATAGAAATTGTATATGTTTTCCAATAATTTGTAGTATAGGTATTATTTTTGATATTGTTACATGTATTCCTTTCTCTTTTTATTCATCTTATCAGAAATGTAAAAAATGTACAAAATGTTATGTTCAGAAAAATAAGGTTTCAGTGGCTATAATTAAGCATCATAGTTTAAATGATTCTCTCCCTTCTTATGAATTTACAATAAATAATACGAATGAGATAAATAACACTATTACACAAATAGTTTTAGATCGTCCTCCTTCATATTATTACATTTACTGAAAAAAATATTATTGTATCAGAAATAAACAACTTAAATATATTTTTTTTTATAATATTAAATATATAATTTATAATATGGGCGGTAAGATTAATAGTACAATTTTTGGTAATTTGTTTTATTTAGTGTCTAATAATTTTAGAAATAATAATAATTTATTTTCTAAATATAATGAAAAATTTATTTTATGCGGTACTAATTTTTCAGGGGAATTATCTTATAAAAAAATAAATATTAATACAAATAAAATTAAACTAGATGAAATTAAATCTGAGATTATTATAAAAAATGATTCAGATAGAATTTGGTTTGTTGAAAAATATGTTATCAAATCACATAACAATAATATAATAGAAAAACATAATATTAATACAATTTGGCATGCTCCGAATAATATTAAATATATTTGTCATACTGAATATAAAGACCTTCCTAAGGAACTTTTTATGACATTTGATAATACCACTTTAAAAGATATTATATCAGTTCGTTTTTCTAAATAAAAATAAAAGTATGTTAGTAATTTTGACCATCACCATGTTGTAAGTCATAATAAAAACATATATCAGTTAGATAAAGACATTTGGTGTTTTGTAAACACCGTAACCAACAATCATAATCTTCTTGACCATTTTTAACTAATCTAAAGTTTTGAATTTTATCTAATAATTTTTTTTCAACAACAACACTTGAACAAATACAACAATTATGAATACTTAAGAAATAAAAATCCCATACCTCAGGGAATCCATTTTTATGAGATAATAAATCTTCTTTATCTTTTTCTTTATAAATATTTATTAAAGTATCAAAATAATGTTCGGCATTATATTTTTTATATGATTTTACATTACCATTAAACATTCCATTACCAATTAACCCATCAGTACATGACATTATAAAACCTTTTTCTTTCATTTTTTTAATTTGAATTTCTAATTTATTTGGTAACCAAATATCATCATCATCAAGAAAAGCTATGTATTTCCCAGTCGCTATTTTAATGCCTTGATTTCTTACATATCCAGCACAAGGAAATCCTGTAACAAATCTTGAATTCTTAATTAGATGAATTATATTGACGTCATCTCCAAAATTGTGATTATAATATTCTTTTTGAGTTGAACAATCATTAATTACAATAATTTCAATATTTTTATAAGTTTGATTACGAACACTATTTATTGAATTCAATAAATATTTAAATCTATTATATGTTGGTATTATTACAGAAACTTTATCTTCCATGGTATACTTTTATTTTTTATTTTATTTGTTTTACTATTTATAAAATTTATATTGATTGACATAAAAAAAAATAAAATAAAACGAACCTTTTTAGTTATAAAAATATATAATAAAAATTGAAATGTATAAATATTATAAGTAATAATTGTTGTTTAATATTTAAATTTTACAACAATTCTTCTTAGTTTACAATGACTAAGACTCCCAAGGGTGCTGCTAGCGCCTCTGATTCTAAGGCCATTAAGGCCAATGCTGCTCCTCTTTCTCGTGGTCGTCGTTCTCATGATCCTAATCGTGCTTTGGCTTCTCTGCCTGCTAGTCGACTAATCGATAAGGTTTACAACATTCCTGATACTAAACTAATGTCTAAGGGTCTTATGACAGTTTTAGCGACAATTGGTAATTTGAAGGAATCTCAACTACCAATTGGACCCAATGAACCAAATCCATTGGGTCGACCTGTTATTTACAATTTTAATCAATTTATTGACTGGGCAAAAAGTTTTTCGATTGATGAAGGGTTTATTGTAGTATCATTATATGGATGTACTGGTTCTGGTAAGTGTATTTCGAAGGGTCAATTTTGTGGTAAAAGTATGCATATCAACTCTGGTGGTTTAACTTTTACTAATAAGCGTGGTAGTCACATTTTGCTTTGTGGAACAAACTCACACAACTCAGCTCATGCTTTTGTTGATTTATCTGACCCTTATGTAAAACTTATCTCGTCGTGTTTGGCTTATCTGAAATATATTGCTATTGATGATGTTTCATCTGCTACTGCTACAAGTAATAAGTTGTTTGATGACGATATTTCCTTTCAAGAAGATATTACATCAGATGTTTCTTATCCTTTGTTTGTTGATACAGTAAAGTTGATTAATCCAGCTGTTAAATGTCAGAAATATGACAATCCTGATGTTAAACTGAAAGTCAAAATAGATAAACCTAAACTATTTGGTTCAGGATATTATGCTAATATTGAGCTACCTCCAACAGATGACGAAGAAGATGATGAAGAAAATCCTGACGGAACATCAAATCCAAATACTAAAAAGAAAGTCACAAAAAAATCAAAACAATCTACTATTACTCTGAACCAACCAATTGATGAAAATCAAGAGGACGATGAAGATGATGAAGATAGTGATGAAGATTAAATAAATTAAAAAGTATTTTGAAACCACTTTGTTAAATTTAAATTTAAATTTAATAATAATTTTTTTTCTATTTAAAGATTAATAAAAAATAATATTAACATGCCTGAAGATTTATTCAAAAAAAGAGCTCTTTTAACAAAAAGAGAAAGAAAATATTGTACATGTCTTTTAAAAGTTAGAGAAAAAACAAAAATTAATCCTTATGCGATTTGTACCAAGTCATTATATAATTTACAAGGTATTAAACGTCGTAAAATAGTTGATTGTGACTACAATTATAATTATGAAAAAATACCAGTTAAAATGCTTCGTTCATTAGCAAATGAAAGAAAAGTTCCTATTAAAGGAATAAGAAGTAATCGTAATAAATTAACTCCAAAAAAAACATTAATTAATAGATTATCTCGTCAAATAACAGAACGTCGTTCTGAAAGATACCAATCTTTAAAAAATAAAAAATAAAAAATAAAAAACAAATAAAATTGATTTTTTTTATTAATATAACTTTTTCAGTGTTTTTAATTTTAAATATGAGTAATAATGATTATCATAGAAATTTAATTAGCATTATTAAATCTGATAACCGCCATGATTTTTATAATATTTTTGAAAAGATTATAAATAATGAAATTCCAACAAAGAAATACCATCTAGATTTATGTTTATCATTTTTATCAATGGAAAATAATCTAGATATTTTAAGTAAGTACTTTGTATTGCTTGTAGATTTTTATAAAGTTAATAAATTTAAATATGATATTTCTAGTTACCCTTTAATTATTAGAATATCATCTTCTTTAGGAAAATTTAAAAAGTCAATAGATTATTTAATCGAAATGGAAAATATGAAAATCCCTATTAAAAACAGGACTATTTCACCAATGATAGAGTATATGTCTAGATATTTTCTGGTAAATGATAACCTAGAAATAAATATTTTTGAAACATTGATAGGTATTTTTGATAAATATTATAAACTTTTTAAGACAGAACAATTTTTCCAATTATTAATTTATTTTAAGTATTATCTAAACAATCAGCATCTAGAAAATAAAAATCATCAAGTATCAAAAGACAAAATTAAATCTAGAATGTATACAATATTTGAAATATGGAAAGATATTGATTTCATTTCAGACTATAAAATAGTTGAAATTTTAAAAAGTAAAGAATTTGATTATATAGGATATGAATTATTTAATACTAATATTATTGATTCTACCTGTTCTAGATGTAGTACTAAACTAAAAAAACATGAATTGACATATTTAGAAAGACAAACATTAGTTAATCAACTTTATAAAACTTATATAAACACTTTAACAAATCAAACAAATCATAACAAACCTTATGGCTTAGAACTCTTTAAAAAATTTATTGAAAAACATTTAGATATTGAAACAACATTTTATATTATTGATGGTGGTAATGTAGGTCATTCTAGTAATGGTATATTTATTTCGGATATTGTAATTCAAATGTTATATTATCTAGAAAGCAATTTTGATAAATTAAGTATGTCAGAAAAGATTATTGTAATTCTACATCAAAGTCATAAAAAAGATTTTGATAGTAAATTTAATAATATAATTAATAATACAATTAATAATATAGTCAATTCTAAAATTAAAGATAATGTAGAAATTTGGTATACACCATTTAAGGAAAATGATGACATCTATTGGCTATTAAGTTCTTTTATGCTTGAAAAATCATATGTAATAACAAATGACAAAATGAGAGACCATCATGTTGATAAATTAGATGAAACTCTATTTAATCGTTGGAAGCAAAATCATATAATTAACTATACTCTAGATATATCATTTGATAAAGTAAATCAAATAAGATTTAATTTTACATTTAAATTTCCTTCACCATATACAATTGGATTTCAAGAGTCAGAATCAGAATCAGAATCAGAACCAAAAAACCATCATTTACCTTTTACATCTTCAAATAGCGAAAGTATAGATGATAATTTAGAAATTGAATGGGTATGTATTTTATCCAAATAAATTTTACTTTTCTTAATCTTTATCACATTTGAATGATTACAATTTTTTGTTTTTTGTTTTAACTTTTGTTTTTGCTTTTGTTTTTTTATTTGGTATATGTTTTAGTAAAAAAAAGTCTAAAAATATTATAAATATTATAAATTTATAATATAAATAATTAACAAATAATTTATTAAAGTAAGTTAAAGAGAATAACAAATCATGAATTTAGAAAAAGATACCTGGAGTATTATATCAAATTATTTCGAAACAACCCCTAATTATTTAACAAAACATCACTTAGATTCATATAATGATTTTGTTAATAATAAAATATTTGATATTTTTAATGACAAACAATCAAACCCTCAAGTCATTGTTTTGATAGATAAAGAGAATTCTGATATTACTTATTTAATTAATGTTTATTATGGAGGAAGAAATAGAGACAAAGTACACATTAGTCGCCCTGTTATTTATGATTCCTTAAAAGACCAAATGAAACCAATGTATCCTAATGAAGCTAGACTTAAAAACCTAACCTACGCTTTCAATGTTTTTTGTGATGTGGATGTTGAATATATTATTAAAGAAAAAGACACGATTATCTTCCAACAATTTAGTCAATTTACATTCAAAGATATCAATATCGGAAGAGTCCCAATTATGTTACATTCAACTTTATGTCCTTTATCTGGATTATCTAAAGAAGCACAAAAGAAGTTAGGTGATTGTCCTTATGACCATGGTGGTTATTTTATTATTAATGGTCGTGAAAAAGTTTGTGTTTCCCGTGAACGTAAATCAGAAAACACTCTTTATATAAACAAGTCAGGAAACCCCGATTTTCTGTGGTCAGCCGAAGTTAAATCAGTTCCAGCAGAATTTCGTTATGCTAGAAACACTTATCTTCATGTTGTTGAAAACACAAAAGAAATAGTTGTTGAAAATCCCTATTTTAAATCAGGTAAATCAGATACTGGTGGTAAATATATCCCTTTATTTGTTTTATTTAGAGTTTTAGGTGTTGAAACAGATAAAGAAATCTTAGAATATATTTTTCATAACTTAGACGATGAATTCGCCAAACAAGGTCTTCGTTTACTTGAACCATCAATGGACAATGAAGATAATAAAGAAATATTTGACCAAATGTCTGCTTTAAATTATCTTGAAAAATTTATTAAGAAAATGGAAGGTGGAGAAGGTGGTGATATTCAACGTAACAGAGTAGAAAGATACGCTGTTTTATTTAAAAATATATATGACAACTTATATCCTCATGTAGGTCATGATTTCCGCGACAAAGCTTTATACTTAGGTTACTGTGTTAATCAACTTTTACAAGTAATGTTAGGTATCAAAGAAGAGGTTGATCGTGATTCTTTTGAATATAAAAGAGTTGATTTATCAGGGTTTATGATTGCCAATCTTTTCAGAGATGGTTTTAGACAATTACAATATGATGTACGTAACCAAGTTTCATCGGCTTTTGAATTCGGTTACATTGAATTAAAAGGTGAAGCTATTGTAAGTATAATTAATGACGGTTCAGTGAGAACAATTTTTAGTCCTACATCGACTGAAGAAATTGTAATGAAAGGGTTTCAAACTGGTACTCTTAGTAACCCTGGTGGAACCAGTAGTAAAAAAGGTGTTATTCAACAAATCGATCGTCGTGGTTACTATAGTTATTTAGGTCAAATTAGACGTTTAGTTACACCAAATGATACAGGTACACGGGTACCTATCGATCAACGTCGTTTACATGCTTCTCAATATGGTTATATGTGCCCAATGACTATTATGGATGGTACTAATGTAGGTATTAAGAAACATTTCACATGTTTAGCTCAAGTAACATCTGGGTCCCCCAGTGAACCAATTAGAAGAGCTATTGAAGAAACAGGGTTAATTCCATTAAGTGATTTACATCCAAGATTATTATATAAACAAACTAAAGTATTTCTTAATGGTAAATGGATTGGTGTTCATTCAAATCCTTCTAAATTAGTTGAATGGATAAGACTTCTTCGTAGAAATGGTTTAATTAATATTTATACTTCTATTTCATGGAAAATAAAAGAAGATGCTGTTGTGATTTTAACTGATGGTGGGCGTTGTACAAGACCATTATACATTTTAGAAGATAATAAACCAACAATTAATGAAAAAATTATTCGTGAATTAAAAGCCAAAGGCCGTACATGGATGGATTTAGTTGTCGGAACAAAAGATAAAAAGAAGAAAATTCCTTACATACATAATGAATATTATCATCCTCATGATATGGGATATAGTAAAACTGATACAATCGATGATTTAAAGAAACATTCAGGTTGTATTGAATATTTAGACAATAATGATATGAATAACGTTATGTTAACATCTTCTTTTAATCTTGATAGTAAATTTGTTGAATATACTCATTCTGAATTACATGAGGCAATGATGTTAAGTTTAGAAGCTCAAGGTATTCCATTTGCTGAACATAATCAACTTCCTCGTAATGTTTATGGTATTGGTCAATCCAAACAAGCTATTTCAACCTATGCTACTAACTTTGCTCATCGTATTGAAACAACTGGAATGGTACTCTCTCATCCTCAAAAACCTTTAACTAATACTAGAATTGGTAAACATATTTACAATGATAAATTAGGTCATGGACAACAAATTATTGTAGCGGTTAGTGCTTACACTGGTTACAACCAAGAAGATTCAGTTATTTGCTGTCAAGATTCAATTGATTTAGGTATGCTTAAAATCTCATATGCTAAAGGTTATGAACAAACTGAAAAACAAGACCCTAAAACTGGTACATTTGAATACTTTTATAATCCTGATACACAATTATTAAGAGAAGATGCTGATCAGGTAAAACCTAAACAATATAATGATTATTCTAAATTAGACAAATTTGGTTTAATTAGAGAGGGTACTCATTGTAAAGGAGATGAAATTGCTGTTGGTAAATATGTTAAATTTACTCGTAGTAATGATCCACCATTAGATATGTCAGTTGAAGTTCATGGTAAAGGTGAAACTATTGATAAAGTTTTTACCTGTTATACTGATGATGTCAAAAATAAATTAGCTAAGATTAGAGCTATTAAAGAAAGACCACCTATGATTGGTGATAAGATTGGTTCTAGATATGGTCAGAAAGGTGTTTTAGGTATTACTTTAAAGAGTGAAGATATGCCATTTACGAAAAGTGGTCTTAGACCAGATATTATTATCAATCCTGGTGCTTTCCCTAAACGTATGACTAACGGTCATTTAATTGAGACAGCTTATTCTAAATTATGTGCTATGTTAGGCTTAGTTGGAGATGGTACAGCTTTTATTCCTAAAAATATGGATGAAATTGGTGCTAAATTAGAAGAAGCTGGTTTTGAAGGTCAAGGTAATGAAATCCTTTACAATGGTTTTGATGGACAACAGATGGGTGCCAAATTATTTATTGGTCCTTGTTTTTATCAACGCTTCAAACAAATGGTTGGTGATAAGATTCATAGCAGAGGTTCTGGTGCTAGAAATGAAGAAGATTTTTCAGGAATGGGAGGTGGTTATACTGTTCGTGAACGTCAACCATTAGCTGGTAGAGCTTTAGGTGGTGGTGGTAGAATCGGTGAAATGGAACGTGATTCTATTGTTGCTCATGGTATTGCTGGATTCTTAAAAGAAACAATGATGGAACGTTCTGATAAGTATTATACTCATATCTGCCAAAATAGTGGTAGACTTGCGATTGTAAACCCTAATGAAAACTTATTTATGTCACCGGATGTTGATGGTCCTATGAATTATGATGTGATTGAAACATTAGAATTAGATAAAAACGAAAACAAAGGAAGGGAACTTCAAGAAACTTTAGGTCCTAATACATTTAATCAACATGAAACAGAATTCTTTAGAGCATACATGCCTTATTGTGCTAAATTGATGATACAAGAGTGTGAAGCTATGGGTCTTTCCATTAAATTAAGATCGTCTGAATCAAAACCTATTTTGGAAGAAGAAAGAGTGAGTGCTAATGATTTTAATAAGATGACAAAATCTAGAAGTAAGGAAGTAGAAGATGATTTTAAAGAACTAGAATCATTAAAATCATTTTTAAAAGAAAGATTTCCTAAACACAAAAATGAAGAAGAGAAAGATGATGAAGAAAATGAACAAGAAAATGAACAAGAAAATGAAGAAGAAAATGATAATGAAACTGAAGATAAAGAAGGAGAAGTAGATAAAGAAGAAGGAGAAGAAGATGAACAAAAACAATATGGTGGTGGGTTATCATCGTTTGATAAATATGAAGATCACCAAAGAAGTGAAGATTATAAAATCTCTGAATCTTTTGAAGATGTTTTAGATACACCAATGAATCATTATCAATCTGGTGGAAGTGGTTTTCAAGCTGTATCAACTGATTATATGGACTCATCAAATTCTAAATTAGAAATGACAGATGTCCAAAATTTAGGTACTGATATTTTAGGTGGACAAAAAGCTATAACTCATGATCCTTTAACATCTTCTTTAAGAAATATGGATAGACCTTATTTTTCACCTATTAATCAAGGTGTACAAAGTGGAGGCGGAGGTGGTATGGCTCAAGAATCACCTTCTCCACCTTCACAACAAAGTGATGTTAAAATAATAACATTAGACCCTAATTATTTAATGAAGGATGATGATCCATTTTCATCACAACAACCTCAACAACATCAACAACAACAACCTCAACCTCAAGCTCAACAACCTCAAGTACAATCAGGTGGTAATATGAATATGAATATGAATATGAACATGAATCCAGGACCAGTGCCTACACAAGATCCAGGAAATAGACCTTCATTTATACCTCAAAAACCAACATTTGATAATGAAATATTCATCTAAATTGTTTCGTTTTGTTAATAATTTTTGATTTTATTTTTAGTTTTTTTTTATTTTTTTATTTTTCTTAATTATTATATCAATTATTTTGATTTAATAATAAAAAATTGAAATTTAAATACAAAAAGACTTAAAAAATATCTTCATTTATAGAAAGTTAAGAGATAATAAATTAAAATGAACTTCGAATTCTTAATGAAAACACGTGTTAATCTTCTTAAAATGCTTAAATATCGCAAAATTGATGTTTCAGCATATGAAAAATTTAATCAAGAAGAATTAAAGAAAATGCTGCAACAGTCTCTGCTTGATAAAAGTTTTACTAACCCTGAAGTAGGTCCTTTGGATATTGTTGTAAAGAACGGAGATGGTTCTAATACTTATGTAAAATATCGACTTGATAAAATTAAAACAGCTCGTGCTATTGAATCTTTTATTGAACAAATTTATAACTCACAATTAAAGAAGAATGATAAACTTATTCTTGTAGCACCTGAAAGAATTAATATTCAAGGTTCTTCTTTTGAAACCATGTTAAATAATTTTTATAATCAACATGGATATTATGTTCAAATCATTAGTCTTCCACAATTAATGATTGATATTGTAAATCATCGTGATGTTCCTCATCATGAAGTGATTGATGAAAAAGAAAAAAATGAATTACTTGAAAAATTCCATATTAAACAAGAAAATCTGCCTGTTATTCTTCGTGATGACGCAATGGCTCGTTATTTGGGACTTCGTCCTGGTGAGGTTGTTCGTATTCTACGACCAAGTCCAACGAGTGGAACATACACTTCTTATCGTATTTGCGTTTAAAAAGTTTTTCCAATTCGAAAATTTCTGATTCGATTTCTTTTAAACTAATTTCTGAAATAGGTATTTTAATTTTAAAAAATACTTCAGACCACATTTCATTTTGATTTAATGTTTTTTTATTTTGATTTAATATATATAATTGACAATTATCAGTTATTTGCCATGATTGTTCGATAATAAAAACAATATTATGATAATTCATTTGTTGTGTAAATATATTATCTGTCGAAATATGATGTAGACTAATACGATAATCATTTGAATTATTTTTCTTTTTATCAGAAAAAGAAGTTGAATCAATTAAATTATCTGTAAAAGCATGACTTTTAAATGTTCTTTCTCTTTGGTAAATATGATTTTGTTGTTGATATTGATAATATTCTTTTTTTTTCAATATTTTATATTTTTTGTTTAAATTTAAGTATTCAATAAAACCTTCTAAATATTGACTTTGTTCAAAAATTTCAGAACTATGATATTTACCAATTTCTACTTTAATAAAATAATTATCATTGTTTCTAATTTGATTATAATTATTATTAATTAATTCAGCAATCTCTTTGATCATTTTATAGATTATAATTAAATCTTTAATTCTTTTTTAAGTTTATTCTAAAGTCATTAAAAAAAAAATATTATATATTAAATAAAAAATGAGTCAACAAAATATTAAATGTTTTGGTAAGGGTAATATAACAGAATATGAATGTGAATATCTTAGCAAAAAAATCAATAAATATTTTAAAAAATCACCTGAAGTACAAAAGAAATATCAACAATGGTTAATTGATCATGTTATTAACGCAAAAAAAAATAATAAAAAAATTTCAGGAAAAAAAACAAAAATTTTATTATTAAATGCGATTAAAGAAAACAAAAATATAGAACAACCCATAAAAGATACAATATTAACTCCTAGCCGAATGAAAGAAATTAGTAATTTCGATAAAACAATGATTACAATTGATAAGATTGATGTTGTAAATAATGCGACTAAAATATTAAGATTATTTGGTGGAAATTACAATAAAACTAAACTTAAAAATAAAACTAAACTTAAAAATAAAACTAAAAAACTAAAAAAACTAAAAAAACTAAAAAAACTAAAAAATTAAAAAACCCTAAAACAAAAATAAAACAAAAATCAATATAAACTTAAAAAAATTGAATATAAAACATATTTAGATTATTAAGCATTAGTATATTGAATTACATTATATAATAAAAATGACATCATTTCATACTTGGTTATTTCTTCAGGATGGTAATACATGTGGTATTAATCTAAGCTCTCTTGGGAGTAATTTACAAAATCCAGTTGAAAAAATTATTACTTATAAAAGTTTTCTGAAACTTATCCCTAATTCTGCTCAAGATATTAATTCTAAGTCTAAATTGAAATTAGTTAGTGAATGGAATATTTCAGGTGAATATTATCAATTATATGGTTGGATTTCTGGTCAAAGTAGCAAAATTAATATGCATAATTTTGAATTAGATGAATATCCTGACCAAGACTTTTTTGGAGATTTGATTCTTTTTAAAGTTGATCTTTCAAATCATCATTGTTTAGAAATAACTGAAGTCGATGTTCATGCGATTGATATTGCCAATCGAGAAGAAGATATCGGTGATGATGAGGAAAATGATGAAGAAGAAGAAAAAGAAGTTTCAGAGTCTGAAGATGAAAATGAAACTGAAAAAGAAAAAGATGATGAGGATGATGAAGATGATGAAGATGATGATGGTTCAGAAAATGAAGAAGATTATAATTATGAAGATGATGAAGAAAAAGTTGAAGAAGTTGAAGATGAAGATGACGAATTGTATCAAGATGATGATGATGAAGATGGAGAACCATCTAGTCGAGCTCGTAAGAAACAAGCAGTTAAAACAGCTTCATGTAATTTTTCACGATTAATTTCAAATAATATTCTTAAAGAACAATTGGAAAAAACTAAACCAGGGTCTGAAAACGAGAAACAGCTTTTGATTCTTGACAATTTTAAGAAACTTCTTTTTCCAAAGAAAGATAAACTTAATAAAAATGAATTGAATATTATTTATGAAATTGAAAGAGGTATTTATAATTGGTCTATTCGTGAAGCAGATAAGAAAGGATTTGTTTCTACCTGGGAGGATCGTCATTTTATTAAAATTTATACTCGTAAAGCAATTTCAATCTATCAAAATCTTTCATCAGATAATCCTCAACTTGTTAAATTTACAATGGAAGGTGATAATGGATATAAATTATCTGAAATGTCACCTACCGAATTAAATCCTGGGAAATATGTGGAAATTATTAACAAAATTAAAGAAAAAGATAAAGTTATGTTTGAAAAGCGTGCGACTGTTGGTTCTAAACATTTCAAATGTGGTAAATGTAAAGAGAAAGATGTCGCTGTTACAACAGCCCAAACTCGTTCTGGTGATGAAGGTATTACATTGTTCTTAACATGTAATAATTGCGGTAACCAATGGAAGATGTCCTAAACTTTTTTAGGAAAAAAGTTTTATCAAAAAAATACTTTTTTAGGAAAAAAATAATATCAAAAAGTAAATGAATAAAAATAAAACTGTTATTATTTAATAATTTTAAATTTTTTTATTAGTAAAAAATGTTTTTGCTAACACTTTTTCCTAAAAAGTGTGTTTAACGAAGGTATGGTGGGTTAGCAACCATGTTGGGTTCGTTAATTAATTGTTGGGGTGAAATATATTCTTCACTGGTGAAAGCATTAAAGAATGGTACTTCATCTGATCTACCATCAACACTACGTGAGTAAAGGGTGTCTCTAAAGTCAGTGGCACTTCCACCACCACGTTTCATGTGTCTTCTGCTTTTACGAGATGTTTTTCTCGATCTTGATTTCGACTTTGATTTCGATTTCGATTTCTTAGCACCACCATGTAAGGTATTTTTCTTTTGTTTGCTATCATAGAAACCACCTTTTAATTTTCTACCACCTCCTGTTGTTTGGTAAAGATTAAGACCTTTAGGATCAGCTGTGATTCTTGGTGTACCGGGTGTTTCAGATTGGATACCAGCAGCTGTAGCAAAGCTCATAACTCTATCTGAAGCAGGTGAACCACCTCTATGTTTACGTGAACGAACAACTCTTTTACGTGAATGACGCTTTTGAGTTGATTTTGATTTTCTGGAGACAGATTTTGATCTTGTCATTTTAATTTTATTATGATTTTTATAAATTTATTATTATAAAAGAAATTATTTAATTTTTGAACTTTAGAAATTTTTAGAAATAAAAGAAATGAAAACAAAAGAAATATAAAATAAAATTAAAATATAAAAAATTGAAATAAGATTTTCTTAACAAATTACAAAGAGGACATATATTGTTAAATATTAAATTCATAATAAAATGGAATTCTGTGATAATTGTCAAAATTTACTCCGTTCACAAGTTGCTACGGATTCTAAAGGAAAATCTAAAATAGAATATCATTGTCGTCATTGTACTAATGTAAAACAACGACATGATAATTCACCAATTTATTCAACTGTTTATGATAAAGATATTTTTACAGGTTCATATATTAATTCTCATATTCGTTATGATAATACCTTACCACGTGATCAAAGTATTGTCTGTCCAAATACAGAATGCCCCTCACATAAAACAGGAAAAAATAAAGTGTCTTATGTAAGATATAATACAGAAGCATTGAAATTTATTTATTTCTGTCATTTCTGTGATGAAGAATGGAAAACCTCATAAAAATATATATAATTTTTAAATATTTAATTTAATTTTATTAATTTTAATTTTAATTTTTTATTTTAGATTTTCTTTAGATTTTCTATTTTAGATTTTCTTTAGATTTTCTATTTTAGATTTTAATTTTGTAAATGTTTATGTAATAAACAATAAAGATATTTTCAGATTTAATAATAAAGTAATATATTTGTGTGATAAAATATGTACGGGAATTTACCACCAAAAATCTTTGTTGAAAAATTCGAGATTAAACATGTCTATCAATTAGTAGGGGTAGCGATTGTCATTACTATATTAATCATGTTAGGTAAAATAATGTATTATTTCATAGAAGGACCTAAAATAACAAATGTCTTAAAAAATTATCAAAATAAAACAACACAAGTTTTAAGAGAGTTTACATCAAAAGATTGCGAAGAAACTTATAAAGACAAATATTTATCCGATTTTTATATAGCAAGTTCAGCGATGAGTTTTTTAGTAGATAAACAGCGATATGATTATGTTAATATTGAAATGATTAAAAATTGCTTAATCATGGGAGCACGTTATATTGAACTCGAAGTTATTAATGATTCTTTCTCTATGAATGCGAGACCAATTGTAACTACTGGATATCAACAAGGTCAATGGCAAACATCACTGAATAATGTAGATTTTGAAGAATGTTGTAACGTAATAGCAAGTTATGCTTTCGAACCAACAATTAAAACTCATAGTTATCCATTATTTTTATACCTTAAATTAAAAGTAGACAATTATGCTCCTACTCTATCTAAGATGGCTAAAATAATTAAAAAATATTTTCCTTCTAAAAAAGAAAAAATTATGGAATCTGGGAACAGAATTGATACTAATATTAACCCAGCTGAAACTAAAATTTGTAATTTGTTTAATCAGATTATTATTTGGGCTGATCCTATTCAAACTGATGAATTAGGAGATGATGATAAAAAACTAATTAAAGAATTCACAGATACAACTAATAAATATCCTCCAATTAGATTACATTATACCAAATTAACAGAATATATATATTCAAAACCATCAGATAAACCAAAAACACCGGCTGATTATCGAAATGAATCTGATATATTAACAAATCATAATAGAAAAAAATTAACAATTGTTTATCCTCATGAAGAAACTGATGTAACAACTATAAATTTTGGTCCCGAGGAAGCATGGTCTTATGGTTGTCAGTTTGTTTTAATGAATTATCAATTAGATGATGATAATCGTAAATTATATTTTGATAAATTTAAAATAGATAGTATAGTAGAAAAACCATTAATTCTTCAAAGAGACCCACCAAAGGAAAAAATTATATCAATTGATGGTTTAGTTCCAGATTCTAAGGAACAATCTGATTATTTAAAGAGACAATTAGCTTTCCTTTTCAAAAACCAACCTATTTATTTAAGACCATACAATGATCCATCGAAGGTTATAACAATAGATAATAGTGAAAATTTAATAATACAAGAAAAACGGGATAACGAGATTGATATTGAGGATACATTTTTAATTTCACCAACCTTAAGTAATCCAGATAATAATTTAATGGTATCATTGGAATCTACTAGATATCCAAATAAATATATATTTTATAATGGAAATGAATTTAATATTGAAGATTGGAGAAAACATCAATTTAGTGGAGATACTAAAGAATTTGCCAGAAGTGCTACTTTTATTCCAATGAAACCATTTGCTCAGACACGGTCTAATGTTAAAGAAGATACGACTAATATGGTTAGTTTTTATATACAAGATTCACCAAATTCTTCTTCATCTTCTCCAACATCTTATACAATGAAAAATATTATAACTTATAATATAACAAGTCAGTTATTAGAAGTTGAAGAAGATGATGAACAAAATTTCCAATTAGCTAATAGAGGTTCTTTCATAATCTATAAATTACCTGTTAAAGTATATACTAATTTTAGACAAACAAATGGTATGTATATTCATGCTGAAGGTAAAATGTTAGTATCAAAGAAAATAGATTTATCACCTAATGGAGTTTTTGAAATCATTGAAGAAAAGAATATTGGAAACTTCCCATCAGCTAAAATGAATTTTGTACATATTAAAGATAATAATGGAAATTTTTGGAGTGTTGACGAAAGCGTTATTAGAAGTAATAAGAAAATACCAGATGAATATTCAAGATTTATAATTGAAAATAATAGAGGGACTGTTAAAATTATTTTTGGAGGTGATAATAGAAAAGCCCCTATTATCGTTCAAAAAGATGGAGTTGTTCGTATGGCATATTCTAATGAATTAGATTCACCTAGAACTAATTTTATTATGGGTAATAGTTATAAAAAAATATAAAAAATATAAAAAATAATAAGAAAAATTATAAATACAATAAAAAAATTCTAAAGATAAAGTAAGATAATTAATTTATAAATATTGAAATTAAATTAAAAATAAAAATAAATATATGTCAGCAATTTCATCAAGAATATTAAATAATGCTCCAAATCAAGAAAATAATTACAATACATTTTTACTAGCATTTGTATTATGCTCCTTACTGTTAGGTATTGTTTTAATATATTTTTCACAAAAATTTAGGGTAAGTAGGGCTTTAAAGAATATGGATATTTACATTAAATTTCAAAATATTAAATCAATGGATGTCACTTTAATTAAAAATTATAAATTATGTGATTTCTATGTTTCAAGTAGTTATAATACTGGATTATCAGGAACCCAATTAATTGATTACGTTTCTACTGATATGGTAAAAAAAGTTCTTCAAACCGGTGTTAGATATCTTGAATTCCAAATTTTTGGCGATAAATATGGTCCAGATGCTGAACCAATTGTTTCCAGTGGTTTTAAAAAAGGTGAATGGAAATTCACCCTTAATACATTATACCTTGAAGATGTTTTTAAAACAATTAAAGATAATGCTTTTAGAGTATTTGATGGTTTTGATGGATGTCCTAATTATTTAGACCCATTATTTATTAGTTTAGACCTTAAAACTAATTTTAATTATTTTGTAAATAATCGAATTCAAAAATTATTTTCAGCATATTTAATTGATTATTTACTTGATCCCTCTTTCAATTATCAAGCTAAAAATATAGGTACTACTAGATTAAAAGATTTAATGGGAAAGATTGTTATATTCTCAAGCGATGGATTTCAAGGTTCAACATTAGAAGAATTAATTAATTTTTCATGGTCATATCCTAATTTGAAAAGATTTCATTATAGTGAAATTGATGATCAAATTAAAGCAGCTAAAAGTATAGTTGATAGTTCTGGTGTCAATTTAAAATCTTCTAATTTATCATCACAAGTTACAACTGCGAAAGAGAATGTTGATTATGGGCAATTAAAAGCTTTTAATAAGAAAGGGTTAAGTATTGTTTATCCTCATAAAGAAGGTGATGTTTTAACAGCAAATTATGACCCAACAAATGCTTGGAATTTAGGTTGTCAATTTGTAGCTATGAATTTTCAATCTGTTGATAAAAATATGGATAAATATATTAATAAATTCAGAAGACAAGCATTTGTTTTAAAACCTAAAAATTTAAGATCATAATTTTATCTTTTTATATTTTTAAATTTACAATAAATTTTTTAATCTATTATAATTATAATAATTATAATACACCTAAAATGAATAAAATAGAGATAACTAATAATAAAATTGTTGGTTATAAAACACATAAAACACATAAAACCCATAAAAAAAATAAAAAAACTAGTAAGTTATTATCATTTTTTGGCAAAAAGAAAGTTTCAATGTATAAAATAAAAAATCAAAATAGAAGTCAAATTGAAAAATATATATATAATTTTTATGATTTAAATCCTATTATTCATGATATCAAGTTAGATATTAAAAAACCTAGTTTAAATAAAAAATTAAATGATACAAATTTAAATGATAATAATATAATGATTAAAGGTGAATTATCATACGAATATGAATCTTTTTTAGAAAATATTAATAATTATAAACAAAAAATAGATTATATATACAGTACAAAATTTAATTTATTAGAAAAAAAAATTAATTATGTAGATAAACAAACTAAATATTTCAAAGAACTTTCCGAAGGTTATGCCAGAGGAGTATCAAGATATATTTCAAATAATTTTAAATTGCCCCACAAAGTTAGTAATGCTTTCTGTAAATTATGGGAAATATATTCAATTGATAATGATTTATTACCATTAAAACATAATCCACATATGTTTTTCGTTGCTGAAGCTCCTGGTCAATGGATATATTCTTCTAATCATTATTATAAAACAAAATATTTAGATAAAAAGGTAAAAGAAGGAAAAGAAGTAAAAGAAGAGAAAGAAGAACTGGATTCAAAAATAATATGGAAAGCTAATAGTCTAAATCCAACCCATCCAACTAATTTAAAAGAATTTGGACATGTTTTTGGCGATGATTATGGTTTTATAAAAAAATATCCTGAAAATTGGTTGTATGGAAAAGATGAAACTGGTAATATTTTTTCAGTGGAAAATCAAAAATGGTATCATGATTTTGCTAAACAATTTGATCATTTTGACCTTGTTACAGGGGACGCTGGTCTTGCGAGTGATAAAATAGAAGTTTTACAAAAATTAGAATTAGCGTGTTTATGTATGATAGCAGGTATTTCTTCGATTGGAAGTAATTGTATTATGAAACATTTTACAATATATTCTACGTATGTTAAAGATTCTGAAAAAACAAATGGGTTTTTTGTTAATATGCTTTATTTGTATTATTTACTATTCGATGAATTAAAATTAATTAAACCTGTTACCAGCAATCCTAATAGTGGTGAATTTTATGTTATTGGTAAAGGATTTAGAGGAATCAGTGAAGATAATTACAATAAATTATTATCTATTATGGATAATTTTAAAATTAATACATGTTTATTTGATAAAAATGAAATTCCAGAATCATTTGTTAAATTAATTGTAGATTTTGATAAAGAAATTAATGAATTTAGAATTAATCATAAAGAATTTGGTATTAGAATATTACAATGTTTGAAGGATAAAAAATTTTTTAAAGATAATAATGATTGTAAAGCGTATTTAAATGAAAAATTAATAAGAAATATTCATGAAAAAATATTTAAAAATTGGGTAAAAAAAACTAAATTTACAAAATAGTTATATTTTCTTTTTTGTCATTTTTGTATATTATAAATTTATAAAAATTGAAATTTTCAAATTTTTATAAATCATAGAGTCAGTTACTTTTAAAACCTGACAACTTTCACGAGATGGCTTCTGCTACTCGTTATAACATCACTTCACGTGTTGTTACCAGTAATTATGGTTCCTCTCTCTGGTTTGCTTGTTATGCTTATGTTGACCGAGATCACCCTTTGCATTGCTATAGCTCCGAATATTGCGCTGATGTTACTGGTTTTAACATTACTTATTGTGATATTACAGCTGATGGTTTATGGGCAATTGCTATTGACCCAGCACATGGTTTTTGTGAATATTGGGACGAATCACAAGCAGAAAGCGAGCTAAATCTTTTGGTTCGCAGACTAGAACAGTTCTAAACAAATTACTGGCTTCGCTATCTTTTAGCGAATAATTTTTTTATTTTTCATTTTTCATTTTTCATTCCCTCTTTTCATCACTACATTTAAGCATATTTTTTCTTAAATATGAAACAACTGATAATCTAGCCGGTTCTAATTTAGTACTATTTATATTATTTGTATTATTTGTATTATCCATTTCAATTGGTGTATTAGAATGCCATTGATGAACATCCATTGCTAAAAAGTCACCATTACGAACATCAACAGCAATTTTATATTGTGGAAAACCTAAATAACCTCCCTCCCATGTATGTCTATCATGTCTGGGATCTTCTAATATAACAAGATTACCAAAACCATCTTCAAAATCTCCAACATCACGATGTAAAGCAGTTTGCCAATTATAATTAATTGTTGCTGTCGAAAAAGCGGTATCTAGAATTTGATATTCTGGTGTCATTGAAGCTCTTTCATATTGTTTGATATAAGCTTCTGGAACTAGTTTTTTAAATTGTCTATTAATTGTCTTGAAAAAATCAAATGTCATTGCCCATTTTTCTGGTTGTTCTTTTGTAAATTTAGTCAGTCTACATGGAACAGTTAAAATTCTTTTATCTTTTTTTCTGGATGATCTACGATAATAATTACGATCCATTTGGTCGTAATATCCAATAATACTACTTCTAGAAAGATTACTGATATCATCTTTTCTTAATCTATTATCATGTCCATAATATTTCCCTCTAAATCTCCCTTTTTGGAAAATTTCTTTAACATATGGTGGTAATTTACGTTTAGTTAATAAACCAGCAGCAGCTCCACGGTTAGTATGAGGTTTCTTGGCTTCATCTTCTAAAGCCATAAACGTCTTTTGACATATTTTTTTAGGAATAACATTTTTTCTAATTTTTAATAATAAATGACGATTACCTTTGTCGTCTAATCTATAAACATCAGCATTTCCTTTAATTATTATATCATAATCATCTACTGAAAAATATGTCCCTTCTAATTTGGCTATTTCTGAATCTGATATCTGAGGTTTTACTTCAAATTCAGAAATAGATTGATTTGAATTTGAATTTGAATTTGATTTTTTATTTTTACTTCCTATTTTGCTATCCATTTTAATTTTCAATAAGATTTTTTTACTTTTACGTTTTCTAGAAAAAAAGTATTACTAAATAATAAGACAATAAAATAATAAGATTTAATTTTAAATATATAAAATGAATAATTCTGTACCACAATTTATGGATCAAAAGCAAACTGAATCATTTTTACTCACTCGTGGAGGTAACAGAGGAACAACATTTGATGCTTGGGAAGGTTTTGAAGATGACAATAAGAATAATGTCCCCGGAAATAATGTTAATACAATCCATTTAGCATCAAACAATAATGTTCAAGTACCATATTCATCTCAATATAAAAATTTTTACAAAGGTGATAAAATACTAAATGGTGACTATTTTAAAGGGTGGAATGATACTTATTTCTTTCAGTCATCTGTTTTTAGACAAAATATGGATTTTTGGATTAATCCATTCAAACCAACATTCAAATAGAATAATATTATTTTTAAATTTTTAATATAAATAATAAAATTGATTTAAAATATACTTGCTTTAAATATTTTATATTAAATTATCTAACTAAATTATCTTGAATTACAATGTATTTTAACATTATTGCTGCTTGCGATTCTAAAAATGGTATTGGTCTTAACGGTTCGATTCCATGGGTTATTAAAGAAGATATGAAACATTTTAAGGATATTACAACATCTGTTTCAGAAGATCGTTATTATAAAAATATTAATATGGTTGTAATGGGTCGTAAAACTTGGGATTCTCTACCTACTAAATACAAACCATTGCCGAATCGGATTAATGTAATTATTACAACAAAAAAACCCGAAGAAATTGAACATCATGAAAATAACCTAGTTTATATTATCTCTGAATTTGACCAAGTATACGATATTATTAATGGAAATGCGATTAATAAATTAAATAAAACAGGTGAAAAACCATACAAAGTGAATGATATTTTTGTAATTGGTGGTCAATCTATCTATGAAAATGCTATTAAATCAGAATACTGTCGAATGATTTATTTAACTGAAATTTACAAAAATTATAATTGTGATACATATTTTCCAAAATTCCCAATTATTACTCATAAGATTCTAGATAATTCTAAATCCAAAATCAATGATTTTAATAATCATGTTATAGAAGAGGAAAAAACAGTTGTAGATGGGTTTGATTTAGTAGAAGTTTCTGATATGAAATACGATACTGATAGTGATGTTTATTACCGATTTTTAACATATTATCATCCTACTAGAACACAAAATATCAAACCATGGAAGAATGTATCCGAAGAAGCTTATTTAGAAGTAATGGAAAATATTTTGTGTAATGGAATTAATCGTATTGATCGAACTCTTGTTGGAACTCATTTTCTTCCGGGAGTTTCTCTTAAATATGACCTCAAAACATTTCCTATTTCTACGACTAAGAAGATTGCTTTACGATGGGTTTTCGAAGAACTGAAACTTTATTTAACTGGTAAAACAGATACAAATATTCTTAAAGAACAAGGGATTAATATTTGGGATGGTAATACTAGTCGTGACTTCTTGGATAAACGCGGATTGGGTCATTTACCAGAAGGTGACATGGGAGAAACCTATGGATTTAACTTTCGGCATTTTGGTGGAGAATATAAAGATTGTCGTACTGAATATGATTCAACAGTAGGTTATGATCAAGTAGCCAATGTTGTACATTTACTTAAAAATGATCCTACATCACGTCGAATTATCATTAATCTTTGGAATCCAGCGACACAACATAAAGCAGCTTTACCAAGTTGTTTGTTCTATTATCAATTCTGTGTTGACCCTGAAAAGAAAGAATTACATTGTATTATCCATCTCCGTAGTTCAGATTATTTCCTTGCTAATAATTGGAATACATGTACTGGATCTCTTTTAACTTATATGCTTTGTAATCTGGAAGGTATTGATTTAAAACCTGGAACCTTAACAGTATTTGTTAGTGATGCCCATATTTATAAATCTCATTTTAAACAAGTATGCCAAAATTTACTTCGTAAACCATATCCGTATCCGATTCTTAAAGTAAAGGAAAAGAAGCAATCATTAAATGATTTTAGCTTCAAAGATTTTGAATTGATTGGATATAAAAGTCATAATTCAATTAAAGCCGAAATGGCAATCTAACACTTTTTAGGAAAAAGTGTGGTCAAAAAATGCTTTTTTAGAAAAAAAGCAATGGCAAAAAACACTTTTTTTTAAAAAGTGTGGTCAAAAAATACTTTTATACTTTTTTAGGAAAAAGTAATATCAAAAAATAAAAATAAAAATAAAAAAAAAGAAAGAAAATTATTCAATAGTTAGATTTCTACAATAACTATTAAGAGAAAAGTCTGTCGGGATCCATTTTAATTTATATTTTTTATTTTCTTCAGACCACATTTTGGTTTCTTTATCAAAAGTTTTACATGTAATATCACCATTAGATTCAACTGAATCAATTGAAAATCCAGGATGAAATGCTTTTTTCCATTTTGCTGTTGCGTGATAAAATTCTCTAACGTATAATTGAGAACCAAATAATTCTAAAATATCATTACATAAACCATCTTCATTATTAAGAGGACATTGAATATTTTCTTGAACTATTCTCCAATCATATGAAATAGGTATAGCAGGGATATTATTAACTAATATCGTAAAATTTTTATAACAATAATCATTATCATTCATTTTAGTATGTAGTATTTAGTTTTTTAAATTTTAAAATATCAAATTAATTTATATTTATTTTTATAACTAAAATTATAACTAAAATTATAACTAAAATTATAATTAAAATTATAATTAAAATTATAACGAAAAAATTAAAAATATATAATAAAAAATCCAATAAAAATTATATCATTATATAAATAAAATAATATTATTAGATTATAATTAAAAATGGAAACAACAACAATAATTCAAGGAGACCCTATATGGATTGAAGATTATTCACAATTAATCAGAAGAGATAAATTACTAGATGTTATACCGGCTATTGGAATGCCTTTTAGTGAAAGAATTAATGCTATTGTAAGAGCTTCAATTTATTTAGGAATTATTTTTATGTTATTACATAATAATTATTTATATATTTACCTTCCTATAATAGTAATGATTTCAACCTTTCTAGTATATGTATATCAATCAAAAGAAGTCAAAGAAGGTTATAGAAATTTACCTAGACCTTTAGATCCAGTCACCGAAAACCCATTATTTGATCGCTATTTAAATGCTAGAAATGAAAGAGTTAAATGTGTTACGACTACTGTTGATAATCCTTTCATGAATCCTTTACCTGCTGATGATCGTCGTAGAGGTCCTGCTTGTAAAACTGTTAATAATGTTGAATTAGCCAACAAAGTCGAAGCAAATTTCAGTAATAATTTATTTAAAGACATAAATGATATCTATAATAGATCACATTCTGAAAGACAATACTATACAGTTCCTTCAACAACATTTGCCAATGAACAAGGTAAATTTGCTCAATGGTTATATGGAGGACCACCAACATGTAAGGAAGGTAATGGTGACCAATGTGTTGCCAATAATCATACTAGATTAAATCAAGCTTCATACAAAGGTTATTAAATTGACCATATTTAAGAGAAATATAAATATAAAACTAAAAGTAAACGTAAACGTAAACGTAAACGTAAAAGTAAAAGTAAATGTTAGGTTAAAATTTTAATATTTTTTTATAATAAGATAGATAAGTAATATATTTATTTATTTTTTATTTTTACAATGGGTAAAAATTTACAAATCAAGAAATTTGATATGACAAAAGTATCAGATCGTTCAGTTATAGCATTCATTGGTAAACGTAAATCTGGTAAAAGTACATGTCTCAAGGAATTATTATATTACCGTCGCCATATTCCGGTTTGTACTGTGATTAGTCCAACTGAAGAATTCAACAAGTTTTTTGGTGATATCATTCCACCTATTTTTATTTATAACGACCTTAAACTAGAAATCGTAGCTAACGCTATTGCCAGACAAAAGAAAGTTAAAGCTAAAATGATTACTGAACAAAAGAAATATGGTCATTCTAATATTGACCCTCAAGCTATGTTAATCCTAGACGATTGTTTATATGATAACTCGTGGAGTTATTGGAAGGAAATCCGTGAAATCTTTATGAACGGTCGTCACATTGATATGACATTTATTTATACTGCTCAAACAGCAACTAACTTGCTTCCCGCTTTACGCCAACAATTAGATTATGTTTTCATGTTCTTTTTACCGGGTTTAGCCAATCGCAAGAAATTATATGAAAACTATGCTTCAATCTTTCCGACTTTCGAATCATTTAATCAAGTTTATGATTCATGTACACAGAACTTTGAATGTTTAGTTATTGATAACACAGTCAGAAGTAATAGATTAGAAGACCAAATTGCTTGGTATAAAGCTGACCCAGCTATTTATGAATCTGATTTTAGAATATGCCCTCAAGAATATTGGGATTTAAGTCAAGAAATTGGGGAACCTTGTCAAGAAGAAGAAGAAAATGATGAATTTGATCCAACAATATTCCAAAAATCTAAAACAACACCTCAAATTACTATACAAAAACGTAATTAATTTATTAGGTCATGATAAAATTGAATTTTTTTTGTTTCTAAATTATAATATTGTTTATTGAATATAATACAATGGGTACAAGAGGGTACGTAGTCTTAAAATACAATGGTATTTATTACATTTTCTATAATAATTCTGATTCCTATTTATCACATTTAGGAAAGAATATATTGAATAATCTTAAAGAAATTATTCAAAATAATCAGCTTCCAATTGTAAAATTATTATTTTGTAAAATAGAAGAACAAAGTGAATTTAATGGTGATGGATCAAATCATTTTTATTCTATTATGGATTCTATCAGATATCCAACTAGTTTACAATATATGACATCAAAGGATAAACCTGAATGTACTCTTTTTATTGAATGGATTTATACAGTTGATTTTGATAAAAATCTGTTCATTATACAAAATTATGATAAGTATTATCAAGTTGGATTTTACAGTTTACCAGATTCAATTGATGAAAATGAATTAGTTTTGATTACCTGTCAAAATAATAAGAAAGATAAAGAAAATAATCAGGGAGAAAATAATGATAAACAATCCAATGGGATTGATGAATCTGATGATGAATCTGATGATGACACAGGTGAAGATATTAAATTATCTGATGATGACACAGATGAAGATATTAAATTAAAAATTAAAATTTTGGAAATGAATGTTAAAATTTATAAAATGAAATTAAAACTAATTAAAGACCGTAGGTAAATAGTGATTTTATTATAATATTATCATTTTTAAATTGTTATTTTTATTTTTATTTTTATTTTAATTTTTATTTTAATTTTTTATTTTAATTTTTTCTTTTATTTCTATAAAAATAAACAATACAATATGAACTACCGTGTTTTAGTTTTTCTCTTTCATATATTTATAGTAGGTCCATTTTATATACTTTTAGGTAAATATCATGACCATCCAATGGTTAAAGATAATATATCTTTATGGAATTCAATGATTTTAATTGGTGTATTTATGATTCTTTATCATAGTTATTTATTATACAATTTTTATAATGTTTAATTAACTAAGTAATATATTTTGATTTTTTATTTTTATAAATTTTCTTTATTAATGATAAATTGAATAAAATAATAGAATGAATTCACCACCAACATTACCACCACCAAGAATAACACCATCATCATTTAGTAATTCTCCTGGTTTATTTCAAGGAAAAGAAAAAGTTGTATATGCTACTGTACCTATAAAATCAAAAAGAAAAAATGAAAGTGCCTTAAAACTAGGAGAAATACCAGAAGAACCACCAGTAATACCACCCGAGTCAACTATCACAAGAACATATAGAAAAAAAAAAGAAAAAGAATTTGAAGAGATACAAAGTTTAATAGATAAATATAATATATTTAGTAATATTGAGAGTGATATAGATAATCTTGAAGAATTAAAAGAATCTATTCAAAATAAAATAGATAATATTGACAAAATTTTACCTATGGATAAAAAAAAAATAGTAGATTTAATAATAACTCAAAATATACCTATTTCTAACCGATTGGGTTCTTTAATTTTACAATTACGAAACCAAAGAAAAGAAATAGAAAGAGTATTGAATCAATATTATTGATATATTTTTATACTTATAATGTTTAATAAAAAATAAATCTTCATTGTTATTTAAAATATAAACTATTATAACATTTTAAATTTTTATTATTTAATATTTTAATAATATTTTAATAATTTCTCAATAAAATATTAAAAAAGAAATTAAAAATGACTCATACAAAAAAAATTAATCACAAGTCTAACAAAAATAATAATAAAATTTATAAAAAATCTATAAAATGTAAAATTAAAGGAGGTGGTGGAGGAAAAGATGATATTATCACACCTGATAAAACTAGACAAATTCTTGAACATATTAAACAAAATATTTCAAATGTACAAAACGTATTAAGAATGACTAAAGATCATTTTAAAAGTGAAATGGAAAGACTATCAAATAACCCGGAAGAATATCAAGAAAATGAAATAGTATTAAAATGCTTGAAAAAATCATTTGAATTTAACAATGCTTATGCTTTACCACAAAATGCTGTTTATCCAAAAAATTCTGCTAAATATCCTCAAAATTATATCCCTCCAATACCACTAAGAACTTCAGCCCCGGTTAATAATATTAGTGGTGGTCCATATATTGAACCTACTTCTTCTATATTTCCTAATGTATATGCTGAACCTAATACTCATTCTGAAACATATGAAATGCTACTTAATGAAGGAGCATTTCCTCCTCATAATAATACTACTCCATTTAAACAAAACATAAAACATCCTGGAAAAAGTGCGCATGTAAATGCAGCTGCAAACTTTGAATTTATAACACGCTCCCCTTCACAAACAAAAAAACCCCCAAAGACAGGGTTTAGTCTTTTTGGATTATTTGGAAAACGTAAATCTAGAAAAGCAACACCTTTAGCAAATCTAGAAAAACCAAAAAGAAATCCATTATTTAATGGTAACAATAACACTGGTTCAAGAAGACTAACTATAGTACCCCCAAGATGGGAACCTAGAAAAAAAACTGACACACTCTTGACACGTCCTATTATTGGGACTAATACTAATTCTATTGCATCACAAGAAAAATATGGGTTTGGTTCCAATAATAACACACCATTAGAAGATGAATAAGTAACAAAGAGTAAAAATAAAATTACCCCCAATTCATTAAATTAGTTTCATTATTAAATGGTATTTCATTCGAAATATTTTTGTTTTTATAAGAATCTATCTTATAACTTTGTCTAGCTAATTCATAGCTATTTTTATCATTTTTTGTACTATTAAAACTTTTATTATTACTATTGCTGGGTATATTATTAAAGTTAAAGTTATTGTCATTAAAATTTGTATCAAAATTCAAATTACTAAATCCTCCTTCAAATTGGTTAAAAGCACCTAATTCACCAAATGAATTTTGTGATGAGTTGTTGAATTGTGAATTAGAATATGAATCATGACTTTCTTGTAAAGTTTGAAATTGACTATCAAGAGATTGACTCGCTTGATTAGCTTGATTGGATTGATTAGAATGATTATTGATACTCGAAGTTAAATTATCATTTTTAATTAAGTATGGATTTTCAAAATCATTGCCAAAATTATTCAAACCACCACCAACTGTCATTTGATTAATTCTTTTATTTTCTAAAATTTGATTATATTTTTTAACAGTTTCTTGACGATGTTTTTCTTTAAGAGCTTGATTGAATTCATATACTAACTTCTTTTGTTTTAATTCAGTTTCCTTTCTAATTTTTTGTTTATTTCTATACCGATATAAACAAATATAAAAGATTGAACAAACAAATATTGTAAATAAAGCTAAATTAAATAATAGACCCCAATCAACAGCAGGTGGAAATCTTCTATAATCAAAACCTACACCTCCTCCTCCACCCTGTCCTTGGCTTTGTTTATATGGCGATTGATATGAAAAATATGAAGAAGATTTAAATAGTGATTTGGGTAAGTAAACACCTTTAGATGATGATGTTGATGTTGATGCCAATTTGTTAATATTTCCAATACCTCCTCCACCCACCATACCTTTCTCTCCAATTAAATTTAAATTAAAATTATAATTACTAGGCATTCTTATTATATCTTTAATATTTTCTTTAATATATAGATAAAAATATTATAACAAATTTATAATAAATTTATAACAAAATTATAAAAAACAGTAAAATTTATGGTATTTATCGGTTCTTAACACGTTCTTCAGACATCCAGTGAACAGCAGGTGGTCCCATTGGTGTAGCGCATGTAGGAACTGTCATGCTTGTACATAATGGATCATTGCTTGCTTTAGGTAACCCAATAGTTTGGTCTAATGGATTAGGGATACAAGGACGATGATTGTCTTTGACAACTAATCTGTAGTTAATATTGTTATCGAAAGGCATGAGAACTCTTTCTTGTGGGTTACGGCAAAGCCATTCCCAGCGGTTAATACCAGTACAACGTAAAGTAGCTGGTGGGTTGCTTAAACGGGTGTCTTCAACTGGTTCAAAGCAATTTTGGTCAGGGAAATGCATTAATGTACAATCAACATCAACCGCGCTATTATTTTTTGTGATATATCCACCTGGAGTAGCACCACCATATTGGTCAGTTTTACATTTGGGAATATATTTTAATTCAGGGCATTTTGAAAATTTACGTGTAATGCCAAGCATTTCTGAATCAATATCAATCATTGATGTATTTTTACTTAAACTAGCTCCAAATCTTTGCATTCTAATATGGGGGTCACTAACAAAGCATGGATTGCATGGGTAGGGTTTAGCTAATTGATATTCACCAGGTCCTATTGTTTGGGCTAATTCATGTCTGTATGAACATGTGTCTTGTGATGGTCTTGTAAATGACATATTAATATTAATATAAAAATTAATTAATAAATTTATTTATAATATAAAAAGATAATTTTATTATAAAATATTTTTTCTAACTC
>JACCDO011608392.1_pt1 | contig 35665 bp, 22 predicted proteins | sample 7446101 | NCBI WGS metagenome assembly JACCDO01 (sample SAMN15323440, study PRJNA562643) | freshwater metagenome | isolation source: river surface water | place: USA:Blue River Watershed | collected 2017-08-16 | reverse complement strand
TCACAAAATCATTAAATGAATGTGGATGGTCTAATTTTAATACTTCTGTAGTTATTCTAGTCATTAATTCACTGTTTGGTTGCAAGCCAAGAATATCATAATTTTCATTATACAGATTATAAGCGATCGTCTCAATGTACTTGTTCAAGTTGACACGACCATCTAGGGCGTAGTCAGTGCTAAGCAAAAGGTTGAAACAATTACGAAAATAATCCAATATTTGTTGCAATAATCGTTGTTTTATAGTCACGTCTGTCTCTGAATTGTTTACTGTGCTGCCACTCGGAATGTATCTAGGCGTGGCAAAAGAGCGAATAGCAGAAGCAGTGCTATTAGAAGTACGTTTAAGCATTGAAAATGGAGCTGTAAGTGTACTCATAAAAGACGAGCGCCTTGAGTCCACTTGCATTGTCACTGCAGGTCTAGAATGCGACGGCGTTAGCGAATAGCTCGACAGACCGGGACTCCTCCCATATATCGCCGACGAAAGCATCTGTTTATTTGCTCTCCAACTCTTTTCTTTCCCTTTTACTCCTCCTCCTCACAGGGAATCTGACTCTGAATATCAAGGTCACTTAAACTTGTCAAACTTTGACAGTCGACTGTCGAAGGCCGTGTTTGCCGGTACTCCTATTTGTCCGCCCTGTTAGCATTGCTGAGAGAAGAGTGAGTGTGTGAGTGAGTGAGTGAGTGAGTGTTGGGTTGATTGTGTCTAGAAGAAGACTTCTTATTGTCGGCACTGGCTTGCTGATAGTGTTTAATATACTACAAATAATTTACAAAATCATTATTATTTATTCTAATTTCTTTATTTCTTCTTATCTGCTTTTGCATCTGCTTTTTTATCTGCACCTGCTTTTGCATCAGCTGCAGGCTTCTTATCGGCTGCTTTCTTAGCATCTGCTGCTTTGGCTGCTTCAGGATTTGCATTAGCCTTACCAGATGGTGGTTTACCTGCTTTAGGTAGTTTCTTTCCGACTTCACCTCCTACTCCACCTACAACTTCTAGACCAATACTTTTTGCTGTTGCAGCGATGGATTTTGCCATTGATTTGATAGATATATGCTTCAAATGTTCATCTTTTAATTTTATTTGAGCTATTTCATATATTTGTTTAACATGAACATCACCGCATGTTTCATGACCTAGAAATAAGCGAGTAAATAAACGAAGAAGCGAGGTATCAAATGATTGAAGGATTGAATGAGAGAATGAAGTAGTAATTGAGGGAGTGAAGTAAGGATTAAATGAATACCTGGTCGTGCTGCTCCAACTTCGATTCCAGCACATTTCTTAAGAAACCAAGATGTTGTTGGTGTTTTACAGATAAATTGGAATGACCGATTCGAAAACGCCGATAATTCAACAGGAATAGGCACATCCTTGACATAATCTTTGGTCTTTTCATTGAATTGTTTACAGAATTCTGCCATATTCACACCTAATGGACCTAATGCCTGACCGATGGCTGGTCCTGGCTTAGCACCGCCAGCTCCAACTAAAAGCCGCACTTTGCGCACCAAAGTCACCGACATTGTGCTCTTTTCGATCTATTGCTGCTCTAAGAATGAGCTAGTAGTCGAAGTATTTAGTCGTCGCAATTTTTGTGGTTCCTCTTTTTTCCCCATTGTTACCGGTGTGGTACCGTGTCACACTAATGTGACTGCAGATGCAGATGCAGGTGCTGCTTTGGACTCGTTGGCGAAGAGCAGCTCGTGCTTAAATATACAGAAAAAAATATAATATATAATTGTTTAGTTTCTCGTGTTCCTGTTCCTCAACTCACCTCCGATATTCCGGATTGCCGAAGAACCAACTGAATCGCTTCCTTTGGTGTTGACTAGCTTCATCACTAATTCGCGCTCAACTTTATGCTCTAATCCGTCCCTTTCTTGATGATCAACGTGCACAAAGGCTCGTTCAACATCGGATAGTGACTCGATCTTGTGCTGCAGCGCCAACGCAATATCGTGGCTCTCTATCACTGTCATGTTTCCAGGCAACACAATTTCCATCTCAACATTATAGCGGGCGCCATAGTGATATGCTCTTGTTACATCAACAATAATACGGGTGTCGTGTTCGCGGGCTATATCATTGACTTGTTCAATGAATTCTTGAGGTGCTGTGTAACCGACGATCTTTTTAATCTGCTCTTGCATTATATTCACCCAGCGACCAATGATGAGACAAGTGATTAGTATAGCCATGGCTTGATCTACATACCATGCTTTGGTATTGTATGCAATACTTGCACTGACAATTGCAGCTGCGTTACTCCATACATCATTTAAATGGTCTTCAGCTAGTGCATCTAGTATGTCAGTGCTGGATGGAATCCTCTTACTAATCATGGTACAATATACATACAAGGCAAATTTCAATCCAATACACAATCCTAATATCACATATAATTCAACGCCAACAAATAATTCTGGCTTTTTCCCATTAAATCCATTGATCAAGTCCTCGATACATGCTTGAATGACTTCAATCGATGAAAATATCATGATGGCACCGCAACCTAACACTGATAATGCTTCAATACGAGACTTTCCGACGGGATAATCAGGCGAATGGTAATTTGCGTAAGACTGGCTCCATGTTAGCACAAATTGTGATATTAAATCAACGGCGGAGTCAACCAAACTAGCAATCACTACTTTGGACGAGGAAGTGACTGCAATTACAATTTTTATGATCAAAAGAATCCAGTTCACCAACCAACTGACGTTAGTCGCCCGCTGTGCAAGCATCTCATCTGTAATAACCTTTTGTGTATTTGTTGTCGAAATTTCCATCGCATTGAATGACTCTTCGTCACCTATTCCAGCAGCAATATCTGAGGAGTCTACAGAAGGGACTGACTGCATTCTTATTTACTTATTCCTTTTGCCCAAATTCCTTTTTGGACCTCAAATTTTGAGATTCCGCACCCGGCCCTTTTGGGGTCTCATTCCACACCCACTGCGCAAAAGATCCCTCCCGAGTGCGACAGACGATGAAGAGTAGCTTAGAGTAGCGTCGACAGCGAATAATCTATTTATTTACATGTTGAAGCGCGCAGCAGCCACACTATAAACATCTTGTCTTATCATCTCACTCCACAAATAGTCCACTCGCAGCGCGTCCTGCAGCACGAGTGCGTCGTTGCTCATCAAACATATTTGCTTCGTGACTTGCGCGTAATCCACAGCCATTGCAGTGTTATTTTGTGTCCATAAAAGTTGTGATAAATTTTGTTTTCTTTTCTTGAGTGCAAGCAAGTTGAAGCGGCGGAACAGGTCGTCGTTGTCGGCGGCGTTAGACTTGTACTTGAGTAGTAAGTAGATAGTATTACGGAAGTTAATCAATGATTTCTTGTTCAAGTCGGTAACGGCAGCTGCCGGTCCAACCAGTGAAACGGTTTGATTGCCGTTACTAAAATATTTCTTGTTTACCAGGTCAAAGTGCGGTGAGAAGGTGTGCTTGGTGCCGTTAGAGCTAGCAAGTCCCAACGCGTTGTATATCCGCGATAATTCCAGCTCAAGAAACCGGATTTTTACTAGGGATTTCTTGCTTGTCGCGTTGCTTATCCGGAGCCAGAAGCAAGAGCGGTACACCAGCGACGTGTGCTCGGTGTTCCACAGCAGGAGAAGCTGTTCCTGGTACAACTCGATCGTTTTATCTATATATTTCTCATGCTTTTTGCGCACTAACCAGCCTTTCATGTGCGCTTTTACCCTAGTAATCCCGTTGAGAACACGCAGATATTTGCGTCTTGCAACGGTCATTCTATAGAGATTTTGTAGTGTTTTGACACACTTACAAGCTCTTAATCGCAGCAACTTGCACCTTACCATCCTGGCAAACGACTGGATAATTACAGTGAACTTGGTGTTGTTGGCGGTTAGGTTAACGCGCCTCTTCTCGGAGTTGTACCGCTTGCACGTCTTCTTCATGCGGTATTTGCTCTGAATTCTGATGAGATTTCTTATTACTTTCTCGTTTCTTACCTTTGTTTCCATGAATATCGACACCCGAAACTCACTTAAACGATCCACATCCAGGTGCCGGTCCGAGGTGGCTGGGTGCAAGTAATTGCGGGACACGCTGTCGATAGTGGCGCACTTACGAGCTACTACCTCACTCAGTTGCACCAGGACCTTCACCGGTCTCACTTCACCATATAAAGCCGGGTTTAGCCCAGGAAATCCGTTGGGATACGAGTAGTTGCTGCTCCCTAATCCCCGGTTATTCGGGGAAATCGTGTAGAAAGAAGTGCGTATGTCGTTCTTCGTATCCGTTAGAAAAGGCAGTTCTGATTTCGTGAAAGCGAAGGAAGTGATAACGGATCTATTCTTCTTGGCTAAGATATGCTCATCAAACAAGAGGATTTCTGCCGGTAGCACGGCCTCTGTGCGCTCTTGGATGTAATTGTTGAACATCTGCGAGTTCACGACCTGCTTCAGGTACTCATTCGATTCTTTTTCTTCTTCGTAACGGATATAATCAAAGCGAATAGGACCTGCTTTCTCAATGACGTAGGTGTTATTTTCTTCGGGATTTTTTCGATGACTCATTGATTTTGTCCATTTACTCAACACCCCTTTGGATCCCACCGACTCCGGTCGCCCTGCGGTGCCGGTGCCGCGACTGCTACTGTATTCCTCTATTTTCGTCGTCAAAAAGTCTTGATAATCAACGAAATTAAAGACAAAAAACCTTAAAAACGCACTTCTTATTTCACTTGCATCGAAACTGTCATCTTTCAGGCCCTCGACGTACTCGCGGTACTCGTCGCAACCCTGATCGACCATGTTACTCAGGTCCAACGGCTCGTTATTGATGGGATCCAAGATGCTGATGCGCTGCTTGATGTCTATTGGACTCTTGGTTGTTGCTTTTTGCAGGGATTTCTCAAGATTTGAGCTCTTCTTTGCGGGCGTGGATCCGCCGAGCAGGTCCCGGAATGTTGTCCCATTTTCTCGTCTTACCGCATCTTTACTCACTAGATTTCCTTTCACATTTTCTTCAAACGTTGAGGAGGAAATAGGGATTAGATGCTCAGCGTTGATGTAAGCAGTACCCGCCTCAGCAAGTCTATTCCGGTAGTACCGACCTACTTTACTAAATTCTTCTATTCTATTTTTTAACTTTTCATAGGGTTTCGGCGGGATTACGACGTTAGTGTCATCGGTTTCAATAGTAATAACCTCGTTATTCAGCAGCACTTTGTCCTCTTCAACATCAACAAAGAGAACATTTTCTGGTCGTTGAGACACTGGTGTATTCACAAGATATTGACGATGAATCCCTACAAGAAATGGTATTGGTGCATCAAGGACCTCGATCATAGCCGTTGGAACCACCGGGATATAGCATCCTTGCCACACAAAAGGAAATAGAAACGAGAGCAAAGCCTCTTGCATAGGTGTAAGCAGAGCTAAGTTGTTACTCATCAAACAAACTTGCCTTTCCATGCATAAATACTTGAATATTAAGAGGATATTGTCAACGGAAAGGCAGGTGAATAGCGGGCGGTAGGAGAAATCAACCATCGGAAGCCTGTTGGGTGGTGGTCGAGAGATCTTCAACGTGCACTGCGGAAGGCCGAAGGAAACCTCGGTGGTTCCAACAGGTGGAAGTGGGACCTCGAGCATGAAGTTGATGATATATCGTTCTAACGGCAACGGCGACCTACTAAATGAAATGTGGTATAATTGCCGCAGAAACTCGGTGAATAAATGGTAAAATGCGTAGTTAGAGATGATTGTCAAGGCTTTGGGGGCGTAGACAATCTTCCAATTAGGTAGTGCGGCGTCAGCAGGCAGTCCCAGGACCTTCCGCAGACTCTCTGGGCCAGGGATCAACTCGTACACGTGTAATGTCACACAATAAAGCTTTTGCCGCGATATATTTGTAAGTATAAATGAGAAATATGAAGGTGGTTTCTCATTTATACTTAGACATAACCCTGTTGGGAATACAAAGGGGCTCATGGCTTCGGGCACGGGGGTTTCCGGGTAGGTCTTTGCATCTGGGAAGCACGACACTATTGCGGGTTGGAACTTGACCATTGATGGAAGCAAGTTAGGATCACTAAAGTCATATGAAGTATCTCTTGATTGTTGTTGCAATTTACCTGGTCCGAATACTATGAAGTAATCGGCTAAACGTGAAGGTAATACTCTGCTCTGCTCCTTGGGCTGGGATGTATCATATTGGATAGCACCTTGTTGTTGTAGTAGTAACTCACCAATAATTACACTTTTTCTTTTCTTATTTAACTCCTCGTTGCCTAGTACGGAGGGGATACTAATTGATGGGATCGGAAGCATAAATAGCTTGCTATCGTATTTAGCTCTAATCCAGATCTTTCGATCATCACGCGATGATGAAGGAGTCAACTTTAACACCGAATTCTCCATATATCGCTCATAAATACTATTCATCTTTACATTTGATGCAGCTTTTATCATAACATTTATTTCTTTTTCCGTCCATTTATCATCGCTTCCTATTGCTATTGCTTTCTTCACTAATGTAATACCTCTTCCAAGAGTTAATGTATGGCAAACACTGCATTCCTCGCATAACCACACACCTATCCCTATAGAAGCGAACACGTCTTTCTCGTGAACCAAATTAGCCTTACAATCAGCACAATTTCTATTATCAATCGATCGCAGCAACTGGCGTATAACTACTTCCACGTTGCCGATAGCTTCGTGCTGCAACATGGCAATTGAAGTCCTTTTTTGGAAAAAAATTTCATTCCGGCAGTTGTAAACCACACCCCTAGGAATGAGTGAGTGAGTGAGTGAGTGAGCACCTACAGCAGCCATAGATTGCCACAACCATCGCGGACTCCGTCACCAAATGACTCTCAACTTTGCTGTCGTCTTCAGTGAATTCTATACTACTCAGTGCTATTGTGACCGTAGCCAGGGCTTCCAAGGCAACAAGACAAGAGAGGTAAGATACGTAGCGATTTGCTTAATTAAACTATAATATTCTACTCTTCGTGGCTGTTTTTGACCTGATTACCTCTGCGGAAATTGACGATACTGACTCCGCAGCCGATGTACGAAACAAGTTTATAAATAACCAGCCACAAGATGATGATAGAAGCGCAGAAGTGCTTGGTCTTTCCTCCCCATCCAAAGAGAGTCAAGAGCGCGCCCCAAGTGGAGTAAGTCACCGAGTTCCCTTCAATTGTTGGAAATGTGCATAAATCACATCCACCACTCTTGCATGCAGGACTGATGGTGCAGCGTTGAGGATCGAATTCATTGATGAACTCTCCTTGCAGCGCCCAGCGGATGATGGACACCGAAGGCATCCAAGGCGCTAACCAGGATGGCAGTGATTGATACTTGATAAACAAACCAGAAAATGTAAAATGACTGAATGCAACAGCAGGAATGGTTAAATATGCAACTCGAACATCTGGATTGAAGGAAATGATGCACTCGGCGATGTAGAAGGAGCACACCACACTAGCCATCGTGGAGAAGTAGTAGAACCCCGCCACCTCCGTGTTGTCGTCTAAGTTCAAGATACTGCGTGTAATTGCCGCGTAAATGGCTGCATTTACTATTTTGACTAAGGTTAGAGGAAGGGTGTGATTCACCCAGTGAGGGAAGATGTTGTACAACTGACGGCTGTTCTCCTTCAAAAAGATGCGTTGCGAGACCACCATGTAATACGCCAATTGGATGTTGGCAATCATGAGTAACAACGTGCCTACCGCAAAGAATGAGGTGACGTTGTAGATCTCGCCGTAGGAGTCACCCAAGATCCAACCCAGGATGCAGGCAAGTAGGATGTGTAACACAACGGTGCCTGCCAGTAACTTTTTCCTGGCAAACAAGGACTTGAATGACCTAGAGGTTAATATTTCAACCTTGAATATAGTTTCATGGAAACCAGCGCTATTGAAAGAGTATAAATAGTCCAGTAACATGGCCCCGATTGACTGCTGATGGTAGTGGATGTTGTGGCTGTTGGACATGCTCTTATCACTATCAATCTCACTGAATCTCATCGGATTACCGCTGTTGTTACTAGCGCCACTAGTACGACTGTTGGTTGCAAGGCGATGGGCATTGGCTATCTTCAAGGCAATTTCTGACGTTGAATAGACTCTCGCCAACTCGTTGGTATTGACGCACGCCCCGGTGCTATCTTGCGCATGATTCGAGGATAAATCCATCAAGAAATCGGCAGGATTGTTGTAATTAGCGTATTGAAACTTGCATGGCGCAGTTGTGAAGTACTTGATGGCATCACTCGCAGGTCCATGATAGATCACTTGCCCTTTACTCAACAGTAGCACCGTATCGAACAGCTCGTACGCCTTGGCAGATGGCAGGTGAAGAGTGGCAACAACTGTCTTGTCTTGGTTCACCATTTCTCTAAATAATCGCAACATCAAACTTTCTTCTACTTCACCTAACCCAGTAGTTGGCTCATCGATGAATAGAATAGAAGGACCAGACACTATCTCTTCACCGATGGATAAACGGCGACGTTCACCGCGTAACAAGTACTTCGTCTTACTGTTGCGCACCTTGTCAAGTTGTAAGATTTCTAATGTTTTATCCACATTTTCCTTGACAACTTTCAGTCCAAGTCGGTTGTAGCAGCGCAACATCACGGCATAAGTCAAGGCTTCTTCCACTGTAATATCGCGATGGAAGTCATCATTCACTCCTACAAATGCTGCTCGTTGGTAGATTGGTACCGAGTAATCAATCTCCTTGTTGTCAATGGTTAAGCTACCAGTGACGTCGGCATTACGAGTAGGTTTCTCACCAGATAATACTCTTAGTAGAGTGCTTTTACCACTTCCAGCGCTGCCCAAGATCATGCTTAGCTTGCCCCAGTCAAATTGACCAGAGACGTTGTCGAGTATCTTCGTTGAGTTCTTGCTTCCGCGGCGGTAGTCGTTCAAATAGTAATTAATATTTTGAAAGCTGACTGTGCCACCTCTGGATACCGCAGACTCTCCCTGTTGTGAGACGGTGACAGAAAGCCTGGATTTATTACTAACAATCGAGGACTCTCTAGTGAAGAGTAATGGCTTGACCATCTCTGATGTGCGAGGTGCAGGCATGTTGGTTCCATCAAACGAGTCCGACGACATGCGACTGGTATCCACAGCAGTCGTGTACACATTCTTACGCTTCAATAAATTTGGCTTTGGTAATAGTGATAGCACCAAGACAACCACCGCAAATACAATGAAATTGAATTGGATTTCAAAGATGTGGCCGTCGTTGAAGTTGTTGAAGCCGAAAGGGGCGATGTAGTAGTCACCGTCCTCATAATGCTGACCAAACTTCCACTTCATCAGTGCCTCAAACGCCCAGCGCGTAGGGTTGATCGTGGCTATATCAGCGATATAACCACGAATACCAGGTAGTTGAAATGGAAATCCAGATACTAAAACCATTAAAAAGGAGAATAGCAAGTACATATCACGCACAACAAACTCTCTTCGCAACACTCCCGTCATCATAGCAGTGGTTGAAAGGCCCACCAATGACACCATAACAAGTACGTTACAGAAGTAGAAGTAATTGTCTCTTCCGTAGTTCATTGAAGTCATCCAATAGATCAAATTCGCGAAAATAAAGGCGGAAAATACAACGAAAGGACCCTCCGACAACGCCGTTGCCACGACAAACGACAAGGTAGGAGTGCACTTGACCAGTTGCTCCGTGCGGAATTGCTCAAATTTCTTGCATATAACATGGACATTAAGCGCTTGTTGCACGAACACAAAGATGGAAATGAAGAATAAAACCGCGGTGACATTGGCTGTCTCCGGGTAAGGTACTTGCACGATTGTCATGGTGTAGACACCGTAACTTCCTTGATTCCACTGCAAATATCCCACTGCAAGACCGATGAGTATCGAGCTACCAAAAGTCTTCTTAATAATTTCAATTTCCCTGAACTTGACTCGCAATGCACGGCATAAAGCGATGTAGGTGCGGTACGCGAGGATACTTGGTCCATCTATCTTGTATCCGAAACATTTTTGTCCGTGTTCGTTAGGTAAAGCGGAATAAGAGAACCCGTTTATGACGCATGGTTTCTTGTAGTAACTACTAAGTTCAAACTTTTCATGTAAGGTAAATGGTGCATCCGCGACTCTTCTCGTTGTTGATCTCTCGACACCAGATGCAATGTCATAGACAAAATCAAGTAAATCAGTGCCTTTACGGCGGGTATAACCCAAATCTTTATCAGTAAAATAGGATTCTAGTGACGTCGCAGGCACAGAGGCAATAGAGTAACCCCCCGCAATAAGCACTACATGATCAAGTTGATTGTATAGGATACTAGAAGGCTTGTCCATTGTGCAAATGATTGCATGACCACGCTGGGCCAACAACTTCAATCTACTGTATATCTTCAAGGCGTAAGACAACTCCAAGTCTAGTGTTGGATCTTCGATCGCAATTAACTGAGGAAAAGTTACAATTTCGGTGGCTATATTCAATCGTCTTAATTCACAACCGTGTTCACCTCTAGTTACTGGATATTCTGGTATTATATTGTTTCTGCAGGATTGCAAATCCATGATATCTAATACTTCTTCGACTCTTTTCCTAATGAAAACACCCCAAGAAAGTGAGGACTTACCAGTCACTAGGGCGATACAACGCAATTCTGCGGCATAGTAAATCATTTCATAATAGGTTAATCCAGGTATATACAATGATTTCCTTGGTACAAACGCCATATGCTTACTATAGTTAAGACTTCCATTTGACACGCCCTGCATTACTATGTCTCCTTCTGCCTCTCCATTAATTACTTTTGTCGCAATTAAATTAATAAGAGTCTTCCTTTCTTGTTTATTGGGACCTAAAATAGCTGTAATTTTACCTTGTTCGGCAACAAAACTAATTTCTTCCAGTTTCACATTACTATTGATTTTACTGAGGTAAGTTCCATACTGATTCTTGGGCCAAATACTTGCCAAGTACTTTGATGTCTTCGTAATACTTTGATAAAAGCTTTCTTCATATTCCAGTAAATGATTCTTTGGTGGAGTATACTTTAATTTAGACACATTCAACGAGAAGGAAATCGCTTCCTCTTCCTTGTTCGTGCCAGCCTCCAACGAAGATGTGATCTGAGCCATCATCCTCTAATGATCCTGGAGATTGGATCTTCTTGTTGGATGATCCTTGGGCGATTGGATCTTGTGTTTAGCTACTCCTTGCCTTGGACCGCCCGCAGCTGTTCGGGCCAGGGACAAACATAAGATATTCTACAGTGTTGTTGTATATTATTAAAGAGCAATTGATGTATGTACGACTAATAAATAGCCTGCACTACTGGGTTACTTGTCAGCATTTAGTTATCGGATGTATTAGTTCAGGTTCATAATGTAGAGAGGAACAAGAACAATACATCGGTCGATTATACCATTCTAAGTTCTTCTTAGTAATATTACTCTTCCTGTACATCTCATATTTACTTAAGCTTTCAAATATCCGGCCTTCATTATCACTATCACACACAAGGTAAAACACCCCAAACCCCCCCCGTCACTCGAAGGAGTTGATTACGGGTGAGACAAAGTTTGCACCACCCGCTTCTGTAGTATGAGCGAGCTAGACCCTCTGTCTGTGCTACGCAATTATTACCTGAAACATGGTGGTTTTTCTAATGTTGTGTACGAAGGAAGCGAGGTAATATTAGATGGAATAAGACTTAGTGAAAGCGCACCAACCGCCTTTAAACGTGGATTAAACACGGCAGAAGATTACTTTTACACCGTAAAGGATGTTATATTCTTCATTGATAACTTCAGTCTTAATATTGGGCAATACCTTCAAAAGGTTGTTTTAAATAAGGTGAAAGCTGTTATACAGCAAGATAAAGATCAATTTAAGAAGTATATGGATGGTATGTCACCACTCATTCACTCACTACTTATTTGATTACTTACTTACTATCTTTCTTAGGTGTCATTGATACTTGTAAACAAATAGATACAAATCAACTTAGTAATAACCAAGGTGCAAATCAAGCTAGTAGTCAAGCTAGTAGTCAAGTTACAAATCAAGTTATAGCCAAGAAAAGTGAAGCTATAAGTAACGAAGTAATAGAAAATGCGATATCGGAAGAAGCAATAGCTAGTAATAGAAAAAGGCATATTAATCTCTTGGAACAGATTCATTTGATGGCCACTTCGATGTTTATAACTACCGATGAAATAGTAAAGAAAGCCAAGTTTGAAGAGTTGTCAACTTCGTTGCTAGAAGAAGCAAAAACAATCGACGAGTCATTTCTTGATTATGAAAAATCTATTTTAAGAAAATGGAGAGAACATGAAACACCTGCTCAAACAAGACTAAGTGTTTTGTGTAAACCTGGTGTTGATTTCAGACCTAAAGAAAAGGAAAGAAAAGAGAAGAAGGAGAGTAAAGCGGCTCCTAGTAACCCAGTGAACAGCAGCAGCAAGCCTGTGCAGACTAACAGCTATATCATTGTGGTGCCCAATGCATTAACATCACCTATTAATTTAAAAAATTGTGAAGACTTTTTACTTCATGGAAAATATATTAATTCCAAAGATATTGCCGACAAAGGCCAGAGTGAGGTGAGGATCATGCACGGCGGACTGCGGTTCAAAATTATAAACGATCCCCGCAAGTTATCACAAAGTGATTGGGATAGGGTAGTTGCAGTTTTTTGTACCGGTCAAACTTGGCAATTTAAAGATTGGAAATGGTCCACACCCGTTGAATTATTTAAAAATGTTCTAGGAATCCACTTGAATGTTGACGACCAAGTGATCAACCCAACAGTGCAGTCCTGGAACTGCAAAGTCATTAAAATACATCCTCACAAGCGACACTTGGATCAAACCGCGTCGAACGAGTTCTGGACGTACTGCAAAGAATTCATAAAACACAATAAATAGTCGAGAAGAACTTATAATACTGTATTTATAGCACACATTTATATCTCATCGCTTTACTAGCTGTTGTGTCCGTGATGGAGCTGATGAAGGAGGTGTAAACACCCTGAGAAGGAAGACTTGAATATACTGGTCAACAAATATTCTCCTTCACCTGCGGTCCTAGCGCTACCTGTTAGCTAGCTCCGTCGGGACGTATCTAGCCGTTACAGGGAAATCTTCGTTGACAAAACCGTGGGTGTACAGCCACTTACACAGCAATATTCTGTGCTGTTTGTCTCTATTATTCACATCATTTTTATACAGTTTGTACATTTCGATGCCCACCAGCGACTCCATCATGATATCCGTTGGCTCGTCTTCCTCTGGAACGTCGTGCTTTAGCCTGGCTGCTATCGCCTCGTTGTCTATGTCTACCACAAATGGGACACTCGTTAAACCGTCCCATCCATACGCCGCAACGTTGGGATCCTGCTTAATAGTCTTGTCGTTGCTCACACGAAAGCCTAAAACAATCGCAAAAATATTCTGAATTGAGCGCAGTTCCAGCTCACCATCCAAGAAATCTCTCATGAATTTGTACCGCGTAAACAATGATTTGTACGTTTCTATTGCGTCATTAAAAGCATTAATGTTGATAGAAGTAGTCGGGATGCAAGGAATAATAACTTGTTTCGACGACGTTATATCTGCTGGTATACTCACATATTCAACCTTTTCCATACTGAAGTCTTCGTTAGAATCAACCTTGTACTCATCCATATCACCAGCACAAGAACAGAGTTCTCTATCTAACCTAACCATGAGTAAGTCACTGACTTTATTACCAATGTCCCAAGCATTGACAAAGGATTCGCTAATATCTACATTTTCTAGTGTATTTCCAACATTCATAAGAATCTCGCCAACATCATTTACACCTCTACTTCTACATTCTATATAAACATTTGAGACTATTCCACCGATTTTTTCATGTATTGGCAGTTCTATCCATTCATTATCAAGGTATCTAGCGATAGACTCGCCTAACCACTGCCCGTCGATGTTATGCTCACACAGACTACTCAAGTCTACACCATCTTCCATCAATGACATTTTATTATTCATTTTCGCGAATAAGTGAGAACTACGAATAAAAGATGCAACAGGCCGCCATGATTCGACAACTTTCACTTGCAGCAATAAATCCAGTAATAAAAAGCCCAAGAGAGCCACTGAACTATGCACCATTTTAATGGAAATGCTTCCTTTTCCTTCTTCTTTTTTGAACTTCCAAAATTTTGGTGTGGATTGTGCCTTTTCCCGATGAAAAAAAAATGTGAAAATTACCCAATTAAACCAGTAATTCTTTAATACTAGCTTGGTTGATAGCATCCTGTACTGTAAATATAATACAGGTATTGCTATATTGTGTTGGAGACAGTGCATTGATTGCAGATCGCGCTTTAATTTATTGAATCTTAACAATATTTGAGGCATGAAAGCTGTCAAATTACCACTCGCATGCAAGAGATGCAGTCAATACTATTTGCGTGCTACTATCAGGCAATTATCTAGCTCCCATCGATCATTTCATCCTAGCGATCTCACAGGATTCAGTGGAATGTCTACATTGCACTTAATCGGAGTTTCTGTGTTCTACAAACTGGTGTCTTGGCGCTCGTTTGTTGATACCATCACAAATTTACTGACTGATAAGCGTTTAAATCATGGTATAGTCGTAAAGGCATTAAAGCAATCTATTAAATTAACTGTATTTAAATTTTTCACTGGAGGAGAAACCTTTTACGAGTGTGAAAATTCTGTGATATCACTAAAAAAGCACCATAATGTCAATACAATACTAGATCACAGCACAGAGGAGTCGGAGTCTGAAGGCGCGATGGATAGCAACCTCAAGTGTAAAATAGAATTATTGCATGAAATATCAGCTAGTCGTGTCAGTTCACATGTAAAATTCATTCCTATTAAACTGACTGCATTGGTCAGCTCAAAAGTGTTGGAAACAATCACCAAGTTTCAAGAAAGTAGCAACAGTAGTAGTAGTCACAGAACTGGCGCAAAGCGCATTGAGGATATACTCAATGAAGACGAGCTAATAGCATACCACGCAGGTATTTCTCGTATAAAACAATTATGCAGCGTCTGTCGCACGTTGCAGATAGGAATTCTGCTTGATGCGGAGCAGAGCTTCCGCCAGCCGGGAATAGAGTATATGTATAAAGCGATCGCAAGAGAGTTCAATAAAGTGAACCCAGTCATATGGAATACATACCAAATGTACCTAACACGAACGACGACAGCGTTGCAAGATGATTTGAATGAAGCGAAGAAGGACGGGTACATTCTGGCCTGTAAACTTGTTCGAGGTGCATATATGAAGTCAGAAACAAACAAGGCCAAGGAAAGCAACTATACAAACCCATTATGCAGCAGCAAGGATACTACTGATGACAATTACAACAGAGCAATAGAACAGCTAGTGAATGAGATAAGTTCTAGTGACAGCAAATCTATAAGTGTTTTTGTCGCGACACACAACCGCCAGTCGATTGATTACACCATCGAATTAATGAAGAAACACAACCTACCGAGTCATCACGACGCGATACATTTCGCGCAGATCAAGGGAATGAGTGACCACATTACCTACGCACTAGGTCAAGGGAAGTACAACACCTATAAGTTGGTTCCTTACGGTGCGTTTGAAGAAATTTTGCCTTGGCTATTGCGCAGACTAGATGAAAACCAAGATATATTTGGTGCGATGCAGCGCGAGCTGCACCTGTACAACGCCGAGTTGAGGCGAAGATTGAGGTTATTTTAGTTGATAAGGTAATCGGAAACAATTATGTATGTATGTAAACAGTGCTTTAAACTCTCGACTCTAGCTGTGGGTGTGGGCAGGCGAGCTTGGGGTGTGGGTGACTACACGATCGCTGCATTCTTTCTTCTCTGCACGCACTATCGGCAGGCGGTCCCGGAGCCACTTGGTTTTGGACCTCAGATTTCCGAAGAACCAAAGGACTATCATGATCAGAGTAGATTATCATGATCCCTACGATAATCTAATTGGGGGGCATTATCATTCGCAATAAGGTTGTCATCGTGATGCTGTTGCTACTGCTACTACTACTCAATTAGATTGTCGTCGGGATGATGGTGATGCTACTGGTGCTAATGGTTATGCTGAAGTACATTATCTTAATTGCAGGTGATTTGTCAATAATATACCTTGCCGTTTCGTAGATGCACCTCTCTAGGCTTTGAATGAAATGCGTTGCTATAAAAGGTAAGGATTAATTCTGTGTAGCTTGTGAGGACGAATGACAATGAGGAACAACTTTCGTGACTAACTATCACTTGTCGAGGGTTCATCTCGATGATATTACTTTAACTGCAATCTGAGTCATGAGTACTTTACTACTGGAAGAATCGAAGTTGAGCGGGGGTTTAAGAATATGAAATGAGGACTCCTCCGAGGAGAAATGGTCTATATACATGAAATATTCATTCAACTCCCGCTCTTCAAAAACTTTTGATTCTTTGAGCCACATCGCCATAATACCACTCATTCATTGTGTTATGTCACTAATATTTTTTGTGTTTCATAGGCGCCGCTCATGTTGAATCAATCATTCCAGTTTAAACTATTACGGACTGTGCGTAGCAGCAATGAATAGCAGTATAGTCGTTTATGACACTGGCGTGACGTGTCTCACTCTTTTGGAAGTAGTATTTGCACACGGTTTCTGTAATTACAATAGTTATACATACAAACAATAAATTTTCTATTTGGAGCTACTCGCCTCGCTAACTGTCCTTACAAAGTACGAATTGTGTCTCGTGATCTCTCCACTCTTCACCTGCACTTTGAAGTCATACCGCGTCCTGTAATATAAGTTAAACGTGCTAACCACATCAACAACAGGAATCCACTTGACATCCTTCAACGCGACCTTACCTTCGCTGTACGGTGCAGACACAAGCTCATACTGTCGCTCGAAGTCCCGCGGTATCTTGATACCTTTCTCTACGGCGATTTGTTTCGCCTCTTCGTAGTTATATAATATACGAACACATATCCAACAATTTTGAAACTTGTCTACAATTATTGCATGACATATTGCTTTTGCCTCACTGACGGTGCGCTCTCCGTGGCTGTCGTACACTATTCCCACGGCAGTGTCATTCCTCCTAAAGCACAACACAGTGTTGGTTCCCGCACTCTCAGCGCTGCTAGACGTAATGGTTGGAGCCTTCTTACCCAACGCTTTCTTATCTCTATCTTGCATATTAATACTGATACTGTCATAGAATTTATAAGGCTGCCGCGGTCCTTCATAAGCCTCGCACTCCACACACAACGGGCATTTCCCAAGCGGATTCAAGTGATAAGGACAGTACAACAACGGACTGTTGGGTGGACAAGGAAATGGTGGCACTGAGATGCCAGTTCCTTCCAAGTTGAAGTAACCCTTGAGAATATGCGACGGCCCAGTCAGAGCGTGCTCAATACGTATGTGAGACTGCAACCTTTCCTTGGTTGAAAACGTTTTGTTACAGTTAGCTATAGGACACGGGATGGAACCAGGTGGAAGAGCGCGTTCTACATACTTCGGTGCATCCATCCACGGCACATTTGATGGCCAATAAAAGTTCAAATGAGAGTCGGGTAACGGAGTTGGTGCGGAGAGTTTAGTTCTTTGCTCATGAACTGGAAGATGAGCAAATGCTGCATCACGTGATAAGAAAGATTTCCCACATGCTGGAAACGGACACACGTACTTGCCTGTCCCAGACATTTGAACTAGGTGATAGTTATCTCGTGGTGCTGTTTCATGTTCATACTCATACTCTTGCAGCTCTTGCTTTGATGCAGGTCGCAAGATGTCGGAATCAGAACCACGTCTCTCACCTCTGCTATGGTGAACAGGACCACGTATACTTTGTAATTTTTCTTGTTGTTTTAATTCACCAACTAAATCAGCAGAAAATGCTTCACCTATTAATTGTATAGCTTTTTTCTTAGGTGTTGATGGCTTCCTTGATCCCTCTCTACTTTGAAGTGGTGAAAGAGGTGTAACTGGTCTTAACTTGGAAGGGCTACCACCGGGACTCACGCGTCCACTCGGACTATTCCCACGTGGTCTCTCCCCATGCAATGGGGTATGGCCAGGAGTAATAGATAACGAAGGCCGTCTTGCCTTTGGATCTACCACCGGTTTCACTCTTAATTCCGCATATTTAGTCACTTTAATATCTTTACCCAACACTTTTTTATGGAATCCAAGCATCCTAAACGTGCCGTCTAACCGCTTAGACAGGTCAGGACGAGGCAAGTTCATGGACTCAAAAGCAGTGCGTACTGTTTTAGGGACTGGCAGATTCCGGTCCAGCTTACCCCTACGTATATCAGCCACCATCTTGCGCCAATGTCGCTCGAATATCTGCACATGACTAACGACCAAGCGCAGGAAGGCGGGATTGTCGTGGTGAACTTCCATATTCATCTTAATAATTTCATTTAACAAATTCAAATATATTTTGGATCCTTCAATGGTGTACGTGAGAGTCCCGGTGGGGATATCCACAACGGCCATGGGCATATTGTGCTCGAATAGCTCGTGATAATCCCTCGGTCTCTTATTCGGATTCTTATCAGTATTTGCCCAGAATATCTCAGCTGAAACCTCATAATTTGGTGCGACGTGATAGGAGCCAACTTCCAACATATTCATGTTCCGCGGATCCTCTTTGCTGGGTGATAACATGTTGATATTCCTGCCGGTATTCTCCCAATACTCATCGTTGTCATACATTTCTTGACTCTCAAACTCACCTAACGACAATTTCTTAGCTAGTGAACGATTTAGATATGTTTGAAGATAGTATTCGTTAGTTTGCTTGGTTATGGCGACTTCATGCTCGTACCGCGCGAGGTTAGGGTCGATCGGCGGCACAAAAATATCGTCTAACTCCAGTCCTTGCACCTCTTCTGGCATGGATAAATCAGGTTTTTTGTCGTTAAATTCATCCATAATTTCCAACATTCCTTTGGGTTTCTCATATGCTTCTCGCTTCTGCAACGGACATAAGCGGTGCCAAGAAGGTGGATGATTACAGTCTTTGCATATTGATTGTGGTAATGGAGTAGATGCTTTGTACATTTCACACCCACATTTCTTGCCGTTGGAAGTAATCATACATTTCTCATATGTGTGGCAGTCACCGCACACCTTGCGACCATGAATCCGACATGGTAAGTCATGCAACGAGATATAAATATCACAAGTTGTCACATTGATCTGCGATGAAGCGGGATTTCTAAACCTCTTCACTAATGCGTCCATCTCACTCTTAAGTAGCGGTGTTTCTATGGACTTATACCACGATCGAAGTGCTACAACGAATACTTTTTCACTCACTTCTTGCTCTCTAACTTTGTCATCCGGTAAGAATTTGCGCACATAACACGGTACCTCGACCTTCTTTGGCTTGATCACGATGACTTTGTCGTCTTTCTTCTGATTCATCCAAAACATACGTGAATCAAGAAAAGATTGCATGAATTCAACGGCAAATTTGGGTTGTAACCATGTTCGTAATGCTTTACGCAACACTTTTACTTTCTTAGTACCACTTGCAGCAAGGAAGGCGCGTACTACCCGCTGCATAGTAGGTGCGTGTCGCACCATCTGCGCTTTGACCGCCGCCCGGCGGTGACGATCAATGTAGAGCTCATAGATAAGCTGCGCTAGCTTAGGTGCAAGTCGCGTTAAAGCCCATTTCTCATCAGGATATATAAAATTTTTGATATTTTTCTTTTTTATCCATCGACGAACTCTTTTTTGGATGATTTTAACGGATCTTTTCATAATAAACTCAAATAATTTACCTATAAAAGTCTTATAACGAACTAAATAGCCGCGGCAAATGCGCTGTATCTGTGTGACGGCCTTCACGCGCTTGTTGTACGATAGGCGCAGCTGCATAATCACAACTACCGCATCTTTAAACTTTAAGAAACGTGTTTTCTTAAAAAATTTTGTTATTTTGGATGCTGAAATATCTTGTCGAAGGAATACACGACAGCGATAGCCACGGAAGTGCTTCTGCCACACTAAAGCTGCTGCATTGTAAGCTTTTCGACGATGATCCACTTGACAAGTGCTGTTGAACCGACGTATCAGACATTGTATCCGCAGTGCCATTGCATTACGTAATCGAACTGATCGCTTGTGTTTCAATACTACGTGGTACTGTTTCCACCGGTAGCGTCGAAAGCAGCGTTGTATCAGCTTTGCTTTCCTATTGCGATATCGCCAGTACTTCCAGTAGTAATTAACCCGATATACGATGCTTTCCAAGCACCAAGGAAGGAAGCCACACACGTCATCCATGTCCTCAATTTCTAGTAATTTGCTTAGTAATGTCACTCGATAAAACTCTTCAGCATCAACATCCTGGTCTGGTCGCCACTGTGGAGCTGCCCAGTGTCCTACGTCTATTTGCCATGCAGCCTTTATAATCAGCGGTCCAACACCAGGTGGTGGATATGGTAAGGGGATAGGAGGTGCACCAACGATGTCTATGTGATGCATTGTACACAGCGCATGCAAATTCGGCACTAAGATGGCGTCGTTACCGGCGGGGTGATGCTTCACACAAACCTTGATATGGTTCGCACAAAATCGTAATATTGCACCAGTTTCAGGGTTTTTAAACACTTTGTTTCTACAAATGTAACCTTTGAGATCCTTCTGTGTTGAGTTTGGTCGCCAGGCACACCTGGAGTCCTCGCTCAACGGATGTCCATCAGCGTCTAACCCTTCCTTGAACTCTTCTTCACGCTCCTCTTCACTTTTACCTTTTTGCTCTAGTTTTGATACTAGAATACTCACCTCCTTCACACCTGGACACAATTCTGCCTTGAGTTGCACCGGTTTTTTCTTGGTTTTATTGACATAGCACTCAGTACACAGGGCTTCTTTATTAAAATCCTTGATCTTGATCGGCTCTGCCGCTTCCTTGTGCATTTCTCCCACGCAATCCGGGGTATGGTATGCACAATTAGGGAGCACCAACGGCACCTCCTTGTTATCTTCGTCTGTCACCGTCTTATACGGGTGAGTGAACTTGTAATTAGTACACTCAAGGTAGTCACCAGTTTTGTTCTTTCCCTTCCACAAACATGGTGTGTTCGCCTTCAACAGCTTCTTCTGTTTCCCTTTATCTGCAGCGGCAGCTGCATTATTCATCTTCGCTAACACTTCTGCCGTCTTTTCATCGTGCATCGCAAACCCAAGTGTGGCACCCTTCCTTATTCTATTTCTTCCTTTTCCTTTCTCCAATTCTGCAAACGGATTCAAATTTGGTTTTTGATACTTAAATTTACCATCAAGTTCCATTTGATGTTTCAATTTATTGAAGAAAAAGAAATCATTATTAGTTTCAGCCTTCAAGGGTAAGTAAGTAAGTAAGTAAGTAAGTAAGTAAGTAAGTAAAAAGTGAGTTAGTAAGTAACCATCATAGTCTCCAACGCCTCTTCATGTCGACCTATTTTCGTCAATGCCAACAAATCTTGCGCTTTTGCCTTTTCGACCTCAATCTTTTGCAAGTTATCCATTTCTTCTTCTGCCATAGCACCTTCAAACGCCTCATCTGATCCTGGAAGTAATGCCCTCAGCGACTGCCAAAACGTTTTCCTCACTTGCAATTCTAGTGCTTTATCCCCTTCCTCATCTAATGGAGGCAACTCATGTGCTTCAAAGCCAAGCCCTTGTTCCTTCATCTTCTCGGCAATAAACGCCTTCTCCTCGAGATGCGCCTCCTTCGCTCTCTCTTCTTTTCCTTTTGGCATTTTACCCACTATTGCTTTATGCTACAAATATATCTATTGCTGCCTAATCTAGGCTATATTCTATCTCTGGGTGACGGCAGCACAGCGCATCCTGCACTCCATCCATGAACCCATTCTTACTTTTTCGCCGATATTTCGTGCAACTGATTTTTTGGTACCGGCACCGTAGTGTATCACTTAAGTGTAATAAAAAATCGCTTATTAATTACCCACGCAGTCAACATTGAGCCGTAAGATTGCAGAAAGGAGTGCAATTTCCACGTAAGGCTGACGTAGATGTCGCACGCTGCAAACAGGGCTATTAAGAGCCGTTAAAGAACTACGCCGGTACCAAAATTTTTTGAAGAAAGAAAAAGTTATCAAACAATCTATCGTCTTGTTGTCGCTGTCCGCTGGATAGTCATCGCCACTATGGAGCAGGCAGACACGAGTTGCGTCAAATGTAATGGCGCAATGTTGGCAACAGCGTTCTTCTGTCCCAATTGCGGGACAGCTAATTTACCTAATTTATTGCGTGGAAAGCGTACAACAGCTGACTATGACCCAGACAATCCCGAGAGTAAGCCGTGGAAGGAAGCGGTTACATTATCGGCGAAGCCTTGGGCATTGAATACTAATCGCCCAAGATTGGCTAATGACGTGCTTAAACCATGGCGTCCACCTATGAAAGCTGGAATTAGAAAAATTATGAAGAAAAAGATTAGTGAGAGTGATAGAGTGTTTAAAAGCGCTGCAGATTTAGGGAATGGTATTTATATATTCAAACCTGGACAACCATTTTATGATGTTCGCAATAGAGAGAAACCTACTCCAACAGAACCTGTGATTGAAATGTATGATTCAACAACTCCAGCTCAATTACCTGAAGATGAAGACGATATACCGCGTGGTATGATTACAGATGTTATTCATCCCATAGGAATTTATGAAGGGAATTGGATATTCCCTTATGTAAATGGTTACAATATATATATCAGCCTTTTGGAAAGATCACAAGAAAGAAGGGTGATGCACAAAGAACAATTTTTACGTATTGGTGCCAAGTTAGAAGCATTAGATGACGATGAGGAGAACGACTCCTCCAAAACGCCGGTTGAAAACGAACTGTTTGTCATAGATATTATAACCAATGATGTCGGTCGACTGATCACTCCACCAGACAAGGAATGGGTGGCACTAGATTCTGTCGACCCTCATGAATACTATATGGGTCTTCATATGCAGAGTATACTAGTGTACATCGCGAAGCGGGTCAATGGATTAGCATTCGATAGGATCCACAAGATCTTATTCGACCAGCATTGCGTCATCGAGAATATATACACCCCACTCTCCACTATTATATCGAACTATCGACAGAGTAATCACTTAAACCTGGGTAACTACCGCACAACTTTGCGCGAGTACACGGATCAGCAGGTAGAGCGAGCCGCGGCGTATCAGGAGAAGTTGAAGAAGTCGAAAAATAAACATATCAAACCAAAAAATTATCATTTATTCCGTGGTTACAGCATCAACTACCCGATCACCAAGAAGGTGGGTCCTGCAAAGTTGTCCTTTGAAAACACTATAATTGCAACCGCTTGCAGGATACAAGCTGGTGCAATCCACCTGCGTCGCTACATCTTATGCACGGCGAGGTTGTCTGTAACTTACCATCAATCATCACCGTTACTACTACCGTTACCGGAGCAACCTATTCTGAAGCCTCCGAAGGTGTCCCATCTATGTATCAACTTATTTCCTATGTATAGCGACTTACTGATCAAACCAAAGAAAATAGTCTTTCATGCGGATAGCTTAGAGTCCTTGCTGGGCTCGCTTATAGATATTGATCGCACGTTGCAGGAGGGACCACATGCGGTGGTATCGCTACTCAAGCGCATCACGAGTATTTGCCGCTATGAATATACCCCGAAAGGTGTGAAACTAATGGTTAATGGCGCATTTAATGAAAAATATCATAAAATTCGACGTTGGCCAGGTGTGGAGTACCCAGAAGACGAGGTAGAAGAGGAAGTTGATGACTCGTACTATGATGTTGAGCCAGCTGTGAATATCGACGAAGAGCTGGCATATTTGGATAATCCCGTTGAAGATGTCGTGTTACCGCCTAAAGAGGCATCACCAGAGCGTAATCCTAAGCCATTACTTGACAGTGTGGGTGAGTATTTCCGGGAGAAAGTAGAAAAGGCGCAAGCAGAGCAAGAAAGACTTGAAATGTTGAAAAATGAAACAGAAACCAGTCGCCACATTGCGCAGGTTGTATCTGCTTACGACGACCATTCACAGCACTTGTCACACGCTGATAGATTGCGCCTAAAAGTCGCTGAAGCTCAAGAAATATCCAGTCAAATTGATACCGATATCGGCGGAAGTAGTGCTGATAATAAGGTCGATAGTACTATCGACGACGACACCGTGTATGAAGAGGAGCATATGTGTACCACCAAAGATATTGACGGCACAATAGTAGAGTTAAATGGGGAGTACAGCATGCAGGCCAGAGTTATAGGCAGCAGCAACACGGTGGAAGCTCAGTTGACTATCTACGCGATGGAAACGGAGCGGCGCGAGCTGAGTGCGAGTGTAATTATCGACCACGAGACTTTGGTAGACGTCATTAAGTACTCCATTTTACCCGTATTAGAGGACTCAGATGACGAGGACGAGGACGACGAGGCTGATGGAGTCGGATCACCGCAAAAAGGCGCAAGATTAAAGGCTATTGCATTAATCGATAAGTTACTAGTTGACCAACAATTGCAGGACTACCTCTTCCGCACGGTATGTGCGGGATTGGCGTTGACTATATCACGAGAGAAAAGAATTATGAAATTAAACCTAGAACATACCACTATATTACTATGTTGATTATTGTACAGGATTGTAACTAATGTGTCTACTGACTCACTCTGCGCGGTAGAATATCACCTCTTGTTGCTTGAAATAACGGCGATCTTCTTCATCAATAAGCACCAAATTTAAGTAATATTTGACTGAAAACACTCCATTTACTAGGCGGTAAGTAGGAGTAAGGTCCAACGGACCCAAGAACAGTCTGATTGGAACACACTCACCCTTAACTGGTGCGCCGTCCATTAGCTCATACTTGGACACGTTCTCACTTTCGTTGTATGTATTACTACCAGACCTATAAGTGAATCAGTAAGTAAGGTAATGAGTGAGTGAGCGAGTGAGTGAGTGTCTTACCCTGCAGCCTCCTTACGAACCACCACTAATTCCATGTGCTTAATTTTAATCTTTACTAATAAAAAATATATTTTACCAAGTATAACGTCCTTTAGGTGATACTTCGACTTGTCATATTCAAACTCTATATGCAAGCAATCTTCAATACCAACTTCCATTTTGATAGGTTGTGCAGGAGTATCCGCAGATAAGGCTTGGGTGGGAACTGGAGCTTGTATCAAATTAACTAAAAAATCTTTTTCTTTGACAATATTTTGTGAATAACTTCGTGATATAGTTACCCTGACAAAGTATCTTAAGCGCACATTAATACCCGAATAAGTCTCAAATGGCTTTTCTGTTGCACCAAATTCAAAGGAATATGTTTTAGGGCCACGTAACTCACCCTGTGACTCTAACTCCTTGGTTTGTATCATGATTCGCTGGGTATTTGCTCGATCAAAGTACAACTCAATGTGTCCAATTAATTCGATTTTGATGCCTAAATGCTCAACTTTCTTTCCCGAAGGTGGAATGATCTCAACCGATCCTTTCACTTCTTCTTTGCCACCATAAATACCCACGTCTTCAGTGATATCTTGTCCTTTTGGTCCTGGATACTTTATAGTACGTTTCACGCGGGTTTCCTCATCCACAAAAGAGATGTTAATCGTGGGACTGCTGCCCCCCATACCAAAGAAAGACGCCATTTGTGTAACACGCTGAGCAGGGACTTTTTTATTACCCTTTTCCAACCAACTACCCTGGTTACTTTGTTGGGAAGTCTTCACGCTGAAGATCCCGGCCGGTGCAAGTCCTCACTTATACTTATACACAAGTAGTAGAGCCATACTAGAAGTAAGAACTACTGATACATATAGTATATATTATTTATATATGTTTGCATAGGCGAAATCAAAGCATATTGGAGCAAGCGAGAGACTAAATCATGCAAAGAATCAGGCGATAATAATGACATTCTAGTATAGATTATGTCGTATCAACTTCTGTTAGAAAGAAAGTGATTGTTTAAACTAACATTTACTTTATAGGACCGAGATTAACCGGCCAAACTTTCAGCGAATTAAAAAATACAAAATTGTAAATGGTTTTATCCATTTTGTCCCCGCGCAGATTACGTCCAACAGCAATTACGACACTATTATTAATGTCAGCAATCACTACATCAGCACTTGCTGGTTCTATCGCTGAGCGGAAGAACCACGTTCGTGCTATAACTGGTGATCGCTTGAAAGCACTAACTTCTAGCTTTATAAGTGAGAAAAGCACAGTAGTGCACCAGTTATTGACAGAACAAGAGGAATTCAACAAGTTATCGGTTGTATGTATCTATTTATCGATGCCACAGGAGGTACAAACCTTTTCTATAATAAAATATTTATTGGAAAAACAGAAGACTGTTTACATACCAAAAATAATTGGTAAGAAACACACCGATATGGTCATGTATCGCTTGCAAAATTATGAAGAAATCGAATCATTTCCTAAGAATAAATGGGGCATACCTGAGCCACCAATTGCAGATCCATTAACTCTTAATAAAGATGAATATTTTAATACAATTGATGGGATAATAGTTCCAGCTGTAGCATTTGATAAGAATTGTGGACGCGTCGGCCATGGGAAAGGATATTACGACTACTTCATCGATAGCATCAACAAAAGTAATAGTCGAAATGGCAGGAAACCACCCGTTACTATTGGCGTTGGCTTTGATGAACAGATCTACGACGAAGTACCTATGGATGAAAATGATCAGATTTTGGATGTTGTTGTCACTCCTTCGAGTCTTTACAAAAAGCTATGAAGTAATAATCATATGTACTCAAGTGATACAAAATATATTAAACAACTAATGGCGTATACTGCACGGTGCAATCCGAGCCACCAGAAACGATAACATTATCATGCCACAGTAAGCACAAGGCTTTCCCATTATGCACTTCATTCGTGATTAATGGGACATTAGATCGTAAATCCCACACCCGAAGCGCGCCATCGTAGTCAGTTGATGCAAACACACTATCCGAGTCAGATTTCCATTTGACTTGCGATATCCATTGCTTCGTAGATGATGAGTTGGTAAATGATTGAACACTTGTGTTTTCAGTACTTAAGCGCGTATCCCACATCCGTATCCTACCATCAGGGTGAGATGTAGCAATTAGATTATTATGTAACGAGTAATCCAATGAAGTAATCACTTTCCCGCCACCGTAGGTAGCGACACAATCTTGCCTTTCAATGTCCCAAATTTTCAACGTATGATCCCACGATGCAGAGAAAAGTTGATTTTTATTCGTTTCTGGACACTGCAATGCACTAATGCATTGCGCATGTCCGCGTATCGTCATAATTGGCTTACAATCGACTGCAGTGGGATTGTTGTCACCTTTATTACTCTTTGACTTCTTCTTCACATTGGTCTCTTCTGCGTTATTAGAACCAATCGTGCTGCTCCAACCAAATATATTGCCGCTATAATCACCAGAAAGTATAATATTATCTCCATTGAAAGTTAAAGATTCGACGCTATTCACATGTCCTACGAGGTTACTATGTTGAACTACGTTATACGTTGGTTTTTTCCCACTCTTTTGATAGTCGATTTTCCAACATTTAATAGTTTGATCTTTGGATGCAGTAGCTAGATATTTAGCAGACGAATCGTTGAACATAGTCATACAACGAATAGGTTCTTGGTGCAACTGCACACTCGTTAAAATATCTTTTTTATCATTTAATACTTGTATTTGGCCATCATAACAACCCGCAATTATATTATTATGATCTATTACTAAACTACCGACCCATGCTGGAGCTTCAACTGTTTGTCCTTCATCTGTTAAACTAATAGCAGGCATATATTCTATAACAATCACATCTTCAGTATTCAACTGATAAAGTCGTATAAACTTCTTCAACGAAGTTCTAACAAGTTTATTTTGTATCAAAAAATCAAATGATTGTGGTGTTTCTAATTCTAAAAAATGATTAATAACTTCTGACAATCCCGCGCGAGCCAGCGTCGCTGGGATAGCAAATGGAGTCTCGGCTACTCGAAACTCTTCATGCTTTGTGACAAACTGCACTCGCACCTTAATCTGCTGCTCTTCTTCAGTCATACCTCACGCAACTTCACTGGATTATGAAGTGCTTGTATAAAATGTCTGGTGGTGGTCCCGATCGCTGAAAATCGAGGTCCCACACCCCGGCCACGTAGTCAGAAATAAGAAGAAGAGAGAAGGAGAAGAGTAGAAAAGGGAAGTTTGGTACTGCGAATATGAAGGCTTTTTGCTGCTTAATATATTTTCCCTTTCACTTCTCGAGATTAGAACCACACAGAGTCTGTGCACCAACAGGAACCAAAAGAGGATTTTGGAAGAATGGAACTTGGTACAGGTAGAACCAAACCAAAAGTAAGGAGGAGGAATCAAGTGAGTGAGGATCTCCTTGTGCCATGACTGACGCCAAAATAAGCAGCGAAGTGGCAACTGCAAGTAAAGATGATCAACGTCATCACGATAGATGTGCGAGTTATTTAGATGAAACTTTACGAACCAATATTACGGTACACAAATTAATGGATAGCATAAGTGCATTAGGATGTAAAATACCAACTGATTTCATGGTTTGTCGCAAATGTGATGGGGATATTTCAGGAGGATTTTTAGTGGAGACAGAGAAAAATAAGGATTATAAACCACAAATAGTAATATGTCAGAATAAACCATATAATAAGAATATGTTTCAACATACGGTTATACACGAGTTAGTCCATGCATACGACATGTGCAAGTCACAATTAGATTGGAAGAATTGCTTGCATCATGCATGTACGGAAGTAAGAGCATCAACAATATCTGGGGAATGTAATTTTATACCTGAATTATTACGTGGAAAAGTACAAATTAATAATGGGATGCCTAATTGCGTTAAACGCCGCGCCGAAGTATCCGTTAGTTCGAATCCATATTGTAAAGATATCGCAAAGGATGCTGTTGAAACAGTTTTCCCTAAATGTTATAATGATTTGTCGCCATACGGCAGCATTAGGTCAGTGAATGAAGTGCCATGATAAAGATAGCAACCTAAATAGCACTTCAGTTTATTATGTATGTACTTCATTGTTTTATAAGTATAAATAATACCTTTAAAAGCCTTTGTAAATTCCATTTTTCAAAATCCACCGGTACTTTTACTCAGCATCGCCAAAACCAGCAGTAATCACAGCACACATACTTGTTAAAAGTGGTGAAAATATGAGCAATAGCACGAGTAAAAAGCGTAAAGTAGCGGCATCGCCGGTGAGCTCTGATGACGAATATGAATACTTAGATGAGATTGATGGTGAAGGCAGTCAAGGTAGTGGAGATAGTGATGATAGTGATAGTGAAGACAATGATGATAGCGAGGATGTTGATAGTGAGGGCGATGAGGATAACGAGATGCAAGTTACCGGGGGAAATGATAACACAAAACAAAGTAAGAAGAAATCTAAAGCTTTACCAACCAAGGACGAGCAAAGTGCGTTAAGATCAACAGAAATATTAATGAAGTCTAATTTAATGCAACTACAAATTTCTGAAATGCTGAATGAAGTAAAAGCATCACCTATTCTTGAGAAAAAAGAGATAAAAGCTTGGCTTCAAGCATTCACCGAAGTCGTCAAAGGAATGAAGAACAAGAGCTACAGTGGCAATTGGTTATCCAGTGTGACACACGCGAAGGATGTGATTACTCTTACTTGTTACAATAGTTCAGCTATTAGTATAGATTTCAAAGCACCCAGTTCCATCGACATTATTGGCTCAAGCAAACTACAAACGGACACCGTACCTTTCCTTAACATAGACATTAACTTGACTATGCCAGTTGATTGCATGGAAGAGAGAGATATCTTAAATCACGTCTACTTCGACAAAAGGAAATTGTACTTAGTGGCGATTGCTGAGGCATTATCTAAGAATGCCAGCAAGCTGCTGCTAGATGGGGATAATTGCATCAATTATGCGTTTTTTAAAGGAGATAATAGAAAACCAATCATCTCATTAACACCATCAACAAAAAAGAAGGTTGTGATTCGCATCTTTGTGAGTCCATCTACTCAATCCTTCAACGTCAATCAACTGCGCGCAACCAAGAACAATATACGACCCAAGGAGTGGATGGACAAGATACAAGACAACAAGAATAAGAACCAGCACGATTCACTCGATGTGAACACTCTGTTGCCCACACCTTTTTATAACCTGGCAATTCTGGAGGACCTCAGCATCAATGTGCATCACCAGATCTTGACGACTATCATCAAGGCTTGCCCAGCCGCTAGAGACGCTATTATATTACTAAAAATATGGCTGACGCAGCGGTCGTTTCGTTACGGCGTGGATGGCATCGACGGACACACCATCGCGCTCCTAGTATGCTACCTTTATCAGATGAGAAAGGTAACGAACCAGTCAACCGCGTACGGCATATTTCTGGTTACGATTAAATTCCTAGTCGACCACGACCTAACTGCTGTAATGATGGATTTCTCTACTGTTGACACGGTCCCTTCAACCGCGCCTTCATCTGTCACTACTATTTCATCGCCAGCAGCATCACTCGTGCATCCTATAGTGGGCATGGAAGGCAAAACTGTTGCATATAACTTGCTATGGAGAGTATCCAAGGCTTCGTTGGCGGATATACGCGATGAGGCGAGACACACATACTCGATTATCAACGACGACCACGATGGAAAAGCGTTTCATGCCGTGTTCATCACACCCAAGTCCTTCTACGATCGCCATGACGACTTCTATCACATTAGCATGAATCCTGATCTGTTGCAGCAGCTGGTGGAGCTAGAGGACATACCGCATTACTACAATCTAAACGAACTGGTTCAACGAATCCTGGAGAGGGCTCTGGGCGACAGAGTGGTGGCCATACGCACGTATATCCGACCTTCCTTAGCATCCGAGAGCATCACCATCACCAGCAGCAGCCACACGTCGCTGCCAGCCATAAACTACAGGATAAGTGTGGGTGTGGTGTTGAACAAAGACAAGGTGCACCAGAGAGTGGAAAAGGGTCCAAGTGCTGATGACGAAGCCAAAGTTGTTGAGTTCAAAAGCTTTTGGGGTCCAAAGAGTGAGTTGCGTAGGTTCCATGACGGGACAATTGTGGAAGCCGTTGTTTGGGGCAATAGCAAAAGTACTGGCTATCAAGCAGAGCAAATACTTGAAGAAATCTTGCGTTATATTTTGGGTTTCCATTTGCATCAATTATGCGGCGCAGATGGTAGCAAGATACACAAAACGGCTATGACTATCGGAGTCAATGAAGAATCCTTATCCGCTGCTGCAGATCGCCAGCATAGTCACGCCATCGAGTCATTGGACAAGCTGCGATCAATCATAACATCGCAGGTGGATGGCATGCCAATCGGTATTGATAACCTCATGGGTTCGTGTCAACAGCTGCGATACACGTCCTTAGTCGCACCACAGAAGAACCCGATCGTTGAGGGCAGTAAAGAGGCCTTAAAGGCAGCATATGGCTCTGTTGTATCCCTCCTCGTCAACCCATTAGTTGTCTATGCTCAGTATGAGTCCAGCAACAAGTGGCCAGTGGAGGCGGCGGCTGTGGTCAAAGTGAAGCAAGCATTGGCTATAAAGCTCTCGCATTTGTTGTATGAACAGTTTAAGATTAAGTCGGTTGTGCACGCGGATTGCCTTGATGTGATGCACGAAGGCTTTCTCTTTCGCTTGGTGTTTATTAGAGACTACGACCTTTCAGACACGTCACTAGGTCGCGGGACCATGAGTCCACGCTATCTAACCATCCACCACAACAACATTCGAGCACTACACGCGCAATTCCCATCGTATCCAAATGCAGTCAAATTAATGAACTTATGGTTGCATCAGCACATGTTTACTGGTCAGTTGACCGCGGAAGCAGTTGAACTGTTGACCGCATCGGTGTACTTGGACCCGCTATCCATCCATCCTCCATCTTCCGCCTCGTCGGGCTTCTACAAGACCTTGAAGAAGTTAGTAGAGTGGGATTGGGAGAACGATCCATTGATTGTGGACATAACTGGAGCCATAACAAGCAGCCACCGGGTGAGTATCGTCATGGAATATCGCGCTAGTGTGCAGAACAAACCCAAGAATTTCCCCGCGATGTACATCACTACTGGCATCGATGACCAGTCCCACACCACTTTGGACTTACCAGAGAAAGAAGTGCTTATGTATATGATTATGTCCGCGAAAGAGACCACAAGAATGGCATCGCTGCTGCAGCAAGGAGTGGATCAAGACATGTCGGCAACGGCTCTTCGGAGCAAGGAAATAGCTCGAGCTAGTAATGTCACACTTAAATTCAACAAAAATATTCGTATTAAAAGGGGCAATGGAGCTGCAGACGCCGTCCCTCCCTTCGCTCAGTGCGAGCTATTTGCCAACTCAACTAAGAATGCCACAAGCTTGAAGCAGCTGATAGTGAAGCAATCGCAGACATCTTTCTGCCCATTACAAGAGGAATTTATTCAAAATCTGCGACATAAATACGGTCGTTTAGCGTTGTTCTTCTGGAATGGAATGGTCGGAGATGAGCTGTATGTCATCTGGAAGCCGAGGGCGTTACTGCCATACACTTCAATATCTACTTTACAAATGAAGAATTGCCTGGCGATCCTCGACGAAGCGGCTGGGTCGAAGCAGCCTTATTGCATCATGAATATAAGTAAAATAGTCACCGAAATGGTAGCTTTAGGCAACGAGACCGTTGTTGAGGTCGTCTACCACTAGAAAAGCCTTTAGCTTCTTAATTTCTTTTTTGAATTTGTAGAGATAATAATCGTATGTCGACTCAATAGTGCAACCACCACTACCCTCTAACTACTATCTCCTATTGTCTCCTCCATGTGAAATGGGTGTGGGTCAAGGTCTCCCCGGCCCTCCTTACTCAGAGGACCACTGCTATCAAAAATCGAAAGATGTGGCACAGAGCGCGTCAAGTCGGTAGCCGATTAGTGAAATGGCAGCGTAAGTTTAGTACAGAGCTAAGTACTGAAGAGAAAACTGCTGAAATTGCAAAAGAATTGAAGAAAAGCAAGTGGTTGCATCGCTATGGTATAATAGTCTTCCCATCGACTTTCTTGGTCCTCCTTACGACAGTTGTAGTGAATTCCAAATACAGCAAAGAAGTAGTAGAAGAGTATTTCCCTTCATATATTGACTTTGTGCGGGAATATTATGGTTTTGATGAGGAAGATAGAGAGGAGTTGCATTATATCAAACATGCTTTACAAGCACAGCAATCACCAGTCAATGTATTGGTAACATTAGATAACAGAGAAAAGATTCAAGTGGCTGATATTAATGGGTCTATGTCATATGGTTCACTGGAACAGCAATTGATAGGAAAGTATGGCAAAAGTATTCACGATATTTCATTCGAAGACTCACCTTCTACAACTACCCCTATTCTGCCTAAAAACCCCTCTGCAGAATACAACGAGTCCATAAAATCGACAATTGCCACTTTGAATCTCGTACCATCAATGTGGGACCACCACGCGTACAAAGAACTAAATCTAAGTAAAAATGAGATTGACATGAGTAATATCACAAATTTCGCTGGAAGTTTTATGTATGGAATTCACATTTACTTAAAAATCAAAGCCACTTACACGCTGGGCGTGCTGCATAAGTACACCCAAGTTAGCAGTAAAGTGAACCAAAACTTGAAGAAGAATTTGGAACTTGATGAAGCAAAAGCCAGAAAACAATATTACGAAAATTTGATAAAAGAATTGAATATCAAGCTAAGGACGAGTAGCGCCGAGATGTCCGTCGACGACATCCACGAGGGCATCCGCGATGCAAAGGAAAATATCACCAAGCTGAATAGGAGGTACTTCAACTGGTTTTATTACTTCTAAACCTCGTTACTGTATTGTATGTACGTCTGTATTATGTTGTCATTATTCATTACATTAAACAATATTTTATGCTCTATTTACATGTCTACCTACAGCCGTTACTTAATCACTCATACCTTTGTCTAGCACTTCTAATTCGCGTAGTTTGTAACCAACAACCATCTGCCACATACATAACTGTGCTAGTGGTCCGATGCTTTGCTGCACGACAACCTCCGGACCAGACGTGTCTATACCTAACTTCTCCATTAACGCGTCAACTAGCATTTGGATGGAATCGACGATGTCTTGCGACATGTCTGACGTGAGCTTGCCCAACTCATTCTCTGGCAAGGCTTGAATATACGTTAATAAATTTGATCGTAATTCTGCTTCTCTCTCACCGCGGATCAAGGCTAATTCTTGTCGTAATTCTTGTACTTCTTTACTCAATGCACCAGTTAGTTCGGATACGGCAACACTAACCTGCTCTCCAGTACTTGCTCGCAATTGTATATTGGCATCATTGTATATGTTGTCCAACTGATTTACTGTGATATTTCCTTTATTCAATGATGCAGGAGCTGGTAATCGAGGCAAACCCTTTAATGATCGTGTTAAAGTCATTCTATACTCGGCATTCTTAAACATGTATCCTGTCATCTGCATCTGGTATAGTAAATTAGCTAGCTTTGTACTAGTTGTTATTAATGCAGCATCAAGAGCATAATTCGGTAACGAACCTAATATTGTCATTACTGTACTCTTTGCTGCTTCTTGCACATTTTTCGGTGCTGTTGTAGCAAACTTGGCAATCATTTCGTTAGGTGTAAGCTTATCCACAATATTGAAGTACTTCTGCGCACTTGGACTTCGTATTTTATCCTTTTTAATTATTTTATTATTAGCGTTTTCATCATTATCAATCAAATACGAACCAGTAGGAATTATGCCTCTACTATTGTCAGCTTCAAATGCTCTTGAAAGCGTGTTATTTCTAATTATATCACCACCAAAATCACTATTTAATGCAAATTTGGATACTGAAGATTTAGACGATATAGAGCTACTGCGAAGAGAACCCCACCTGAGTAGAAAGCCCTGAGTAGTACAAAATAGACACAGCACAAGAAATATCATGATGATACAATTATTTGTTCTTCCGTTGTTGCGACGCAAACGCAACTTGTTACCTACTACGCAAGCGCCAAATTTTACGCCGGTACTTTTCCTCCTGCGTGACAAAATGTTGCAGTGCAAAAAAAAGGAATACAAACGAAGAATTCGATGGCAAACATGTTGGGACAAATACCTGAAGTGTTACTGGAACAGATAATTTCTTATTTAAGTATTGATGACTGGGCAAAGATCGACTCATTATTGTTCAACCACGACATAAGGGTAAAATTCCATAGTGCATTGAAATCAATGCTATTAGAGGAAATTTCCACTAAAGAGTGGTTATGGAATCAACGCACCAAGAACAGTGCATTGCAATGGATTATTGCAAGAGGTATTAACGTGCGATCAGTCGTTGTACAAACGAATACTCAGGTACATTTGTCTGAAATAGAATTTCCTGGCCTAATGTCGATTGATATAAGCGGCAAACAATTTACTGACGCTGAAATTAGGGATTTATCTAATAGCAGATGCAATTTACAATCATTGAAAATACGGAATTGCAAGGAGCTAACTGCTCTACTTCGAGGTCGTTCCTGCGTGCAATTGTTG
>JACCDO010036261.1_pt1 | contig 35687 bp, 25 predicted proteins | sample 7446101 | NCBI WGS metagenome assembly JACCDO01 (sample SAMN15323440, study PRJNA562643) | freshwater metagenome | isolation source: river surface water | place: USA:Blue River Watershed | collected 2017-08-16 | reverse complement strand
ACTGCCTTTTTAACTGGTATTTTCTCTGTTTTTTTTACTTCCTTCTTAGCAACTTTCACAGCATGTCTTGTTTCCTTTTTATCTAAACCAATTTGTTCATCTGTTTCATCAATGTTTTCTAATTCTACTTTCAATGTATCTACATTTCTTATCTTTTTATATACAAAATAACGATTTAGAAATGAAACTCTCTTTTCAGAAGGTGTCATATACATTGCCTTACCATAATCATTTGCCTTATATTTATTTCTCTTTATTTCTTCTTCCATATGAACAAATAATTCACTAAACAAACCACTTCCTTCTGGTAAATGTATTTCTTTTGCTTCATCTCGTGTCAATAATTTAAAACCATAATTTTCCATTACACGATTTAAATAATCATAATTTACTAAAAATTCTGGTATCATTTGATTAATTGACTCCTGATAAACATCTATTTGATAATTCAATGATGATGAATCATTTAGAAATGTATCATTCTCATACATTTTTCTTATTTCCCATACTTTCACACCATCTTCAACAATTTCAACACTTTCACCTACTTTTTTATTTTTCAATAATTCAAATACTAATTTTCCGTCATAACTAGTTCCAATAAAGTATCCATTCAAAGCAGTCGTCTCAGCAACGTTTCGTACAAAATTCTGTAAAGTAGTTAGGGTTTCTGTAAAATAGTGGATAGCAAATTGACATTCAGAAACATTAAAACCGTCAACACCCTTTCCATATTGTCTAAAAACACCTTTACCCAATATTTTTTCATCTCTAGGACCTTGACCAAATACTGCTTTTGTTATTTGTATTGCTTTATCATTTTTCATTGCTGCTCCACTTTTAATATTGTATCTACTATCACCATTTACAAATAAAGCGTGAGGAATATTTTTAAATTCTCTACATTTCTTTAAATATCTTGCACAAGCGCCATCTAATTGGTTTTCTAAATTATCTTTAAATAAATCCACGCCAAATACAAATGAAAGACCTGCCTTTATCCAACGTGGTAAATCACCTGCCTTACCACAAGCATAATCGATCAATGTGTCACCTCTTTTTGATACACTCATAATAAGAGCATTCTTAACATATAATCTGTGAAAATCTCTCATCGCAACAGTTTTTGACGTTTCTCTTAAATCTTCATTACGATTATAGTAAACATCTTCATCCAACATAGTTGGTATTCCTGCGCCAGTTCTAAGCATATCTGATGTAACTGGATTATGTATTGATTTCCAATTGTTATTAGCAGTTTCATAAGAGTTACCATAATTTGGTTTACCAATTCCTAAAAGACCTTGTTTTAATTCAGTTGTTTTATCATATCTAACACGAATTGGAACCCATCTCCAAGGTCCTTCACGTTTTAAATCATATTTGAATTCTACAATCGTATTATCTTCAAATACTTCGTTATCTTCTGTTGTCATTTGGAGAGAACCATTGAAATCTTCATTTAACATTATTTTACAAATACCTGCGTTTGGATCATATGGACTTGTTGGATAAAACTGAACAGGAACAGGAGAATATTTCTTTTTTGTTCCTTCTTCTTCAAATTCTGGAATATCATCATCAATAATACTTTGACAAGGATTTATAAACATATCACTTTTCTCATCAAAAGCACATTTCAAACTAAGAGTTTTATATTGGTTTAATTGATTTACTTGCATTGTATTATTTCCATCTTCAAATATAGGAGTAACTAAATCTTGACCATTTGAACCCTTTTTTGTCGAAACAAGGAAATCGATTGTATTGAATTCAGCAGGTTTCCATTTAAATGAATATTTCCAAGTCTTTTTCTTACTAGGACCAGCAACACCTATTTTATCAGAACCAACACCATAAAGAGCATGTGTGAAAATGAGACCATCTGTGTTATATTCATATTCAATACCTTCGTCAATCTTTCTTAAAATATAATTACACGCACTAAATATGCTCATATCAGCACTGTTTGGATAAAATTTTTTATAACTAATTGTTATTGGGCATTTAGTATTAGGTATGACAGATTTTGCCTCTATTTTCTTTATAAGATTTTTTAAAAGAATATATCTATATTTTGTTTTTGTTTTTTCTTTCTCTTTTTCCTTATCGTCTTTTGTCTCATATGGAACAAATTGAAAAGCGCGAATGTCTTCTTTGTTAACATAATAAAGATCAAATGCCAAATAAAGATTTATAAATTGTCCTAATTTGTTATGTAAAACCAGTTCACCATCAACAATTGTATTATATAATTCTCTTACTTCTGTAACTGCTCCAGTAAATATTACATTCATATTCATGTTGATTAAATATATTTTACCACCTTCAGCAATGAATAATAAACATCTTTGTCCATCTGCTTTATCAGTAACAACATAATTTTTTCTAATATTGAAGTTATTGTCAACATTATCACTCAATGGCATTATATTTTCAAGTTGAAGAGTTTGTGAACTAGGACCTACAAAATCACTGTTATTAATAAACTTTTCTGGATTATATTCTTTTCCACGAATAATTTTCATATAATTTGTAAGACAATCTTTTTGCTCTTTGTTTGACACAGGATAATTTGTATTTTGTAGACCACTCATAACATTTTTAATAGCAGTTCTCAAATTTTTTTCCAACAAGTCTTGCGCTGGTTTTTCATTATATTTATATTTATAATTATCTACTTCTATTTCAATTTCATAAACTTCTGGATTAGTAAACACACCAGATTCTTCTGTAGTATAAGTTTTTACTAATTTATTTCCTACGCGACTAGAACTTTTAATAATACTAATATCAATACGAATTTCTGGCATTTCAGGATGAACAAATGAAATACGATTAATGTATCTAAAAGATTTTTTTATTTTATTCCAGTTATTTATTATTTCACCAATATTAGCATTTTTCCTATACATGTTTGTTTCTGAATTAAGAGAAACTCTAAAATTGAAATCATCAAAATTTGCGCTTTCTACTTTTTTAAATGTATCATTTTCTTGTATAAAATAAGGTGTTTTTTTAAGAAATAATACTGATGATCCTCCATTCTCATTAATAATTTTAGAAATATTATTTGTTTTACAATATTCTTGTATAGAAGAAATTCCAGTAATTTCTGTTCTTACTTGAGAATCAATATATCTTCCCGTTTTTTTATCTAAAGTTTCGACAAATATACGCAACATATTTATACCATTTTGGTCAACGATTTGAAATCCTAATGATTTTAGTTTTTTAACAACATTGTCATAATCAATCTTTGTTAAAGGTTTTATTCCTCTAGTACCAAATTTAACTTCCAATTCAGGAGTTCCCTTCTCTGTTTTCATGTAATTATTTTTATACACATTGAGTATTTTATTAAAAATATCACTTGGAGTTTGATTATTTGTCATTATAATAATATATATTGATACATTATTTTTATATTCTTTGTTCAATTTTAAATTTTAATTTTATAAAAAATAACATGTAAAATTGAACATAATTTATATCTCAAAATATTGCACTAATGTCTCATACAATTCCTTTTTAATTTTGGGTTTATTTGTAACAGAATGTATTGTTTCTAATCCTATCTTTACGCATAAATTTTGTAAATCTTCTAATTTATAAGAACTTAACGCCTTTATTGGTTTACTTATATTTTCTAAAGAATAATATTTATCTCTATAATCAGAAATTTTGTTTTTCTGAATATTTATTTCACAACCATACAAAATAGTTCCATTATTATTTGATTTTGTCAGTATATATGGAGTTTCATCTTCAATACTTATAATTTCATAAAACATTTTTTTATAAATATACATCACATTAATGTTTTCTAATACACACAAACTAAGAAATGTATTGATATCTATTTTTTCTTCGTTAACAAGAAAATTTTCTAATTCATATAATGGACAAAATTTTTTGTTTTTAATAATACCTTTGTTTTTACGAATTTTTTCTACATATTCGATTTTTATTTTCTTCTCATTAATAATGTTGACTTCTCCTAGTTGTTTATAATTTTCTATACCATTTTTCATTATATAAAAGCACCAGAATAATTGATCTTTTTCTTTTGGATAAAAAGTATATTGTTCATTATTTTGTATACTCTTTTGTGTTTTATTTCTTTCAAATTTTGTCATTTTATTGCGATTATATGATGTTTGTTCTTTTACTGAATTTATTTTTTTTTCTGTTATATTATTACATTTTAATGATGTATTAATTCTTTTACTTGTCAACATATATTCTTGAAGTGTTGATAATATGTCATTGTTATTTTGTAATTGTATTTTATTATTATCACTTGTGTTTGACACTACAGTGTCATCGTCATCACTGTTATTCATCATTATTATATTATATTGTATATTATATTATATAAATAATATGTCTTTATATAATAATTATTAAATTATTACCAAATTGTGACCAAAATTATCAATAAAATAATTTATTTATTGAAATATTTGTTTTTGTAATCTTCTTTTTCTTTTTCAATAGAACCGAGTGTTTTTTCTTGATCATTCACATATCTAATAAACTTTTGGATTTTTTCAATTGTCGAGGGTTTCACTCCACTCAAGTTGATATGTATACCATATTTATTTTCATTTAAAAAAATATCTTTGTCTTCGTTTAATATTCTTAGTATTTCTATTTGATTATACTTAGTCATGTTTTCAATATTGTTTCTTATTGTATTTAATTCTTTAATGTCAATATTGTTGTCAGAAATAATTTCTTCGTTTAAATTTTTACAGTCGTCATTATCACTTTCATAATCGATTTCTTGTTCTATCATTTATATTGATTTATAATCTTCTCTCTAAATATTATTTTGTGAAATATATAATAATTAAAACAATAATAATTATCTAAAAATATATAAATATAAATTTATAGAATCATATATTCAAAACATGGAAGACTATATTGAAAGAACTTCTTCACAACTTAAAAAGACCCATTCTACTGAAAAAAAGGCACCGACGTATATTTCGCTTTATGAAATCGACACAGAAAAAAATATTTATGATATATCTATTATTAGAAACGGCAAAACTTATAAATTTTTAATAAATGAAACAGATGATACTATAGTAAAAACACTTTTTGAATATAATATGTCAGGGATTTCTACACAAACATCTACATATAAATTGTCTGATTGATTTGTTTTGATTATTCATCATCATCTTCAATTATTATTTTCTGTTTTGGTTTCTTTACTTGATATTTTGTTTCATCTTTTGGTTTTACTAATTCACCAATTACTGAAATAAATTTATCATTTAACTCAAATCTTTGACCAATTACTCTCATTGTTATTTTGTCTCCTTCTTTGATTTCGGAAAAATATTCTTCTGAATAATGGTGATCACGAGCAATATATGCAACAATTGGAGAAGGTTTTTCTACAGCACTTTCTGCTCGTATACCTGCAAGAGTTATTTCCTTGGCAACACATGATATTTTCATTCCTTCTACTGGAAAACATACATCGCACTCAAAAACAACTTCAAACAAAACATTTTCTGCCTTTAAAATTCCACTAGAAGTAGTTATTATTTTTGTTGAACCTTGTTTAATAAATCCTTCAACAACACATTTTCCTTCAAAATTTTGTTTAATATATTTTTCAATAGTAGAAATCAAATTTTTACCAATAGATGTTATTGGTAAAATAATACTTCTTGTTATTAAACAACGACTATAAATACCAACCGATCTAAAACCCTTCTCTTTTTTCTTTTTTCCAGTTACAACTAATGGTTGTACAGTTTCTTGTTTCTTTTGTTCAATAATTTCTTGTTCTTGTTCAGGAGGAGGTTTATTAGGTTGTTTTGAAAGGTCAAAATTTGGTCTTTCTTTCGACTGTATATAATAGTGTAATTCTGATGGATGAGATGAATTTGTTAATTCTGCTTCTTCTTTTGTCTCGTCTTGTAAAATAGTTTGATTAATATTTTCCGTTTCAGACATTTTGTATTAATATATATATTGAGAATATTCTTTATATATTTATTTTCAATTTTTTTATAAATTATATCAATTCATATTTTCTAAAATCCATAATTTTTTGCTATTGACAAATCTAAGAAATATATTTTGTTATCCTTTTTAATCTTATTATAATAACGTAATGTAAATTCTTGAAGTGAACATAATTCTTCTTGTATAACTCCCTTTGTATTATCTTTTGTATATTTCTCTTCACCAACAATACGATTTAATAATGTTATTGTCTCTTTTTTACCAGCACCATCACATCTAGCACCAGTATGTCTCTTTTCTAACATATCTTTGACTTTAAAAACCATAAATTTTCCTGTTTTTACTTCGTAATCAATAAATCCTACTAAATTATTAATATTATTTGGTATTGGACGAGCATCTATTAGTTCATTTAATTCTCTTATATCTTCTGGTAAAGCATTGCTCCAATTTCTTGTTTTTTCGTTAAGAATTATATATTTGCGACTTTTGTCATCGTATAATTCTAATGCTATCATTTTTTTATGTCGAATAATTTTTTCGTTATAATAATTCAAAGAATATTCTTCAAAAGATTTGTCCTTAACGACTTTGAGAGAATACAAATAATTCAATACATCTATTTTATCTTTATAAACCAACATATCATTTATATGTTCTGTTAAAAATATTAATATGTCTTGTGGTGGTATTTTATCTTCTGTAATCATTTTACGCATTGTTATACCACAATGTTTATACCAAGAATTTTCATCTTTATCTCCTCTAGGAACAGATTTTTCTTTTGTATATTTAATTGCTAAATCATATTTATCTTTCATTTCTCTAAATATTTCATTACCTCTCTCTAAAGAAACATCTGGTTTTTTAACTTGAGGTTTTGAAATTATTTTTTCGTCTTCGTCTGTTTCTAAAGCAGAACTAGTCTCTGTTTTTTGTTCATCTTCATCTTCTTCATCTTCCTTTTCTTCTTCTTTTGTAATTATGTGTTTCTTCTTTGGTTCTGTATATGATTTAATGTCACCCTTTATTTGTAAATTAATCTTTTCTCTCTTGAAATCAATTGGTACACTTCTATCGAATATAGAAATATTTTTGTTATCTAATTCACTTGGTTGAAATAAATAATAATCTCCAACATTTATTAATCTACCTGTTCTACCATATTTGTCAACAATGTACTCATTTTCATCATCAATGAGTTGTGTTAAAGCAGCGTATATTTGAACTAATGGATATTTTTTAAGACTATTTATTTGATTTATTAAGTCAGTTTTAATGAAAAAAAACTTTCCTTCTTTTTTATCACCAAATAAATTTCTTATTTTTTGAAATATTTTTTCAGAATTCATCATAATATAACTCTCATTATAAGTGTCTTGAATTAAATCTTCTTCTTTAATTTCTTTATTTGGTTGACATTTATACTCACATGTCTCCATATAATCACAAGCAGCAGTATATGGTTGATCTCCTATTTTGAAATCTTTTATTACTTTTCCAGTAGATAGAATTTGCTCTACTTTTTCGTGTTTTTGTTTTAATATTTTTTCAAAATTTTTCTGTGTAAAATTATTTTGTTCATAGTTTAATATACAATCAACAGATGTTTCCTTTAATAAACGCGTAATTTTTCCGATTTGTATTGCTTTTTGTTCAGCAACTCTATAAACATATATATCTGCTGCTTCTTCCTTTTTATCTTCTAAAAGTGTTCCATGTAAAAATACTTCGACATTTCTCTCTTTAAATGGTAATTCTTTGTGACTGAAATTTCTTACAGCGCGTCCAACAATTTGTTCTATTCTATTCATGTTATACCATGGTTCTAATATATGAACTTGACGAATAAATTTGAAATCAATACCCTCTGAACCTGCTTGTGAAATTAATATCACTTTTATTTTTTCTCCATTCATATTTTCATCTTGGGTAACACCAGTAACATCATAAGCATTATTTGGTGAAATTCTTGGATCACCTGTTATCATTATATAACGCGCTGGCATAAAATTTTTATCTCCCTTTATTTTTGGTTTCATTGTTCTTACATCAATTGCCTCAGATGGAGGAGTTGTAAATAAATTTTTAGCACCTTCACCATATCTAATAAAACCGAGTTCTTCTAAAGCAAGTGCCATTGGTATTAAACCTCCATCAATATATTGTGAATAAATTAATATAACACCCTTTGAAACCATAATAGTCTCTATAATACTTTTAATTTTACTGCTATATTTTCCTATGTTGTTACGAGAGAAAATTCTCAAATTAGCGTATTTTGGTTTATATGCAAATGAACCTTTTTCTAGAGGCGATATTGTGTCTACAAATGTCATAACACGTTCAAGACCTTTTTTTCCTACTAATTTAATAGGATCTATATTATATGTATCGCCACTGTCATTAATATTTTGTTGAGGAGATGATTTTGATGACGACGATGATAATATAATTGTCTTCTTTTTACCTCCTTTTAAATCACTATCTATTAATGTTTTTGTTTCTTCTAGTTGTTCTCTCAAAAGTTTATTTTCATTTCTTAACTCTTCCATTTTTTCATTACAATTTATTTCTGCTTCTTGAACCATTAAATCACAACGCATATTAGTGTCCAATGTAAAATCACTTTTCTTGAGAGAACTATTATTTGTTTTTGTTTCTTTTCTCTCAGGTTCAGGTTCAGCAATTGTTACAGACTTTCTTATTGAAACAGAAGGTTTATTCACTTCTCCCTTTTCTTCACCTTCATATAGTTCTTTTTCAGACATTTCATCAGCAACAGTTTCATAATCAACATTTGTAATTTTGGATGATATTTCTTCAATTACTTTTTCTGGAACTTTTCTCTCTTCAATAACTTCTACTTCTTCAATTGGCGTCGTAATTTTTTCAACAACATATTCTAAACCTTCATATGGATATACTATTATAAGTGCTTCTAATGGAGGTTGTAATATAGTATAACCAAATGACTCCATATTTTCAAACGAAGGCATTTCTCTCACAGCACCCTTTTTAGTAGTTATTTGCATTTTCCTTTTTCTTAAACTATCAATAATATATCTATATCCAAGGGATTGGTAATCGCCAATTTTAGTCAAATAAACGTCTAACATTTTAAGTCTTTCTTCTTTTTCTATATCTTTACCATTCATTTGAATAGAAGGAAAAGAAATATCACTTCCGAATGTATTTGCTGGAGAGAAAATCTTAGGATATACTTTATAAGGAAATGTAAATGGGTTCTCTCCTCTGACAAAAGAAACATATCCAGTTGCCTTTCTTATTAGTAAATCTCTTCCACCTTCTTTGAAATTGCCATTTTTGTCAAACACTTGTTTTACCTCTATTTTTGCTCTCCTGTCATTTTCATTCATCAAATTCAATAGAAAAATAATTTCCTTATAACTGTTATACATTGGAGTTGCCGAGAGAAACAATAAACGCAAATTATCTGCACATTCTACTAAACGAGACAAATAAATTGCTACTTTTTTGTTTTCATTATCATCTGTAATTCTTATATTATGAACTTCATCAATAACTATTAAACGATTATTAAATTCATTATTCAATCTGTCTCTCTTTTTCCTATTCATTTCTTCAATAATTGTTTTCTTTTTCTTTTCACCTTTAATTTTGGTGAACATCTCAGGGTTTTCTCTCACACCTTCTTCAACCTTTTTGATATAATTGGCAAAACTTTCATATCCAAGAAACATATAAGAATTATTAATTAAGGTCTTTATTTTACTTATTACTTTGTCTCTACTTAATCCTTTCATATTCATTGGATTAATTTCTTTAATGAATTTGTTTCCTGTACACGAACGAATATTCCACATTCCATCAACTAATTTCAACTTCGTCTCATTAAATAATTGAAGTTTGAAACTATCTTGTACATTTGGACTTGCCACAATAATAATTCTCTTTGTTATACCCATTTGTTTTAAATAATCTCGCATTTCTTCACATACGCCAATTGCTGAACATGTTTTACCTGATCCTAACCCATGATAAAGTAATAAACTATTATACGGTGTCTGAAATGACATAAAATTACGAACAAATGCCTGATGAGGCGCTAATTCAAAATCTGCCTTACTTAATACATCTGCTTGTTCTTCAATTGTCATATCAAGATCAACACTAGCATCGTATTGAGTATCATTGAACTCTTTTTTTGTTGCAATTTTAACATTAAACAAAGGATCATTCAAATTCGGATATAGAAAACTATTTTCCTCTTCGTTATCTTTTAAGTAATTATGCTCTAATAATTCTTTTTTAAGTAGAAATTTATTATAATTCTTGTCATTGTTTAAATCAAAATCACCTGCGTCAATATTATGACCATCTTCAGACGCTTTTATTTTTGTTGTCAAATTTAGGTCATCAGATAAGTTTTTCAATGGTTCTGTTTTATCAATGTTACTCTCATCATTTTTATCAGTTTCTTCAATTGTTATATTTATACTTGAAAGACTTTTGTCACTAATTGTATTTTTTGTTCTACTTTTTGTAGACATTCTTCTTATATATTAGCAATATAATCTATATTCCTGTAATACTTTATTAATATTATTAATTAAATGTATTTTTTCTAAATTATATGGCCTTATTGACTTCAAACATTCATCTAGTGTTTTCCATTCTAATTTACTTGCTTCACTCTTCTGAAAAGTATCTATTTCTTTTGATTTATTTTCATTGTCATTATAATATGCCAAAAAATATTTGTATTTGTATGATTTATGATTTGAACCTATAAACATTTCTTCAAAAGGAACTAAATTTTCTATTATATTTATTTTATTTCTTGAACAACCAGTTTCTTCTTCAAATTCCCTAATAGCACATTCTAAATCCTTTTCCTGAAACCCTCTTTTTCCCTTTGGAAATTCCCATTCGGTTTCTTCCCATTGTGTATTACTTGAATTTATTAAATCATATAATGTAGTTTTTTGTTCATTTAAAACAATATTATTAAAATCAAAATTATTAACATCAGTATCACATGTATTATCTTTATCCTTATTATTAAAATTTAATATTACACCATTTTTTATCAATTCGAATTTTTTTGATGATAAATTCTCCTCATTTTTAAATTGTCCATCACGATAATAATCACCCCACATTATTTTCCATAAGTCATCAAATTGAAAAGTAGATAATAATGTTTTTTCGTGTTGCGTCATTTCATTAATAAACCCCTGTATTTGGTCAATATTATATGGTGAATATTTACCTTTCATGAAATCACTAAACCCAAAAGAGTTTTTTCGTCGTATCATAAGATATTGTAGACCCTCGCTACTTGGTCTAAATACAATTAGTCCATAACTTGTAATTGGCAATTTACATTGACTAAATGTATGTCCATGTTTTCCACAATTGTTACATAAATTATTATTTTTATTCATTAATTATGATGATATAACTATATTATATAGACGGTATTAGTTTTAAATATATTTAAACTCAAAATAATATTATATATGTTATTTCTCAAAGTAAACACATCATATATATTTAGATCAAAGTTATATTTGTTCAATTCATAAACAAAAAATAAAACAGTTCTATATATGACAACAAAATTGGATGCAAAAATATGGGGTCCACATTATTGGTTTTTTATTGATACAATAGCAATGAGTTATCCTATTAAGGCAAATGATGTCATCAAAAAGAAATACTATGAATTAATACAAAATATGCGCTTATTTATTCCTGATTATGAAATGGGTAATGAATTTGGAAATTTAATTGATAAATATCCAGTTACACCATATTTAGATAAGAGAGAAGACTTTGTTAAATGGGTACATTTTCTTCATAATAAAATGAATGAAAAATTAGAAAAACCGCAAATAACTCTTGAGGAATTTTATAGAAGGTATTATGAATTATATAAACCAAAAGACCAACAAATGAGAGAATATATACGTACACGTTCTAAATTTGTATATTTTGGATTATTGGTTCTTTTAGGTGGTGGAATTTACTATTTTTATGACAAATAATAAAATATAAATTATATATAAGAGAGAAGTATAAATAAATGAATATAATAAAAAAGAAACTAGGTATTACTATTGGAGGAAAAGTAATCGGTTCAGGAGGTTATGGTTGTATATTTGACCCTCCATTAAAATGTATTAATAATAATGATAACGACCCAAATAATGGAATAAAATTAATATCTAAATTAATGACTAAATCACATGCGGAATCCGAATATAATGAAATAATTGAGTTCAAACCATATTTAGAAGACATACCAAATTATAAAGATTATTTTTTGATTGACAATGTTTCTCTCTGTAGACCTAAAGAAATTTCACAAACTGATTTAGAAAATTATGGTACAAAATGTAAAACATTAAAAAAAGAGGACATCACAGTAAATAATATAAATAAAAAATTGGACAATTTATTGGCAGTAAATATGGAAAATGGTGGACTTGATTTGGGAGACTATTTCGAGAGAAATTATAGTTATTCTGATATGATTGAAATAAATACAAATCTAAGTAATCTAATGATGAAGGCAATTATTCCAATGAATAGAAACGGAATATATCATTGTGATATTAAAGAATCGAATATAATGGTTCAACGAGAAGAAGATGGAAAAAAATTCTATACAAGATTAATTGATTGGGGGTTAGCAGTCCATATTAAAGGAGATATAAGTAAAACAATTCCTAAAAATCTAAAAAGTAGACCATTTCAATATAACGTTCCCTTTTCTGTAATTATTTTGAGTGAAGATTTTTCAAAAATGTATGATGATTTTTTGAGTAAATGTCCCACACCAGAGTATTATGAAATACGAACATTTGTGATTGATTATATATTTTATTGGAACAACAAAAGGGGACAAGGACATCTAAAAGTGATTAATAGTATTTTTGGAAAGATGTTTTCAAGTGATATCAAATTTGTCGATACCAATGATAAACAATTAGTAATTGAAATGGAATATACTTACAATTACATAATTGAATATATTTCTCAAATACTTATGAAATATACACATAATGGTCGTTTTGATTTGATGACATATTTTAATAACATATTTTTGAAAATAGTTGATATTTGGGGATTATTAGTCAGTTATGAACCTATTTTTACATATTTTTGCAATAAATATAATGATTTGGAAAAAATAGAAATGGAAATATTTATTAGTTTGAGAGAATTGTTTATGAAATATTTATACGAACCAAGATTAGAACCAATAAAAATAAACGAATTAACAAACCGTTTAAAATCTTTAAACAAATTATTTGAAATTGCTGGAAAACAAGTTCAATCAAAAACGAGTTTAACAAAGAACAAAAAAATAACTGTTTCAACAGTTTCTCTCAAATCGAACTCGAGCACAAAGAAATCCAAAAAATCTTTAAAAAAAACTTCTAAATCTGTAACAAAAAAAAATACTAAAATAGATAAAATATATTTACCAAACTCGAGTATATCTGCTCAAAATAAGTCTACTAACATTATTGAAGAAGCAATGGGAAAATATACAAAATCATCTCCAAAATTTATTACATCTTCTAATTTAGTGAGAATTGACTGAACAATGTTTATTTTATTTCTCTCAATATAATAATATAACATAAATGAAAACAGAAATTATTGTATTAGGTATAACTGCATTTTTAGTTTATAATGCTTATCATGATGGAAAATATTGGAAACAAGTAATGTCATATAAAAAATATTATACAATGGGGTTTTATGCTGTTATAGGTATTAGTTTATATTTACTAATGAAACGAAACCCATCACAATGTAGAAATATGTTACTCCATGCGAATAATGTTGTTAAATATATGCCTATTGACCGTTCATCGTTAGACATGTTAAGTCCTATTTTAGATTTTACTACTGGAGGAAAAAATACAGATAATGATGAAAATAATTTTATGGAAGGTTATGATAATATTTATGATAATGGAGGGTTAAATCCTGCCAACACACCAGGAGTAAGGAGAATGATGAACTCAGGAAAGGCGGGAACAAAACGTTCTGTAAGTGAGACAAAGAAAAAATTTGTAGCGTCACAACAAAATTGGAGATGCGGTGATTGTCAAAAGCAATTAACTGCTTGGTTTGAAGTAGATCATAAGGTTAGGTTAGAATATGGAGGAAGTAATGAAGTAAATAATTTAGTTGCTTTATGTCGTGAATGTCATGGTAAGAAAACAGCAATGGAAAATATGTAGAACAATAAAAAGAATATTATAGATCTATTTTTTATTTACAACAATTTATTTTACATTTCGTCAATAAAATAAATTGTTGTAAATATATATATGAATACAAATATAAATACAAATACAAATAAATCAACCGATTATAATTATTTAAATATTTTTAATAAACCTGGTGGTAATCCTGAAGCATATATAAGAAGCAAAAGAAATTATTACATTTTTCTATTAATCGTATATGTATTGTTTCTTTTAGTAATAACTCTTGTAAATCCTTACGGATTAGTAGATAAATATGCTGGATTTGGTATTACAATAAGTATTTTATTAGGTTTAGTTTTAGTCGTTTTTTTAAGAACATATTCGCTTAATTTTAGTCCACAAGATGAAGCAAATTTAATGTCAGGAAAGACAACACCACCTGCTCTCCAATTATTACCAAGAATTTTTTTTATAATAGTAACATTGGGTATTTCAGCAGGGTTTATTTATTGGATTATAACAATATTTGGACCAGTAAAAGCAAATTCGTCAAGTATAATACGATTAATAGTAAATATTTTAATTATTCTTTTCCTTTTGACCTTAGTGTATAGAGTTTTCGATGTTAATAATTATTTTACTAATATTCCACTTGTAAAATTAATTATTAGTTCAATATTATATATACCATGTTTATTTTCTGGTTTGATAGATTTATTTGTAAGTCGTCCAGCAGGAACAGGTCCGCCAACTAAACAGGAAAAAATGGAAATAGGTTCTATTTATTTATTGTTTGGAACAATGTTATTATATGTTGTTTATTTTTCTCTCCCATACATATTGAACAGAGGTCTTTTACAAGGAGGTAAACAAATAATAGATGACCCTGTTTATATTGATAAGAAAACAGATATATCAACATACATAGAATTAAATAAAATAGATGAAACTGATACAGAAAATGATAATAAATATGAATATCAATATGGAATGTCTTTTTGGTTTTGGGTTGATGCAAGACCACCTAGTACTCGTCCGTCATATTCTAAATATACAACTATTTTGAATTATGGTAACAAACCTAAAATATCATATAATGGAAGTACTAATACATTAATGATTGTAGAAGAATTGAAAGATAATGTAAATTCAAAAAAATATGAATATGATGATGAAGGTCGTAGAATTATATATAAAATGAAAAATGTAAAACTACAAAAATGGAATAATATAATCATTAATTATTTTGGCGGAACTTTAGATATATTTTATAATGGTGAATTAGTAAATTCGTCACAAAATGTTGTTCCTTATATGACATATGACACCTTAAGTATTGGAGAAGATGATGGTATAAATGGTGCTGTTTGTAATGTAATATATTTTGATAAACCTCTAGACTATAATCAAGTATATAATATTTATAACAAAACATCAATAAAATCGGAACCTACATTATATAGTTCACGTAAACCTATAATATCACAAATAAAAATGTGAATTGTAGGAGATAATTGAAGAAAATTTCTAAATGTATATATATTAATGTCTGTAGGATCAATACTTTTGACTATATTTGTTTTAATATTATTATATTTATTAATATCTTATGTTGTGAGAGACGCAAATAGATTGACTGGATTAATAAGCGGAAAAACAATGACTAGAATCGAGGCTAGTTCTTTAGCAACAGATTCAACAAACACAAACGCAAGTAATTTTACTTATTCTATTTGGTTTTATGTAGAAGATTGGAATTATAGATATGGTGAACCAAAGGTTGTTTTTGGCAGAATGGGTAGTGTATCTCCGGTTGGTGAAGGACCAATTGATGGATTGAGTGGATTAGATCCATGTCCTGCAGTTGTACTTGGTGCTGTTGAAAATAATTTAATTATTTCATTGGGATGTTATCCAGGTGCTGACCAAGCACCAGATCATCCTAGTGGAAAATCAATTGTTCATAACTGTAATATTACTAATGTTCCTATTCAAAAGTGGGTTAATTTATTGGTTAGTGTTTATGGAAGAACGATGGACGTATATTTAGATGGAAAACTTGTGAAAACTTGTATTTTACCTGGTGTTGCTAAAATCAATAAAGACGCACCTGTTTATGTTACACCAAAAGGTGGATTTTCTGGATGGACATCTAAATTCCAATATTGGCCACATGCGACTGATCCACAAGAAGCGTGGAACACATATGTTAAGGGATACGGAGCAAGTTGGTTAGGTAATATTTTTGGTCAATACAAAGTAGAAGTTACAGTTACAAAGAATGGAACTCCAATAAATAGCACAGAAGTATAAATTTTCTTATCTTATATATATAATAATATAAGATGAGTGATAATGGAACAACATTTAATCCTTTTGGAAAATCAAGTAGTAGTTCAGGAAGTAGTAGTAGTAGTTCTGGTGGAGATGGGTTTTTAGATTCAAACTCTTTAGTTGCACGTTTTGCCTTTTTACTATTAGTTATATTTGTTTTTGTTATTTTGTTACGTTTAGGAATAAACTTGATAGCATGGTTTTTATTACCTAGTTCTTCACCACATTTAATTGATGGAATGGTTGATGCAAAACAAATGTTAGTTTTCCCACAAGACCCAGGAAGTAGTGGTGCTGTTACAATAAGACGTTCTGTAAACGCAAATGATGGTGTTGAATTCACATGGTCTGTTTGGATTTATATCGATGACTTACAATACATGAAAGGTCAATATAGACACATTTTCCATAAAGGAAATAATAATGTTTATGAAAATGGTCTTAACTTCCCAAATAACGCACCTGGATTATATATTGCACCAAATACAAACGCATTAGTTGTCATGATGAATACTTATAATGTAATTAATGAAGAAATAGTTATTCCAGATATACCATTAAACAAGTGGGTCAACGTTATTATTCGTTGTGAAAACAAAAAACTTGATGTATATATTAATGGAACTATTACAAGAAGTATTAATTTAGTTGGTGTTCCAAAGCAAAATTATGGTGATGTATATGTTGCTATGAATGGAGGATTTTCTGGTAATATATCCAATTTATGGTATTATAACTATGCTCTTGGAACTGCTGAAATACATAATTTAGCAAGATCTGGTCCAAATCTGAAATTCACTGGTACTTCTGCTATGTTACAAAGAAATCCAGATTATTTGTCATTAAGATGGTATTTTTATGGCGCTGGTGATCAATTCAATCCAACACCAGAACCAGTACATCCAATATTGGCCAATAAATTGAAATAAATATTATTATTACAATAAAGTATTTAATTATTCTAATAATATAACAATGTCTTGTTTAGGGAAAAATTATAATCCAAATCCTCCTCGAGCATGGAGTCGTGTAGATTCTAGATGTCAATATGCTCCCACTGATTATAGTGATAATATTGTTTATTTTCCTTATCTAAATGAATATGTCAGACAAAGTAAAATACCATATTTGTTACAAATGTTATCAAAGGGAAATATTCTTCAATACAAAGCAAACTCGTCAAATTTGACAAAACAGCAAAGATATTCAAAAATAGCAACAGGTATGTGGACTAATAGAAATACTACTTGGGCAACACAAACTCAAACATATACTAACCCAAATACAACTAGTTTAAAACGTGTTAATTATAAAAATATTACATTAGATGGTGCAGAGACAACATTACCATTAACATGTCCACAACCCTATATAAAACCGATATATAATGTCTTACCACCAATTTATGATTTAAGTTCTGTAGTTAATCCTCCTGTAATACCTCCACCACCAATTGTTCAACCATCGAGTAATCCACCGTCTATTCCAGATACATATGATGTTCCAACAGAAACACCAATTGTTATTCCAGATGGAGGCACATTTATATGTAATGTTGTTGAAAATATTTGCACTGGAGAAGTTCTTGACAGAAGTTATAATAAATATTGTTATCCAACAACAGATTCAAACGTACCTGGACCTATTACAGACTTATGTTGGAATAGTAAAATACAAACATGGTATCCTAGACAACAATATGTTATGCCAACAAGTGGTAATAAATTTCCTGAAGGTTACAAATTTTTCAAACCAGCGTAAATATATACATATTATAAATATTACACATATTATACTCACTTTATTTTTTTTATAACAACAAGACTGTTGTCTTGATTATTTACACTTGAAGGAATACAAATAAAAGTAAAAGACAAATCACTATATTTATTTCTCCATTCATTTAGTTTTTCTAACATTTTGTCTGTATCTCTAAAAGCAATATCCTCAATTATATAATAACCATCTTTCTTTAATCGATGTATACTATTTTCAAAGAAACATACATTTGCGTAATATTCATGTAAACCATCTTCAATAATTATATCAAATTCTTCTTGTAAATCATCATTATTCCACAATTCTTTAATACTTAAAGGGTTTGTTTGATCACAATAAAAAGTATTTATTCTATCACTATCAAACAAAATGCGTTTATCGATATCAGCGCCATAAATTGATGAATTCGGAAAATATTCACGCCACCCATATAATGAAGCACCTGGTGTCCCTCCATTTGTATGTTCACACATATTAGATTTTACATCAGGATTATTTGTACCTAATCCAAGTTCAAATACTCTTAATTTTTTTTGTCGAATTGGTTCAAAAATACTACTATAAAATGTAGTATAATTGTGCCAACAATTTGTAATATCAATGTGTCCTTTATCACTGTTATAACGTCCCATAATTTCACATAGTTCTGTTGGATTTTTGTAATCAAAAGTATATTCTGACATTCTATTTATTATATAAAATTATTTGTTTAAGTATAAATTATAAATTATAAATTATAAATTATAAATATTTTACATTCTCAAATTAGGATTTACACATATTTCTTGACTTGGAAAAATATTACCAGACATACACTTATCTTTCTCTCCAACTTGACCACATGTTCTCACACCATTTGCTTCCCCAATAAAACACCAACCACTTTTACCACCTCCTTGTATTGAACTATATGAATCATCTGCCTCATAACTTCCACGAGCATCTCTATTAGCACCACTTAAAGCAACACTTAGTTTATTTTTATCACTAGAATCATCTTCATTAAAACGAGTATTCACACCTTGAAGATTTGTATTTGTCATATCTTCTCCTTGTTCTTGTTTTCTTCTTGGTGGTAATATTTCAGCAGTTTTTTGAACACCTGTTACAACACCTTTTGCTGTTTGTGATGTAACATCAATTGCTCCCTTTGTTCCTTCACCTGATACTTCAACAATTTGTTTTGTTGTTATTCCAAAAAAACCCAATAACTTAGTAAGAACTTCACTTAAACTCTGTGTTCCTTTTGCTAAATAAGAAAAAATATTTATACCCAAAAATGCTAATATTAAAATAATAATAAGTATAATAAACCAATTACTGCTACTACTACTAGATCCATCAGAAGATGATGACAATGACGATAATTCAGGTGTTGGACTGTCCAATTTTGTAGAAATAATATCTGTCTTTACAATATCAGTAAATGTTGGCGTAATATTTTTCAATGTATTTTCCATTTATAATAAAAATAAATATATTAATTTTTGCTATAAATACACAAATTACGAGAGAAATTTATTTCAATGTTAACAAATACATAAATTTATTCAAATCTCCTAAAATTTCATCTCTTATATTAAATAAGTCTGTATTAGACATCGTTTGAAGTGCTTTTACTTTTTCTAGACCAACCAAATAACTCTTGAAAGTCATTACTTCTCTCTTCAATTGTTCTGGACTAGTTAAATCTAACAGTCTTATTTGTTTTTGTTTTGTCAAATTTGTTCTTTCTAAACTCTTTCCCATTAAAACTTCCATAAATTCGTCTATATGATCATTGAGTGAACTATATAATTCATCTGTTGCTTTATGTGTAGCATAACTATATGTCTTCCAATGATACAATTTAATCATTAGAAGTATTTCCATAAATTTAACAGTCGCTTCTTGTTGAAATTTTTCTAATGATGAAGCACTTGAACTACGGTTTTTTTTTGTTGCTCCAGCGCGATGAGCAAATTGACGGAAACGCATTTGACCCCCTTTACGATGACTTTTCGTATGTGTCATTTATAAAATATATATATAATACCTATATTTTAATCTTCCACACGTGGTATGAATGTCTCTCCTAAAGAATTCATTTTCTCCAATTTTTCTATTGTCTTTTCTAAATTTGTTGATTTCATTCCTTTAAATAAATAATCCATTTGTGGTGATCTCTCATTTTTCTTTATTTGTTTATAAACAAGGTCTATGTTTTTAACAACATTTGTAACTTTTCCTTTACTTTCTTGTTTCAAAATCTCTTCTGTAAAATAAACATTTTCCGTCAAAAGTGAAATAGCAAAATATATCAAATATTTGCGTTTTTTGAACGTTCCTCTCGAATATTTTAAACAAAAAAGCGTCAATAAACTTTTAATGGTTTTCTGAATAATATTCATTCGTGTCTCTGTTTCTTTCAATATTGCGTCCCATATCATCCAAACTATATCCATCTGACTTTTATCATCAACTGGCATCATACTTCGACGTTCACAAAAGCATTTTTCCTTTTTTTGTCTACAAATACATTCAAATTCCATTATCCACTCCATCCAATAACAAGCATTTATAGTATTTTTCCCATCAGCCGATATGTTATATATAAATTCATTAACAGCAATAAATAATTCTTTTGGATCATCTTTTAGAAATATAATATCAGCGTAATGGACACTTGGTGCTTTGAATTTGTCTGTCATATGAGAAGTATCGAAATCTTCTTTTTTAAGACGGATATCGTCAAATGTATGTTTCCTCTTGGCATCACATAATACACATATTATTTCCGCAAATAGTCTTCTAATTTTTTCGTTATTTCGAAGTCGCAATTCCATTCCTGCAAAACCTCCTGTTACTAAATCTTTGAAGTTATTAATCCTCAATTCCAAATAATTTGCTATTTTAGGATTTCCTAAATGAATATGTTTACTATAAAAAAATAATATGGCGTCCCATAAATCACTAAAGTGACCCGAACATACCAATTCAGCACTCCAATAACAAGCAGGTTCTATCCTAGATTGAACAAGACTATTTAGTAATTCTTTTTTCACATCTGTTTTTTTGAATTCAGAAAAAGAAATGCCGCGAAAGTCCTTTTGTTCTCTCATATCATTAATCTCTGTATCTTCCATTTTAATTTATATATTCAAATTTATATAAAAAAAATAACAATAATACATATAGATGAAAAATTTAAATCCAGTTAAAATGATTACAAAAACTTATGAAAAAATGTCTACTTGGGGTAAAATATTATTATTTATAGTATTATTTCTTATTGTTATTTCCATAATGAACTCATTTAGACGTGTTAAAGAAGGATTTCAACAAATTGATCAGTTTATTCTTAAATCTGGTAGTGACGTTTATGACGATTTCTACGCGGATGTTTATGACGAATTAGTATTTAATAATTTAAAGGATGAATATGAAGTTGGTGAAATAGTTAATAAAACTAGTCCAACAACAGAAAGTGTAATTGTAGATATTGGTTCTGGTACTGGACATCACGTCGCAAAATTATCTTCTCAAGGGTATAAAAATGTAATAGGTGTTGACAAATCAGACGCAATGGTAAATAAAGCAAAGGAAATGTATCCACAATTGAATTTCAAACAAGGAGACGCAACAGATGCTTCTATATTAAAACCTAATACAGCAACACATTTATTATGTTTATATTTTACTATTTATTATATTAAAGACAAATCACAATTTTTCAAAAACGCAATGAATTGGTTAATGCCTGGAGGATATTTAATTGTCCATATTGTTGACCGTGATATGTTTGATCCTATATTACCTCCAGGTAACCCATTAATATTAGTTTCGCCACAAAGATATGCTAAAAAACGTATTACTCATACTAAAATTACATTTGATGACATGGAATATGCGTCGGATTTTGAATTAGACGCAAGAAATAATATGGCATTATTCAAAGAGAGATTTAAATCTAAAGAAGATGGTAAAGTAAGAAAAAATGAACATGTAATGTATATGGATTCAGAAGCAGAAATAACAGCAATGGCACAAAATGAGGGGTTTATTCTTGCAGGAAAAGTCGATTTAATTAAATGTTATTATGAATATCAATATTTGTATATATTCCAAAAACCAGAATAAATGAATTACATACTATCATGTACACATATAATCATGTACACATATAATCATATATATTTTTATTTCACAAATAATTTCAAACATATATATGATTTACTCACTCTGATATTTTACTACAATTTACCCAATTAATACTTTTTACTTTTTCACATTCAATATTATATAACCGAATTATTTCATTATTTCCATTTTTATTTTGAAGTATTTTTACTTTATTATCTACATCAATCATAAATTCTGTTTTTTCTTCGAATTTCAAAAACTTTATTTCTTTATTATTGTGTTCTCCCTCTTTTCCCACAAATCCATTTTCTTCATTTAAATTTAAATATTTATTAACTGCTCTACCTAAAACACCACACGCTGTATAATCTAATTTTGATATGTATTCAATATTATTTTTTATATTGTAAACTATTTTTTCAATCGCGTTTAACATTATTTGTGATTTTGGTTCTACACCCATAAAACCATGTGTTAAGTTATGTGTACCTTCTTTAGGATTTTTATTTAAATCAACTGCCGATATAAATTTTGTTTCTTCACAAATAACTTTATCTAAACTATCGAAGCATATTGTATCAATATCAACATAAAAACCACCATTTACATAAAGAACACAATAACTCCATAAATCAGATTTAAACCCACCAGGAATTAATTTACAGTATGTTTCAAAAACGTCATTGTCAAATCTTTCCTTTATAAAATTTTCTCTATCCGATTTATCATGTAATATAATTTCGTATTCAGGATTATTTTTTTTCCATGTATCTAATAATTTAACAAAATTTGGTTCAAAATCTTTTGTTTCCCATGTTTGATATATTTTTTTCGGAATAAATCTATTTGCATCTAAACTCAACTTTTTAAATTGATTATTGTAATATAGTATATATTCATTCCTTTCTCTCTTAATCTTTGATAATTCTACATTATTATCAAGTATAATATCATCGTCGTTGTCAAAATCAAATTCTACTGCGTTTCTAAATTGGAAATAATTATTTGTTGTTCTAGATATAATTGGTTTACATAACGTAGAAAAAGAACTTTGAATACTTCCAGCACATTTATGTCCATCATTTTTCAATTCATTGTTATTATAATTAATCAAAACATAATTTGTGTTTTTTAATAAATTTATCATTTCTGTTGTGTTTAAATTTTCATACTTTCTTATATTTAATTCTTGATTACAATCGCCAAAATCTAATTTATTAACATCTCTACCTATTATATTTATAACTATTTTATAATCTGTAGATTTTGGTTTAAATCTATTCAAAATATTTGTACTCTTTGTATACTTACCATAAACAACATCACCAAAACCTATAATTGTAACTACTATTTCATTTTCTGAAACGTTTTTGTCATTTATATCAAAAATAGGATAACAAGGAATAATATATTTTAAATTAGATCCATTAAATTTTGCAATATTAAACACATTGTCAGAATTTTGGTTAAAAATATTTCTTCTCATCGACGATGTATGATTTAACACAATTACTTTATTACTAAACCATTCATCTTTAAATTTCTTATCATCATCTGTTGTTAGAAAAATAAGTTTATACTCTTTTTGACATTTATTATTGTCATACTCATCTACGTCTAAAATATTTATGTTATTGCCAAATTTGTCTTTATAATACTCTAACCAACCTAAGTCATTTTCTCTATTTGTAAAAACATCTACAACCAATTCGTTTAATGATGCGTAATGAAATATAAATCCAAACATTTCATGATGAAATGGAAAACTGTTATAGATACAAATTTTTTTCTTTCGATCGTTGTTATTATTTTCAATTTTCAATAATTCACACCATTTATCAAGACGTTTACGCCATGAACATGTAGAATTTATATATTTATATCCATTTTCTCTCAATTCATTTTTCCTTTTTTCATCAAACATAATATTTTTAATATCTTCAATCTCATTTCCATAACTTGTTTTAATTCCTTGTCCGTTCATTGTATCAATTAAACCAGCAAATGGATAGTATATGCATATAACTTTTGAAGCAAGCATCTCCATAGCAGTAATACAAGATGTTTCTGGCCAATTTGTTGGATAAAACCAATATTCAGCACTTCCGATTAATTCATATAATTGGGGTTTACTCAATTTACCCATATGTATTATGCTTTCTGGATATTTCTTCATAATCGTTTCTAATTCTTCTTCTTCTTTGTTTTTTGGAAATTTATTATACGAAGAAATATATAATTTGGCATCTGGCGCTAATTCAAGTATATTAGACCATAAATTCACAACTCTTTCAAGTCCACGTTCTGTACATGAAGTGTATACAAATTTGTTCTTCTGTTTTTCTATAGTGGAAATTTTTTCCAAAGGTATTCCATTATTAATTAATGTAATTTTATCTTTCATTTCAGGATATTTTTCACCAAATAATTGTTTATGCCATTCAGTAAGACAAATACAACCATTAATTCTTTCATTATGTTTCTTGACAATTTCTGTAGAAGACAATTCACAACCATAATGAATTAAATTTGTGTCATGTGCCCATACATAAGATCTGTAATAACACGCCATTTTAAACATCTCATAGAAAGCAACATATCGAGATACTATTATTGTGTTAAAACATTTTTCATTAAATAGTTTCCCACCATTATACAAATGAACATATGTTACATTATCTACCTCCTCATTTTTTACGTCACCTAAAACATATACATTATAGTTTTTTGGAAAATTATGCGCAATTGAAATAACTGCTGTTTCTGAACCACCTAATGCGTTTTCAAGACTGTATGTGTAATTCCATTGTTCTGTAGAAAATCCAGAATAAATTAGGATATTATTTGATTTTTTACATTCTTCAATAGTGAATTTTTTGTTTGGTTCTAAATTAACTACTTGTGGTAAAGGTTTGTAACCGAGTTCTTCATATTTCTTCATTACTTCTTCTTTTTCCAAATCATATTTATACTTTCTAAGATGTTCAATATATCCAACAAATAAATTACTAAACTCTTGTTTCTCATCTGGTTGTATATGTTTTGTAAAAAATTGCATATTAAACAACAAATTACCTATCCACCATTTATCCACAACAAGAGGTTTTACATTAAAAATATGTTTATACATTTTTATACCTACTTGATGTTGACCAACTCGACTACATATAATTATCATGTAATAAGGAACTCTCAAATCAAACATAAGTCTGTCTATAAATAATTTCCAGTTAATACTAGAATGATTTTTCATGTACACATCTTCAAAGAATGTCTGAACAATTGTGTAATATTTAAAAGCAATATTATCCATATCATTACAACAATAATGAACTAATAAATGATATAAACACTCAACTCTTTCTCTATCATATTTGAACCCCTTTACTAAATAATAAATTCCTTCTTCTTCTCTATTCAATTCTCTCAAGTTTTCATATATTTTCAAGCAAGAATAATATTTCTCTTGTTCCCAATTATCGTGTTTCAAAACTTTTTTGTACCATTCGGTGGCTTCTTCTTTGTGTCCTGCGTCATTAAATGAATTTGCACAATAAAACGCATATCTATTATATATTTTATCGTCTTTCTCTTTTGCTTCCTCATATGCTTTTTCCAATATTTTTGCGTCTTTATAATATTTTAATGGGTCTTTATTACGAGAACTAGAACGACCAGATATTGTGTAATAATTTCCCCTAATAAGGTCTGTTGAAGCATGAAACCCATCACTTTCAATTAACTCATGAAGAACTCCTATATATTTCCATTTTTTTCTGTTATTTACTAATTGTGTACGAGTATATTTCACACCAGTACAATCTCCAAATTGAAAATGATAACAATCATATAATAAAGGTGATGGAAAAACAATGTCTCCAATAATTTCATCATCAGCGTCGAAAATAACTAAATAATCTGTTTTATTAAATGCTTCTTTAAGTGCTAATGAACGATTATAACCAAAGTCCCTCCATTCATCAATATATAATTCGCCAATAATATTTTTCTCTTTAAAGAAATCTGTAATAATCTTTGGGGTATCATCTGTTGAACCTGTATCACTTATAACCCAATAATCAAACTTTATTTTTCTACATAATTTTTCTAAAGTCTCACGAATGATGTGTGATTCATCTTTAACTATCATATTTAAACATACTGTTTGACTCATAATATTAAGTTAAATATAATTTATTTTTAAGTAAATAACATAAATAAGTAAATAACATAAAATAAATATAATATTCTATTTTAGTAAATTAAGTTTTTCAATAATAAAATGCTAACCATCGCCGAATTATTACCTTATATTTCAATATTAATTGTGTTTATAATTTTGATTTATTATTTTTATTTGAAAATGAGATATGGTTTTTGGTATTACCAACCAGTTTTTCATATTTATGACATTGGTTATTACTTTTTCTCTCCAGGAATAATTAAACATGACTTGCCAAAAGAAAATAAATATACTAATTTCAAACAAATTGACACATCACAATACAATAAAACAACTAATATTCAACTACAAACATTTGTTAATTTTATAAGAACAAATTTTTTCAACAATGGAACAAACAAATATATTCCGTTGAGAGAAAATATCGAACCCTATTTCAAAGGTTTTAATACACCTGTTTTCATATCATTCTTTAATATAAAAGAACCATTATTAGACAATAAAACTCAACAATTAGTCGATAATATTAGACCTATTGCTGTAATGACTAGTCGTCCTTTAAATGTTAAAATCAATAATGGCGACCCTAACAGCATATTTGATGTTTATTATATTGATTATTTATGTGTTGATATGGTCTACCGAAAAAAAGGCACTGCTCAACAGATTATTCAAACTCATGAATATAATCAGAGACACAGTAATAAGAGTATTGTTGTGAGTTTATTTAAGAGAGAAGGTGAATTAACAGGAATAGTACCATTATGTGTTTACAATATGTATTGTTTTGATGTGACACAATGGGGAGCACCCAGAGTTTCATTACACGCATCTTATAATATAATCGAAAGTAATAAACAAAATTTACATTATGTAAGTGATTTTTTGGAAACAAACTGTAATTTATTATTTGAAATAGTTATAAAACCTGAAATTTCTAATATACTTGAGTTGATTGTGACGAAAAATATTTTTGTTTATTTCATATTAGACGGTGAAAGGCAAATACAGTGTATTTATTTTTTCAGAAAATCGTGTACAATTGTGGAAAGAGAAAAAGAAGCGTTAACATGCTTTGCTTCAATAAAGGGAAATGTAGGAGATGATGTGTTTATTAATGGGTTTAAACTTGCTGCGTGGAAAATCATGAAACAAAATCCTGTATTTGGATTTCTTGTTATTGAAAATATTAGTCATAATAATATTATTTTCAACAGTTTAACAATACGGAACAAACCATTTATTGTTTCTCCAGCAGCATATTTTTTTTATAATTTTGCTTACAAAACATTTGAACCTAACAAAACATTTATAATTAATTAGAACAACATTACATTTAACGAGTATATTTTCCAACACGAGCAAAACCATCAACAACAAATATAATAAATACTCCTAAAAATGAATATAATACTACTTCTTCTGTTACATTTCCTGTTCTTTCATCTTGTTGTTCTTCTAAAAGACTTATAACATAATTTAATTTTTTCATTAATACATCATTAGAGTCATTTGACATACTTTCCATCATGGGTTTAAGCATTTGCGACTGGTTAAGCATTTGCGACTGATTAAGCAATTGCTGTTTTTTATGATCAATATTCATATGTTGTTGTGCCATCATATTTCCACTAAAATTAGGAACAAATTTCTTATAATATTCCTTAACAGAATTTTCATCTGCATAATTGCTGTCAATATTATTTAAATTATAATCGTTATAAAATTGTGTAGAAGTATTTGGTTGAGCACCTAAAGTGTCGAATGTTTTAGATTTATTTTGCATACCTTCCTTTACACCTGCTTTCTGACTTCCAATAGACATAGGATTAGGTGGTGGACTTCCAAAATAATCATCCATCATATCATTTTCTTCTTCTAAACTATTTTCATGAATACTTTTTAATACTGAATTAACTTTTTCAGTGTCAATTTCATTTTTATAATATCTTTTTTGGGTTTTGTTATGCGTTGATTTCTTTTCACTAATTAAATTATTATTATTATTATTATTATTATCAAATGGAGCTGCATATATTGCTAAAGACATTTCTTCCTAATAAAAATTAAGATAATAATTTGAAAATACATCTTAATTTATTTATTGTTATTCGGAAAAATTAAAATATAATTATTTTATATAAAGTTTAATCAAATAATGAATAAATCGTCGAGAGAAATAACTATTTTAGTAGTATTGTTAAGCATTTTTTTATATCTATTACATAATCCATTCAAATTCAGTGATTTACTAAATACTTATTGCGGAAGATTTATTATAGTTGTTGTTCTTCTATTTATTACAAAAACAAATGTTCTACTTGGGTTTTTCAGCGTATTTTTATTAATTCTATTGTCGAAAAGTAAAATTATATCTAATATTGTCACCTTCAAACCATTACCTTATGAACAAGTTCAACCATTTTACAAAACAATGTTTACTTTTGACTGGAAGAATGTTGAAGGTTTTAGACCTGCCCCTATTATAGGAAAGTCTGGTCGTACAGTTGGAGCACTTCGTTCAGAAAGTCAATCAAAAGAATATTCCCAAAAATCAGACAATGAAGCAGTTATTCAAAATGAATATGGAGACGCAACTGTTTTAAATCCTTATCAAGAACAATATTTTGCCGAAGGCAGAACACAAATTCAAAATGAAGAAGACCAAATATTTATTGACAATTTATTAAATATTCAGAATACTATGACACCTAAAGATTCATCAACTATGGTGGTCAGTCCATCATTATTTATGCCAGTTAAAAATGATCTTCACAGTGTATTCTTAGAAAATACTTAAATTATTGTTTACTATAATATTGTGTTATAGTATGAGAGAAAGGAGAATTCCTAAATTATTTCTAATTATTTTATTTTTTTCATTTTTTATATTCTATTTATGGTCATCATGTAGTGTTAAAGAAAGTTTCACACCAAAAATAAACCAGTATTATAATAAAAATAAAAGGGAATTACATAAAATAAAAGAGAAATTCGTAAGTAGTACAACTGAATATTTTAGTAGAACTATGAGAAAGTGCGGATTATATTAGTTTAACATATTTAACATTTATTTTTTTATATATTTTAAATATATGACAAGAAAACAAAGAAAAAATAATAAGACCGAAGAAATTATATCACAACAACCGGCAGTTAGTCAATTCCCCTTTCCTATGCAACCTATGCCAACAACAGATATACCAAAGACAGAGTATAATTTCGGTACTATTAGTGGATTTTTTTCATATTTAAACGACAATATTATGTATTTAAATAGCACTAAATTATTTGCTGGTGTAGTAATGATAATGCTCAATATTGGTTCAAAATTTATAACAATACAATTTAGTAAATCCACCGAAGAATATTTAAAATATTCTGTTACAAAACAATTATTAGTCTTTGCTATGGCTTGGATGGGTACTCGTGATATATATACTGCTTTTATATTAACTGCTATTTTTGTTATTTTATCTGATTATTTATTCAATGAAGAAAGCGACGTATGTATTGTTCCTCATAAATACCGTGTTTTACACAAATTAATAGATACAAATGTTGAAGGAATGACTACTTCTGATACAGAAATTGCTTCGGCATTGGCAGTTTTAGATAAGGCAAACAGAGAGAAACAAATGAAAATGCAAAAAGAAGCATTTACCAAGTTTGACTTAGAATATTCTAATAAATACTAAAGCAAATAATTAAATAAAATAATTAAATAAACTAGTAATTATGATTATTAGGTAATTGTTTAGCACATAAAAGGTATAAAATATAAAAGTTATAATCTTAATGTATTATAAGTATGTCAATTCCTAATACATTAACAATATTAATAAATACAAATATTCGTGGAAGTACTAAACTAGTTTATAAACCATTTATGACTATTCCACTTAAGGACGACGAAAAAAAGAAAATGAATAATGTATGTTTTGATCCCATTATAAAAATGAGTAGTCGAGTAATTTATGATATACCACAATATGCTAATAAAAATGAACTATATACGCAATTCTTCAACAGAAATGAGTTTGATAGTTTGGTTGCCAGAACTATTGCCAGAACTAGTCAAAAGAAGGGTGTCACATTATATAGCGCTACAAAAATGGGTTATGTCGACAACAATATTCGAGCAACTTTAAACGCATTATTTAGAGCAAATGGACCATTTTATATAAAAGGAAAAGAATATATAATTAATAACTATAAATGGTCTCAAGGAGATTGGAGAATAGATACAAAGAAGATTGAAAGCAATTTTGTTGGTAGTCCTTATTTGAGTACAATAATGGCAATTACTGGTGTATCTAGTCAAATAGCAATGGCAAATCAAAAAATTGCTGAAGATGAATTAAACCAAATCCCTCCAGAAATACGCGCCGGAAAATTAACTCCTGGTCAAATATCTCGTTTTGAACAAGAACAAATGACGCAAATTGTTCCTGAAGAAAAACAACAACCACCTTCATCGTCTGAATATTCTAAAATACAAGATCCAAATATTACTAAGAATTTTTCACCTGATACACAGAAACTCGTTAAAAATTTAATATATAATCCTTTGTTTGTTAAAGGAGAATTTAAAAAAGAAGATTATACTGGTCTTCCATTGTCGTTTGTAACATTATTTTATGATGATCTTAAATTTAATCAGTTGAGAGAAAAATATCCAGATATTGAAAAAGCATTTGAAAGTTTGACTGCTTCAAAAACCGATCTAGATCAATATCAAGAATTATTTGAAGAACAACAAAAAAATTTCGAGACAAACATGGGTCGTTATCAATCATTGACTGAAGCATTTTTTAATTATGTCACAACTAATAAATCAAATAATAAAAATATTAATGATATTATTTATGACCGTGTTGATAAAAAATATACTGAAAATTACGACAAATTGGTGAAAATAATTAGTCAAATAAATTATTTCAAAGATTTTCTTTTAGGTGAAATTTATACAGTATCTAATTCATTTTACACTTTTATTTCGAAATATATACTTTATGTCAAACAAAACGTTAACTTTTTGTCAGTTCTTGAAAAAACATATATCAAAGAAAAACAAAATGACATAAAACAATATAAAATTCAATTGCGTGATTTATTGATAAGTCAAGATATTCAAATGTATGAGGGTTTACTTAATAATCAATTATTGAGTAAAAATATTGAAAATACACGAGACATATTAACAATTTTTTATGCTTATATAAAAGAAAATCCTTTTGGTTTTTCAACTGAAAACAAAAATCGAAATTTGGAAGAAATATATAAATATTACAAAAATCCTGAACTTATAATCTTAGAATATGAAGTAGTTAATCTTCTCTCTAAACAAATATTTATAAATGAAAGTACTACTACTTTATATATTGAAACATATTATAACAATAGTGTTAAGAACACTAAGACATTTTTTTTACAAGAAACAATCAAACAAATTGAAACAACAAAGAAGACATATTATGATTTTAAAAATAAATATACTGAAGCGCAGATCAATATGTTAAGGAGCGCAATTGATTTAAAAAAGAAAACTGGTTCTATGATACCAAATGTTGGTTATATTGGTAAATTCAAAAAGGAATATAAGGATTTGGAAACCAATGTTCGTGAATTAATAGATTTAGAAAGAAACATCGTTCTATGCTATGATATGATTTATTTATCAATAGATATTGATCTATATATGTTTTCTAGAAATATTACCTTATTAACAGAAAAACGTAATTATGGTGTTGTATTGTTATCTTTTTTACAAGTGGAGAATAAGATTTACAATATTCTTTTTGATTTTATGATTAACAAAAAATTGGATTTCAAAAAAGATTTAAATTTAATACGTCTATTTAAATTACTAGAGATTAATAGTAAAGAAATAAAATTAGAAGAATTTAATGAAAACAATTTGGACTTTAAAATTAATGATAATGAAAAAACTATAAACAAATATTCTACAGAATCAAAATTATTATTTGCCGAAATAAATTCGTACGACACACTATTTGACACATATGTTGATCAAAAAATTAAACAATTTGATAATTTAATTATTGAAAAGAAATGTTATGATATTATGAACGTAAATATTGATGAATTATATAAAAATTATGTTACTGCGTCGAATGTAATCGCACAAGATATTGAATTGACATCTGGAGAAACTATAAAAAATCCACTTAATAGTACACATTCAGTACAACAGAAAAAAACAGCAACTCCTCCTGCTAATATTCCTCCTCAACAACCGGTTTCTACAACTAAACAAACAGATAGTAATTCGGGTGTTGTAAATCCACTTCATAGTACTCACGCACATCAACAACAATCACAAACACAAACACCAATACAATCACAAATAAAATCTCAAAAACAACAATTAGTTCAAATCCAAAAAAATTCGCAAAAGATTGCCAATGTAATAAATATGCTAGAAAATAAACGTATAATTAATGATTTATTATCAAAAACAATACAAAATATGTTTTCAAATTTGAAAATAACTGGAGAAAGTTTGAACCTTATTGATGATAACAGAACTTTTGCAGAACCTTCAACATGGAAAGTTATTGAAAATGAAGGTGGTGGTGATTGTTTTTTTTCTTCAATTAGTCAAGCATTAAATTTTCAATTACTCACTAATCAATCTTTGTTGAATGAAAAAATAATAAATTCAAAATATCGTAACTCTAATGGGTTATTCTCTGTTTCTACATTGAGAAATGCTGTTGCTGACGGTTTTACTACAGAAATATATGAACGATATTATTATCAAGCAGAGGTATATAAAAATGATGACTATGACAATCCAGAAAAAAGAAAATTTCGATTTATGTTCAACGAGGACAATACAATTAAAACAATCGATGAAGTAAAACAAGAAATTAAAAAAAGTTGTGTTGCTTCGAATAATCCATCAGGATCAGATGTTTTGGGAAATGGAAGTTATTGGGGCGATGAATTCTCTGTAAGTATTATTGAAGAAATTTTTGGAACAAAACTAGTTATATTAGACACTACAAACACAAATAAATTCCAAGATAATTATTTTGTTAAATTTAAAATACGTGGAGAAAATAAGATAGGTTTAATAGATAAGGTAACAAACAAACCATATGATCAAAACACTAAATTTCCATCTGTTATTGAAGAATTGGACACAATACAAGAAATTGAGATAACTCCTGAAATGATGGCAGGTAATCGTATGGGTATTCAAATTAGTAGAAACTATTTTCCAGTGTTGTCTTTTTCTAATGAGGAATTGAATAATGTTAAAAATTTTATTTTCATTGTTTTATCTGAAGTGAATAATGTACAACATTACACTTTATTATGTAATTTCGAGATTAAAAATAATAATTTTGTAAATAATCCTTTGTTTGTATTTAATTATGAATTGATACCTAATTATGTTAAATACTTAATATTCTTAACTGGTTATAAGAATTTCAAAAATCGTTTCGAAACTAGTTACGCAAAAGTGCCTTTACTAGGAAAATATTTGGCAACATTGTATAAAAAATATACAGAACTGAAAATGTCTCGTCTAGAAGATATTTATAAAGGTGGCGCTGATGAACAAGTTAGTGACGGATCTAATGCTGGGCAAACACAAGTACCCATAGATAGACAAATAGTTAATAATACATCTACACCTACATCTACATCTACAAAAGAAAATCCAGTCAAAAGTGTACTCAATAAATATTCACAAGGAACTGTTGACGCAAAAGATTTATCCAAACTCAGTTATTATGTTATTATTGATTTGTCAATTATTGAAAAAGGACCTTGGGATAAAATTCCATTATCAATAAAATTAAAAATGAAATGTGCTGAAAGCAAAGAAAAAATTAGACGCGCTTATTCTGAATTATTTAATTTGAAATACGAACCTGAAGAACTCAATATACAAACAAATTATCCTCAACAAAATACTTATATTCCTAAACCAAATGTGTCTACTAGTATTACTGAAAAAAAAGGGGGATCTTTTTCATTTAACAAGACCAGAAAAATAAACAGATACAAAAGTTAAATAAGTATTGTTATTATGTAAAAAATTGACAAAAATATATTTTATTATCATTTATGTCAATAATAATTATTAGTAAAATGTCTATTACTATATCTAATAAGATACTCATGAATTTAAATGATCTTGTTGAAGCAGTTGTCATCAAACGACCATCTAAATATATTAAAACTCCTTATGTTGCCGACGTTAAAATCGATGGATCCTCTGAAGAAATACTTGCCCATACTGCTGCTCTAGGTTGTTGTGGTCTTGCTGACGTAGGAGCATCTATATTAATGGCGCCAACACCTACATCAAAATCTGGTAATACAAAACAAAAATGCAGTCATCGTATTTATTTGGCAATTATTAAAAATCCATCCAATTGTAAATGTGAAAGTGAAAGTGAAACTATTGTTGGTATTCATCCACAATTAGGCGAACAACTGTGTGAAAATGCCCTTAAAAATAATTGTCTTTCTAAATTGTCAAACATTATCAATTACAAGAGAGAAACAACAATATATATTGAAGGGAAAGTTGATTCACGTTTCGACTTTACTGGTGTTGACTCTGATGGTATACCTTTTATAATGGAAGTAAAAAATGTCCCTCTTGCTGACTATGAAGACATGACTTCGAAAGAAAGAAAAAAAATGGACTTCAGTGGTCGTGATTGGAATTCGAAAGTTGCTTACTTTCCTGATGGTTACCGAAAAAAAAGCACCGAACCTGTTAGTCCTCGAGCTCTCAAACACATTAGAGAACTCACTATAATCAAAAAAGAATCAAAAATTCGTTGCCTAATGTGCTATGTTATACAAAGAACTGATGTAGACAGATTTACTGCTTCTGTCATAGATGAAGAATACCGGGAAGCAGTAAAAGAAGCGATTAATTGTGGTGTCGAAATTATAACACTTGTGGTTAAATGGACACGTGATGGGGTTGCTGAGTTTGTACGTGATGATTTGCCAATTGTGTTTGAACGAATAATGGTCTTCATAAATTCATCTACTAAATT
>JACCDO011456751.1_pt1 | contig 35697 bp, 101 predicted proteins | sample 7446101 | NCBI WGS metagenome assembly JACCDO01 (sample SAMN15323440, study PRJNA562643) | freshwater metagenome | isolation source: river surface water | place: USA:Blue River Watershed | collected 2017-08-16 | reverse complement strand
CAATAAGTTTGCATGAACTATTTATGGCCTGACTGGAGGGAATCGAACCCCCAACCTACGGCTTAGAAGGCCGTTGCTCTATCCGGTTGAGCTACAGTCAGATTATAAACTATTATCGTGCGGCTTTGGCCCTTGCTTCAATGACCCCATCCATAATGCCTTTTATAACGACATTTGAATACGTGTCAACAAATCCGCTAGCATGATCAGTAACGCGATTATCAGGTTCGTGATAAGTTCTGATGCGTTCTGTTCCGGCTAATCCACGTTCTTTATCTTTATGGAAATGTGCCGCAACCCTGGATTTACAAGTATTATATGCGGCCAGCTTATTATCTTCTCTGCTACGACTATTTGTGCCGTTGGCAGTTATTCCGGTTGGCTCATGAATACAACGGCAACAATTTTGGTGCTTGTTGCGATGCTGTCCACCTTTGCCAGTGCCAGAGAACCATTCAAAACGAAATTGATCTTCTGTAACTTTCATAACTACCTTATATATTGGTGCTCGAGGCCGGACTCGAACCGGCACACCTTTCGGCGGGAGATTTTAAGTCTCCTGTGTCTACCTATTTCACCACTCGAGCATTTTGGTGCTCCCAACTGGACTCGAACCAGTAACCGATCGATTATGAGTCGATTGCACTAACCAATTGTGCTATAGGAGCAATGTTTTATTTATTGTGTTAATTATAGCAGTATTTAATAAATTGTGTCAACATCTAAATTAAATTCTTCTACCTTTTTTGCAACGACTTTTGCCAAGCCAGGATTTACTGTTAGTGCATGTGGCACAATATTATGACGCACATAGTTTCGCATATACTTGGTATCACCGTTAGTGTAATCTTCTACCCAAGGCACGCCATTCTTTTCTGCCCAGTCAACTAACTCTTGTTTCTTAGTCAAAAGGAAAGGACGGATAACACGATTCCGACGATAAGGAATGACCTTAGCAGTACCGTGCATCATACTCCATAGGTAAGTTTCAATACAGTCATCTAAATGATGGGCCGCAACAACGTCTAATAACAGGCCATCAAGCCAACGATAGCGTTCGTTACGCCAGTGTTCTTCCGGGCTAACATCGCTAGGTCGCTCGTTAACAATATGTCCTTCATATAAAGGCCACCCTCGTTGTTGACAATATTCTCTAACAAACTTCTGTGCCATATCGCTAACACCGGTGCCATGGTGGAAAAACGCACAGGACACACTTCTGCTACGACTAACAAAATCTGCCACAGCCATGCTATCTACACCACCGCTCAAGGCGATGACAGGTTTCAGCGGTAGTTTTCCTAACAGCTTAATCATGCTTACCCCAACGTAAGACAAACATCATATAATCTTCTTCGTCTCGAAACAAGATGCTGTCCTCAAACTTGTGCCACCAACGACTCCATGCATCTGGATGGTGAGGATGTGCTCCAAACTGTTGCTCACACCAAGCATCTACTTCAAAGTAATACTGACTATCAAAGCGAGCTTGATACCATTTGCGACTAAACTTATGTTTGCTTACAGACGTTGATTCGAACATTTTCTTTTCGTGATGCATTTTTCTTGCTATGTTTTTAGCTAGCTCGTCAATCATCCTAATAAGATCTGCTTGTTTCATGACCACCTCAATGCAAATCTAAAAGCCACATTCGAGTCTCTAAAAAAGTAAATGGTTCTATGGTCTGGATCCATTAAAGTGTCATCAGGATAACACCAAGCGTCATAATCATAACTACCATCAGGACAATTTTCACTTAACCACTGACCACGAAAAATATGATCCTGCAAGAAGATACCAGTGTTGCGTATAACAACTGGGTGCCAATCTTCGCAAGTTTCGTATAAATGTCCTTGATATTTTTTCATGATTTAAGAGATGACCAAAATGCTGTTTGTAGCAGATCTTCGTCAAACTCAGGATATACAGTATGTAGACTTTCTAAGTTTACATTATTATAACCTTTTCTTGCTTTGCTGTCAATTAGTTTATTGATATCTCGTTGGCTTTCAACACTTACCTTAGTCTGTAGCTTTTTACCACGCCGGCCCCAGAATACACAAATCTGATGACTTGGGTCATAGACATACTTGTTGATATCTCTTTCAAGAATAATAATACCCCACACTTTATCGTGGCTATCTTCTTTACACCAACCAATCCATTCGTAGTTCATTTGACACCGTGATTAAGTTTTTCCCAAAATTCAAACTTCTGCTCTGCTTCTTTGCGACGTTCGCGCTCCTGTTCAGATTGCCGGAGAGCACGATCTCGTTCGCTCTTGTTCATTTCCAATGTTTGATGCACATCAGCAATAAACTTAACAAGACTTGTAGTAGACAGACGATTGACTTCGCGCTCTAACTGTTCTTTTTCTTGCTCAAGTTCATCTCGTTCGTCGATGTAATATTCCATATCACGACGAAGTTGAACAATATAATCTCCTGGACTTAGATGTTGCCATTCGTGTTCAAAGGTCTTATCATTGGGATTCATGCCGGCATCTACAAGCTCTTGCATGATACTTCCTTCTTCTAGGATCTTTAACAAGCGACGAACTACAGGATCATCGCTGTATAGATCTAAATAGTTTAATAGTTCTTTGTCTGATAGGGAATTATAATTCATGACCACCTCAACATAAACATCATTGCATCTGACTCTAAATCGAAGCCGCCTGTAATTTCACTATTGTTATAAGCAACTACTTGGTAATCGCCTTTGCAATTTACTGCACACCACTCTTGCCATTGATTATGCCCCCATTGCCAGCCGGCATTACCCCGGGGGACACGGACAACAATGTTTCTATATTGTGGCATATCATTGACTCAACTTGCTCATCATTACATAAGCATCCCACGCATTCTTTGCACTTTCGCTTGTGCCAATGCTGGGCATAATATCGTACCAAGTATCTTTCAGGCCATGGGCGTTGCCCCATGCGCCCTTAATATACAGGCGAGGCTGAAATAACTTGCCGTCTCTAAACAAGTTTACAGTAACTTCACAGACTTGTTCAAAGGTATATGCAGAAAGGTCGTAAGCAGGATTGCCACTGTTATAGCCGTACCAATACTCTGACATAATTTCTTTGAGTCTTTCTTCATTCTCACCGCGTGTGTTGCTTACAATAAACAAAACGTCATCATAAGCAACATCACCGTCTAGAAGACTCTTAACACACTTCCCAAGACTTGTTCCGATTTTCATTTTGCGTGATCTTTCTTAAGCTCTTTCATTAGGGATTCGTGATGCTGGTCAATATAAAACTGTGCAACACGAAGCATAAACTCTGCATGTTCTATGCTAGTAGGTATCACAACCTTGTCACCGCGTTCAATTTCTTCCAGTAGCATTAATCGCTCGTATGGTGTATGCGGAATCATTACTTAACTCGTTATTACTTAAGGTGCGATGACAAAAAGTTTTTTAAATTAATTCTTGATTCTTCTTTTGATTTAGAATCGTATCGATATGTATATTTTATATTTGAGTTGTATGGAATTATTCTATCAAATGAATGAGTTGCATTACTGTAATAATGAACATTGTAGGCTTCATTCTTTAATTCATAACAAAGATAAGGCAGTGCAAGATCGTCTTTCTCTGCGATATGCACTTGAACTGGCATTGAAGGTTTAGATGGCATATTATAAATTCCACACGCAGGATAGAATGCAATACCTGCAGAAATCAATCCATTGTTTTCTCTAGCGGCAAGTGCAAAAACACCTGCTCCACCTTGGCTGATGCCAACTACTGCAATTTTACCTCGGTGCCACGACTGTGTTTGAATCCATTTTGCGGTTTCAATAAAATCATCAGCCCGGTCATCAGGTAAACCGCCAAGCACCCTTGTTCCGGTGTGTTCCGAAATACCTCGTAATGTATAGTGATCAACAATAATAGAATTATATCCTAACTTATTGATTTCTTCTGCAAGAACATGCTCGCCTTCTTTAACACCAGCTGATCCATGCCCAATAATTACTGTTGGTTTAGGATTATTTTTGTCATATTCATATGTAATCAATCGAACCGGAATGTCCTGCCCACTTGAATTTTTCAGCGGGGCAGAACAGCCCATAGTAATGTATGATAGACCTAACATGATAATTAATGTTACCTTTTTCATAATTTATTCTTCCTCTTCCCATTCACGCATATTTTCTGAGATACCAAATTCTTCATTAAGTTCTTGCGGCAATTCTTCTTCTACTTGACTAGCATCCATCGTGCTAATATCGTAGCTTTCGTCTGTGCCATCATAGAACCAACCTGCAAAGCCTACTCCGGGTTCGTAATACTTTGCATCAATATTAAATCCTAACTCGATCAATTTGTAATATGCTTGCGTAGGAGGTGCCCATGCGCTTTGAAAAATAAACCGAACACTAGTAGGATCTAGTTTGTCCACACTTCCGTCACTGCTACCAATATCCCATTTAGTGCCCCACTCGCCTGTGCAAAAATCATACCAATTACTGTATCCGTAATTAGCGCGATTAAATTGTGCTTCTGCTTCTAACCTTTCTTGTAGGACAGGATCTCCATAACTACCTGCAACGGTGTCTTTCAATGCAGGAGGAATAGGGATAAACTCGTTCAAGAACTCGCCCTTTTGAAAAGATTTAATAGCACGTTTAATCATTGCAGGATCTTCGTGCGTTAGAATTAGACTATTATCACACCAATTTGGCATATTACACTCCGTGTTTTAGAACATACATAAGAACATCTTCACCGCCAATGATAACCATTTGGTGGCCGTATTCGAGATACGTTTTATCCTTGCCGCTCCAAGTTTTTTGCTTTTTAACAGGTTCTACACGAACCATCTTAGGAGTTAGCGATTTAACGGTACAAATTTTTAGACCAGTCGCTCCTGCACTTACTGCTACAGGCATACCTACTGCAAGTTCTCGTCCTAAGATATCAAGATGCGGATTAACTTCTTCCATTAGAATTTTCCAAACGATCCCGGTTTTCCTGGGTCAGGATTACCGCAACGGACACCTTTACCAAACTCGTCGAGGACTTGGCGAGTCGAATCGTGTGTCACAATAAACTTGTAACCTTCGATACAACGACTTTCAACCATGCCATTTAATCCATAGCTAATATTGCCGTTGCCTTGATTAGTACCGATTGCACCAGCAAAGATGCTAGCGACAATACCCAATACCGCAATCGCAACCAGCAGTTCAATAAGAGTAAATCCACGCTGTTTCATCCGGTAACTCCTTTAGCGGCAACATAACCTAGTAGAGCCATGGCTCCAAACATAATTGCAGTAACAAGCAAACACAAAAACAATTCCATCATTCAACCTTCCAAAAAGGTGCGCCACGAACTAACCAACGCACAGGAAATAGCACAGGAATCAGTAATACCAAGGTCCACACCATTTGAATGTATTCAGGTTCTACAAACCTATCAACAAAGATGTCATACATTCCTACAACAAAGTAAATGAGTCCCGTTAAGAACATATACTCGCCAGGACTCATTGGTAGTTTCATATTACTTAATCACCACTTGGCCTTTGAAGTCGAAAGGAATAACAACGGTGTTAACTTTACCGTTCTTGATACCTTCGGCAATGTCAGCTTGTGCTTTAGCAGTCATGTAAGCAATACTCTGGCTACCTTGGTTAGCAAGAGCTTGCATACGACGAGCTTCGGCTTCGGCAGTCTTAACTTCAACTTCCTTTTGCTTGAGCTCATTCTTAGCACGAACCAAATCGTTGGCACTTTGAACCACACTATCAGCAGGCAGGATATTACGCACAAGAACTTGACTGATAGTAATAGCACTGTCTAGCTTTTCGTCACGCAGGCTTGACTGCATGATTTCCTTAACCTTGACTTCGATTGCGGCACGTTGGTCATTCATGTCCAGCGCCTCGTATTCACGTGCGGCTTTGTAGACGGCGTTACGAGCAGTTTGCATGATGTAGTTATACATCAAGTAAGTGTCGCCTTTGTGCTCAACGTGAAAGGCCTTGCTCTTAGTGTTATAGAGTTCAGCGACCTGACTTTGGTTCAGGTTATAGATAACCACAGCATCAAAATCTTTCATTGTGCTGTTGTCTTTGGCCAGAGGAGTCATGTCGTCGAGTTTGACGTTAACGTCCTTGACTGGGAAGGTTAGCACATCACCGACTAGAACCTGGTTAAAGCTACCAGGTAGCAGTTCTTGATTACTAACCTGCTTGTCAAAGCCTACCCGCAGGCCGACCTCACCAGTTTCAATTCGAGTGCAACCAGTAGCAAGTGCAACTGCGGCCATAACAAAACCAATTTTGAAAACGCTTTTCATTTAAATAACTCCTGTAGAAAAAAGAAAGAAACAAACACTAAAACCAAAAACGAAATACAACGGCCTGAGCCAAATATTGCTAATCATATGATCCTTAGAAAATGTAAACCAAAAGAAACATTAGCACTATTGCTACTGTTGAACTAATTATAACGTAGGTTGAAATTTTTGTCAATTTAAGTAGCTGTTGTCCTGTCATCTTTTCTGTAGCCTTGATGCCCAAATAGGCCAGCACACTTAAAACCAAAAATAGAAAAATTACGCGAATCATTATACCACCTTTACACGAGTCAACCAAGTTTCTTTGCCGCCTGTGCGCTCGTTTACACTGGCATGCTTTACGGTACCTTTAATAGTGATGTCTTGGTTCTTAGGGAACTCAGCGACATCTTTGCTAGTAAAGAACTTAACCAAATCACTGCCGCGAACTGCGGTAACGATCAGGCTGTTATATTTTTGGCTGTAAAAAGTTTGCAAAACACGAACTTGGATTTCTTGCTTACTGCCTTCCATGCCAATGTATTCACTCTTGGCATTAATTTCAAACATCTGTTCTGCTCGCTTTTCTTTTTCCAAGTCTTGTCGATAAGACTTAACCAAGCAGGCCATGCAGGCCACTTCATATTTGCCAACTTCTTTCATTGCAACAATGTTGGCAATGGTTTCCATAAAAGTAGGAGTAGTAGCTACCAATGCCGTCGGATCTGTGCTAGCGCCTTTAATAGTCTTAAACAACAGGCCAGCAAAATGACTAGTTAGGGTGGAGGCCATTTCACGATCAGCATCGGAAATAAGCTCAGGACGTTCCAGAGCTTGATAAGCCAAAGTCTTGTTTTGATTTTTAACTACTTCGCCGGGTTGGAAGTAGGTACGGTCATTGACATACTGACCTTCGTTGACGCGATCTGCGTAGGCAACTGCGGCCCACGCATCGGAAATGTGATATTGAGTTTGTGCTTTTTTCACGGTTTGCTTTTGGGTGCGGAAGGCATAAGCATTGCGATACATAAAAACTCCTTGTTTTTCACTATACTTGTATTATAGCACCAAAAGGAATTTGTGTCAATTATTGGTGCATACAACTATTGTGGTTGGCAATAGCATCTCGCTGGCAATAATGCCTTTTTATTGGATCAAAATATGCACCGCATTTTGCAATACGCTCGTTATGAATTTTACATTCTGCTCTACGGTCCGGAATAATGATTTGTTGCTCAACATATACCCTTTGAGCAGGAACATAATAAACAGGCTGAGCACAACCTACAAGTGCTAGCAAAGAAAATACCAGAGTTGAAATTTTAAACATTTTCAATTTCCTTTACATGCTTACATGCACCACGGAAACTAAATCCAGGGCAAGTGCAAGTCTTAGCTTCGGGGTCAACCCAATAACTGTTACCTTTAGAACCTTTAACTTCGATGAGGTTGCTTTTGACTTTGACCTTAAACAGTTTCGAGTCTGCCTTGATAAATTTCCTGCCCCTGCGGTCAATAGTCAAGGCATTTTTAAAGTAAAATGGCTTACCGGTGCCAAATGGAATATAAGCAACTGCCTTAGAACCGTCAAACAGATAAATGTGATTTACCTGTTTTTCAACGCCTTTCCAAACTGTAGTTTCTTGAAGTGCTTCCATTGTTTACTCCTTATTACAGAGTATTATAGCACCGGGGCCAATTTGTGTCAATTAAGCATAAATCTTCAGTGAAGTCCCGCATTTAACACAAAAGTTTGCAGTGGCTTTGTTGGTATGCCCGCAAGTATCGCATTTCTGTTTGGCCTTAACTGTAACTGGTTGCTCAACTGGTCGGTTGTTTGGTGTTTCGCCAAGAATACGAATAACCATATTGTGCTTTTCAATTTCCATTGCACCCATGTAAGTGCTTTGAAACTTCTGCTCGCTCTTACTACCAGGAACAGTAATACCAACATCATTCCAATCCATTATAGCAGAACCATCATGTAGTTCGGCTTGATTGAGAATACCATTATCTGCACAATAGTTGTTGATTGCGGCAGTGGCTTGTGCTTTTACAAACTCGCCCTTGCTGTAATCTACACTGCGAAGAACACCGTTGACGTTCACGCTGTTGGTGCTAATAGATCCTGAAGCAGAACCCAACGGGTAAATGCTATCGCTTTTATATAAATTATTGCCCCAAATTGGACCAGTTACTTGTGGTGGAACATAAGGCTTTTCAAATTGGTACTCGATACGAAGTAAGCCATCCTCTAGCTTGACGCCTCGATGTTCTTCAACTGCACCTGTGCGCTCAATGAACTTGAAGCGATTGCCTTCGTTGAGGTTGCCGTTTTTAATACTACGCTCTAAGTCAACTTCTTGACCTGCGTTAAGCACCAAACCTCCGGGCACAACATTATCGCCGTCAATGAAAATATTGACAACTGCTCGTGTAGTATTGAGGTTTTTTAGTAGAATTGTGTATTCGCTACCAAATGGTACATACACTGTGTCCTTGAACTCGCGAAGGACTTTGCCGTTTACTTTAATGGCCGCCGCCAATTTATTACCATACATCATGGTTTCTCCTTTTTACGGTTGACAGACTAACAACCTGTTGCTTAAAAGTCTGTTGGCTTGTAGCACCTGCTACAAATTTATTTATAGGTGCCGGTCTGTTCCCGACTGCCATCTAAGTTACATTTTGATACTATTGCCTGCCCACGGATTTATCTAGCTTACCGTGCAACTCATACTGGACTCAACTTAGAAAAGAGACCGCTGCCTCTTACATAGACGAAGCCTTTGCCTTAAAGCCTTCAGGATCACGTTGGTGTTCCTCAATAGCATATTTCAGTGCTTCTTCTACATATTGATTAAATGTCATGTCACGTTCGTGTGCCATGAGCATATACTTTAACAACTCGTTATCAGGGATATCCAAAGGAACACTAACTCGAGTATCATAATCATCGCCATCAAAGATAGCTTGAGCCTTGTTCAACCAATCTTCATTGGTTTCTAAGTCAGTGTATTTGACATCATCCCAAGCTATATCCTTGATACCTTTTTCTTCACACTCATTCAAATAGTTGTCTTTGAATGCAGGGTTCATAAGTCGATAGCTACGATTGTTTTCATAATCATGCGCTTCTACTATATAAACAGTTTTATCCTGCTTATCAAAGATAATAGTAAAACTGTTTTTACTACGCTCTGGATCATGATGGTCCAAAGCATAGGCATTATCACCAAAGCAACGCCATTGGTATTGCCATCCTTCAGTAACGCTGTAGTCAATAACTTCCAAAAACTCTTTTAGTGTAATCATTTAAATCTCCAATACAATGTTAGGATTCCAACCACTGTCATCTTCGTAACCTTCATAACCACGTGGGTTGCAAACGATACGAGTCGTTCCAACGAGATAATCAAATGGATGATGAGTATGTCCATGTGTCCACAGTTTGATCTGCGGATGGTCGATAATAAAATCGCTCAAGTCTGAACTGTATGCACCATTCATTAAAAAATCGCTGGCATATCTAGGATGAGTGCTTTGCTTACTAGGACTGTGATGTCCGCATACAACAAACTTTTCATCAAACTTTCCTTCGATTACCGATTGAATGTATTTGACCATTCTAGTAAAACGAACAACTGTATCTGCAGGCTTTAGGCTAGTAAAACCTGCTTTATCATTTTTAATAACACGATAGTCGTTCATCATGTCGCGAACGGCATGCATAGTCAACGGATCGTTTTTATTCATATCAGTCCACAATGTTCCACCGATAAATGTAACATCGTCGATCTTCTTAACATCTTGCTCTAAAAAGTAGACGTTGTCGAACGTAGCACATTCTTCACGCAAAACATCTAGAGTTTGGAACCAACGAAAATGGTAAAACTCGTGGTTGCCGGCGACATAAACAACGTGTGGAAAAGTATCGCTGACACGCTTAAGAAAGTCACGGAACCGTTGTGCCGTAACCATTCTACGGCTAAGGTCTGCAAAGGCACCAGAACTGTAAGGGTTGAAGTCAGCGGCCGCATGCCTATAGAGGTCTTCAGCAACCATAATGTCGCCGCTGAGAATTAGAACGTCACAACCTTCATCATTTTTGATGTCGATGTCGCTAAATTCCAAATGCAGATCTGATACAACTTTAATTTTCATAGTGCTATTATATGCAACTTACAATTTCATGTCAACTTTTTAGAAGTTCAGTTAATCGTTCTTTCCAAGCAAGTGCATCTTCTTCATAGTCAAAACGAGGACTCAATTCCATATTTTCGTCCAGGTCTTCTACCCAAACATATACTTGGTTATAGTCATCACAGATTAGCTTCATCTGGAAATCTTTCTTTCATTTTTGCTTGACGCTCTGCTTCGTGCTCGTCGCATAGGGTTCGAATCCAACCACCACTGCGACTTTCGCCAGGCTTACCACATTCTTCACAATGTCTTGCCGCCCAAGACTCTGCCATACGAACCATACCATCTACTGTGTCGTCACCGCCGTCATAGTAGAATCGCAGGCCACCAAACTTTTCTTTAATTTGTGCAACTGTGACTGGAGGGCAACCCTGGCCACGGTTATACTTTTCTTTTTGTTCGTTTTTCCATTTTACATGATGGCTGATTTGGTCGCAGAGTGCTTCAATAATTGGCCACCAACCTTGGCCTACGGCAAAACCACCGTAAGGGTTAGCAAACATTGCAGGATACTTTTCTTCCATCTTCTTGGCAAAAGCATCGTAGTCTTCTTCGCTATACATTTTGTTTACCTAATTTTTTTAACAAACGTTCATGATAAATTTCGTCCTCGCCCGCAAAAGTAGGACTATCATCTAGCAAATCGTCTACTAGGAATTTTATCTCTAGTAGTTCTTTTTTAATTTCAAATTGTGTGAAGCCGTCATTGCGAGAACTGGAACATTCGTGAGCCATAACCCATAGCGAATGCCTTATAGCATTCATGTCCCAGTCCTTGCGAAAGCCCATTATTGTCGTTCTGGTTGACGGACTCGGACACGCTTTACCTTGCCCAAGTTAGTTTTGATTTCTGCGGCGCGGTCTTGCAACCAACTTTCCTTTTCTGCTTCTGCCTTAGCAGATTGGAAATCCATAAAAGTTTTACGGAATTTGCCACAGGTTACAGTCCAAGTCATTCCTGACATTTTATTACCTCAAGTTTTAAGTTAAACACAGCCTAATTATAACAAAGATTCAGATGGGCCGTCAACATCTAAATTAGATAAGTCCTGCCGATTTAAGATCGTCGTCATTGGCAAAAATCACACTTCTCTTAAACCTAGCATCGCAATGACTTTTTAGTTCATCCATGTTTGCACCTTGTGCAATAAACCTATCAGTATCTTTTTCAAATAGATAAAACAGATTGCCATGCTTTTCAATGTTTACATGAATAAACTTTTCTTTGATACTCTTGTTTAACTCGTCTAGCTCTTTCTTCAGGATTTCGTTTTTTGCACGAAGATAGCCTGCAATAAGTTTAAGAACTAGCCAAGTAACGGCAAAGCCAACAATAAATCCCCAAATAATTTCCATTATCGACGCTCAATAACTTGATCTGCTAAACCATACTCAACAGCCTGTTGAGCGCTCATAAAGTAATCACGTTCCATATCTTTTGCAAGTTCGTCGTATGACTTTCCACGACTGTTATGCTTGACATAGATATTGGTTAGATTACGTTTCATCTCCAAGATCTCATTAACTTGAATCTGCATATCTGTAGCTTGACCTCGTGCTCCGCCACTTGGCTGGTGAATCATGTGTCGTGCGTTCGGGAGAATAAACCGCTTTCCTGTGGCACCTGCTTGAGCAAGTAGGCTTCCCATAGAGCAGGCCTGGCCCATAACATAGGTGGATACATTGGGTCGGATGAATTGCATCGTATCGTAAATAGCCATACCGGCTGTGACACTACCGCCTGGGCTATTAATAAACATTGTAATATCTCGTTCTGCATCTTCGCTCTCCAAGAATAACAATTGGCCAACAATCAAATTAGCCATCTGATCATGCACTTCACCTTCTAACAAGATAACTCGATCTCGCATCAACCGGCTATACAAATCCATTGCTCGTTCACTGTTGCCAGTGCGTTCGAGCACCATCGGGACTAAACTCATTTAACTTCCTTTTCTAGTTTCTGTTCTTGTAGTGTAGCAGGATTTTGCTTTTCGTTCAAGAGTAATTGTTCAGTAATTTGCTCAAGATAAGGATCGCGATACTCGTTATATGGAGTATCAGAATCGTGTTGAGTTGGGCGGCGTTGGAAAAAGAATTTTAGCATGATGCCCGTATTTAATAAAATTGTCCATAATATTGGTATTACCAGCTTGAGTGATATTCAAAATCCCAATCGTCAGTATAACTGTTAACAATAGTCTCTAAAGCGTCTCGAGTATTTTTTAGATCTTCCCAGTACCAGTCATCGACGTCTGTGCTACCAAAAAAGAATCCGCTAGTAGGCGGCAGTTGAGAACTGTCGCGGCTATCCAATGTTGCATCGATAGTATCCATCAATGACATGAGATGGTCGCGGCTAACATAGTAATTGCCGCAGTCATCGACTCCGTTTTGAACATTGTCCACAAACCATTTATGTATAGCATTAGCCTTGCGCCAATACATTGCTTCCACACTAACGCCATTTAGAGACTTACCTAGCTTGGCAAGCTCGGGAAATTCTTGTGCTAGTTTAGTGCCAAGTTCTTCGTCGCTATACTTGCTGATATAACGCTTGGCATTCAAATACATGTCTAGTCCCATAATTACTCCTTACTTACAAATTTTAGTGATTTCGTCAGCAGTCTTGCCCGACTGCACATAAGCAATTTTACATTGGTTCTTGGAATATTCCATGATACCCAAGGGCGCAAACATTCCAATAACGACCCCAACAACACAAATTGCCAGCCATTTACTATCCATGGTTATTCCTTTACGGGAGTGAGTAGAGTTTGATCGTAAATTTCTAACAGGTCGACGTCAGCCATATCAGGCAGTTCATCTTCTGTAATCTGAAACTTTTCCATAAGTTCTTGCTCGTCAAACGCAAACAAGATATATTCAATCATCAATTCTCGAAGAGTCATTTTAGCTCCCGGTTTGCATGATCAGCACACTAGCATCTTCCTTGCTAGGCTTAAATTCTTCAATGTAAATGTGATGCGTGTCACCACTGTCGCGGATTGCGGCATTGCCTGCAACATACAAAGCGGCCCAAGTAGCACCAACAATATCCTTAGTAACAGGCTTGCCCCAGTGATCTTTGTAATGCACTTTGGTCGCACCGTGGAAAGGATGACGATCGGACAAATTGTTAACTTCGAAGATACTCCAAACGGCGTTGTCTAAGCCTAGTTGACTGCGGACATCATCATAATGTGCATACTTGTCATCAAAGGCCTTGTTGTCTTGCTCGTAAGCATCTTTTAAGCCGGTTTCCATTTCGCGAATAGCAGAAGCTAACTTGTCGGTGATAGGTTCACGAACAACACCATGGATGGTTTCATAAACACTACGCATTTCGCACAATGCGTTATGAATGGTCTTAAAATCTTCTGCTGTGATAGTAGGACTGGTGTTCATTTCAACTCCTGTTTTGTTACGCTATGTATGTATTATAAACCCAAAACCAATTTGTGTCAATTACATTGACCAGTAGGTCTCTGACGCAGGGTTGCAACACCAAGGAGTGTCTGCGGCAATTTGCACATCCTTACCAGTCATCAAATTCTTAACAGTCTTGTAAGTAGGCTCGTATTCAAACTTGAATGTAGGAGCAGGATACAAGGGCTTGAGTTCACGGATTTCACGTTCCATACCAGCTTCATCGCGGCCTTGGAATTGATAAGTGCCGACACAACGCCAGCCAATTTGGTTGCGGCTACCATACTTGGCGACACGAGTCAGGCGCTTGTCTTGCTTGAAAATTCGCAGAGTGTATTCTTGCTTCATATCCGTTCCTGTTTTGTTACGCTATGTATGTATTATAAACCCAAAACCAATTTGTGTCAATTAAGCGGCTTCAAGCATGTTAGCAGGAACTCGCCACAGGCCTTGCGGAGTGCTAACAGTTACGTATTTGATAGCCACTTTGGTTACACGACCAGTAAAGCTCATACCACGTTTGGTGCTATAAAACTTAACATCGCTACCAACGGTAAACGAGCGCTTGGCTTCCTTAGACAGCTCGCTTCTGCGGAACTTAATGGCGCCAATGATACTTTCCAGTTCATCATTGGAAAAGTTACCAAACATGATAGCGGAATTAACTTGCTTGATGTCCATGATTTGCTCCTTAGTAATACTCGTGAATTTCAACGCTGGGATCCAGCTTCATCAACTGTTCTGCGGCCTTGGTCAGAAAACGGAATTTGGAATTGATCTGTGCGCGAGTCAATTCGCCATCACAGCTCAGGTTCTCGGGACTTAGAGCACAATCGATGCTCTGTGCAATCTTTTGGCGATCTGCGGCATCTTGCAAGCTCAAAGTTTTGTTGCCAAAGATAGTAGACCACTGATTTTCGCGGGCTACAAATTCGTTGAGTTCTTTCATTTTTGCTCCGTTTTGTTACGCTATGTATGTATTATAAGCCCAAAACCAATTTGTGTCAATTAATGCAAATCAACTTGCACTTGACGGAATCCACGGGCATCTGTAACCAAGCCAGTGGGCAGGGTTTCTTTGTCTTTCTTAGCCATGTAACGCAGATGGCTAAGTTTAATCAGAGCGTTCCAAACTGCGGCACGAGCATTGCAGGTAGCAAAGGTATCCGACATCTGTTGAATGGTAATAACCATACCAACATCTTCACCGCTTTGGGCAGTAAGGATAAAACGGAATTTTTGGCTGTTTTTGAAGCCTTCGATGATTGTCTTGGTACGCATATCAACTCCTGTTTTGTTACGCTATGTATGTATTATAAGCCCAAAACCAATTTGTGTCAATATTCTTTCTTATTGCCACTTGCTTCGTTATCGCAGTAGCCGGCAGTGTATGCGGCAATTTCTTCGGCACTCATGTCAACTAATTCCAAGCGAGTGCTATTGTAAGAATCACCGGTAAAATAGTGGGGATTGAATTCACGACCGTAGTAAGAATCTGCCTGGCCGCGGTCATATGGGCCGCCGTGTCGTTGGTTGTAATACATGGTGTCTCCTTAGACGTTAGACATTTTCATGATCACAGCCAGCTCATCGTTTTCGACGTAGAAGTCTGTGGTAGGGTCATAGTAAGCGCCTTCTTTGGGATCATAGTAAAGAACGCGACCATCGTAGTTGAATGGACCTTCCAAGCCCTTGCGTGGACCAAAACGTTCACGCATATTGTCCACAGAATTCATAACACGATAGCCCATCTCAACTCCTGTTTTGTTACGCTATGTATGTATTATAAGCCCAAAACCAATTTGTGTCAATTAATGCCAATTAAACAAAATGAGATCTGAGAACGTGCGCTGTTTCTGCGTCAAGTGTTACTAAAGTATTACTTCTTTCTGCAACCACGGCCAAACTCAGCAATTCACGAACACGGCCGGCCCACATGCCACCAGTGATTTTGATCAAGTCAATTTCGTCTGCCCATTCTGCTTCGGCTTGTTCACGAGTCATTGGCTTACCAAATCCAAACCAACCTCGATAGCCAATTGAACCTGCGATTAGTTCTTCGCATTCACGCTGAATTCGGGCCTTGCGAGCTTCAATGTATGAATTACAAGCGGCAATGACCGTTTGTGGTGCAATTTGCGTATGGCTCACTTTGGTTACTCCTCGACAGTGATTTTGTCACCACGCACAACCCAAACAAAGGCCATGAACACTGAACTCAACCAGTCTGCTTCTACAGAACGCATCATACGATAACCTTCCATAAAACCAATCTCTCGTTGCATATAGACTCCTGTTTTGTTACGCTATGTTATTATTATAAGTCTAAAACCAATTTGTGTCAATATCCGGAAACATCACCGAAACTAAGTTTGGCCATGAGTAAATCTTCGGCTTCTCGGAAATAAAATATCATCCAATTGGTTGAAATCTCTGTAGTGTATCTATCCCCGGGTAGGCCAAACTTTTCAATAACTTGGGCACATATTTCGTTCCACGGATCACCGTAACCATCACCAATACTCCAACTTATTTTAAGTGGGTGCTTTTTACTTTCCACCGATTTCATTCATTAATGCTGTGATATTTTTACTTCGTTGCACAACGGTTTTATTACCTAAACTTACAACAGAATATAACTGATCACCTTTTTCTACTAACATAGCAAGACAGCGGCCGGCGGGATTGGTAAATCCTGTTTTAGTTAATATAATATTATCGTAGGTCCACATTTGTGGATTTGTATTCTTTAATACTACCTTGATAGTTTTCTTTCCCTTGCGATATTCTGTAGTATGAAGCTTTTCACTACTGAGTTGCTGTATTAAGGGATACTTTCTTAGTGTAAACAAAAAATCAGTTAAGTCATTAACTGAACTTTGATTACCTGGCAATAAACCTGTGCTATCGACAATGACTGTATTTTTTAGGTTCATATCACTGATATTTGTAGCAACATCAGAGATAAACTGCTCGTAGCCGCCAGGGTGAGCATGTGCTAAACTTTCTGCGGCTAAATTGTCGCTACTCATCAACATAGCACGAAGTAACTCAAATCGTTCAACATATACGCCACGTGCAAAGCGGCCGCTAGCTTTTCCTTGAACTTTAACTTCTTCGCTAAGGCTTACTCCGCTGTCTAATACTGTCTTAGCTGTAAATAGTTTTGTAATACTGGCAATACTACGAACTTCATCTGTGTTCTTACTGTGCTCGTATTCTACACTAGAGTAATTAAACACACCATAACTGGATTGAGCAAAACTTAGTTTCGTCAAGCATAACAGTAAAAAAATTAGAATTTTATATTTTGTCATTGGTTGATAGATAAACGATTAACAACGCTGTTGTAGGGCTCTAAGTATTCACCGTTCCATTTAGACCTTAGTTCTTTGTAGATAGTTAGATTAGGATGCGTTTTTGCAAAGTCGGAATTGTAAATTTTTTCATAGCCTGTATATTTTTTCTTTGCAGTAGAAAAATCATAAACAGGAATATTAAAATCAGATCCATTATTGAACACGATAGCTTTAGTTGAATTGCTACCTTTGCGAGAAGGGTCTTCGTTACTGGCTAACTTTTTAATAGCAGGATCAAGTAAGAAAGCCAATTCCATCTCTGCTGTATATTGCAAAAAGAAAGGTGCACCGTTTAATTTGTTCTTTTCAAAGAAACGTAGAAGTCCATGACTGTATTCAACTTCCTCTACCAACCAAGTGCCGTTTTCATTTCTAAGATAAGGAGGGTCGTTGCCTAAAAGTAAAAAGCCATCTAGTTGACTGCATACATGCATGGTTCCTGGCAGAGCCATTGAGCAACAAGTTATAGAATTTGCAATTTCTAACATTCTACCAGACTCTACAAATTCAGTGAAGTTTAATTCGTATGTAATAGGAGTTATATTTCTAGACTTGCAATACTCGTAAGCATAAACAGTTTCGTGGCCGTTTAGTAACTGACCTTTGCTATCCCTGATTTGAATGATAACAGTATCAAATGGCATCTTAAAACGCATCAATAATTCTATAACATATTGTCCGTCAATGCCGCCACTGTATAATACTTGAAATTTTCCGGTTTTGTTTGCATAGATATATTCTATTGCGTCAACTGATTCTTCATAATATGACTTGACTTTTCTTTTAGGAGGTTCGATGTGAACGTGCCAATCTTTGCCATGGCCTGTTCCATACATATAATTGTCTTTTAATAATTCTATCATACAATGCCCCATTTAAGTCTAGTCATTAACTCCTCTTGTTTATCCGAAAAAGTTAAACAATATTTACCGTGAATAGGATCAGACTTAAATGGGTCAATATTATACTGTATTTTTTGTGAGTTCAGCCACTCCATAATACTCGTCGCTGTCTTTGTTGAAATTTTCATTGTCCTAGTTTTAATTTAAAAAGTAATCCAAGTTGGTCATCGTAGAATGTAAATTCTAACTTACGTTCTTGTTTAGTATGGTAAACAAAATTATCGCTTTCTATTTTTTCAGGAAAATAAGCAAAGTCAAAGTCTGTGCCTTGCTTATATCCCTGACGTCTTAGATCGGCAACAATTTCTAAAATATCTGCCAACGTAAAATCTGTTAGTTCTACTTTTAACATCCCCACTTCAATCTTAGCATTAGATACAAATCCTCATCAATATCAAACTTAGTTCTATCCATTACCCAATTTTGGTCAATGTGTTGATACCATTGCTCGTCCTCTCCTGGTTGGTTTCTTAACCAATCGGCAATGGCCCTACTACATTGTATAGTATAAAACTGTTTTGTGTCTACTTTAGCTTTATCGATTATTTTGCAATATTCTTCAACTGGTCCTGCTTGGACTTGGTTCCACATTTGTGCCATAACACTCTTACCAATTTGTCTTCCGTTCATTATGATTTTCATTTCTCTTGGATCACTTCCTGCACATGCCGCCCATAAATCTTCTTGCCATTTCTTCATGACCACCTCAGTGCAAACATTAACCGCTGTTTTTCATCTTTTACACGCCAAAGATGCACCTTAAATATTCGGCCGGCAGTATTATGACTGTAAGTGCCTTGTGGGACGGTAACATCAACGTGATTGGTATTACACCAATTTACAACATCTTGATAATAATTTGCTGGCACCATAATATCTCGCTCGTCGCTAATTAGCTTTAGTCCGTTAGTTTCGATAAATGTTTTTTGGGCCATCGTGTCATTCCATATTAAAGTAATCTTCGTCTTTGTATGTTAACACTTCAAACAAGGTTGCATACTGCACCTCTGGTTCCATGTGAAAACTTTGCCCCCAAACTACCCACACCTTGCGCTTGAATACCTTCTCCCACCAAATACGTTTACCCGATATAGTAGTAACCCAAGGAAACCAAACAAATACTTCTCTCCATGGGTAGCAGTCTGCTCCGTTTTCGATTACTTGTGTTATTTTCATTGGTGTCCAATTTTTTGGTCTAAATTTTGCTATACCATTAAAGCTCATATTCCAACCTATACTTCTGCCCCAAACAATCTTCATGTGCCCCACTTGAGTTGAAATAGAAAAAAGTCTTCTGGCTTTTGGCAAGCAAAGAAAATATAATCGCTGCCACCAATTTCGTTTATATGCCATTCTGTTTTCTCTACACCATTTAATCCGATCGGTGTTTGTTGAAACACTCGCAAAAAATCAAAACGATATTTGCCGGCTAAGTTTTCCTTACACCAATCGTCTACGACGGCAGAACCGTCGTAGCCCAAATCCCATTTGTATACTACATGATCATGATATTCTATCGGAGTAAAATATCGATATCCATGATAGAAATGTTCTACTTTGCTGGCCGGATAAAAAACATCAGGATCGTATCTACGGTTATATTGACGCCAATTGTCGCATCCATGCTTTTTAAGAAATTGCTTTTCTTTCCATGCTTGATATCGTTCTTTGATACGATCAATAAATTTCATTACTCGCCTCCCCATGTTAGTTTAAACATAAAGGCTGCATGTTCCCATTCAAACTGAACAACTTCGTATTCTTTATCTATGTGTGTTGTTCGCCACTCAACGTGCCATCGACGAAAGTATTTGCCTTCATCATCAAATGCTTCGCACCATTTATACATTTCTTCGGTGCACTTGGGCACTTTAACTCTGTATCTAAATACAGGCCTATTATTACCGCCATCACTCCAAAAATATTCCATTAGTATCCATACCTTAACTTATGAAACAAGAATTCGTTTTCATCTACCCAATAGCGCTCTGTAACAGGGATGCCCGATCCGGTGATAGTTCTAACACCATGCATTGCTGGCTTGAGCCACATCCAGGATTGCGACAACCAACATTTACGAGGTATGAAACAAAACCTGCGCGACCATGTAGATATCTTAAAGTAAAAGACATTGTGCTCATACCAATATTCATCGTATTCTAGTTTCATTTTTACTTTTTAATTCTTTAATTTAAATAAAAGATACTGCTCTTTATCAACAATCTTATATTCGCTGCCTATATGATCACCCACATAAATTATTTCGATACCAGCAACGGCTTTAACATACTCGTTAAAGTTGCCCCACTCGATAGCAGGTGTAGTTTCCCATTCGTTGCGTAATTTACGCAAAGCCATCCAGTATTCGTTTCTTGTCATGAGAACCTCAATACAAACATCATATACTTTTGTTCATCATGCCACTTTACATTCAACTTATAATGTTTGTTTTTACTTTTTCCTAATGTAGCGTTATATGGCTTCAATCGTTCTTCAATGACATCTTCGCCGTCATGCGACATAATAAAGTTGTCAAAATATCCTCGTTGACTTCTAAGATATTGTTTCTTAATCATGAAAACTTCAATGCAAACATAAATGCTTCTTCACTGCATTCAAACTCAATAAACTTTTCCATAAGATAACCAGGACTGTGATAATAACCATGTTTACAGTTTTCTTCAAGCCATTGATTTACAATGTAGTCTTTATAAGATATTTGCCACTGTGCTGTTACACGGTCAACAGTCTTAGCGTAGACTACTTTGTGCAATACAGGCATCTTGAGGATTAGACTGCCAATTTCATGATCCTTGTAAGTAACTGTCATGAGTATTTCAACATAAACATCATAAATTTTTCTTTGTCAACAACATCAACATTGTGAGCTATACGACTATTATAGTCGATTTCGCATTTTATGCCAAGGTTTATTTCGGCATGATGCTCAAACCAAATATACCAAGGACCGTTTCCAAATTTGCCATTTCTCCATGCATGGTAAGCAGAATTTAACTGCGGGCGGATATGATGATATTCTTTATCATTTATCCAAAGTTCTTTTTCCGAATCACTCATGCACCCCACCGTAGTGTAAACAAGGCAGCGTCTTCGTGTCGTTTAAAGTAAAAGTAGCGAGTAACGTTACGCCAATTTCTACTCCTAAAGTTGTCATAACAAAAACGCTCGGCTGTGCCTATATCATACCAATCACCGATAACAATACGATGCGGCCAATATTTTTTGTTTTGATGTATGCTAAGATATGATTGATCACGGTTGAACAACATGCCGGCGGCGCCCATAGGTTGCACACCTACGATCTGCTGTGCCATAATATTAGGCATAACCTGCCTAATCATAGGAAGCAATACCTTTATGTTTTTTAAAGTATCAGTCACGACCACCTCAAAGCAAATACCAAGGCATCTTTATTATCTTCAAAGAAATAATCAATTTTAGTAGGATCAAAGTCGTTATAGCCACTCATATGAACGTCGTTGGTGATGTAGCTAGGGCAATTTTCTTTTGCCCATGCTAACGGTTCCATAGACTGTCTAAACGGCAATGTTACTCTAATACTCATGACCACTTCAACTTAAACATTAGTGCATCTTCTTGCAGTTCAAAGATATACACTGTATGGCTTTTAATATGATACTTGCCCTTGGGCATTGTAGTAAGCCATTCTTCTACTTGCTTTAGCAATGGTTGATTAAAATTAAGTCGGTGGCAATCATCGACCGGATACCAACCCCTGGACTTAAATAATTCAAACATAAGTTCAGCGTCTATTTCTTTGCGTATTTCTTCTGCAAGGATATCCATATATTTGTTTTCCATAAAGTTGCTCATTATTGAGTTCCCCACCTCAAAGAAAATATCATTGCATCTTCTTTTTCGCGAAAATAAAAATCTGTGCGATTATATTGATACACAACATTCCAACGACCCTTGAATGTGCCCAACTGTTCTCCCAACCATATTTCTATTTCGGTAATACTAGCAGTGAACTCTTTGTCATTGACCTTGACTTTGTAAGGCCATAGTTCTTTCTTCAAAACTCTCATACTTGCCACTTTAGTTTAAAGATCATACATTCCTCGTCACTGGTAATAGCAACCGTATACATAGGATCGCCACTGTTAAAACGATGGATGCATTCTGCTGTAGGGCAGTTTGTTGCCATCCAGGATTCAAACTCGTAGTCGTCTTCTGGATACACCCAACATGTCCAACTGCGAGGAGGAACAATAGTCCACTGACTTCCTGGGTTGATTGGGGCAATGCCATCATGATATGCCCAATGATAAACTCGTGTAGTCATGACCATTTCAACATAAACATCATAAACTTTTCTTGATCAACTATTTTACATTCTTCTACATTAGCAAAATCTTCTGTTAGTTCTACTTCTAAGCCGCTGGCAACTTGAAAGTGGTGCAACATCCCATCTTTTTTATGATCGCCAGTGACAAATCTTGCTTCGGGAGGACAAGTTGCTTTTACACCTTCGTCTACAGCCCATTTTACCATTAGTCGTCTTACTAATTCTAAATCCATTAATTAGATCCCAACGTATAAATCAATGCTTCATATTCTGTATCAAAATCGTTGTAGACATACCCCTGTGTGCCATAGACTGAAGTAAAAAATAAAGTAGCACGCCACATATCTTCTACCCGTTTAATTTCCCAATGACTTTCTTTGTATTTCATGCCCACTTCAATGTAAAATGTGCCGCTTGTTCTGGTTTAGCAATATAAATTCTTGCACGGTGGTCGTCATTGACCCACGCCCATAAAGGATTTTGATCTTCAGACCAGCCGCCCTCTAAAGAACTATACTGATCTACTTCCCTACTAGCACCCCAAGTTTCCCAACACCATTGTCGTAGTTCAAAAAACTTTTCCATTACCAATTTATACTCTAATGGTTCTACTGCCTTGATCTCTACATAGTAGGCAAATCTATTGTGTGCGGTATGCCTCTTATCTGTTTTTCTAACTTTGATTTGCATACTTCAACCTATACATAAAAATAAATTCTTCTGCTTTTTTATTAGACTCAAATTCCCACATGTTGTAAGCCATGCGGCGGCCGCCAAACTCTTTGGCTACAATATCAATTACATCTGCGCGAACAGGTTCTTCTATAGCATAGAACTCGTCGAATTCTAAAAGAACCTTGTCGGACTTTTTATTGTTTTTTATTTTCATCTTTAACCAAGGCAGCTACAAACATAAAATGATCGTAGGCTTCGCGAACACTAGGGTGCTCTAATAATTTATTAGCTTCTTCCTGCATTGCTGTAACGCCTATTTCTGCAAGATCGCGAGTGCTACTAAAAGTAAGACTAAAAAACTCATCACCAAATGCTCGTTTCATTTCTTCCCAAGCGGCACGTTGACGTTCTGTAATTGGCCTTTCTTTTGGCCTTGCCTCACTTTGCTTGTAAATGGCTGTGCAAATAGCATCTTCAGCAACGCGGCCAGCGGCAATCATAGCCGCATAGTTAGGATCGATATTGTAGCGAGTTGATTGGCCACCAGGATAACTCATGACGATATGAGTTCCTTTAGGAAAACTACTCATGAGGTCGCTGTCGTATTCGCTCACAGGAACGTATTTACGACCTTCTTTGATATAATAAATTTTCTTCATTATAGCACCCTAAATAATGTGTTCCCTGCCGCCACGTCAAAAGGAGCACCGTGCTCTGCAATATAAGTCATGTCAGTCTTTTCGTCCTCGCCCCAACCTTTACCAATATAGTATTTGAAGTCAGCTAGGCCAGTTTGACGATATTCTTCCACTTGGTGATCTTGCACAATTTGCACAATGCCAATACAATGTGCGGCAGTGAACCAACGAACTCCTGTAATCATAGTGCTTCTCCTGATTCGTTATAATTGTAAAATCTATTTTCTTCCTCGTTCCAATGACGACTGTCGTAAAAGCTAAACTCAATGCTATAACCTAATAGGTCTGCACCCAGCTGAAATCCAGCGTGGTCAGTTCTAAACCGCCAGTTAAACTCAAAGCCAATTAGCACACTATCCTTTGATGCTTGGGCTTCCCAGAATTTATGCTTCCAAGGAGTTTTTCCGTGCCAGGCTTTGATATTCGCCCAGCGATCGCTCCACAACGGGTTTCTAATATTAAATTTTAAAAAAATCATTTGCTTAACAGTTCAAAAAGTTTCTTTGGATCAATAACATCTGCTAGATGTTTTACTTCTTTAACACGAACTTCGTATTCGACAATCTCCCAGTCTTTGACCTTTTCACGAGTATACTCGCTATAACTGTTCATGTTACTTGTTATTGTAGCACGAAGTTTGCCTAAGGTGTCATAGACTTTGCCCGATTTATTCCAAGAACCATCTGCCTTTCGGAACAGTTCGGGATCCTTTTTACTGCGAATTTTGTAGTAGGTTAAACTCATTTAGATCTCACGCAACGATAGTTTTCAACTTTCAGGCCAAGCTGTCGAGCGGCCTCGGTACACATTTGTAGTGCATTCTTGCCTGTATCAGGAGCACTATGAAACTCGCCCAAAGGTCGCCAATCGTATTTGATAACATCGGCAGACTTAGCAGAGGCGCCGGCACCAACCACGGTCCAAATCATTAGAATATAAATGTATCCCATTACATCACCGCAATCAAAAAGATAAAGAATGCCGCCACAGGGTAGCCCATAAACAATGCCAACATAGCCAAAACTGTTCCATAAAAGGCTTTGTCGCTATTGTTCATACATCAATTCCATTTTTAAGTGCATAAGCAAATACTTCTTCGCCTGATACTTTTACAAGTTGGTCGGGTGTTTGAAGGATAGTTGCCCAATCACTTGATCCCCATTTAACATGAACTTTCTTGGGCGTGAACTTAGTAATCTTTCCCATGCCAAGTTCACGATAATGTTGTTTCATATACATAACATAGTCACCTACGTTAAGTTCTTGCCCAAGAAAGTCTTTCATGCTTGCTCCAGGACATAGTCGATGCTGTGACGCTGACCTTTAAGAACTTCGTCTAGCTGTTGCATACCAACTACACGAGCCATACCAGGCCAATCTGCGGCGAACATCTTAAAGTCGTAGCCAAAGCTCTGAACATGGCAACCATGCTTTTCGCTGTAACGCATACCACCGCCGCCACCGGTGCCACTGTATGCACGAACTCGACTATTGAAACCATCACGGAACAAGTCACTGCCTAGGTAGACACCATCCCATTCTTTGGGCCAACGAACAATCCATTCAACGCGACCACTCCAACCAGGGTAGCTAGTAGGCGCAGTCTTGTCCGGGTTCCAGCTTGGTGACCAGTTAGTTACACCGTTGTGCGGTTTGCTGTGGCTGTTGCTAACCTTAGGATTCCAGCGAACACTAAATTCCGTGAACTCTAGAATTTCAGGAATAGGACAAACAACACCCGTCTTGCGGCCAGACAGTTTACCAACATGCTTCCAGTCGTAAGGATCTGCCTTAGCAGCCTCTGCCCAGAAACGACTTTGGTTGTCAATAACAAACTGGCGCCATTCGTCAATGGTCATTTCACGTTCGTAGGCTTCTGCCCACCATGCATTGGCTTCTGCATCTTTAACCATTAGCTTGCGCTTGGTATTTCGTTCGCGAGCCAGCTTACGCAGATGGCTCTTGTATTTCATTTGATCCTCAAACAGTTTACCTGTTTGATCACATTTCCAAACTAGAATTTGACTCATGTCAATCTCCTTATACTACTCCGGCCAACTTGGCCACGAAAATCATTTGTTCATCTTTGACGCCAACATAGTATGGACGAGGTCCATGGCCTGTAGACTTGCCCCAGTGCGATTTCCATGCACCGTAGGTGTTATAAGCATATTCACTGCCGTATCTTTCACGGAAGAAACTTTCTAATTTGCCGGCATCAGAATTCCAGCCATCAAATCGAATGGCATGAGTGCAGGCATTTTCTTTATACAGTTTATACCGTCTGTTTAATTTAACAATTTTAATCTTTGCCATAATACCTCTGAAACATATTTTATGTCATAGTAGTATTATAGCAAAGAAGTTAATTTATGCCAATTTAAAATTGTTTTAGCAAGAAGTGTGAATTTTCGGGATTTGGTTGCCAAGAAAAGTTCAAAATAATTTTATCCTTCTCCATATCAAATCCTATTCTTTGGCCACCAAAACCCACCATCCAAAAATCGTTTAGAAAAGTTGTCTTGTTATTGACATAGAATTGATAACCGTAATTTGAAAATTCCGAGCTCTTGGCATATACTTGCTTCGAAGTTGCTTCAGCAATATACTTCCCCATGCAAGTTTGCTGTTTATTTTTAATATGGTCTCTGATATAGAGACTTATCCTGGCCCAGTCTTGTAAAGTAGCAAAGTAAAGAGAATGAGTAACTTCATCTCCGTTTGCATCTAATCCCCAATAAGTTATATCTTTCAAGCCAGCTTTCTCTACCAAGGAGGTTTTATAAAAATCCGAGAAACCGTTATTTGTTGCACCTTTTACAACAAAATAAAGAGCGTCAGTATCCATGTTACTATAGCCCCATGCCGTTCCAAAGAAAGATTTGTTATCATCATTATCATACTTGGCAATAATGTTTTTCATCGAATCGCTACGCATCAGTAGATTATGCGAGGCCATGTAATACGGCTGACCATGATGACTGCTTGGAATTCTTGCACCGCTACTCATTGTCAGTAATTGCCTAATTGATGCTTTTCCTATATACTTTCCTTTTAATTCAGGTGCATATTTTTCAGCAGGATCATCCAGGCTGCTAATCTTATTAGCACAAAATGCTTCTCCTACAACTAGAGACATAATAGACTTGCCCATAGAAAAGCTGACCAACTTGCTAGTTTCAGTTGGTCCTTTTTGATACCCTTCAAAAACAACTTCACCTTTATCGATTAGCATTAGGGCAATATTGCCAGGCAATGATAAATGATTAACTGCTAGGGTTTTTTGTTTTTCGGTAGGATCTTTTCTAGACAAAGAAACAGAATTTGAACTTGCGTCCACTTGACGTTTTACTGCAAGGTTTTCTACATTCCTATAAATGGTCGCCGGCGATGACGGGCCCGGGCTGGCTTGCGACAATGCAACTGTAGAAAAGAAACTTAAACTTAAAAAAGAAATTAACTTAATCGATAATGTGTTCATCATATCTCCATCCTTTACCACCTAATTTTTCCATTAGCTCATATTCTTGTGCTTTTTGCTTGCACTCTCTGGGCTGTCCTATGCTACCAACTACGGCAAAACAATGCTCGCATCGGTAACTGATTCCACTATCAACATCAAAAGAAGCTGTTGCACCACAAGGAATACGAATCCTGGGCATAGTGTGCATTATACAATCTTTCCAATGGCCATATAAATTAACTCGTCTAATTCATATTGATAGTCTTGGCCAAGTCTGCGTTTTTCGTATATCGCTCTAACAATTTCTGTTCCGTTGCGACTGGCGATCTCAAACCCTTTACCTCGACTTTCTAGTTCCTCGATAAGGTCTTCGTCATCAAAATCTTCAAGGCCGACATCTACTTCAACTTCTGTATATACTGTTGGCATTATGCAATTACCTTTCTATGGTTTGGCTTATAGTCGCTGTAAATCTTATTACCTTTTTCTCTAATAAGTTCTGCAAAATACTGCGGACTATTATTAAACATTGTTTTCATTTCATCTAGTCCATATTCATCTTCAGTTTCGAATGTATAAATTTCGTAACTGCGTTGACTGTTATAGCGAGCACGAAGCATAAGAGCAGTCAAGTTAAAGGGAGTCTTAAAAGGCTCGTCTTTAAGACCTGCAATCATAGCATCATGTTCCATATCAGTGATGTCGAACATACATTCAAGTCCATCACAGTCCCACATGGCAAGAAATCTACTCATTGCAAGTTCCGCGGTTTCTTGGCAATTGACTCTGCAAGCTCTTCAGGAATACCCAGTTCATCAAAGTCTAAACCCATTGCCTGTGCAAGTGCAACAAGTTCTTGTTCATCCATGCTGTCAACATCAACAGGTCGACTCTTTTCAAAAATCTCTCCGCTAGTAACCATGCGTTGAATCTCTGCCATGAGGTCATCAAGTTCTTCCTGTGTGCCTTCAAAGTTGTCAAAGCAACCCTCAGCAAAGACAATTTTCAAGTCTTCAGGGTTCTTAGGTTTGTTCTCATCAGTCATGCTTGTTCCTTTTGTTCAGTATAATCTTGCGCTAGATTACGCAACATTTGACGATGACGATAGTCATCTTCTTTCTTTGCTCGCTTCTTTTCATCAGTCAAGCGAAGCATCATGTCATATTCACGTGCCCACTTAACACCAACCAGCCAAGTGCGGATTTGTTCTAGTGTGCCAGTAAACAGTTCTGCATCACGACAGTAGATAGGCAATGCATCTGCATCTTTAGGCTTTACTCCGGCACGGTCACTGTAGTTGTCGCTATTCCAGTTACCGTGCTTAGGGTTGCAAAGCATAAGACCTATAGAGTCTAGATCTGCTTCTAGACTACGAAGTTCTAAGACTGCTTGATAGCCTGCCATGTTCAATCCTCATGCAATATAAGACAAATCTTCAAACGTGCGGATGCTTTCGCTTCCGTCATATTCTTCAATAACAAATCTAGTGCCAGCGTCAACCCAAATAACTTCGACATCATCGGCGCCGCCCATATAGCTGTCGTAGCCCAGTGACTGTGCATAATCACCTAGACCTGCGTTGCCGTTAAGCAAAACATAGTCAACCAAACGGCTGTCAAAGACTAAGGCTTCTGCATGGTCACTGCACCAAGTGCTCCAGCCTGCACCAAAGCCAGGGCTGATTAAAACACCAACCTGGCCTTCTTCGTTATAACGCTTTTCAAATTCCATTTTAAGAGTTTACAGTTACAAATGGACTAAACTCGTCTTGTAGGGAAAACGAGCCTAGGCCATTTTCTTTAATCCAATCTTCTACGAACTCTTGCGGGCACTCTAATTGCAGTGCAATATTCTTGGTGCTAAAACCTTCAATATAAAGTTGTTCTATATCGTAGGCCAAATCTTTAATAGCACCCATTATGCCGCTTCCTTTTCATAGACCAATGCTTCGCTCAAGAGCACATAGCCCTTGCCATATTGGCACACATACCAGTTGCCATCGGGGCGAAGGATATACTCGTATTCTTCATATTGGTGACGGGCCTTGTAATCTTCGAAGTTAGCAAATTTGCGAGCTTCGACACCAGTCTCACCACGGTCACGACCGTAAAAGGTGCAACCTTCTTCGTAACGATCGTTGAAGTCGTGCTTCTCGCCAATGTTGGCATGCAATACAGACACGTCGCCGAGGTCGATCAAGTCACGAAGTTTAAAGGGATCCTGATAGGATTCAAACAAAATTTTGCCATTGTGCTCAAGGTAGCCATCCCAGTGGCAGTAAACTTGCTGAACAGTGCCGTCTGCAAATTCAAGAGCAATAGTAGAACGAGTAGCCATTTCAAATTCCTTTTTGTTTAACGATAAATGTATTATACGTTCTAAACCAATTTGTGTCAATTTAGAACGCAAAAGTTCGCACCCATTCAAATGGCGTGCTTGCGGGCATCCACTTGAATGTCATTTTCTTTCTCTCAGGTGCTCCGACATCAGGGGTAACAAGGACCCAAAACTTGTCCTCGCTAAATCCAACCGATTCGGCAACCTTTACAACTTCAAAAAGTTGTCCTCTAAATTTTGCTACAGTAACAGTCATCATTTAACTCCAAAGTGTTCATTTAGGACGTGACTTACATCGCGACTCCACAACTCGTTATCATGTAAGACATTGATACATTCTTGAACGATCAGCTCTGCAAACTTGTCTGCACTAAAGTGAGTCGTTTCATAGTGCATGTTATTAGTCGGATCAATTGCAACACCCGGGACCTGAGCTTGCCTATATAGTTTTAGCAGTTGCTCGTTCATTGTATTTCTCCTTACCAACGGTTTGCGTTATCAATTTCATCTTGAGTGAATTGGCCACCACTGCGATCTGGATTCTCTTTCCAACTATCGTATGTGGCCTTTTCAGCACATTTCTCCACATCAATAAGGATACGCTTGAGTTCGTCAATGTTGAGTTTTAGGAATTGAGCGGTTGTGCTAAGTGCGATATCTTCACCATCACGCAAACCCACAAAGGTTCTCTCTTGTTGCACAGCCAGCAACATATTTTCCTTGCCGGCGATTGTGTTACGCAGATTAGATGCTACGGTTTGGATGTTCATTTCACTTCCCTTTCAAGTATTTCAGTATCGTAGAGGTCGCCGTATTCGGATGCAGTGGCCTTTTCTCTTGAATCAAAGACACCGTAAACAGTGCCACGATATAGAACAATGTAGACTGTCATGTTAGGCTCCAAAGATAAAAACAAAAGGAATAGCACCAAGGAAGAAAATGATACCGGCCGCACAAACGGCTTCAACAATGTCATTGATATCGTATCCATATCCAAGCATCATGTTCTCCTTAGAGTGTGTTCAGTGAAGGGCTATATTCACGGGTCAGTTCACGTTCGCGAGCGTGAGCATCTGCTTTGCCACGAACCTTCTCAACCAGTTGATATGTAAACACTTCAGGTCCAAATTCACGAATGCTTTCGCACAATGCCCAATCTTTGTTTTCGGTCAATGCACGACGAACATGCTTTTGAAAACGAACTTTAAGTGCTTTGCTCATGCTACCTGAGCAAACAGTAACGCCAATATAAAACTCGCCGGTCACATTGTTAGTGATAGCATATATTGCGTGATTGCGGTCGCTTCGTGCTTTACGTTTCATCATAGTATTATTATATAAGAATGCCCAATTTGTGTCAATAATTGGGCAAAATACTATCTAATACTTTAGTATTAGTTTTGACGAAGGGACACATTAACTTGTTGTTTAAGCCCGAGCAGTGGGTCTGAGTTCTGCAGGGCTCCCGTTAAATTTACAATGTATGCCTATTATAGCAGGCTAACCAATTTGTGTCAATTAATTTTTGGCATGTCTCGCACTCGACTAAAAATGTGTAAAGCGCGATTTACATCAAAATTTTTGTGCTTATACATGTATGCTTTTTTGCGCTCTGCAACTTCTAAGGCTTCCATTAACTTAAACTTCTCATTTAAGTTTTTGGTCTCCATAAGAACTCGTTGCATGTCTACAATGTCTAAAGCATACTCTATCCACTTTTCTGTGGCTTTTATTTTGTCGTAGGGCACAACGCCTTTGGACTTAGAGGTGGAACTATACTTGTTTGCATAGTTAGTAACTGCTAACATAGTCTCTCCTTTTAAAAGACTATATTAACAATATTTTGAATTACTGTCAATTAAACATGATATTCTATGACGGTATATGCTACTACTGTATCTAGTTCGTCGCTTATACTTAAATGGCATCGCAATTTTAAAGTTTCTGCATTGTCTTTAAGTTTATTCCAAAATATAACAATAGGCTTTCCGTTGCTATCATGTCTTATTTCTATGCTTTTAAATTTAGTGTCGCCGGTGATGCCTGTACCAAATGCCTTGCTTACTGCTTCCTTTGCGGCCCATTTTTTTGCAAGATACCTGCCATGATTTTCTTTAAGGCCATTGAACTCTTTTAGTTCATATTCGGTTAAAATTCTATTTGCCATTCGCTCCATGTGCTGTTGGCTATTGATAAATCTATCTACGCTTGTAATGTCTGTGCCTATTCCTAGGATCATGTTTTCCTCTTAGGTTAATTTATAATGTTTGATTCTGTATTTTCTACTTAGAACAATACCGAACTTCGATAGTTCGTTTTTCCAAATAAAAAATTTAGGGCCATGGGTCATGTCTCCGTAATTCAACCATTCCCATTGGTGTACCATTTCATGAGCCAATGTATAAACAAAAAGCCTCTTAGACAAGAAGCTTTTATTCATTTTTATTGTGCATTTGGAATAGTCGTCTAGATTACCTGTGCATTCGCCCCAGAATGCTCCAGAATAAACAAGTCTGAACGCTGGCATTTTAAGTTCATTGTTAAAAACTTGTTTGTTTATGTTGCGAAATAATTCGCGACAGTCAGCAATAGTAGGCCTGAATTTACAGTCAAATTCATCAAACTTCTGTACCATTCTAAATAGTTTGGTATTTTCTATATTACGTTTGGCTTTGGACATAACTGACCTCCTGCTACTTTCATATTTAGTAGTATAGCACGAAATCAATAGTATGCTTTTAATTAGGGCTAACTGTCCAGAAATTAACTGCTCGTTTAATGAAATAGTCCGTGGCGGCTGCGGTAGCTAAAGTTTGCTCGTCTAAAAATGTATTAATTTTAGGTGGATCTAAATGTATATGCCCAAACGTTTCTGTTCGATCTGTTTCCATTTTAATGCCGTGCTTAGTGCAAAGTCTTTTGATAGCTGTATTTGTGCTAAGACAAACCATTTGACCTGTTAATAAATCGTGGGTTCTGCAATAGCTTACTGTTCTTGCCATTAAGGCACTGCCTATGCCTTTTTTACGATAATCCTGGTGAACACTAAAGGCTAATTCCATTGACCCTTTAGTTGCAATATGGCCGATACCTATAAAGTTTAAATTAGTATCTTCTACACAAAATAAAACATGGTCATCTTTATTCTTTTCTATATCACTACAAAAATTATCAATTACTTCGTCTGTTACAGGAAAACCAAATCTCAACACTCTGCTCTCAGCATTTAATGATCTTAAATGCTTTCGATATTTTGTATACTCATGAGGTAATACTCTGCGAACTAAATGCATGATTTAATACCAGTATGTAAGACGTCTTTTTGCTATCTCTGCTCTATACTCAGCGTAACTGTTTATAAAGTTTTTGAATGAACTAATGATTTTTTTCATAACCAACCCCCTTGATTTTTGTAATACCATACTCTCATAATATGATCTACATCAGCGGCTGATTGTGGGTATTTACTAGCTACATAACGCTCTAGGTCTGTTCTAGTATCAAATTTAAATATTCTTTGTAAGAATGCTAACAACATAAACTCTCCTTGATTTTGTCTTGGACTCAGTAGAAACCATATTAGTGTTTCTACTGAGTATTTATGTTGCGTTGCAACAAATTATATAGTTATTTGAATATATTAGACCACTGTTTGAGCTTTTCAGTTTTGGCTGTTTTTGCTTCTACTAGCCTTTGTTCTGAAATTACGCCCTGGTTAATTAAGATGTCAACCATTGCTAAAACATCACCAATTTCGTTTTCTAGCATAGTTGAATGAGTTAGGCCTGTTTTATAATGTGTGCTGTCTAGGCCAAATCTACGGCATTTGCTAACTTCAACAATTACCTCAGCACATTCTTCCTGGAGGATATCCAGTGTTTCTTGAATTTTTGAATCCATTATTCTGATTCCAGATTAATGTTTAAAGGGTGGCCGTTACTGCGAGCAATATGAGTAGCTTCATTGTGCTTTTGCTCGGCGATTTCATATGTGTAAATTCCTGCAATGCCTTTACCTTGTTCGTGTATTTCCATGGTAATATTTTCGGCACGCTCGTCGTTATGGTGGAAAATTAATTTCAGCAACTCTTTTACAAAGTCTGCTGGTGTAGCATCATCATTGTTAAAAATGACTTTATACATGCTTGGTCGTTTAATGACCACATCTTGTTTAGTGGATTGACTGGTTTCTGCCATTACGCTCATTTTTGTCTTTCAAAAGTATTTATCTTGGGGAGCAAATACTCCCCAAGATCAAAGTATTACTTGTCGTAACCGACAACTTGAACTTTGCGTGGTTTTAGTGCCTCAGGAACAACTCTAGTAATAGCAATTCGTAGAACGCCATCTTTGATAGATGCAGTTCCAACTTCCATATGCTCTGCAAGAGTCAAACTCTTTTCAAAACTACGGTAAGCAAGACCGCGGTGTAGATATTCTACATCTGCATCTTCTTCGCGCTTACGTTGTCCAGAAATTGTTAGCACGTTTTGGTTGACTTCTACATCAATTTCCTCAAGAGTAAATCCAGCAACTGCGATTTCAATTTCGTAGTTGTTGTCATCTTTCTTGATAATGTTGTAGGGAGGATATGGTTGGTTTTGAGTAAGTCGCTCAGTAAACAAGCGGTCAAATCCAACAAGTGCTCTGTTTAGTTGATTTAGAGCGGTTGTGTCAAATCGTGTTAATGCGTTCATAATTTTCTCCTTTAATAAGCAAGAACGTTTAGGCAATATGCCTGTTGTGCAATCCTATTGGCCTTGCACAAGTATATTTATACGCTGATTTCATTCGTCTGTCAATGAGTCACCGGGGGTGCGTTTAGCCAAAATCAAAAGCAATCTATATTCATCGTAGGCTGTTTTAACTGCTGGGCATTGATCCCTAATTGCTTTTTCTTCTGCTATGATATCTTCTAAGGCTTTTAATCGTTTTTCCATTTCCTCGTAAGGATCTGTGAAACTTACACTGGAACCGGTGTTCCAATTATAACTACTTGCCCCAACAGCGCCTGATGTAATAGTAATAGTCGGTTGCGCTGATGTTAGAGTAATTGTATCTAATGTTGATAAATTAATATCGCTCAAATCTATAGACGTTACTTCTTGTGCGATAACACCTGTTCCCATATTGTCTGTTTCCCAAACAAACGGGGTAGCTTTTATATCGTCAGGATTCATTTTAATATAATTTTTTAGGTAGTGCTTCGGCTTCGCGTTTGCGCTGTGCTCTGCGAGCTTGTTGATTCTTTGTCTTGCGTTTTGTTACGCTGGGCTTCTCATAAAACTCTTTTTCTCTGAGTTCCATAAGTTTACCGCTTTCGGTAATCTTTTTCTTAAAAAGTCGCAATGCTTTTTCAAAATTATCGTTCTGAACGATAACTGTGCTTCCCATTAATGGTCCATGTTTTTTACTCATTTTGTCTTACCTTGAAATAATGTTGCTGTCATTCTATTTCCTTGAAGTTCACTGTTACCTTCTAATTTAGCAGTTGGCACTTCAGTTAAGATACTATCAATGATGGTTAATCCTTGTCCAGTATTAGCCATTTCTCTACCTCTAAATTTAATGACAATTTTTACTTTGTCGCCTTCAGTTAACCATTCTTTGATGTGTTTAATTTTTACATCCAAATCATGTTTATCGATGCCAGGTCGAAGTTGAACTTCTTTAATTTCAATTCTACTTTCCCTGCTTTTTTTATCGAGTTCCTTTTGGCGCTTCTGCATATCATACTTATACTTACCAACGTCTCCTATTTTACAAACAGGCGGGTTAGTTGCACCATTAATTAAGATAAGATCTAATTCTTGATCCGATGCTAGGTTAAGAGCTTTAAAATACGGTAGCACACCTAAATTGCTACCATCTGAGTTGATTAGTCGAACTTCGCGGGCGCGAATTTCGCGGTTAGACAGAACTCTGTTCTCTTGTCTTCTTTCGTTTATTGCCATATACTAATAGTGGTTCCTTACCTTCAGTTACTGTTTCTTCAGTT
>JACCDO010510560.1_pt1 | contig 35711 bp, 63 predicted proteins | sample 7446101 | NCBI WGS metagenome assembly JACCDO01 (sample SAMN15323440, study PRJNA562643) | freshwater metagenome | isolation source: river surface water | place: USA:Blue River Watershed | collected 2017-08-16 | reverse complement strand
TCCACCAGATATCCGTGTGTAGCTCAGCCTGGTAGAGCTCCTGGTTTGGGACCAGGTGGTCGCATGTTCGAATCGTGTCACACGGACCAATTTACTCTATGACATTTAAGATTTTACTGTGTGGTGATGATTGCGTCGATGTTTATCAATATGGACATGTAGAAAGACTAAGTCCAGAAGCACCTGTCCCTATAGTAAAGCTAGATCATTTTAAAAAGATCGCTGGTATGGCCGGCAATGTCAAACGTAATTTACAAGCCTTAAACTGTGCCGTAGATTACAAGCATACTGATACCAATGTTAAAACAAGAATGTTAGACATTAAAAGCTATCAGCACATGCTAAGAATAGACGATGATAAAGAGTGCAAGCCATTGGTAGCCAACTTTGCGCTAACGGCCTATGATGCTATTGTAATCAGTGACTACTGCAAAGGCACAATTACCTACGAATTTGTAGAACAACTTAGAAGAGACTTTGCAGGTCCTATATTTGTAGACACTAAGAAAAAAGACCTAAAACGTTTCGACGGTTGCTTTGTTAAAATAAACGACTTTGAATACACTACAATAACGTCAGAACCCGCGGATCTAATAGTTACTAGAGGTGCAGACGGTTGCACTTTTCACGGTAAAACTTATCCAACTGAGCAAGTAGAAGTGGTAGACGTATGCGGCGCAGGAGATACATTTTTGGCAACATTGTGTTACTTTTACCTAAAGACACAAAATATCGATAGTGCTATAATGTCAGCTAACCGTGCCGCATCGGTCACAGTAAAACATTTGGGAGTATATGCTCCTAGCCTAAATGAGTTTGAGAATGAACAAACTAAGCAAAAGCCCTGAACGAAATACTTTTCAACGAGATGGTTACTTGACTCGCATGGCAGACGAAGGACGCACTCCTGAAAATGACGACACTGTGAAGGCCATGGTTGAATACTATGCCAGCTGGGACGCACGAGCTTTAGAACAAGAAGCTGACCCAGATTGGGCAGAAAACAATCTGGAACACGACTTGCGTTCTACACAATGGATTCTAGACAAAGTTCGTGCTAGCGAGTCATATGCACAGAACCTTTATGCTGTGATGTGCAACAATGATTTCCAAAAGAATGAATTCATGCCCAAACTAGCAGGCCGGACTTGGAGTTGCAGTTGGAGATACGCAGGCGGAATTATTGCAGACATGCGTGAACAAGGTGACTACATTGATTGGTATTGCAGTGGTATTAGGGACACCGGTTACACTGATGATAAGGACAACTGGACTGAAGAGCAAAAAGCGGCTTACGACGAAATTTACTCTAAGTATGTTCCCGAAAGTGTAGTCACTGATGAAATACGTGCAGACCTAAAACGTCTAGGCTGGGAAGTCGTAGATTGCCCCGACGATGAATAAGTAGTAATATGGAACAATATAAACTACCCCTTTGGCAGCTATTCTGTCACATTATGGCAGTATACTGCCTTTTTACATTTAGTCTACAAGACTTTGCATACTCATATGCAGTCTATTTTGTTACAGGATGCTTGGGTATTACTGTAACATTTCATAGGTTGCTTACACATAAGAGCTACGAAACTCTACCCTTTATTCGTAAGCTAGGCACTGTATTTGGTGTGCTAGGTGGTGTTGGTAGCCCTATCGGTTGGGTCAGTATTCACAGAGAACATCACAGATACAGCGATAAAGAACTGGACGATCCACATACACCGCATCGTCATCTAGGATTTATCAATAGCTTTTACGGTAGTATATTTCAAGAACCTAAAATACGCTACGTTACTGATTTATTACGTGACAAGTTTGTAGTCAGAGTGCATGAACATTATTGGAAAATAAACATGCTATATGCAGGCCTATTATACTACTTTGGCGGCCTGCATACATGGTTAGTATTCCATGTATTCCCTAGTTTTATTCTTTGGACTGCAATGGGCTTTGTTAATACGTTTGGCCATTTATACGGTTATAGAAATTATCCCGACACTAGAGAGCAAAGCAGAAACAATTGGTTTGCAGGCTTGCTAGCCTGGGGCGAAGGATGGCATAATAATCACCACGGTGACCCAGGTAACTATAGTTTTCAAGTCAAATGGTGGGAATTTGACATGAGCAAGTGGGTTATTAAATTAATTAAACAATGAAAACAGTTAGCTATTACAGTTTAACTAAAATACAGCAGGAAGAATTTTTTAATTATCTGGCACAAATAAAAGATCCTAGCCCTGCATTTGAAAATATGTGGGACAGGGATTGGGCCAATAAGCCTAATACTTTGCCTTACTTGTTAGAAAAGACTAATAAGTTTAATGCGCCAAATGGTGATTATTTTGTAATATACGATGACAACGCCGTTGTTGGTATGGGCGGGGTTTATTACAGCAACGTTAACAAATTTATTGCTATAGCGGGCGTAAGAACTTGGGTCAATCCCGAATATAGAAATCGTGCCCTATTAAAAGAACATTTATTGCCCTATCATCGTGCGTGGGCCTTAACAAATAAATGTCGTCAGGTTGCACTAACATTCAATGACTATAATAAAAATATTGTGCAAATATTTAAAAGAAATAGAGCAGGCACGCCCAGGCTAGAGCACAATTTATTTTATAATGGATTGGAAGAATTATCTTTTCCCGTAATTATACAAAAGACTCCGCAGTGGGTAATTTACGAAAAATTAAATAAAGACTGGGAATTTAATTGGGCCACAATTCAAGCTCAATAAATATTTTAATGAATTTCAGCTATATTAAATTTCCGCAATTACCCGAAGAATATATACAGCCCTGTATAGACATGTTGCCTTTAATTAATTCTAGTGCCTTTTTAAACAAAGTCAACGAATTAGAAGGACCTGCCGTAAGACTTACCTACGTGCCAGCACAGGCTCAACGTTGGATATACGAAAACATAGTATTCAAATACTTTAAACACATAAGTCAAAATTTAATGATGCCTTTTATTCACGTTAGTCAGCATAGACCTAATTTAGAACGTGGGCCCGAAAGTCATCCTATACACTTTGACTACGGTAGAAAATATGCATTTAATTATTTCATTGACACCGGGGGAGATAACGTATGGACTCACTGGTATGATGCAGATAAAAATCGTATAGAAAGTCACCGTGTAGAACCTTTTCGTTGGCACATAATAGCAGTAAATCCCGAATTGCACAGTGCAGACGGTATAGAGCCAGGCCGCAGAAGAATATGTATTAGTCTAAATTGGGATCCTCCAGTGCCCAAACCGCAGTTCAATGCTAGAGAATATTGGCGGGATTTACTAGAATGAATTATTACGAAATAGCAGATTACAATCCTATATCCGAGAATTTTATTATTCCCCGGGATTTTCTGCCTATTAGGCGATATGACCCTGCAGAAGTCTTAAGTCCGGATGCTATGTCTAAATTTAATTTTCTGGGATTTAATCTTAGGGAAGTTCAATTGTTTACTACTCCCCCATATACAACTACAGGTATACACATAGATGGTCATGACATTAACAAAAGTAAAAGTGCTATAAACTTTGTTGTAAATGGACCTGGTTTTATGAAGTGGTATAGATTAAAAAATACAACACCTTCATCGTCGATGACGACTACTGCGGGCACAGGATATATGAGTTATGAATTTTCAGAATGTGAACTAACCGACAGTCTTGCTATAACAAAACTAACATTGGTAGAAGTTTGTCAGCCACATAATATCTTTAATAATACAAACTCATTTAGATATTGTTTTAGTATAAGGCATAATGATGCCAGCGATTTTAATTTAATTAAAGAAAAAGTCAGCCAATGGAACAATTTATTCAATTAAAAACAAACAGCAAAGTTAGATTGCCCATTTTGCAGTTTGCAAAAAATAGTTCCACGACGTGGTTTCACAAAAATGCTTTTGATATTGCAGTAGTTCCTGCAGATCTATTAGACGCTACATTATTAAATTTTAAAAATAAATTTTCTGCTCATCCCATTATATTCAGAATGCAGCCATGGCAATTTTATAGATTCCACACAGATGCTGCCAGAAGTTGTGCAATTAATATGCTATTAGAAGGCACTGACAGTCAGACTTATTACGGCACTGAAACTGCCGATGAAGAAGTATTAGACATACAAGAATTAAAGTATAATATAGACAGCTATTATCTTATTAACACACAGCTAAAACACAGTGTAATTAACCGAGACAATATTCGATATATGTTCAGCATGGGATTCCCTCCGGGCGTTTCTTACAGTTTAATCCGTGACTACTGCTGGGAGAATAATTTATGAAATCCTGTGCATGGGTTGATAATATGTTGTCTGTAGAAACAGATGGGTGGACTCGTCCCTGTTGTGGAGAAACCGGCACAGCCGCAAGAATCAGTCAGATCAGTAATGGAATTAAAACAGCATTTAATCATCCTAAATTATTAGAATTAAAACACAATTTAGACACAGATGGTTTTACAGATCGAACAATGTTTGCCTGTTACAGATGCACACAGCTAGAAAATAAAAATCAGGACAGTCTGAGAACACTAACAGCCTCATTGAGCGACCGCAGAGAGTTAAAGGCCATACAATTCAAAATGAGCAACAAGTGTCAATTAACTTGTGCCCATTGTGGTCCTGATCGTAGCAGTAGTTGGCGCAAATATCTGGGCATTAGTCCGCATGTTATTGAGGCATTTACAGTAACCGATGATTTTTTACTTGAGCTGGCAGAATTATTACCCAATTTAGATCATATTAAATTCACTGGTGGAGAACCTTTTTTAGATCCTGCACATTATAAAATATTAGAATTTTTGCAAAACTATGATAGATCTCACTGTAAATTAGTCTACATAACAAATGGCTTAGTAAAACCTAGGCTGGACTTGTGGCAGGGCTGGCACAGTGTTGAATGTAGTATTAGCATAGAAGGGCACAAAGAAACTTATGAGTGGTTCAGACGAGGTGCCACATGGGAAGAAATAAATGACTCTGTTCCTGTAATCATTGAAAACAGTAGGGCTAGCATAAGTTATAGTATTACGCCCTGGACTATTGCCGACTACGATAACTGCAAAAATTATTGGAATTTACCCACGCATCCTTTTGCTGTAGTATATCCGGTTAGATCTGGATTAAATAATTTTCCAAAATACCTGGCTGAAAAATATTTTCCCTCTGCACCTTTTAGTAATTTAGCCAGCGATCAGGGTAATTTAAAAATCTATCATGATTTTGCACTAGAGTGGGATACAAAATGGAATACACCGGGCTGGGCAGAACAACTTTATCCGTGGTTAAAAAATGCATAAAATAATTGAAAATTTCATTGAACCAGAATTACAAGAATACCTATTAGGAATATTCGCGAGAGAACAGCACTACAATACGCAGACTATGGAAAAAGCATCGCTGCCCATGCAAGACAGGGAATTTGTTGACTGCATTAACAAAATAATTCAAAATGTCACAGGCGCACAAGACTATGTTATAGTAGGAGATAACTTTTATAGACATGCTATTAGTTATTTCCCTCACTGTGATGCCATTGAAGACTCGGCTTGGATGAATATTGTAATTCCATTAAAACTAGAAGATGTTATATCACAACAAAAATTCATTGTATTTGATCAAACATGGCAGGGACAAAATGCTACTTGGGTAGGAAATTTAAAATTAAAAGGCGATTTTTACAGTAATAAAAAAATATCCGAACGTCCATGCGATAGCGAATTATTAGCGTATAAAACTAATATGGAATTACCCCTGGATATATGGCAACACATAGACAACAAATATTTTAATAGAGATTATTTTTACGGTATGTCCGGCAGTGCTTATAACTGGGCACCAGGCAACGTTATTGTTTTTGACAGCCAGCATGTCCATGCAACTGGCAGAATGCAGTGTAAATTTAAAACCGGACTTAGCATAAGGATTGCACACAAATGAAATATGCAATAACTGGACATACGCAGGGCGTGGGCAAATGTGCCTTTCAAAGACTAAGTCCCGATGCTATTGGCTTTAGTAAAAGCACGGGCTACGATATTACTATCAAAGAGCATAGACAACGAATAATCAGTGAGTCATACGACTGTGATGTTTTTATCAATAATGCCACTGAGAATTTTGGCCAGACTTATCTATTAATAGAGTTAGCCAAGGCTTGGAAAGACATGCCTGACAAAAAAATAATAAATGTTGGTAGCAGAGTAGCAGAAATTCTACTGCCCAGCAATATGCTACATTTGGCAGAATATCAAGCAGAAAAAATATCAGTTAAAACAATGTCATTGAGATTAAGCCCATTGGTACAGTGTAAAATTGAATATCGTTGGTTCGCCTACGTGGGCACAGAAAAAATATTAAAAAAATATCCCCATTTTAAGCCCGGTGATTATATTACTGAAGACCAAGCAGTTGATATAATACTTTCATAAATATTAGCATGTTCAAACAATTCAAGGGATATTATCCTAAATATAGTCAGCTGGTGCAATGGGCATCTTCTCTTGTAGCAGAAAAAAACATGGCTGCAGATGTAATAAATTATCCAGACGGTCAGCTGGCAATACAAACGGATGACGATTCAGCAACGGATTGGACTCGTGGCATAGGTAAAAGCACAGCTAAAACACCAGAATGGGAACATCGATTTTCTAAATTACAACCAGTGTTAAAGGATTCGGTGGTAGCAGATTATCTGGACTGGCTAGAGGTTCCAGTCTATAGAACCAGAATAATGGTAAGCCGGCCCAAGAGTTGTTACAGTATTCACCGTGATTACAGCCCTAGATTGCATTTGCCTTTGATAACTAATAAGCAATGCTATTTTGTTTTTAAAGATCCTGCTGAGTTTATACACATGCCCGCAGATGGACAAACCTATTGGGTTGACACCAGAGCAGATCACACATTTATGAATGGCAGTATAGAAAATAGACTACACTTGGTTATGATTGTAAAGGAATAAAAAATGATTAATATAACAGAAAACGCAACCAATAAAGTTGCAGAACTATTGCTAGAAGAAAATACCAATAACGCTCTGCGTATATTTGTGCAGGGCGGCGGATGCAGTGGATTTCAATATGGCTTTGCCTGGGAAGAAGACACTAGCGAAGATGACTTTGTTATTGAACAGGCGTCAATCCGATTTGTTATTGATGCTATGAGTATGCAATACTTAAATGGTGCTACAATAGATTATAAAGATGATTTAGAAGGCAGCAACTTTGTAATTCACAATCCTAACGCACAAACTAGCTGTGGATGCGGGAGCAGTTTTAGTGTTTAAAGAGTTTACAACAACCTTTAAACTCTATGCTTATAAAAACAAGGATCGCTGTGATCTGAGCATTAGAGTTAACGACGGCTTAGTGATGACTTACAAACTTACTCACGGCGAACTTAAACAGTTCTTTGATGAGTATGACATCATTGATTCTGTCGCAGACCGATATGGTGTGCAACTTACTAGCCAAGCCGGACAATATTGGTTTGTTATGTTTAAGAAGCATTTCAATGCCGTTCGTATTACTGTTAGCAATAACGGTGTTGACTTTAATCACAGAGTAGATATTGACGAGTGGTTAGATCTTATAAGAACATATAATATACAAATGTCTACTCCTCAAGCCTGGGACTAAACCGTGATAGTTAAAAACATAACAGAAGCAGTTATCTACGAAAGTCCCGACGGCGGGCATACTGTATATGTTAGAAAACCTGGGGAAAGCCATCGCGAATTACATTCAATGAGTGAAGAAAAGCGAGAACTACTTGAAAAGCTCAAAGAGGATAAACTTTGGGGCGACATACGCAGAATGGCCAAAACCAATCCGACCCTGCAACGTGCCCTAGACGAAGCAGTTATGATTTATAACTTATCAAAATAATTGACACATATTGACTTTGACCGTATAATACAGTATAGTTGATTAATTCTGGAGATAGTTATGACCATGCATCTTGCACATCCTGCACTTAGCACCACTGGTAAGCGCAAAGGAAAGGCCAAATATCGTAGCTCAACAGCCGCTCAAAAAGCCCGCGAGCTAGACGCAAATTGGGAAAACATGCAAAGACAGTGGCAAGAATTTAAACCCTTTAGCGGGCTTTCTAGCAAGTCTAAGACGTCAGTTAAAAGTATTAGTCCTGTTGTTAGTAAGCCTTATGTAAGGGATACTGGCCCACGAATTCCCAGCCGTAACAGCACAGACATGACTCCTGCTACAAAAGCAGATGCCAAAGTTTATACAGGTACCAAAATGATTGGTATCGGCACTATGCACAAAAGTAACAGCGTTCCTATCTTTACTGACGACGAAGCTAAAGAAATTTCCAGTATGCGTAGGTAAATAGATGCATGAAACAAACATCAAAATGGTTATTACATTGCACATCATGCGGATATGCATCTGAAACAGCCGGCGCAGAACGCGACGTTATTTGTCAACGCTGTGGTGGCTTTGTTGCAATAACAGAAGAAATTATTATAGAAATTAAAGAAGAAAACAATGACCTACGTAGTAACTGAAAATTGTATTAAATGTAAATATACCGATTGTGTAGCAGTTTGTCCTGTTGACTGTTTTGTCGAAGGCCCAAACTTTCTAGCAATCAATCCAGATGAATGCATTGACTGTGCAGTCTGCGTTCCTGAATGTCCTGCAGGTGCTATCTATGCAGACACGGACATTCCTGAAGATCAGCGCGATTTTATCGCACTGAATGCTGAATTAGCCAAAGGTGGCTGGCCAGCTATTACACGGCAAAAGGAACCGCTTCCTGATGCTAAAGAATGGGACGGAAAGCCCAATAAACGAAACTTACTCGAAAGGTAATTAAAATGGAAAATGTTCTATATAGGAGCGCAACGGAAATTAACAGCGCCATGGGTCGTGTATATGGTCACATGAGTTTGGCTGTAATTACATCAATGATTGTTAGCTATTTAGTGGGTACCAGCCCAGCATTGCTAGCTTTTTTCTTTACTGGTGTAATGAAGTGGATCGTTATTTTTGCTCCGCTAGTTGCTATTTTTGGTGTTAGTATTTTGCTAAACGCTAGTCCAACTAAAGGTATGGCGCAACTTTGCCTACATGGTTTTGCCGCACTAATGGGTTTGAGCTTTGCTACAATCTTTGCAGTATATAACATGGGCTCGATTGTTAGTGCCTTTATGGGCGGCGCAATCTTGTTTGCAGTAATGAGCGGATATGGATACTTTACCAAAAAGGATCTAAGCGGACTTGGTAGTTTACTGTTTGTAGGCTTGATTGCAATTATCATTGCCAGCATTGTAAACATCTTTATTGGTAGCACAGTATTTCAAATGGTTATCAGCGCAGTTGCTATTCTAATCTTCTTGGGATTGACTGCCTACGATACGCAACAAATTCGCGAAGAAGTCAGCATGACCAATGACGGTATTGCAGAGATCCGCGGCGCTTTAACATTGTATTTGGACTTTATTAACTTGTTCTTAAGTCTGCTTCAATTGTTTGGAGAAAAGAAAGAATGAAGTTTACCCCCGAACCTGGTCACAACATTGACGCAGGGACACTATATAGAATTCATGAGGGTGCTCACACACATGTGACAACTTATGATTTGCTAACAGATAAAAGGGCTGTGCTATTCGGGGGGCCGGCCCCTTTTAGCAGACTAGATACTGAACAAGCTCGATCATATGCAGAACTTAGCGCAAGCATGTTAGCGCACGTTGATGAAGTCTACGGTGTTTACTGTCAAGACGCATTTGTAATGCATCAATTTGAATTACATATTAACAGCTTATGTGCTAACAATCATGTTTCCTTTTTAGGAGATGGTGACGCATATTTTACTAGAGGTCATAACCTAGAAGTTGATTTTAGTAATCAGGGCTTGGGACTTAGATCCTGCAGGTATGCAATGGTTGTAAAAGATAGAAAATTAGAAAAATTATTTTTAGATGAATATTCTACAATCGAAGAAACAGCGGCTCAACGAGTATTAGAATGGTTAACCCAATCCAAGTAAAAGACATTGTTGATTTGGTCAACGAAATCGACAGTGAAGATCCAATCGATTGGGGCATGTTAAACATTGACGAAAGTCAGGCTACCGAATTGATTGCAAATAATTTATTAGAGCAGTATAATGCAACATGGGCACAAATGCCCGAGAACGAACGTAACATTATCATGCTGGCAACAATTACCAAATTGATAGTAGAAAACTTTACACTGAATTTAAAATTAATGCAACGATGAAACCAAAGTTTCAAAAACTTTATAACAACATTGCCCATGAAGTAGCCAAGATGAGTCATGCTCGTAGGCTACAAGTGGGCGCAGTCATTGTCAAAGACGATAGAGTTATCAGCATGGGTTACAATGGTATGCCTGCAGGATGGGAAAACGACTGCGAAGATGTAGTGTGGGACCCAGGTGCGGGTGGCTGGTTAGATCCCGAAGAATTTGATGCCATGTATCCATTCGAAAAGTGGAATGAGCAAGCGGGACGTAATGTTCGTTATGGATTAAAAACTAAACCTGAGGTATTACATGCAGAATCAAATGCTGTATCAAAATTGGCGAAGTCTAACGACAGCGGCGATGGCGCTGATATTTTTATTACTCACGCCCCTTGTATTGAGTGCGCCAAACTTATATATCAGTCAGGCATTCGCCGTGTATATTTTAATAAGAACTATCGTGATGATAGTGGTATCAGATTTCTTAAACAAAGCGGCGTCGAAGTAATTAAACACGAGGAGTAATCATGGCAACTTGGAAAATTTCAAACTATCATAAAAAGAACGCAGTTGAGCTTCAACTATGGACTAAAGACGGCAAAACAATTATCAGAGAAGAAGGCTTTCGTTGGGGCACTTGGTATTGCGAAAGCGACGAAAAGCCTGACATTGACTTAAACAATCCTGACGGCTATGAAGTAGGCTGGTCCGGCGAGTATGAGTGGGAAATGGAAATGATGGACGACGGTTGCTGGGCAGAGACAAGACCCGTCGACGGAGCCGACGATGATGATGTTGCAGAGTTTGACGAGTTATGGGAAGAAGATTCCTATGCGGCAGTAGAAGAAGCTGGGTGGGTTAATGATGATACTGAGTATTGGATCTATGGTCCTTTATTGTTAGTAAATGAAGACACTGGAGAAGAATTTACAGGTAAAGAATAATGGAAAAACTATACCGCATCTCGCCCTTAGAAAAGAAGTCAGTTGAATACTTTGTAGACGTTTTTGAACGTTTACCCGATGGCACTATACGTGGCTTTGACGTTACAGAGGTGTGGCGATGGGGCTTTGGATATCGTCCAGAAGACGAACCTGTTTGGAAGTTTGAAACAGATCGTGTGCATTGTAATCCACAAGTAGGCTGGGGCTGTGACTTAGACGACCTTATCTCAGTTTATGTAAACTTTAGTGATGGCTTTACTGAAGAAGAAAAAGAAGAAATCGAAGCTATTCTAAGATACGAAAAAGAAGATGAAGAAGGCCGTTGTGGCACTTCATGGTTATATGATGGCGAACATAATTGGGAAATAGAAGACGATCACGTGGCTATTCTAGGTCCTGTTAAAATTGATCTAGTAGACGCCAATGGTTATGGCGATAGTGCTATTATTGAAGAAAACGTGGAGCCTTATGATGAGTGAACAAAAAAGAAGTTGGATTCTTGATGTTAAAGAAGATCCTGAAACCGGCGATGCTATGATTGAGTTTCCTGAAGATTTTCTAGGCACAACAGGCTGGAAAGAAGGCGACTTGTTAGAATGGCACGATAACAAAGACGGTTCTTGGACATTAATTAAAAAAGAAGTTAAATGACTTATGACATTATGCTGGACATCGAGACGTTTGCAACAACGCCTGATGCAGTAATTATTACACTAGGTGCTATTAGGTTTGATCCTTTTGGCGATGATCGAGAAAGCTACAATGGCGACACCATTCTTATGGATACATTCTATCGTCGAATTGATCCCGCTAGCTACGAAGGTATACAACACAACATCGACGATGGTACACTAGCATGGTGGGCAAAACAAGCACCCGAAGTTCAGCACGAAGCCTTTACAGACGACGATCGCCATCCCATACAAGAAGTTTTAAAAGACTTTCATGTATGGTCTAAGAGTTTTAACAACGTATGGGCTAATGGTCCTGCATTTGACATTGTAATGCTAGAACACTGTAATAGAGAATTTAAACGAGGATATCCATGGAAGTATTGGCAAGTTAAAGATGCTCGTACGGTGTATGGACTGGTAGAACATGAACGTCCTAATCCTAGGTTGCATCATGCCGCATGGGACTGCTGGAGTCAGATCGTTGCACTACAAAGTTGTTTTAGAAATCTAGGCATAACTAAGTATCCAGAGAGAAACAAATGAGTGAAAGCACGGGTGTAAGAGAAGTCCTATTCGGTCTTGAAGAATATTTAAAGTTTAAAGGGGATGACGGTCAAGTTGCCTTTATCAGAGACTTTGTTAAGATTCTTGACAGTGATGATGTAGAAAAAGCAATTTTAGAATATTGTGTTAAAAATTTATCCACTAATAATGATAAAATTTTTAGAAGTATTTTTGACTATAAGAAAAAGGTAGACAGCGACAGCATCTACGATGCATTCAGCCGCAGTCAAATGAAAAGTAAAATTTGGTTAGTATACGAGTTAGCAAAGCTAGATACAAATTACAATAACGTTCTAATATTAGCAGGCTGGTTTGGTCAGTTAAAAACGATATATGACAAAAAGTTAACTTACTCTAAGATGAGGATTGCAGAGCTTGATCGTAGTGCATGTGAAACTAGCGATTATATTTTTAATCTAAGTAACTTAGAGAACTATAAGGTAAAAAGTGTCAACGTAGATATCAATGCATTAACTCTGCACAAGAATGGCTACGAATGGGACGTTGAAAACTTTAGAGAAGGCACAAAGTATAGTGAAAAGTTCTTACCCGACCTAATCATCAATACCAGCGCAGAGCACATGACTGAAGAATGGTATAACCAAATTCGGTTTAAAAACTTAGATAGCAATCCTATAGTTGCCATCCAAAGTAATAATTTATTTGATATACCCGAGCACATTAACTGTGTGCATAGTGTAGATCACATGAAAAAGAAGTTCCCGATGAAAGAAATTCTTTTTGAAGGCGAACTACAGCTTAAAGGCTACAAACGAGTAATGTTAATCGGTAGGCCTTGACAAACTTTCTGAAGAAAGTGTATAATTACTACAGCGGTTCTTAGACATTCATCCCGCTATATAAATTCTGCATGTCATCAAACTTGCTACTTATAAAGGAGACTAGAGATGGCAAATCAACCAAGACAATACAAATACACCAGCACTAAGGAATATCATGATGCGTTTCCCTGTGCATATCGCCAGTGGCGAGCAGACAGCCACTGCAACTTAATTCACGGCTATTCATTTAGCATGAAGTTTTACTTTGGCACAGACGACTTAGATGTTCGCAACTGGGCCGCCGACTATGGCGGACTTAAAGAACTAAAGAAGATTTTAGAAAGTCAATTTGATCATACGCTACTAGTAGCAGTAGACGATCCAGAGTTACCTTTCTACAAAGAAATGGAAGCACGTAATCTAGCCAAGCTAACTATTTTACCTAGACTAGGATGTGAAAGTCTAGCAGACATGCTTTACAAATATGTTAATGGCGTTTACATTCCTGATATGTGGGGTGAAGGCGAAGCACAACGTCTATGGTGCTATCGCGTAGAAGTGCGCGAAACACAAAGCAATATGGCTTTCCGTGAAGGCCACCGTGAGTGGAATGAGGATCTGTTTGCGTGAATAGCTTAGAACGTATTTGGGCAAGAGCAACTGGGCACTTGATGGGCGAGTCCGATCATGATCGTCCCGATGTTCCTATCTTAACTCTTAAAGAAGCAAGGATAGCATTGTTCTTAAAAACCTTTTGGGTCGCTATCCATGTTATAACATGCTTCTTTATTATGGCCAATACTATTCGTCATTGGTAACACAATGTTTGCAAGTGCAGTCAGGGCAGTAGTCACATTCTGAACAACCGCTCTGACAATGATGTTCGCACTTGCAAGTTGTGCATTTGCATACAGGAGTTAACCTTTTGTATGCATCATAATCATCCATGTATGGCTCGTAAGTATTATTGTTCATAAGCTACTTTAAAATCTTTGCTAGTTCTATACATTTGCGGAACAAGATTACCCTCTTCAAGTATTAGTAATTCTAAGTCTTTAAAATCGTTAGCATAGTCTGCTGACTTAAGAGCATTTAAAACTAATTCCACACAACTTACTCTACTAGAATCAGACAAGTCAAATAGATCGTCATATTTTTTACCCTTTTGTTCTAATAGAGCATCTATAATTTTTGTCCATTCATCATTGCTAACGTTGGTAGGCGTTAATAAACAAACCGTATCACAATTAAAGATTTCATCAAAAGTGCTATAATGAACACCGGTTGCGGTTGCTTCTACGAACTTAAAACCACTAACATCGTTTGGGTTTGTTATGTTATCACAGTTCATTAAAACATGACTGTAACGAGCCCATGTTCCTGTTTTAATCCAGGACAAGAACGAAACAATAACGCTACTTAAATGACTTTTACTACCAGTTAAAATAATATAATACCCTGTGGCCAATTGAGTTGCTATTTCTATTTTTTGTTCTTGCGTTACTAATCCTCTTCGCCTCCAAGTTATTTTACTGGGTATAGAAGCTAAAAAATTATATATCTTGTACCACAAGGTATCATACTTAAACATCAATTACCCTCAAATAGTTCTATGCACTTATTCCAATGGTGGATACGATCAGCTAAACCGATTGTTCCACCATTAATTCTTTTACTCAATAAAACAACATCCCCACGATCGCAGATATCGTTTAAGCGATTCTTGTGCCAGAACCAGCAGGCGGTTAAAATACTGTAAGCAGGTGTGTTTGCTACTACATCTGGATCTTCTACTAGCGTATCGTCCCCAAATAAGTCTCTGCTACACTGAGTGTAGTTTGCACGACCTGTAAGTTGAACTAGGCCACGGCCTCTAAACGTCCAGCCATCATTACTGGCTTCTGGGCCATTACCCATACGACCTGAATAAACACGGTTAGCAATTAACTGCGGCTTGCGTTCGTGCGCTTTTGCTAATGCTTCATCTTGGTAATATTTCTTAAAAATAGTCATCAAGCCTTTGGCACCGTAGTTAAGATTTTCTGATAAAATATTAAAATCGGCACTTTCATGCTGACATTGACTGATAAAACCTGCAACACGAGCAGGTGTAACTATTGCAAATTTAGGCAATTCTTCGTATAGCCCGTCATACCATTCCTGTATGTTTTTATTCTTAACACACTGGGCTAGCTTGTCTACTGTAAAATCAAATGTAAATTCCATTAGAATCTCCTTTCGAGTATTTATCTAATGCTTTAACCAAAATCTGGTAAATACACTAAAGAGGAGATTGGTATGAGTTGGTATAGACATAAACCCCCTAAGTATCCGCCTAGACCAGATCCAAATAAAACGCCATCAAAGGAGCAAAAATGAGCGAAGTAAAACCATTGAGCAGAAGCGAGCGCGAAGCAAAGATTAAAGATAAAGCAGGCTGGGTAATTACCGTTATAGCTTTATTGTTAGCAGTTAATACATATATTGCTAACGGTTTGAGCAGTAAAGTATTAACAAATACAATCAAAGCAAACGATACATGGAATTTTTATCAAGCTAAAAGTATCAAGCAAAGTATCGCAGAAGGTCAATTAGAAGATACTAAAGATCCTAAGCGTCGAGCAGAATTACAAGCTAAGATTGATCGATATGAAAGTGACCCTGTCAAAAATGAAGGTAAAAAAGAGTTGATGGCAAAAGCTCTTCAAATCGAAGCAGAACGTGACGAAGCTAAAAAGCATAGCCCATGGTTGACATTTGCCGGCACAAGCTATCAATTTGGTATTGTGTTGTTAAGTGCAAGTATTCTAGCAGTTAGTATGCCTATGTTCTGGGGTAGCATTGCAGTTAGTCTATTAGGTGCATTATTGATGAGTCAAGGTATTTGGCTTTGGATTCCAGTTACAATCTAAGGAGTAAGAGATGGACTTTTTAAAATTAGTAGCAGAAGTTGGCTTTCCTATTGCCGCTGCCTGTGGCGCAGGCTACTTTGTGTTTTTAACATTAAAGTTCATCTTAGCAGGTGTTACAAGCAGTGTTAATGGCATGGGCGGCATTATTAAAGGCTTGGATGGTCGTGTCGATACTATGACAAACCAATTACAACGTATTGATGTTAAAGTAAGTCATGCATTAGGCCTAGCGCCTGATTATGATAGAATAGCTAGAGCTGATCAAGTAGATCAAAGGAAAGATTAATGACCAAGTATATCGACTTTGATTGGGAAATGGATGCTATGGGTATTCGTTTAGACACTGATCTAGACGTTCAAAAATTAGGATGGAAAGAAGGTGATTACTTTAAATTAATCAAAGTAGACGATCGTTTGCAGTTAGTTAAAGTAGAGGAATTGGAAAAATTCTTAAGGAAATGGGAATAATATGGATCTAGCAGAAATGATTAACAAATATGGCTTTCCGATAATATCGGCAGCTGGTATGGGATACTTTATATATTATGTTTGGACTTGGGTAACTACTGAGATCAAACCTGTTATTGGAGCTGCCAATGGAACTCTTATCGCTCTTATTGATCGTATTCGTATGCTTGATAATGATCTTATCAGGCTAAATCAAAAGGTTGAAACTGTAATGGCCTTGCGTGGTAAGACCATTGAAAAAGAACGTATGCTTGCCGACAGCGATATCAACGTTGATCCTATAAAGAAGCGTAAGGAAGAAGAAGCTAAAAAATTAGTTGAACAACCTCCAATTGGACCTAAGCGCAAAGCAACTAAAGAAGAAATTAAAGACGCTGCCGGCGACGATTAACTCTTGCCTGCTATATAGTAAGGTAAGTAACACCAATGTAAATACCACCTTACTGATTCGTCAAACCACCATAGATAAAAATCACTTGCTTGTTGCACGGAATACACCATCCCAATCAGCAGGTAAATCAGCATTGCACATTTCTTCTATTCGATCGACCCAGAGATCATAGTAGTGGTCCATTTGTCCATCGAATTCTCCTTTAAGTTCTCTGACTAGCGACAATGCGTTGCTCCACTCTTGATTGCGATAGTGTTTAAGCATAGCATTATGTTGCTCTCTAGCTAATAACCAATCTGCTGCCACAGTAGAGTCTGGATTGTAGAACACTGTGTAAATTGTTACACCTTCTTTTTTACCTTTAACGGCTATACAATCTAATTCTAAAGTAAAATAGTCACCTTCAACTCTTTCAGCAGTTACGGGACCCAGAACAATGAGGACACCGTAGTTCTTAGACTGTCCTTCAAGTCTGGATGAAAGATTGACAGCATCCCCCAAACAAGTATAATCAAAGCGTTGCTCGCTACCCATATTGCCAACAACAACAACCCCAGTGTTAATACCAATACCCATGCCAAAGGGCGGAACACCTTCTTCTTTAATGCTTTCATTAAATGCATCTAAACTCCCTAACATTTCTAATGCGGCTCTAACAGCATCTTTACAATGCTTTGTTTCATCTAATGGTGCGTTCCAGAAAGCCATCTGAGCGTCACCTATGTATTTGTCCAATGTGCCGCCTGTTTCTAAAATGGTTCTAGTCATAGCAGTCATGTATCTATTCATGATACTAGTTAATCCCTGCACATTGCGCCCGTAGTGTTCACTAATACTTGTAAAGCCACGAACGTCTGTAAACATGATAGACAATTCTTTTTCCTCGCCACCTAACTTTAATAAACTAGGATCTTTAATTAGTTTAGCAACTAAATCAGGGCTAAGGTAGCTTTGGAATTGTTTTCTTATTTGTTGCTTTTGTAAGAACTCGCTGACGAATTTGACCATGTAGGCGTGCAAAGCGACCAGTCCCAAGCCAACTGCTGGGGCAGTTGCGTCAAATAAAAATAAAAAGTTGCTGTAAGAACTAAAGCTACCAAAGATAATGCCACCAATTGTAATAACAGTCGCCACAATGCCAACATAAGTCCACCTCATTAAAAATATTAATAGTATACCCAAACCTGCGATCACAGCAAGTTCTAAATCATCTGCATATGCAGGGCGTTGAATAGTAGTGCCACTTAATAATGTTCCCATTAAACTAGCTTGCATATACTGTGGCCATACTTCGCCTCGAGCAGTAGCTACCGGTTGAACAAGACCCGCCGCACTCAGACCGACAATAACAATCTCGCCATTAAAATCCTTAGGTAAGTTAGCCAGACTATGTTCAGTTGGTTGTTGACTCCAGTCGATCCAAACTCTACTTAATGGATCAACTGAAATCTTGCTTAATTTAGGAACGCGAACAGCTTCTACACCCATGTCTGTAACTTTAACTTGTATCTTAGTATCACCTACTCCCACCCTTAATGTTTCTAATGCTATAGAAGGATGAACAGTATCTTCACTCATTATCAGCAACGGCATGCGACGAACAACACCGTCGATCTCTGGAAATGTATTTGCTACACCAACACCTGCGGCACGTTCTTCTATGGCAGGAACGTTAGCGATAATTCCTGGATATTCAACAAACATACCATGCGGATCTTGTCCTATTACCTGAACAGCACTTCCAAATGTTTTGTTCTTGCCTTTTGTGCTAGCAATCTGCGGAAGAATAACTGCATGTTGCTCTAATGCTTTGGCCAGCGCAGGATCTTGTTTGAATCTATCCTGTTCGGGCATTAGTATGTTGAATACAACCAAGCCGGCATTTCTAGCATATAAGTCTTTTATGATATCCGCATATATGTTCCTAGGAAAGGGAAATTGTCCATATTTGTCTAATGCGGCTTCGTCAATGTTTACTGTATGAACTGGAATAGTTTTTGCAGGTTCAGAAGTTATTAATTGATCGAAGTATCTAAGTCTAACAGATTCGATAAAACTAAAGTCCCAGAATCTAACGAATAGAACCAGGGCTAGTGTGACCAATGCGGTCCATGGGTTTAATAGTAGCTTTTTCATGCTACTATTTATAGATTATATTATTTGTTTCTTATAACCGAAACGGAGCAACCTGCAGGGTTTGTGCAAGTTTGTTGTAGACTGTAAGTGTCGCCTACACCTGTTTGTATAACGCTAACTGTGTTTTTATTACCAATTAGATTTAACAGAGTGCTGTGTTCGTAGCCTGTTTGGTTAACTGTAGCAGTGTTATTATCGCCAGTAATGTTTATTAGACTAAAGTTGCTATAACCATTTTGTGTATTATTAACAGTATTCCAATAGCCACTAATTGTAGCATAACTGTAGTTTCCGGTGCCACCTTTTTGTGTCACATTAACTGTATTAATGTCGTATGTTATCTTAATAGAAGCTGTGTTAGAATCCGTCTGTTGCTGTGCTGTAACGGCATTTCCATTACCTGCACTTTCTAAATTTAGAATATTGTAAGCAACATCACCGCCGGCCGCAGTTCTTTGTTTAATATCGATATTATTACCCCAGGCATTCATCTTAAGGCCCACAATGTTACTATTTCCAAATTGCTTAACGCTGATTATACTATTATTTCCGTCTACTGTTGCCCATCCACTATCTGTACCGGTAATAGCATTGTTGTTACCGTCTTGCTCTAGTGTAACACTGGTGTTGGAACCTGCATAGACCTGTTTAACATATATGCTATTGCCGCTAGTATTAGGATCTAATCTAGTGTATGTCGGAGCAACGCCATAAGTCGGAGTAATTGCATATGTAGTAACACTGGTAGTAGTGGGAGTTCCTGTGCTAGTTGTTGTGCTACCATCACTCCATGTTGTAGTTGTTACTGGGGTGGTAGTAGTTGTTGTAACGGTAGTAGTTCCTACATATACATTTGTATAATTACCTGTTGTTGTTGGATTAGTAACTGTAACGTTGTTTGTGTTAGAACTAGAACTAGAAGTTGATACACTATTACTAGTCGAAGTGCTTACTACTGTTGGGGTTGCCGCCGCCTGTACCGGGTCAACTGGGGTAGTGCTGCCGCCACCACCTAAGTCTGTGCTAGATGTTGTATTGTTAGTATCGTAGATGTAGGTAATTTCTGAAATTTGCATACTGTCACAATTTAATCCGCAACCTGTTCCTGCTTTAGTTGTGGGGAATTGAATATAGTAGTAAAAGTATGCTGTTGAATTGTTTATGTTAACAACGCCGCTGGTTGTATATCTACTGTCGCTCAATGATAACGCACCTTCTTTAATTAGAGTCCAGTTTACACCGTCATTACTTCCATATAGCTTATAACTTGTTGGGTCACGTCCTGGAAAGTCATTGGCAGTAGTAATTGTAAATCCTGTAGCTACTCGGCCTTGGCTCCAACGAACTGTAACACCGGCATTATACTTGTCAAAATTCAAATACTTTGTATACGGATTATTATCAAAGGCATTAGATGCACCTTCGCCACTAGGACTATTGTAACTTGTTGGCCATATATTTGTAATCTTAACCGTAGTTGTGCTAGTAGAATAAATGTTTGTAGGATTAGGAGTAGGAGTTGCAGATGCTGTCTGCCCTGCGGCTAGTGGTGTAGAGCTAGCAAATGTATATGAACTTAAATCGCTACTAGATACGCTAGTATCCATATTTGTAAAACTAGCACTGGCACCGTAACTATAACCTTGTGCAGTGGAAATAACGTTACCAAAAAACCCAGATCCGATATAAAAGATAGCACCACTACCTAACGCAGTAATATCACCGTAGTCATGAACAACTTGAGCCAGTGTCCCGTTACTGTTGTATAAACCCAATCCGTATTTGCCTGGATTAGTTGTGCTGGCAAAAAACTGGAAATACTGTCCGGAAGAAGCTGTTACTGTTTGGAAATTCTTGTTATAAGGTGCTATAAAACTACTAGCATTAAGAGTATTACCACTCCAATAATATTGAACATCAAATATTTGATTGATACCAAACTTACCGTCGGTGATGGCAGCAAACGCATTTGAACATATTAGCAGTAGTGAAAGTAATATTTTTTTCATTTGTAATTCTGATTAATAATAATTGTGCCTTGCGGTTTACCATATAATCCGCTAAAGTTCATTGAATCTGTAATACGATCTTGTGTTACTACCACTAATACTTTAGTATCATTGGTTAATGTTATAGCAGTAAAGTTATTTCCGTTTGGGCTCAGACTCATGTAGCCCCATCCTATTTGGTTTAGGTTTGGGTTATCGTTTTTATGAATAGAAACAACATGTTCATTTTCATATTTGCTTCCTTTAACATCGACCCCTTTTTCTTTTAGTTCTGTTAGCAATGTCAATGCACGATCTTCCTCTGCTTGCGCCGCAGTTTTTCTTTGTTGTTGATCTTTACGCTGATCATCTGTAGACTTTGCTTCTTCGTTAGATACCGCTTGCTTATCTTCTTTTTTAGCATCTCCTGTTCGTTCGGCAGCACTTCTAGCGGCCTGTTGAATAGTCAATCCTAACATAGTTGATGGTGGTCTGATTAGTAAGTTATTACCTATAGGAGTATTGTTTAAGTTTACAACTATGGGAGGACTTGGAGGATTTGCAGTAGTTTCTACAATAGTTGCTTGATAAGGTTTATCAAGAGTAACAATACTTACGCCACTGTCAACGTCAATGCGGCCGCTACCGCAGGTTAATCCTTTTAGGTTAATGTTGTGTTCTATTTCACAAGTCGGCATTAACATAATAAGACTCTTACCTGTTTCATCTACAGCCATGACAAAGTCTGTTCCACGAACAGCAATAGAGGCAGTAGGAGTATTAATCTTTACACTATTTGGATTGTTGTGTGCAATATTACCAGACACATAGCGAACTGTCCCAGCTGCTGCCTTGAGATTTAATTTCCCGCCAGCAGCATTTTTAGGATCGTAAACAAAGTCGTCGATTACAAGAGCGCTATTCTCTGTAACCTTAACTGATGTGTTATCTTTAAACTTGATATTAACGACGCCGTTCTTTGTTTCGACTTTGTCATTAGTTTCAATGGCAGTGCCTTTAGAGACCGTAATGGTCTCTTTACCTCGCTTGATAATGGCTGTGCCGGAAAGGTCCACCACGGAACCAATCTCGGCACGCACCAAAGAACTAACAAGCAATAATAACAATGCCCATTGTTTCACTGAAGCTTCCTATTAACGGCTTCTCTGAATGATATTGAAACTACCACCAGCTGCTACAGCCTGAACATTAGCTACATTACTGTATGTTCCAGTTTGACTAATGTTAAAAGTTGTACCGCCTGTGCCAGTCTGTGTTAATACCAAACTGCTTAAACTTGCACTTGTTTGAGTAACGTTAACAGTGTTGTTATCACTGGCTGTTAAATTAATCAATGCTTGTTGACCAGCTGTGCTTGTTTGTTGCATAGTAACAGTATTACCGTCACCTGTTACATATACGGCTGCTTGTAGTGCAGGACCGTTTCCAGTATAGTTAAAACTATTACTGTCTCCGGTAAATCTTACATCTACGGCTGCTGTATTTGTATAAGTGGTAGTAGCACTGCAACTTGTTGTTAGACCACAACTTACATTTGCTGTGTTGCTATCGCCTAACTGTAATAGGTATACACTGGCTGCATTACCAGTTAATTTTAATGTATTGATAACGTTATTGTTACCTGTTTGATCAATAGTTACTACTTGATTATTACCATTTAGAATCATACTATTGATCGCACCGCTTGCATTACTACCAGCACGGTTACCATTTCCGTCTTGATTGATACTAACAGTTGGTGTGCTACCAGTTTGTTCAAGATAGATAATGTTTGTAGTGCTTGCATTTAAGCTGGCTGTAACACCGGCTGCAAAGCGTGTAGTATTCTGATCAGTAATTGCAGGTGCGGCTGCTTGAGTAGGTGCGGTTGGAGCAGTTTGTGCAAATGCACTGCCGCTGGCCAATATTCCGGCTACTAATGTTGATAATAAAATCCTTTTCATTTTGCGGACCCTTCCTTAAATTTCCACAAACCCAATGTTTCACCTTTCTTCACCAATTCGACAATTCCTTGTTCGATTGCTGAACGTAGTGCATAGTTACCAGGCTCATTGAACGTTTGACTGCTATCAAACTCAAAAGACTTGGTACCTTGATTATAGAAACGCATTACTGTTGCACCGTCTTGTGTGCTTAGTAAATTCTTTTCTATTGTGACAGAAGTTAAGACTTCGCCGGTTTGAACACTGACTAGTCTTAAGCTGATTACAACTTGGTCCTGAGTATATTGTGTGTAAGGTCCGATGCCAAATACAGCAACACCAGTTCCTCCCGTTTGGACATTACTATTGTAATCAACAATACCACCTTCTAATATAACACCCGCCAGTGTTAAAGGAGGTAAAGGTTTAGCGTTTGCGCCTTCGTAGATCTCACGAGTTTGTTTGATCATTTGGCGTTCTTTTAATAAATTGTCTAAGTTCACACGTTCTACAACGGTAAACCATTGTCTGTTTCCTGCTTCTATCAAGCTCTTAATAAGATAACTTTCAGCACCTTGTGTAACTGCTGTGCTGAATAAACTCAATGTTGAACTTGGTTTACGTTGACCTGTTAGGTCTTTAAATCCATAAACTGCTACAGCAATCTTTGGGCCACCCGGTGCAGGTAATTGGTCTATAGCCTTGACTATTGTTTCTGTTTCTTTAGGTAAGTCTTTAATACCTACTTCGCCCATTGGACGAACTGTAGAACAACCTGCCATTGCTAGTGCTAAGGATAATATTGTTAGTTTTAATACTTTCATCATTACTCCTTAGAAACTAAAACTGCTGATAGGCACAGTGATCGTCTGTGTTGGTGTTGTGTTCCAAGTTACTGTTGTACCATCTTTTTTGCCGTCAAAAACTTGTAAAGTAACTTGGCCATTCAATTTAATCCAATGTATTTTTTGTATTTCACTGATAGAAAAAGTTCCATCTGTGCAACTAGAACCTGCACCAGCAACACAATCTTTAAACAGATTATTTGTTAATTGTGTTGCCAATTGACTATAAACTTGACCTGTAAATAAGGTCATAAATTTTGCCAATGGTGTATTTGCTGCCTCGGCTTCTGCTTTTGCTTTTTCTGCCGCTGTCTTAGATTCTTGTTGCGACTTTGCACCTTGGCGCATTTGTTCTACTGTAAGAACATGACTTGCCCAACCTTGACCACTAAATGTAGGGTTCTTGAATTGTTGACTAAGCTCTGCAGATGCGATAGCCGGTATAATAGCTAAAGCACAAATTATTTTTTTCATGGCCTACTCCATCCCTATCATACTTTTGTATGATTATGGAGTATTTAAATAAAAATTGGGTAGGGTTAAGTTATATTATAATATAACTATATAAGCAGTCATGGCCAAGTAACATAACTGATGTGCTAGTTGATCCATACCAAACTGATTCCAGAATAAAGGTTTGGTATTATCTTTACAACCATATTTTACTTTAACAAAATCAATGATATAGTGTATAATACCTTCGGCTAGTGTTAGCCATACTATAATAGATGCTGGGATAGCATAGAAGAAATTAAAAACCAATAAGGCCAACATTGAGCACCATATATGATCCAAACTGTGACTTAGGCCAACAGGGTTTAACCAAACTCCCTTTTTAACAGTTTGCATATATGTTTGAATAACAAAGTCAGCATACCAATGCTTTACTTGTAACAACAATAATAAGAACAAAGTTTCCATAGTGGTAAAGATATTTAGTAAATAAACACAGTTTTTAATTTTTTTAAAACACTAAATAGCTGATGAGACTACTAATTTTGGCTATTTTAGCCCTATACTTTACCAATTCAACTGCCCAAGTTCAGGTAGAAAAGCCAATTATCTGCATGGATACTGCCAGTCTTTATAAGTCACTAACCAGCGAAGAACTACAAGAACAAATACAATGGGCCGGACAATCTGAGTCTAACGATTCTAAATATTTGTTATTTGTAAACAAAAAAACCAAAACTTGGACCTTTGTCCAATTGAATGAAAAAATAGCATGTATACTTGGCACCGGCGAAAAATCCATTTTCGTTGATAATTTCAAAACAGCCAAAAAACAAATGTAACCAAACTAATTGACATCAACGTCGATTAAATGCTATTATTACACTTGTATCCGCAAGGATATGTATTAAATCCAAACGAAAAGGAGATCATACTGGATGCTACGCATACTTAAAATTATGCTAATACTTATAGGCGCCGCCTTTGTTGGCGTTGTTGCTTATAAAGCTATTACATATAAATTAGAAACGTTAAGATCTGCAGATGCTCAGGAAACTAGCGAAATTACCGCCGTTGTCCGTGACAAGCAACTACAGTGTCTTGCACAAAATATCTACCACGAAGCTGGCTTTGAACCTTTTGAAGGTAAGGCTGCTGTGGCTCAAGTTACACTCAATCGTGTAGAAAGCGGGAAGTTCCCCGGTGACATCTGCAAGGTTGTATATCAAAAGAACGTCGTCTATGACAAAGTTCTTTGCCAGTTCAGCTGGTATTGTGAAGGCAAAGGTGGCGTCAAGCCCAAGAACAATGTTGCCTATGAACAAAGCATGGAGGCCGCTAAAAAGGTTCTCCTAGAAGGATTCCGTTTACCTAGTTTAACTAATGCCATGTATTATCATGCCGACTATGTTAACCCAGGATGGAATAAAGAGAAAGTGGCCAAAATTGGTCGTCACATTTTTTACAGCGATAAACCAGGAAAGAAAACATGATTAAAGAAGTCATTGAAAAAGTAAACAAAATTGCCGTTGAAGGCGCAACAACAGTTAAGGAACATCTTGTTCACGTTAGTGCAGAAACACTAGGATGGATTGCAGTTATCTTAGTTCATTTTTCGACTATCCCTACACTGATTGCTATCCTCACCGGTCTAACAGAAAAGACACCGCCAGTCGACTTAGTCTTAGCGGCATGGGCCGGCCTGTTCCTATTCTTTGTAAAGGCAGCTATCAGTAAGGACCTGTTAAACATTGTAACCATTGGTCTTGGCTTTGTTATTCAAGCAAGTATCATGGCTCTAATTCTTTTTAAATGATTCGAATCACAGTTAAAGAATTAAATCTCGGGGACGTAGAAGACCCCGAGATTTACCTTGGCGCTGTAGCTTGGGATTGGTTGCAAACCGATCACGGTCGATGGTGCAAAGAACATGCTACAGACTTAGTCTATCATCAAAGTGTAAATCATATGACCTATGGTTATACGTATTATATAAAAGCAACATTCGATGATGATATTGCTTTAATTTATAAACTAAAATGGACAAACACTAAGTGAGTGAATTTCGTGCGTTTTGGAATTCTAGTAAATTATGCTGGGAAGTGTTAGTAGAAGAAGCACAAGGTGACAGATACGTTAAGGTATTTAAGCACGCCAATACTGCACATCAAATGCTCAAAGATCACGGAATAAAATTTGTAGAAGCTAGTATTAATTCTACCAAGCGTTACATACTGTTGATAACTGATCCAATATATTGGCTTGACAATGAGCAAGATATTATTGACTGGTTCGCAGAATCTAATATACAATATAGTATGGCCGGCATGATATTAGAGTTTACTACGCAGGAAGATAAAATGATGTTCTTGTTGAGGTGGTCATGATCGACAATAGGCTACATAAGGTTCCTGTTAAGCTAAAGGTACAAAACTGGTGGGACCTTGAAGACCGCTTGATTGAACTTAACGAGCTCAGAGCTTGGTTAGATGAGATCACTGATTGGCAACCGGATATGTATGAACTGCGATTTCACGGTATGGGACGCTATTGTAATGCATGGTTTGCTGATGAAAGTCATGCTCTTCTTTGTGCATTAAAGTATTCATAATGTTTATTCATACATATACACAACCAAGAGATTGGCGCGATCCTGATATTAATTGGCTTGTTGCCGCATTTGAAACGCCTAGAGAAAATCGTCCAGAAATTACTAGCTGGTGTTATAAAACGTTTGGTCCGCCTGGTATAAATCATCTTACACAGCAGGTTCGTTGGAAAGATAGTATTCGGTATGGTGAAGTATATTTTCTTAACCAAGAAGATCGACTGATGTTTATATTAAGGTGGTCCTAATGGGTATTGCATACAAAGAATATGCAAACGAAGTTGCAGTATTTTATCGAGACATGGCCGCAGGCGCTTGGGATGAAAAAGCTGATTGGTGCAAGGAAAACTTATATCATGGCGGGCATTACGAACCTGGTTGGTACTTGCGATATCCGTGGATAGAGTTTAATAATGAAGATGAATATTTTATGTTTAAGTTGAGATGGGGATGATGGGAATGAATTATAATCCTTCGCCAGGGCCAGATGGGTTTGTAGCACGAAAGATAGTTAAGATGCCGTGGAAGCCTTGGTTTGCTTGGCGTCCAGTTCGAACAGTAAGTGACGAGAGAATATGGTTTAAACCGATTTATCGTCGATGTATTAATACCTACGTAGATATGGAAGATTGGAGTAAGTATGAATACGGAACCTTATTTGATATATTAAAAGAATGAATGAATTAGAACAAGAATACACAGCCGGCTGGACTACTAATGTTGATACAGAACTGTCGGGCCAGGGCTTAAACGAGCAAACTGTAAGGCTGATCAGCGCCAAAAATAACGAACCCAATTGGTTGTTAGAATGGCGCTTGTCTGCTTTAGACAAACTAAAAACAATGCAAGAACCCAATTGGGCTGAACTCAAATATACTCAACCCGACTACGATAACATTTACTATCACAGTCGTCCTAAGAAACAGTTCAACAGCATCGATGAAGTGCCGCAAGAGATTTTAGATGACTTTGAGAAATTAGGAATCCCTTTGCACGAACGTGCGGCTTTGGCCGGAGTTGCCGTTGATGCAGTCTATGACAGTGTTAGCATTGGTACAACATATAAAGAAAAACTAGCAGAAGAAGGGATCATCTTTTGTAGTTTTAGCGAAGCAGTTCACAGTCATCCTGATTTAGTTAAACAATATTTAGGATCAGTTGTGCCGCAAGGTGATAACTGGTTTGCCTGCATTAACAGCGCAGTATTCAGTGATGGTAGTTTTGTTTATATTCCTAAAGGAAAACGTTGTCCTTTAGAACTAAGCACTTATTTTAGAATTAACAGTGCCGGGAGTGGGCAATTTGAGCGCACTTTAATTATAGCAGATGAGGAAAGTTATGTATCTTATTTGGAAGGATGCACTGCACCAAAACGTGACGAGAATCAGTTACATGCCGCAGTTGTTGAACTCGTTGCCCTTGATCAAGCAGAAATCAAATATTCAACAGTGCAAAACTGGTATCCAGGAGACGAAGATGGCAACGGGGGTATCTACAACTTCGTTACCAAACGTGGACTCTGTAAAGGCTACCGTAGTAGAATTAGCTGGACTCAGGTGGAGACAGGCAGCGCCATCACTTGGAAATACCCCAGTTGCATACTCCGAGGTAAAGAATCGTTGGGAGAATTCTACTCCGTTGCAGTTACCAAAGGCCGGCAGCAAGCTGACACTGGTACCAAAATGATTCATATAGGCGAAGGCAGTCGTAGTAGAATTATCAGCAAAGGTATTAGCTTGGGACATAGTTCTAACACATATCGAGGGCTTGTTCGCATAGCACCTACTGCAAAAAATGCTCGTAATTTTACACAATGTGATAGCCTAATGATTGGTAATAACAGCCGTGCTAACACTATCCCTTATACAGAAATCAATAACGAGTCTGCACAAATAGAACATGAAGCAACTACGGGCAGAGTCAGTGAAGAAGAATTATATTATTTGGCAACAAGGGGTCTCGATGCCGAACAGGCAACTAGCACTATTGTAAATGGTTTTTGCAGGAGTGTGCTAAACACATTGCCATTAGAATTTGCCGCAGAAGCAAATAAATTATTACAGGTACAAATGGAAGGCAGTATAGGTTAATGTTTACAATTAAAAATTTAAGTGCAAAAATAAATGACAAACAAATTTTGTCAGACATTAGCATCGCAATGAAGCCAGGAGATGTGTTGTTAATTACAGGCCATAATGGCAGTGGTAAAAGCACATTGTTGCATACCATTATGGGTCGTCCGGATCTATCAGCGCAGGGCGATGTTAATCTAAATGACACTGATCTAATGTCAATGGAGTGTTATGAACGAGCAAGAAGCGGAGTGTTTATGTTTCATCAGACACCCCCTACTATTGACGGTGTTAACACTATGACATTATTAAATGAAATTAACAACAGATTTGATATCAAGTTAAACAAACGAGAACTCATTGACACAGCTAAAAATATTTTTGCAGAACTAAATCTGCCTGATGATTGGTCTAAGAGACAGTTTAACTTCGGTGCCAGTGGCGGTGAGCGTAAAAAGAACGAGCTAGCACAAGCAGAGTTATTTGGCGGTCGATTACTGCTACTAGATGAACCCGATAGCGGTTTAGATCAAAATAGCAGACAGCATATTATTAATTTAATTAAGAAAAATTCTGCCGCTAACGGATATACTATGCTAGTAACACACGACAAGCAGTTACAAGAATTTTATCAAGATAACACAATAGAATTAAGCAATGGCAGAATTATATAAAGACACACACGGTATAGATTTATTAATCCAACCTGCTAATACAGAGCAGACTGAGGAATATAAATTATATATTGTGCAAACAGAAGAGCATTGTAATGCTAAATTTACAATAGAGCCTGCGCCTTACAGTAAAAGTTCTATAGAAATTTACATTTATGCAGAAGGTTCTGCTAGTGTAGATTGTGTATGCACCCTTGATGTTCCTAAGGATGTAGAAGGTGTTGAAACGAATATTCAAATTCGTAGTTGGCCGTTCGATCGTAGCAAAATAAAAGCTAGACCTGAAATGCGTATTGCTAACAGTAATATAGTTGCCGGGCACGGTAATGCATTGGGAACATTAAGCAACGAAGAACGTTATTATTTAGAGACCAGAGGTTTCAAAAATTACAAAGAATTAATAAAACAGAGTTTATTAGAGCATGACAGAATTACGTGACTACTTTCCATTTTTTAAGAACCAAAATTTAATTTACTTAGACAGTGCGGCTACTAGTCAAGCTCTTTATACAGTAATAGAAGATCAACACGACTTTAATTTAAACCGCAGAGCAAATGCACACCGTAGCGGACATCGCATGGGTGCATGGGTTGACCAAAAATATCACGATGCTAAACAACTTATAGGTCAATGGCTTAATATAACTGATCCAGAAAACAGGATCATTTTTACCAGTGGTGCTACGCAATCATTGAATGATGCGGTAAAAATGATCGAGCAGTCATTTAGTCGTGCAACAATTTATATAGGCATAGACAGTCATCACAGTTTATATTTGCCATTTTTGAAGTTATCCGAAAGTAGTTTTTTTAATATAAAATTAATAGGTTTAGACAAAGATAAAAATTTCGATGTAACTCAATTAGAACAATTAGCTAAAGAAGATCCTAATCCCAAAATCTTAGCGTTTACTCCTATAAGCAATGTGCTTGGCAGAGTAAATGATTTGGATAAAATAAAAGCCGTAGCCAAAAAGTATTCAATGACCACAGTGGTTGATGCTAGTCAGTATGTTTCTAAAAGGGGCGGCGATCTCAATGAGTTTGACTTTGTTGCATGGTCATGGCATAAAATATACGGACCAACCGGATTAGGATGCTTGGTTATTAGCGACAAGTGGTCGAATGCAGATCCCACTCGTCCGGGTGGTGGCAGTGTTATTGGCGTTACAACAAAACATGCTATATGGCAAACTAATGCTGGTCGTTTTGAAAGCGGAACATTAAACTTGGGTGCTATATCTGCTATTCCCAGACTGGTAGAATGGTTAATAGAGCATAAAGAAGAAATCGAGTCCCATGACATTAGTATAGCAAAGTTTGTTAATAACAATGTTCCGAGGAGTCAATTTAGTAGTGCATCGGAATCCGAATCCAGTCTTATAAGTTTAACAGCATCAACTGGTGCAACCGAAGATTATGGTTATATGTTAGATGCACACAACGTAATGGTTCGTGCGGGGAAATTATGTGCAGAACCACTTTTGACTGAATTAAAAACAACTAGCTTTTTAAGATTAAGCTGGGCGGCATATACGACACATAGAGATATAGATCAGGCATTTGATGCTTTAGGACAAATACATGGCAGACTTTCAAGATATGTTTAAAAATTTATTGGAACTAGAAAATCCAATGGACAAATACGAATGGATCATCGATTATGGTGGTGGAGGCCGTGGGTTAAGCAATCAATATAAGACTGATGCAAATATAGTAAGAGGTTGCACTAGCCCATTATGGGTAGCTAAATTTAACGATAAATTACATTGTGATGCAGATAGTTATATCGTTAAAGGTATTGCTAGCATTATTTGTGATTGGTATAACCAAGCTACATCTGCAGAGCAAGATGGCTTCTCATTACAAATTTTAAATACGGTAGGATTGGCTCCTTTATTAAGTATGGGCAGACAAAACGGCGTAGCCAATTTAATAGCAAAGATTAAAACTCTATGAACAAATATACATGTTGGTGTTATAACTGTTTAGACAATTTACTCGATCCAGTGACTATGTTGCCAGTGACCATGAGTAGATTTATTGTCTGCCCTGATTGTGGAAATAAACGTTGTCCAAAAGCAACAGATCACAATCTGGTATGCACTAACAGTAATGAGCCAGGCCAGCAAGGTAGTAGGTATGGACGAACAACTTAAAAATCTCATCATTTCAAATTTAAAAACAGTATATGACCCCGAAATTCCGGTAAACATATATGAATTAGGTTTGATATATGATTTGACAATTACAGACACAGACGTTAAAATAACAATGACTTTAACTAGTGCATTTTGCCCAAGTGCAGAGGAGTTGCCCGAAGAGGTGCAGGCCGCCGCACAAAAAGCTGTCACTGAGTTAAATACTAATAGAACTGTATCAGTAGATGTAGTTTTTGACCCTCCTTGGACTCCGGCGAGAGTTTCCGAAGAGGCTCGTTTAGAAATGGGAATGTTTGATTATGATCAAGAAAATTCTAGACTGGATCCTTGGAAAGAATGACTCCGGGTCCACTAGTATCGGGCAAGAAGCTCCTTACAAAGTAGAACAACCTGCTATTATGCCGGTAGCAGAACCTACGGTGCCGGTAGTTGAAACCGCACCAATTGTTGAAACTGCTCCGGTTACTGTTAAGGCAAAATACAAAAAAGCCGAATTAAACAAAATGACCAAGGCACAACTAATGGAATTAGTCACCAAGCATAGCTTAGAAGTCAAAGCTCGTTCTACTAAAGAAGAATTAGTTAAGGTTCTTGCTAAGGTATGAATATCGTAACAATTTCTGATTCAGCAAGAAGTCACATGATTAAAATGTTGACTCGTGCTGGACAGCCTGCGTTGGAATTAAAATTAGAACCTCAGGGTTGTAATGGTTACAAATATATTTGGCAACCAATATCAACTACCGTAGGGGACACAGTTGTTAACCTAAATGAACAATATAGTTTAGTGTTGAATCGCAGTGTAATTCCTTATATCTTAGGCAGTGAAATTGTTATGGAATCAACTGACTTTACACAAAGATTAAATTTAATTAATCCAAATGTAGCAGGAAGTTGCGGATGCGGAGAAAGTGTAAACTTTGTAAAAAATGTCTGAAAAAGAACTCACTCCAGAACAGCGCCTAAACGAATTGATAGAACAAGAACGTGTTATAATTAAAAAAATGAATACGGCAATTCGTGCCGGCGCTAATCCAATGGTATTATCTCAATTTGAATTTATGTTACAAGAATGTAAGTTCAAACAACAGGAATTAAGAATTATACAAAGTTCTAGCGGCAATTCTGACTTTGATAACTTTTTAAGTATCGGCTAATGATTAACAGCAAGGGACAAATGTTTATAGAAGACAATGATATCATTGAATTGATGTTGGCAAATCGCCAGGTAAAAATTTTACCTAGCAACAAACACTCTTACGATAATTTTGAAAAAGAATGTAAAAATTATGGTTTAAAAGTCCCGTTTAAATTAGGCAATACAGATACAGACATTAACTGGAATTTGCCAGATGAATTTAAGGACTTGGATGTTTTAACTCATATTAAAACATTGCATCCAAATTTAACAGCCGATCAATTATCTAGAGTTAATTTAGAATTGATGGAATTTGAAAAACGTGATCACTATAACCTCTTGCGTTTTTTAATTTATTTTGTTACAATGCTACGATCTAATAATATAATTTATGGCGTAGGAAGAGGTAGTAGTATTGCAAGCTATGTGCTATACCTAATAGGTGTTCATAGGATAGACAGCTACAAATATAATTTAGATATCAAGGAATTTTTAAAATGAGCAAGCACAGAACCGCCCGGGGGCGTGAATTTAATATGCAAGCATTTAGTGCTAACCAAGGCGAAAAAATTGCTGTTGGTAACAGCGGAAGAAATGCTCGTGGAGATTTGCTTGGCCCAGGTGGAAAAATTATAGCTACTAAACAGGAAATTGCCAGTGCTGTCCATGAAAAGAATAGCAGTCCTAGCAGTAAAAAGGTCAAGCTAAATCCAATGGAACAAGAAATTAATAGAAAAGAAATTGTCGGAATTGACGGTATTCGCCGTTGGGAAGTAACCTACGCTGATGGCAGTGTAGAGATTATCGACAAAGTAGATTTAGATAGAAGCCCAGGAGATTTTTAAATGAAGGTAACACCTCTAAGAGGAAACATTTTTGCAGTATTGCAGTTAGGCGAACGAGTAACACAAGGTGGTATTCACTTGTTAGACGATAATGGAAAAATGGAAGGTATTCGCCCACGTTGGGCAAAGATCTGGAAAGTTGCTGAAGATATCACTGATATCAAACCAGGACAATGGGTTCTTTGTGAACACGGTCGCTGGACAATGCGTATTAAAATCAAAGACGAAAACAACCAAGATTTCGAATTTGTAAAACTAGATCCAAATGGAATCTTAGCTGTTCAAGACGAAGAACCGTTGGATCAACAAATCGGAGATAGCATAGACACTGGTCCAGGTGTTCAGCATCGTCCCGAAGACTTTGGCGCTCGCTAAAGTTGACAAATCCCTTAATATAAACTACAATTAGGCATGACTACACAAACTTACCTTTGGGTTGAGAAATATCGCCCCGCCACTATGAAAGATTATGTTTGGATTGAACCCGCACAAAAGCAAATGGTTGAGGGTTGGATCAAGAACAAAAACATTCCCCACTTGCTATTAAGCGGACCACCAGGCACAGGAAAAACTACTCTAGCAAAAGTTCTATGCAATGAGCTAGAAGTGCAACGAGCAGACATTATGTTCATTAACGCCAGTCATGAAACAGGTGTTGATAACTTGCGTGATAAAGTTAGCAACTTCTGTCGCAGTATGGCTTTCGGTGACTTTCGCGTTATTATCCTTGACGAGGCTGATTATCTAAGTCCCAACGCACAGGGTGTCTTGCGTGGTATGTTAGAGCAATATGCAAACGTTGCACGTTTCATTCTAACTTGCAATATGCCACACAAGATTATGCCTGCACTGCACAGTCGTTGCCAAGGCTTTAGTTTTCATCACTTAGATGAAACAGAATTTACAGTTAGACTTGGGCAGATTCTTGCAGATGAGGGTTGCGAGTTTGATGTAGATACACTGCAAAGTTTTGTCAAAGCAACATATCCTGATTTGCGTAAAGCTATTAATACAGCACAGCAATACAGTGCCACCGGAACATTAGTTCTTCCACAAGCTGGTCAAAGCACAGATACCAGCGAGTGGAAGTTAGAAGCTATTGCTATGTTCCAAAACGGAAAAGTTCGTCAGGCTAGAGAACACATTTGCAAAAAGATTACCTTAGAGGAGTATGAAGAAGTTTATCGCTTCTTGTATCGTAATCTAGAATTTTGGGGCAATGATGAAGATACACAAGATGCAGCCATCATTGTTATCAAGGAAGGCATGGTAAATCACAGCTTGTGTGCCGACCCGGAAATTAACCTAAGCGCGACGATTGTCAAACTTGACCGACTGCGTAGAGGTATACTGTAAACTGCGGAAGCAAAGACTCGAGTCCGACAGTTTAATTACTCACCGTATATTTTCAATACCTCAGCTACAGCAGGGTGGCGTTCTACGTCCCTCTGCTCAAACTCTACTACCCCAATCATCTTACTAGATTTTGTTTGTAGTTTAGTAACGAAGTCTTTAAGACCGTTAGCTTCGAAGCCACGATCATGTTGTGCTAAGTCTCCGGTACAAAATATTCTACTGTTATTACCAATGCGAGTTAATAACATTTTCATCTGACTTGGTGTAGCATTTTGCATTTCATCTGCGATTAGTATTGCGTTTTCAAATGTGCGTCCCCTCATGTAGGCTAAAGGTGCCACCTCAATAACGTTTTCCTCAATCATATTTTCGATATACTTTGGGCTCCAATATTGCTCAAATACATCAAAGATTGGGCGTGTCCAAGGTGCCATCTTATCAATAAGCGTGCCAGGCAAGAAACCATGTTGTTCGTCAACACTTACTGCTGGTCTTGTAATAATAATTTT
>JACCDO010906089.1_pt1 | contig 35748 bp, 26 predicted proteins | sample 7446101 | NCBI WGS metagenome assembly JACCDO01 (sample SAMN15323440, study PRJNA562643) | freshwater metagenome | isolation source: river surface water | place: USA:Blue River Watershed | collected 2017-08-16 | reverse complement strand
GTCGATTACCAACCCAAAATCCAGGCGAACATCAAAGGTGCAACAATTGTCGCATCACTTTCAACAATGAACTTCGGTGTATGAATATCTAATTTACCCCAAGTAATTTTCTCATTCGGAACAGCGCCGCTATAAGAACCATAAGAAGTAGTACTGTCTGAAATCTGACAGAAATAGCTCCAGAAAGGAACATCATGCCATTCCAAATCTTGGTACATCATCGGCACAACGCAGATAGGGAAATCACCAGCGATACCGCCACCAATTTGGAAGAAGCCAACGCCTTTTCCAGAAGAGTTATTACGATACCATTCTGTCAACCATACCATATATTCGATACCCGACTTCATCGTCGTAGCTTTCAATTCATTCTTCACCACATAAGAAGCGAAGATATTTCCCATGGTGCTATCTTCCCAACCTGGAACGACGATAGGAATATTCTTTTGCGCAGCTGCCAACATCCATGAATTCTTTGGATCGATTTCATAGTATTGCTCTAATTCTCCACTCAACAAAATCTTATACATGTACTCATGCGGGAAATAACGCTCCCCCTTATCTTCAGCACCTTTCCATACGCCATGGATATGCTTTTGCAAACGACGGAAAGCTTCTTCTTCAGGGATACAAGTGTCCGTTACACGGTTATAATGATTTTCCAATAGATCCCACTCTTCTTGCGGACTCAAATCGCGATAGTTTGGAACACGCTTATAATGGCTATGTGCCACCAAATTCATGATATCTTCTTCCAAGTTAGCACCTGTACAAGAGATAATGCTCACTTTATCTTGACGAATCATTTCAGCAAGAGAAATGCCTAGCTCGGCAGTTGACATCGCACCCGCTAAGGTGATCATCATTTTTCCACCTGCATCTAGATGTTCTACATATCCTTTAGCCGCATCCATCATGGCTGCCGCATTGAAATGGCGATAGTGATGCGCCATGAATTGAGAAATAGGTCCTTGTTGCATAATTATTGTTTTGCGCCGCAAAGTTAATACTTCACAGCCGATTTTGTTAATATCCGAAGCTCTTTAACGAACGCTCATTATCGATCCAGTTTTCTCTCACCTTCACGCGCGTATCTAAAAAGACTTTCTTTCCTAAAAATTTCTCCATATCCGCACGTGCTTCCGTACTAATACGCTTTATAAGCGCACCACCCTTTCCAATCAACATACTCTTGTGCGAGTCACGGTTCACATAGATCTCCGCTGTAATCACGTCGATATCCTCCTTTTCCTTATAATCCACTACCACAACTTCCGTGTGATAAGGGATTTCGTCATGGGTATACAAGAAGATTTTTTCACGGATAAAGTCTGACATAAAGAAGCGCACATTACGATCACTGATATGTTCCTTATCGTAAAAGGCAGGACCTTCCGGAAGATATTTCAAGATCATCGCCTTCAAAATATCTAGGTTTCTTTTCTTCAAAGCAGAGACAGGCACCACTTCTTTAATCCCTTCAACACCCGCCCAGAAGCCCATCTTCATACGAAGCACCGGCTCCGTTATTTGATCAATCTTGTTTAAAACCAATATCACGGGCACCTTAAATTTCAATTGATCGAATTGCGCTTTGGCAGCCATCTCATTCATATTCGCTTCGATCAAAAACAGGGCGATATCGACATCTTGCATCGCTTCCTGAATGACATTCGCCATGCTCTCTTGCAACTTATAATGCGGCTCTAAAATACCAGGCGTATCGTTGAACACCACCTGAAAACGAGGATCGTTCCAAATGCCGATGATACGTTTACGCGTCGTCTGTGCTTTCGGTGTTACAATCGAAATTTTCTCGTTGAGCAATGCATTTAATAAAGTCGACTTACCGACGTTCGGCAAGCCAAATATATTAACGAAGCCAGAGTGATGTTTCGTCACCTTCACCTCTTTGAGGTCAGTTTGTTTTTTAGCCATGATTTGTTTCACTTAATTCGTTTTCCCACTTACTTACTGCTACGGTAGCTACTGCGTTTCCAATGACATTGGTAGCAGAGCGTCCCATATCTAGTAACTGATCGATTCCCATCAATAATAATAGTCCAGCCTCTGGGATATGAAACTGTGCTAAAGCGCCTGAAATAACAACGAGAGAGGCGCGCGGTACGCCGGCAATTCCTTTAGAAGTCACCATCAAGGTAAGCAACAAAGAAATCTGTTCGTACAAAGGCATTTCAATATGATAAGCTTGCGCGATGAATAAGGACGCGAAGGTCATATACATCATACTTCCATCGAGGTTAAACGAGTAACCTAGTGGCAAGGTAAAGCTGACAATTTTCTTTTGGCAACCGAATTTTTCCAGCTGTTGCATCAACTGCGGGAACGCCGATTCACTCGATGCGGTAGAGAAGGCCAATAAGACACTTTCTTTCACACCGAAGAATAAATCTTTAATGCGTTTACCTACCCAAAGAGAACCTAGGATATACAAGATAACCCAAAGTAAAAACAAGCCTAGATAAAACTCGCCAATCAGCTTTCCATAAGTGATAAGCACACCTAAGCCCGACTTCGCAATGATAGCGGATATCGCTGCAAAAACAGCCAGAGGAGCCATATTCATCACGTAGCCGGTTATTTTAAGCATCACCTTTGAAATACTTTCAATAGCATTCACTAAGCCATGTGTTTGTTCAGGCAAAGAAGCGCAAGCCATTCCGAAGAAAATAGAGAATACGATGATTTGCAGAATCTCATTACCCGACATCGCCATAAAGAAAGAGTCAGGAACTAAATGCGTTAAAAAGTCTTTCGGGTTGATTTTTGCTTTCGCAATTCCTGCTACAGTTTCTTCACTCGGCAAAGGCAAATTCAATCCAGCACCGGGCTTGAAGAAGTTAACCAAAACCATTCCTAAGGATAAAGAAATAACGGTGGCAAATAAAAACCACGCCATAGTTTTCAAACCAATTCGTCCTACCACTTTCATATCGCCTAGCTTCGCGATTCCGACAATTAAGGTGGAAGCAACTAAAGGCGCGATGATCATTTTAATCAAACGAAGGAATAGGCTACTTACAAGAGTGATATTATCCTGATAAGCAGGTGCGGTATCAAAAAAGGTATTGAGTACATAACCAACACCGATACCGAGTAGCATGGCGATGAAAATAAACTGGGTGAGGCCTTTTGACTTCATACGTTGACTTTATTGGGATAAAGATAAAAAACAACAGCGCCATTTTGCGGACAAAATGGCGCTGTGCATATCAGTTGTTTAGATTACTTCTTAACAGCTTCGGCGATTTGATCTTCGCTCTTATTACGCAAGTCATAAAGAACTGGCATCGCAATAAAGATAGAAGAATAAGTACCAGTGATAACACCCACCAACATAGCGAAGGCGAATCCACGAGTTACCTCACCACCGAACAAGAACAAGATCAATACTACCAAGAATACAGTCAATGAAGTCATGATTGTACGGCTCATTGTATGGTTGATCGCGTCGTTAATAATTAATTTCAAGTCACGACCTTTTTGTTCTGCAACATATTCACGGATACGATCGAATACGATAACGGTATCATTCATCGAGTAACCGATGATGGTCAAAATCGCAGCGATGAATGTTTGATCAATCTCTAAAGAGAAAGGCAAGATACCATGGAAGATAGAGAACAAGCCTAAAACAACCATTACGTCGTGGAACAAGGCGATGATAGTTCCTAAGCCATACTGCCAACGACGGAAACGAATCACGATATAAATAAAGATCACAATCAAGGAGAAGATAGTCGCCCAAACGCTGTTCTTCTTAATATCATCCGCGATGGTTGGACCAACCTTCTGAGAGCTTAACAAATTCTTAGATTTGAAAGTTTCGAAGTCAGATTTAGGGAAGAAAGATTTCAACCCTTCATACAATTTAGCTTCTACTTCAGCATCTACTTGATCACCTGACTCGTTGATCTTGTAAGAAGTAGTTACACGCAATGTATTGTTGGTTCCTACCGTTTTAACGTTCGGGAATTCTCCGAAAGTAACTTTCAATGCATCACGTACCTCATCAGTTTTAGCAGCTGATTCGAATTGGATTGTATAAGTACGACCACCTAAGAAGTCGATACCTTTATCAAAACCACGTGTGAAGATTGATACGATACCTGCAATTGTAAGAAGGATAGAGATAGCGAAAGCTATTTTACGATTTTCTACAAATTTGAAGTTGAATGACTTGAACAAGTTACGAGACATACCTGTCAAGTAATTGATGTTCCAGTTGCGCTTAGAAGCCCAGTCAGTCAACAAACGTGTTACCAAGATACCGCAGAACAAGTTCACCACTAAACCTACGATAAGGGTTGTAGCGAAACCTTTCACCGGACCTAATCCGAAGTAGAACAAGATACCACCTGTCAACAATGAAGTGATGTGGGCGTCGATGATTGGCGCATAAGAATGCTTATAACCATCTTCAACAGTTTTATCTTTTCCTTTACCACGGTTGATTTCATCTTTGATACGTTCGAAGATGATGATGTTTGTATCAACGGCCATACCGATTGTCACCACCAAACCTGCGATAGCAGACATTGTTAAGGAGAAACCGAAACCGATCAAAATACCAATTGTGAAGAACAAGTTTAAGATAAGCGCGATGTTCGCGATCAAACCACCTGTGCTATAGTAGAAGTACATGATCAATACGATAACCAATAATGCAATCATGAATGAGCGGAAACCTGCAGTTACAGAATCCTGACCTAATGACGCACCTACGATATCTTCTTGAATGATTTTTGCAGGAGCAGGTAATTTACCTGTTTGCAAGATATTTGCTAAGTCTTGTGCTTCTTTAGCTGTGAAGTTACCAGTGATAGAAGAACGACCACCCGCGATTTCACCTTGTACTACAGGAGCAGAATAAACTTGATCATCCAAAACGATCGCTACACAACGCTTTACGTTAGCAGCAGTCAAACGTTGCCATGAAGCAGCGCCTTCTGGATTCATTTGCATAGAGATTTCATTGCCACCACCTTGAGCTACGTCTTGTTTAGCATCTGCAACAGCAGAACCATCTAACGGAGCGCTATCGTCATTCATACGCTTCTTGATAGCATATACCTCATACACATTTGATTTCGCGTCGAAAGGCTTTGCTGCGTAAAGAATCTTTAAGTTATTTGGCAAAATGCTCTTCAATTCAGGTATTGCTAAGTACTCGTTCAACTTTGCAGTATCACGACCACGAACATAACCGATTACGCAACCTGGGCGCAATTGTTGTTGTCCTTTTTCGTTTTGAGCTACCGGAGGAGACATCAACATAAACAATGCGTTTTCAGAACGAAGCTTCGCATCTTTATCAGAAGTATCTTTCTTAGCAGTTGCAGCAGCCACAGCAGGCTTTGTTTCAGTGCTACCTGCACCTAACAAATTAGCAGCACTATTCTTTGCAGTATCTAATTTAGCTTTTGCAGTATCTGTTGTAGCAGCGCCACCTTTAGCGATGTTCGCGCTAATAGCTTTGTTTGCTTCTTCAATCTTCGACCAGATTTCTGCTGTTTCAAATGTTTCCCAGAATTCTAACTTAGCTGTCGCTTGTAAATAACGACGAACACGATCCGGATTGTCTACACCCGGCAATTCCACGATGATACGACCTGTTCTTTCTTCCAAAGAAATGTTCGGCTGAGTAACACCGAATTTATCGATACGAGAAGAGATGATTTTATGCGTACGCTTAACCGCCTCTGTAACTTCCTTCTGTACTACATCAATTACTTCAGCATTGCTAGCATTGAAATTGATTTTCTCATGCAAATCAGGTGTACTGAAAATAGACGCCAAACGTCCTTGCGGAGCGTTCTTTTGATAAGCCTTGTAGAATAAAGACACGAAGTTATCTTGACTATTAACCTGTGCAGCACTCGCTTCTGTCATTGATTTACGGAAAGCAGGATCTTGGCTATAACCGCTCATTGCGTTTACAACATCTTCCTCACTTACCTGCAATACGACACTCATACCGCCTTGCAAATCAAGTCCCATAGCTAATTCCTGCTCTTTACACTCTTGGTACGTGAATTTAGAGAAGCCTAAGTTATAGGCAACTTCTGTATTCATTGAATCCAATAAGTGATTGCGAACAGTCTTATACTTCGCCGTTTGCTCAGGAGTAAGATTACTGCTACTGCTCAATCCGAGTTGCTTCAAAGCCTTCGCTTCTACATTGCTCTCTACTCGGCGAGCTACCCAGGTGAATGACAACTGGTAAATACAAAGTACAATCAAATTGATTGTAACAAAACGAACAAGTCCTCTAAGTTGCATGTCGTGTTTATGATTAGTTTTTCAAATATTACTTGGCAATCCAAGGTTTGCAAAAATAACAAAATTGGCAAGTAAAGCAAGAAAAAATTGCGCAATTTTACGTTCTAAATGTTTAAATAACACCATGCGCACCATCCTTCTACTCACTGCTTCTAACATATTTATGACATTTGCATGGTATGGACATCTAAAATTTAAAGAACTTCCATTATGGAAGGCTATACTAATTTCTTGGGGTATTGCGTTATTAGAGTATATTTTGATGGTTCCCGCCAATCGAATGGGCATAAATCAATTTAATGTATTCGAGTTAAAAATAATACAAGAAGTGATTACGCTAACTGTTTTCACTTTTTTTGCGGTCCTTTTTCTAAAGGAACCGCTACGCTGGGATTATTTAATTGCTTTTTTGCTCATTCTTGGTGCGGTATACCTAGTATTCCGCTCTAAAAATGGTTAAGTACATTATTCCCTGTTTCTTTAGCATATTCTGCATCTGCGAAGCTTCTTCAGCACAGACGGGGCGCCCCTATTCGATTTTTGGCAGTTTATCAGCCTTAGAATTAAATACCTCCCCTATCTCATCCAAGGAGCTCCGAGGATCGCTCATGGCCTCAAAAATGACCTATTTGCCCATAGGTGGCCTAACGCAAGCGCAGGCTCAAACCCATATTTGGAGCATACATATTCAGCAGCAGGCATGGGATCATACACTAAAGCAAACGAGCCTTCGCCTTCTCACCTATCTCTACCCCACCAAAAACTTAGTATTAATGCCTGCTATCTGCTTCGAACAAATGAAGGTGGCAGAAAGCCAATTACCTGTCAAAATGAAAGGCGAACTCACGCTCCGTTATCAACTTTCGCAAAGCTGGCGCATCGCCTCAGCAATCACTTTCGATCAAAAACAAACGGAGATCAACAAATTAACCTGGGTTGCCGGGATACAATTTGCCCCAAATTCCCTATTCCTCCTAGAATTTAATGTTCGCAGAAATGAATTCCAAAACAATTTAAACAGCACCCTTTTAGTAAAATGGATTGCGCACAAAAAATTAAACCTTTGCCTAGGCAGATGCACTAACGGAGAACTGCTTTTCAGCACACACTCCTTTTACAAAAAAATAGAAATCGCCACTTTGATAAAACTACACCCTTTATTAGGCAGCTCCTATTCAGTAGGCATCAGCACCCCCTTACTTCTTAGCGCCCGCAGATAAACGCTTTTTAGCTCTCTCTTCTGCATAACTCGTATAAAAGTTTTGCCATGGCGTAGTCTTAAAACTATTCGAAGCATAAAAAGTTAAGATCGCCGCAATCATTTCAGGCTCGTGATATTGTGGAATTAGGTCAATCGGATTCAAGTCTTCATCCAATACCACCATACTCGGAATCATCAATTGCTGATTCTTAGCAAAAGACATCGCCAATTCGTTGACCCTGCTTGTACCAATCAACAAAGTGTCAAATACCTTCCCTTTATACATTACCGGACGCGTATCAAACAAATCCATATAGACGAAATTGAATTCTTTATTAACCATGCGATACAATAAGGAATCCTTGCTTAAATCATTCAGTAATACTTTTCCAGAGACAGCCCAATCCGCACCAATAAGCGCGATAGTCTTTTTTTTATTCAACGGAGAAGCGGCAATAGCTTCAAAGCTAGTGCCCTTTATTTCTGCAGCACGTTTGGTCCATACACTATCATAAAAGGCATGCTTGAACGACTGAGAAAAATCATTATAGTTGGTGGCCTTAAAAACCCCTTCTACCATAAAGATTAACATTGGCTCAATACTCTGCACTTCCAAATATCCCGCTGTATTAAATTGAAATTTAAAGTCAGAAGACATGAATACGGTCGAAGGATAAGAAAGCTGACCATTCAACATTTTAACAGCGAAGCTGTTAGGCGACCGCTTGGCAGGATTAGGATTCGTAAAAATAGTATCCATAAAATGAATCGTATCGTGCGTTTCTGCATCTACTTTCACGGGATAAAAATAGGTATTGATATAATCCGCTAAGCCTTGTGTAGAATAGGTTGTGCGCATCATATGTTTACACCAACCACACCAATCCGTATAGAAGTCGATCAAGAAAGGTTTAGGCTGTGTTTTATTCAACTTTACTGCTTCGTCCAATGTAAGCCACTTAACTAAGGAAGTTGGCTCATCGTTAGGAGCTGCAGGAATGCTATGTGGAACTATACCTTGTGCTTGTAGCTTAGTACAAAATGTGGCAACAAAGAAAATAAGGGCGATAAAAAAAGTAATCTTTCTCATAGTAAAATCATCTGCAAGATAATGTAAATTGCATTGCGATGCACCACTTCAAATTGATTCTTATTTCGGACGAGCGCTTTTCAATGGACGAAATCCCTTTTATCAAATGGGCTTTCGCGAATGGCCTAGATCGCTTTCATTTACGTAAGCGTGCTGCGAAGCAAGAAGAAATCAATTCCTTATTACAGGCATTCGAGCCAGAAGAATTGAGTAAAATATCCGTGCATTATCAGCATGATTTACCGTTCGAACTTTTACAAAAGACAGGGCTACATTATTCCTTAGACTTCTTGCGAGAATCTTTAACGCAAGCGGAAATTATGCAATTACCTAAGATTGGGCGATCGCAATCATTTTCTATTCATCAGTGGAATGAATTAGAACAACTTCCCAAAAATTGTGATTACGCCTTTATTAGTCCACTTTACCCAAGCATTAGCAAAGCCGCGTATCAAAATCCAAGTTTGCTAACTGAAGTAAAAACAAGCCTTGACGCCTCATCCATTGCATTAATTGGACTAGGCGGTATTCGTCCGGAACATCTTCAAGAGTTGAGACAAAAGGGCTTTACCGGAGCGGCGATATTAGGTGCAGTTTGGCAAGCCTCGGATCCTAAATTTGCATTAGAGGCTTTCTTCCAATCACGCATTAGCTTAAAATAAAAAACCCCTCCTTATTGCTAAGGAAGGGTTCTTCGATATAGAATTAGTTCTTATTGAATTGAAATGTCAACGCGACGGTTCAACTCATCTGAATTTTGGAAACGAATTGAACGCTTACCATTAGACTTGATATTGATACGATCAGAAGAAATTCCGAAACGCTTAATCAAGATATCAGCAACAGCTTTCGCACGACGCATACCTAATTTGTCGTTGTAGTCATCACTGTGATGCTTATCTGTATTACCAGCGATAGTAACGTTCATTTTAGGATTAGCCAACAAAGTCATTGCAATGTGTTGGATCGTTGGCATATATTCCTTGTCAATTACGTTATTATTTGTTTTGAAATAGATAGATTCAAAAGAAATAGGCGCTACTACAGCAGGAGCTGGAGGAGGAGGACAAACACCATGTTGGTCAACTTTGCAACCTACTGCAGAGTGAACTTCCCAATCCAAATTATCAGCGATACCATCACCATCAGAATCAGGAATTTGAGCAACACCATATTGATCAACTGGGTAACCAGCAGGCGATAAACGCTCACGATCGCGACAGTCAACAACACCGTCACCATCTGTATCCATAGCACGACCAGTGCCATCTACACGGCAACCAGCAGGGGTATTAGGTTCTTTATCTAATAAGTCAGAAACACCATCTGCATCAGCATCAGCAGCTAAATCAGCTTGAGAAATTAATTTCTCATTGATGATTTTGTTATCGTAAGGGTTAGTCCATTCGATGTTTTGAGCTTTTGCATTTGTACCAAGGATATTGTAGTTCATGGTAACAGCGAAAACACCGAATTTGTCATAAGCACCATTACGCAACCACAAACCAGTTCCTGTAGTACTTCCATTAACTGGAGCAGCATTTACATACGCATCCAATTTGTCAGACATAACATTGTTCAAAGTATATTCAGCACCTACGCTGATCTTGTTGTTTACTTTGTATTTGAAACCAGTAGACATTGGAATATTTGTCTCATAAGTCTTACCATCTTTATTAGTAATACCAGACATATATTTGTTTGAAGCCAAAGCCTCACCTGTCTTAGAGCTATAAATAGTGCTATTGAAAGCAGTCATTCCAAATCCTAATGTAGAATAGAATGTGTATTTACGATCGTAAACTGACTTGTTTGCAGACAACAAAGAATAACCTAGGTTAGACCAGTTGAAATACAAATTAGCGTTTAAAGCTAAAATGTTAGTACGGAAATAAACACCTGTTTTAGCAGCGGCTGCACCAACAGAACCAAGGCTCTGGAAGTACAATTTTTGCTCCGTATTTGCATTGGTACTCAAAGGACGCAAAGTACCTTGAAGTGTACCATAGCTCAACAAACCTTGGAAACCAATTACATTAGAAACCATTTTCTGCGCACCTACCGTTAACATTGGTTGGTTTTCATTTTTGTGGCTCCAAACTTTATAATACTGATACATATTGATATCAGTGTAAGGCTGAGTAATGCCCAACTTTACAATGGCAGACCATCCTGTATAAGCATCATTGCTTTTGAAAGGATTAGTAAAATTCATTCGATCAGAACAAGTTAAAGCAGCAGGAGCTGTTTGCGCTTGAACGGTGGTAGCTAGAAGAGCTGCCGACAAAATGGATAAAATATATTTTTTCATATTATTGGATGTACTTTCTTTTATTATTGGTTAACTGTGAAATCTACACGACGGTTATGCTCCTTACGTGTTGACAATGGCTTATTAGCGCCATTAGATTCAACTGTAATGATTCTGTCTGCAGCAATTTGGAAGTTGCTTGTTAAATATTTAGCAACTGCATCTGCACGACGCTTACCTAATGAGTTATTGTAGTTATCAGAACCATCAGAATCAGTATTACCAATGATAGTAATCTTGATAGTAGGGTTTGTCATCATCAAGCGAGCTAAATCAGCTAATTGCTTGTTGTAGTTAGCCTTGATTGCACTTGAGTTTACATCAAAGTAGATGGAAGGAACTGCTAAAATGCAATTACGAACTTTAGCGCTATCATTACGAGCTCCGATAGAAACACCGCGGAAATTAACTAAAGCACCTGCTTTTGATTGAGGTTCCATATCACGAATATCAGCAACACCATCGCCATCAGCATCAGCAGCAATACCATTTTCGTTTACGCTAGCACCTTTAGGAGTGAACAATTCTTCGTCTTTGTAATCAGCAACGCCATCACCGTCTACGTCTAAAGCCTGACCAGCACCATCCACCTTAGCAGTTGAAGGCGTGTTATTTTCTTTATCAAATGCATCGCTCACACCATCTTTATCCGCGTCATTCAACAATGCTTTTAATTTACCCATCTCATTGTCCATTGCTTTAATAATAGCATACTCAGGATCGTTCCATTCGATGTTTTTGTTAGCCTTGTTTTCAGAACCAATCTTATAATGAAGATTAAAACCAACTAAAGCGTATTTATCATTCGCGTAACCTGCATAAGGAGTTGGATTGATAAATGCTGTTTTGAAATACTTGTTTCCTTGAGCACCTAAATCGTTTACACCATCTAATTTATCTGAAGCAGTGATACGTAATGAAGCTTCAACACCTAAATCCAAACGATCGTTCAACTGATATTTGAAACCAGAACCAATTGGCAAAATTGCATCATGGACACCTTTGAAGAAACCACTTTCAGAAGGATTGTAAGAATAACCATGTAAATAAGTAACCTCTTTAGCAATCTCAGCATTGTCAACCGCATAAAGCGCTTCAACCTTAGGATTGTAAATTGACATACCCACACCTACATAAGAGTAGGCAGCCCATTTACGAGCCTTTGCATGTTTGTCATTAGCTACATTCGCGAACCAAGAAAGGTTAGTCCAGTTAACATATAAATTAACAGTACCGTCCTTAATAGGGGTATTGAAATATACAGGACGAGTAAAACCTAAACGTTGGTAACCCATAGCTTCCGTTGTAAAACGGTTAGGAGTCCAGTTTGGAGAAATACCTTGAATAGAACCAATGTTCGCATCCACTTTAATTCCGACTGCATGAGAGAACATATACAAGAAATCAATACCAGCAAATGCGCGGTACTCACTCTTACTATTTTTTGGAGTCTTCATGAATTGATGACTACGAATATCTGTGTATGCTAATGTAGTTCCTACACGCATTCCTACGGACATTTGCGTGTATTTAGACTGAGCGAACACCGAAAAGCTCATTGCACAAAGTAGTGCAGAAGCTAAAATTGTTTGACGAAGAAACTTCATGGTTCTTGGATTGAGATTATTTGGTTTTGTGCAAAAATAACTTAAAATATCAAAAATCCTACTGATTAAGGTCAATTAACTAGATTGTTATGGTAAAACCCAATAAAAAATGTCTTGGTTCGTTAAGTCTTGAGGGATTTTCGCCTTGAGAAAGCAAAGAACTTCTGGTATCTCTTGGATCGAGGTACATCGGATCCTTCCATTCCGTTGGAACAGGGTCGCCTAATTTATAGTAAGTGCCCGTAACAGGATTCACAATTTGACAATTTTTATTATTCAATAAATTTGTCACTTCTAACGTTAAGGCGATTGAATGACCTTTGACCGTCCACCACTTCTTTAAATTCGCGCTCATTAAAAAACTTCCAGTGCTTAATTTAGAAAAACGATGCGATGGATCTGGATCCATTTCATATAAAGGACGACCAGAATTTGGCTCATTACCGGTATACAAATAAGGCGTATAACGACGACCACTACGATAAACCGCGTCTATATATAATGCAATATGATTCAACCATGACTTGCCAAATAATCCCCCACCCGCTTTGACATCTTCTTTAAACAAAGCATAGGCTTTAATGTCCCAAGGAGAATCCCATGCCAAATAGGTTTCCTTTGGAGATAAACGAGAGCCGTTCGTCAAAATATCTTTGATTGCATCAGAAGAGCTAGAGGACTGCCCCGTAGCAACACTATAAGCCGCACTAAACTGCCCTTCAAACCATTTACCAATACGTTTTTGATAAGCAGCCTCAATACCACGAACACGTGCATAGTCGGCGTTAACATAAATCGTTCTATTCACTTCACGACCAGTCACGTCTTTTATCGGAATCGACATTGACGTAATGAAATCATATTTATCTTTCCAATAGGCTGAAACAGTCAAGGCATCCTTACTCGTTATTTGCGACTTTAAACCTAATTCATAGCTGATATCCACCTCTGGATTTAAATCTGGGTTACCGATTTTAGAAAGTGTACTACGATCAGAATAGTATGGATCCAAACCAGGATAAACAAAGGATGGATGCGGTGCTACCGTCGAATGACCGTAGTTAAAATACATCACTTGATTTTCTTTAATGGGGAAGGATGCTGAAACCTTCGGCAGTAAACGCAACTTAATTCTTCTTCCAGCAATGCCAATCGAATTATCCAAATAAGACTGACGAATTTCATCACGGATTGGGCTATTAGGATCCATCACCGCACGATCCGTAAATTTACCAGGCATCCAACCTTCCAAACGCAAGCCGAAATCAGCTACCAAACCTCTAAACTTAAAGTGATCGTTGGCAAACAAAGCCATTCGTGTTGGGTGTACATGCCAAACATCACTGATATCCCCTAGACGAAAACTTTGCGTCTGCTCGCCATTCGAAAGTGAAATGGGCGCTCCGATCCACGGACGATAAATATCTATCCACTGCATATCTTGCTGCTTGATCTCCTCCCCGATATCAAAACGATTCATAGCATTCAAAGAATAGCAGGTTGCTACCGTTTTTAAAGTCAACTCTTCCACAAAGTGATCATGCCATAAAGTAGCGATACCTCCGTTATTAAAGAAACCACTTGCTGCTTGTACAAAGACAATGGAATCACTTGGATTAAACTGCGTCGTTGGGAAAGTAACGATACTACGCGGATCGAATTCTGAATTCACAACATCCGGACGCCATTGTCTGCCATTCGCATCGGCACGCAAATGCACAAATAATCGAGAGGCTGTAACACGGTACGACCAGCGTTTGTTAATCAGTTGAAACCAATTCAAAGATTCTAAATTCGTATCGTGAGAATAGGTATTCGCATTATCCGGACTTAATGCAAAGGCATATTGATATCCTGGCTGAAAAGAAACATCATTTCCTGTGATACGCAACATGTTTACGTCCTGATTGATATTCAATGAGCGAACATAGGTGAACGACAATTTCATCTTCGGAGAGAAATTATAATTCAATTTCACATTCGCGGCCCAACGATTATCCTGGCGTGGTGCTGCAGCATTATACGGATACAAACTTGATACTAATTGATTAGCTGGCGTATTAAAATAATTATCTGAAACCATGTTCTTCACACTCATAAACACACGCAACTTATTCTTTTTGCTAGTTGGGATACTTCCTCCGATACTCGCATCCTGAATGGTTTGGTTGAAATAGGATTTCCAAGCTTTATTGAAGCCTAAATAATCTTGCTTACGCGTATAGCTCACCTCCCATTTATCTCCTCCGGTACGTGTTGAAGTACTCACCACCCCTGCAGTTGCATTACCATATTCTACACCAGCACCTCCGGTGGTTACTTCCACATTATCAATCGCATTCGTTCCTAAATCAATACCAAAGCCTGTTCCAGCCAATGGATCACTCGCTGAAACACCATCAATATAAAATCCTGTCTCATAGGTACGACCACCACGAATGTGAATACCTTCCACGTTTTGAACAACCCCCGTTTGCGCATTAATCAAACTCTGAACATCCTTTACCGGTGCTGCATCAATCACATCTTTACCAACTGTCTTTTGCGTTTTGCTGTTATCGACATCAATCAAAGGCTTGTCACCGTAAACTGTTAACTCCTTACCAGAAACCATCACTGAAGTCATATCAAAATTCAACTCTCTGCTCTCCCCTGCCTTCAACTTAATACCCGTAAAAATTTGCTTTTCATAACCTACATAAGTACACTCCACAGAATACTCTCCTGGAGGGATATTGGCGATTTCATACTTGCCATCCAATTCAGTGGTCCCACCTAAGGAAGTTCCTTTCAAATAAACATTCACCGACATCAACGGTTCATTGTTTTTTGTATCACGTGCGATACCACGTAGTGTAGCCTTGTTTTGAGCCAATGCAGGAAGGGTGAAGAGGGTCAAAAGCAATAAAAGCAATCGATTTTTCATATTAGGCGAATATACAGCCTTTTTACCGTGCTTACAATATTAAAAAACAAGGAACAATATTAACTTTGTCTATTCAAATGCGCCTCCATTACCTTCTTACTTTCCTAATCGCTATCGTGTTTTCTAATTGGGTTTTTGCTCAAGAAAGACAAACCGTAGAAATCGTAAATTCCGACCTCATGGAATTTATGGAAACGCCCGAAGGTAAAATGAAAATTTTAACTGGCAATGTAGCCTTGCGCCAAGGCAATAGCATGCTCTATTGCGATAAAGCAGATTTCAACGACGAATCCAATATGGTGCATGCCACCGGTCATGTACACCTTACCAAAGGCGATAGCGTACACCTCTATTGTAACATCCTAGATTATAACGGCGACGAAAAATATGCAAATGCCCACCAACAGGTTCGTCTCCGTCAAGGTAAATCAACCCTCTATACAGAAGAACTTCATTACGACCTGAACCAATCTGTTGGCAGATTTAATACGCCTGCTCGTCTGGTGAATGACAGTACCACCCTCACCAGTAAAAGAGGTGTTTATAACGGAGCATTCGGTATCGCTACTTTTTATCAAGATGTACGCTTAACGGACCCGCATTTTAAAATGCAAGCAGATTCCTTCGGCGTAGACATCTTAAGAAAAATCAACTATTTCATTGGCTTAAGTAAAATTGATTTAGACTCTCAAAAAATTGTTTGTTCTGGCGGATATATGGATAATGTCAACAAACGCACCTTATTCACCAAAAACGCAAGCGTTCGTAGCAAAGGACAGTTCATCAGTGGCGATTCTATTTATTTCGACCAGAAACAACAAAGTGGATTAGTCTCCTCCAATGGCCTTGTGTACGACTCTGTACAAAAGCTATTTATTCGAGGAAACGAAATTCATCTATGGCAAAACCCAAGTCGAATGATGGCGACGCAATCGTCACGTATTTATGTGCTGCTGGATAAAGACACCTTACAATTACGTGGTGACACCTTATGGGCAGGCAATATTCCGAAGACGAAAGATCGTTACATAACAGCCTATTCCCACGTGCAAGTATGGCATCCCGAACTGCAAGTAGCTTGTCGGAGATTGGATTATTTCAGTAGCGACTCTACCTTCTATTTCACTGGCAACCCGCTGATGTGGGCCGATAGTACGCAACTGAGCGCCGATTCCATTTTGCTTACTACTGCGAACAAAAAATTAGATCGCTTATTCTTGCTCCAACATGCTTTCATGGCTTCTCATGTGAAGTCGAAATTTTATCAGCAACTATCTGGTCGTAAGATGGATGGAATATTTAGCGACAACCACTTGAGTCTGATAAACATTTTTGGCAATGCATTGAGTATTTACCATTCACAAGATGAAAAAGGCGCATTTATAGGCACGAACAAGGCAGCCTGCAGCACCATGCGCATTAATCTAGAAAACAATAAAGTAAAACAAATACGATTCTTTGGTCAACCAGAATCGGTATTCTCGCCAAGCAAACGCTTGAGTAAAGAAGAGTTATTCTTAAAAGGGTTTACTTGGCAGAGCGCCTTACGCCCTACCAAATAAACTTAATTATAAACCTAGATTTTGTTCTAGCACTTTAATCTTAGCAAAAGCATCCGCTTGCTTTTTGCGCTCTACCTCCACTAATTCAGGTTTCGCGTTTGCTACGAACTTTTCATTAGCCAACTTCGCATTAACTGATTGGAGGAAACCTTGTAAATACGCCAACTCCTTTTTCCATTCCTCTGCTTGCGCTACCGCATCCACGATTTGACCAGTATGCAAGAACAAACGATGTATATCCACAACAAAAGCTACACCGCCTTCTACAGGGGCATCTACCAAATTCATCGCAGATAAATTAGCAGCCTTCATCAATGGTTCTTGAATACGAAGCAGTAAATCCTTGTCCGTACTAAGAATATCTAACGCGAGCTTATCTTTTGGCTTAATCTGCTGCTTGTTACGAACATCGCGAATGGCACTGATCAAGTCTTGCGCTAGTTTGGCTTCTGCCAAAATTTTATCTGAAGCAGGATTACTTGGGGCAAATTGTTTCACCGCCAAATCATCCGATTGTTCATTCACTAAATGATAAAGTTCTTCTGAAATAAACGGCATGAACGGATGTAAGAGATGCATCAATTCTTCGAAGAAACGTTTCGTTGCTTCGATGGTAGCAGCATCCATTCCTTGCGCTTGCCCATCGACAAACTCAGGCTTAACCCATTCTAAATACCAAGAGCAGAAATCATCCCAAATTAATTGATAAACCCCTACTAATGCTTCACTCAGACGGAATCCTGTAATTAAAGAATGATATTGTTGCTTAACCGCATTCAAACGATTTTCAAACCAATTAACCGCCCATTCATTCTTCGCGCTTGCAGCACAAGATGGATCGGCCTGCCAACCTTTGATTAACTTTAAGGCATTCCAAATTTTGTTATTGAAATTACGACCTTGCTCACAGCTGCTTTCATCGAATAATAAATCATTCCCTGCAGGTGAAGCAATCATAATACCGAAGCGCACAGCATCTGCACCAAATTGATCAATCAAGGCCAATAAATCAGGAGAATTCCCCAAAGATTTACTCATCTTTCGGCCTTGCTTATCGCGCACCATACCCGTGAAGTAAACGCGTTCGAAAGGACGTTTATCCGTAAAAGTATAACCAGCCATCATCATACGTGCAACCCAGAAAAACAAGATATCTTGTCCGGTAACTAAGGTAGTCGTTGGATAGTAATAATTAAATTCTTCGTTATTAGGCTTTGTAATACCCTTAAACACTTCAATTGGCCATAACCAAGAGGAGAACCAAGTATCTAAAACATCGACATCTTGAATAATCTCTTCTGCTTTTAAACCAGGTATTTTAGCCTGCAATTCAGCGATAGCAGCTTCTTTTGTGCTGGCTACGGCTAAGGTGCCATCCGGTGCATAATAGGCAGGTATTTGCTGCCCCCACCATAACTGACGACTAATACACCAATCCTTCAAATTCTCCATCCAATACTTAAAGGTATTGTCAAATTTGTCGGGATAGAATTGAACTTCGCCAGTTGCATGTGCTTGCATCGCCTTCGGACCTAGCTCACTCATCTTCATAAACCACTGCGTAGAGATACGGGGCTCAACAACAGCATTACTACGTTGCGAGAATCCGTTTTTATTCGTGATCTCTTCTTCCTTTTCTAAAAGTCCCGCTTCCAACAATGCTTTAGCCATTTTTTTACGCGCCACAAAACGATCGTCTCCGACAAACATTCCTGCTTCCGCGCTTAAGGTACCATCCGCATTCAAGGTATCGATAATCGGCAAATTATATTTCAATCCTAAATTATAATCCGCCAAATCATGTGCTGGAGTGATTTTCAAGCAACCTGTACCAAAAGCCATATCCACATACTCATCGAAGATTACCGGAATCACACGACCTACTAACGGAACCTTAACAAAAGCTCCTTTCAAATTTTTATAACGCTCATCTTCCGGATGCACACATATAGCCACATCCCCCAAAATCGTTTCCGGACGGGTGGTTGCAACGGTTAGCTTGCCACCTACTTCATTCCCGTCCTTATCGCACAAAACATAATTGATTGAATACAACTTACTCTTCACTTCGCGATATTCAACCTCCTCATCACTTAATGCGGTTAATGCAGATGGATCCCAATTGATCATTCTTGCACCACGATAAATCAAGCCTTTATTATACAAATCGACGAATGTCTCGATTACCGCTTCGTAATAATGATCATCCATTGTAAAGTGGACGCGATCATAATCGCAAGAACAACCTAGCTTATGTAATTGCGAGATGATAATTCCACCATATTTATCTTTCCACTCGAAAGCATACTTTAAAAATTCTTCACGCGTAAGCGAGCTCTTCGCAATCCCACGCTCTTTTAACATAGCCACCACTTTTGCTTCTGTAGCAATGGAGGCATGGTCGGTACCAGGCACCCAACACGCATTCTTACCTGTCATACGCGCATGACGAATCAAAATATCTTGAATGGTTTCATTCAAGGTATGTCCCATATGCAATACCCCTGTTACGTTTGGAGGAGGGATTACAACGGTATAGGCTTCACGGCTGTCGGGAGTAGATTTAAAATACCCCTTCCCCATCCAATGTTGAAACCAACGATCTTCTACAGAAACAGGCGTATAGGTTTTGGCTAATTCAGCTGACATATTTTTATGTAATTAAAAACACCACTAGCTAAAGCGAGTGGTGTTTCTGTATTTGAAGAAAATTTAAAGACGTTCCTTAATCTCGTTTTGTAAGGATGGAATTAATTCAGAAACTGCCATCGCACCTAAGTCTCCTTTCCCTTTACGGCGAACAGAAACTTGATTTTCGTTCATTTCTTTTTCACCTACGATAAGCATGTAAGGGATACGTTTTAATTCCGCATCACGGATTTTCTTACCAATCTTTTCATGACTCGCATCCAAGTGTGCACGAACGCCTGCTGCTTTCAACTGCGCACGAACAGATTCTGCATAATCATTAAACTTATCGCTAATAGGCAATACAATCGCTTGTTGAGGCGCAATCCATAATGGGAAATTACCTGCATAATGTTCAATCAAGAAACCGATGAAACGTTCATGCGTGCCTAACGGAGCGCGGTGAATGATTAACGGTGTATCCGTTCCATTATCAGAAGTCGTGAAATGTAAATCAAAACGGTTGCCTTGCGCAAAGTCGACCTGATTCGTTGCTAAAGTAAATTCACGTCCGATAGCACTATAAATTTGTACGTCAATTTTCGGACCATAGAATGCTGCTTCATCCGGAACTTCGATATAAGGAATACCTGATTCAATCAAAGCTTCACGAACCATATTCTCTGTCATAGCCCACAACTCAGGTTCGTTGATATACTTCTGTCCTAATTTACTTGGATCATGTTTAGAGAAACGCATAACGAACTTCTCAACTCCGAAGATTTTGAAGTACTTCATGTACATTTCATTCACGGCACGGAACTCTTGCGCAAACTGTTCTTTCGTACAGTAGATATGCGCATCGTTCATATGCAAACAACGAACACGCATCAAACCGAACAATTCACCACTTTGCTCATAACGATAACAAGTACCATATTCAGCCAAACGGATTGGTAAATCGCGATAAGATTTAGGTTCCGCACCAAAAATTTTGTGGTGATGCGGACAGTTCATCGCTTTCAAATAATATTTCTCTCCATCCAATTCCATCGGAGGATACATCGATTCAGCATAGTAAGGTAAGTGACCGCTACGTAAGTAAAGACTTTCCTTTGCGATATGCGGGGTTACTACACGTTGGTAGCCAGCTGCATCTTCTGTTTCTTTCGCCAATTTCTCCAACTCTTCAATAATGATCGCACCATTCGGCATCCATAATGGCAATCCGCCACCCACTTCATCTTCGAATGTGAAGATGCTTAACTCTTTTCCTATTTTACGATGGTCGCGCTTCTTAGCCTCTTCAACCATGAACAAGTATTCTTGCAACTCCTTCTCATTCGGGAAGGTAATGCCATAGATACGCGTCAACTGAGGATTCTTCTCATTCCCTCTCCAGTATGCACCTGCAATTGAAGTTAGTTTCAAGGCTTTTACAAAGCCAGTATTTGGCAAGTGTACCCCACGACATAAGTCGGTGAAGTTACCTTGTGAATAGAAGGTGATATCACCATCCTTCAAATCTTGTAAAAGTTCTAATTTGTAAGGATCATTCTTTTCGGTGAAGTAAGCAATCGCGTCTTCTTTAGCAACTTCCTTACGTATATACGGATTGGCTTGCTTAGCCAATTCAGCCATTTTCTTTTCGATACGAGCTAAATCTTCTTCCGTAAGTTTATGTCCACCAAGATCGATATCATAGTAAAAACCATGATCGATGGAAGGCCCAATACCAAACTTTGGATTTTCAAACAAGGACTCAATCGCTTCGGCCATTAAGTGCGCAGAAGAGTGCCAGAACACAGATTTTGCTTCCTTATCTAAACGATCGTCGTTATTCTTCCATTTTAATAATTGAATACTTGCGTCCGTCGGGATTGGTGTAGCCATATCGGTTAGTACACCATTTACTTTTGCAACTAAACATTGCTCAGCTAATTTCGGGCTAATGGACATAGCAATATCCATAGCGGAGGCGCCATTTTCAAACTCCTTAATGTTTCCGTCAGGGAATGTAATTTTCATCTTCTTTAGGGTCAAAATTCAAAACGTGAAAATAACGATTTGTTTTGACTTTAGGAAGTGAAAAAGACTTAGCGTTGTTTATCAAAAAACGGTACCGGAACAGGTGCTGTTTGGTATGGATCGGAAGGGATATCTGCCAAATATTCCCAATGATCTTTCTCCCATTTGAAGCCTTCATAAGTACCGTCTGGATACTGATCATAGCCACGTTGACGGCCTGGCATATTCGTTTTACCTTGCAATACCGCTTTAGTCACTAAATGATCAAACATCACGCGATTATTTTCTGCATCGTAATTCAGGCTTACGGCAGCAGAGCAATTGTATGGCAAAACAAAGCGTTTACGCCACACCATAGTGCTATCAAAATTTTTGCAATGAATCATAGCTTTCTCTCCGAAAATAGGTTGTTGATTTTCATCGAAGTGCATCATGTCCATCATCTTTCTGCACTCCATTGGATTCACAGCCTTCCAACCAAACAACGTATAGTAGGTCGTTTTACCCACTTTTAAGGGTACAATTTTATAGATGATATTACCATACCATGTTTTGGCAGAGCAGGTGGTATCTTCATACTTTCTGATAGCTGGAGAATAATCTATTAGTGGTACTAACTGCAATTTTTTCTCGTCATGCATTTGAATAGCGCCATAGTATCTAGAAGAACCATTATCGAATTGAATGGCCATAGTAAAGGTTCTAAATTTATCGTCTGGCGACTCGGTAATGGAAACTGTTCGTAAGGAATCAAAAGGATATAAATAGGATTGAGGGGTTTTAAGGGCCGTCACTAATTTCTTGATGTAAAGAAAGGCCGTTTTTTGACGAACCGCATCCGATTCAGCAGCTAAAAGTGAATCTCCCATTCGCTTAAGCGTATCTTCATATTTCTGTAATACCAACAAATTATTCGCTTTAATCTTTGCGAGTGCGGCATCTTTTGAAGAAGAGGCTCCTTGTGCAAAAATCAAATTTTGACTACTCGTCAGGCATAAAAAAAGGAGGAATCCGAAGAGGTTTTTCATACGCGCAAAATAAGGGCAATTTTATTAATTGTTAATTTAAAATTTTATTGAAACAAAATAAGGGGCTGAGCGTAATAAAGGGGTATAACCTTTTAAATTATCAGCTTATGAGACAGTTAAAAATTGCCACATTAATTACGCAGCGGGATAGTGAGAGCATTGATATGTATTTGCATGAAATCGGCAAAATCACTATGCTTACGGCAGATGAAGAAGTCACACTCGCGCGCGCCATTCGAACCGGAGATCAAAAAGCCTTAAAACGACTTGTAGAAGCGAATCTACGATTCGTGGTTTCCGTTGCAAAACAATACCAACATCAAGGAATGAACCTTTCCGATTTAATCAACGAAGGGAATATCGGCTTAATTAAGGCTGCTACCCGATTTGATGAGACGAAAGGCTTCAAATTCATTTCCTATGCCGTTTGGTGGATTCGTCAATCCATTCTAAGTGCTATCCAGGAGCAAGGTCGCTTAATCCGTATGCCACAACATAAAGGTGGTCATTATAGCAAAGTGCAGAAAGCGATTATTTCTCTTTCACAGAGTGAGGAACGCGAGCCAACGGCTGAAGAAATTTCTAGTGTTACTCATCTAAGTCTTAAAGAGGTAGATCTATTCATCAATGAAGGTATGAAACGCCCAATTAGTATGGACAGTCCCTTACAAGACGGAGATGATTTGTGTGTTGGAGATTCGATTGCAGAAACTACTTTCGGAGGGCCAGATACAGATCTACTAGTTGCTTCTGTCAAAACAGACCTTCTACAATGGCTACAAATTCTACCGGAGCGCGATGCAACGATTGTCAAGCAGTTTTTTGGCATCGAAGGGCCTGCAAGAAGTTTGGAAGAAATTGCCAACAGCATGTCCCTTACGCGAGAACGTGTACGACAGTTAAAAGAGAAGGCTTTAAAGAAAATGCGCAGATGCAGCTTCGCGAAGCAATATCAATATCACTTAGCTAGTTAATCGCTTGCGTTACGGCATTCATCAAAATAGCAGCAGCGACAGCCACATTTAAGGACTCCACTTTGGAGTCCTTTGCTTTTTCAATAGTTATACCATCACTCACCAAGCGTAGAATTTCAGGACGGATACCATTACCCTCATTACCTAGAACAAGAATACCCTCTTTAGAAAAACTCGTCTTGCGCAAGGGCTTACCATCCAAAACAGCGGCGTAGATTGGCTTCTTCTGCCCAGCGAGATATTGTGACAAATCTGTGTATTGAATGGGCATCGTAACAAAGGCTCCCATCGAACCTTGTATCACCTTTGGATTATACATTTCCACGGTATCCGTGGAGCAGACTATTTGAGAAAAGCCAAACCAGGCTGCACTTCTGATAAGCGTACCCATATTTCCAGGGTCTTGCACACCATCCAAAACCAATATCCAACCATTTTGAGCAGCGCTTTTATTCGTTTTCATTCGCACGACAGCTAAAGCATCTTGAGGAGCTTGGAGACCGCTCAAACGCTCCATTTCCATATCTGAAACGATTTGAATACAAGAATGATGTTTTGCACAAAGCGCTTTATGCGCTGCAAGGAAGGATTCTTTGACATACAATGATTCAAATTCCCAGTCAGAATCTCCCAATTCAGCAACTAATTTATTACCTTCGGCAACAAAGCATTGGTATTTCTGCCTTGCTTTTTTTTGTTGCAAAGACTGAACATAAGTGATCACATTCTTACTAATCATAGCGTGAAGTTAAGAGATATTCTTGGGATGCTAGTTTTTCTACTACTTTTCAGTTGTAGTGGAACGATACATTTGCAGCCTGGTCAGTGGCTGATGAATAAAAATACAGTTGAGATAAAGTCGCAATTGACTTTAAAATCAAAAAACATTAATGCGGACGAACTGCTTGCCATAGCGCAACCGGCAGAAAACAAGGAAGTATTTTCATTTCTCCATCACAGTTTAAAAAAGGGCATTGCGATCAGACCTAATTTGGTAATTTATGATTGGTTATCAGGCGGACGGGCAACTCCATTAAAGTGGTGGTTGCAGCAAAAAATCGGAGAACCTTATCACTTATTTGATAGTACGCAGGTACGTAAATCGGCCAACAAAATGCGTGGCTATCTATTTAACAAAGGATATTTTGACGCTAATGTTCAATATAAGATTGAGCGTAAAAAGCATCATAAAATTGATGTCACTTACCAAGTCAACCCAAAAACACTTTATTATATCAGTGATTTAATCTGGAAGGCCGAAAATGATACCATTCAGCAACTCATTAATAACAGGCAAAAGGAAAGTTTATTAAAACTTAAAGATCCTTATGATGACAATTTAATCAAAGCCGAACGTGAGCGCATCGAATTAATCTTAAGAGATCAAGGTTACTATGATTTCAGTCAGGAGTATGTATACTTTATCGTAGATACAGGGGTTACAGATAATAGAAGGAACTTCGACTTAATTAATAATGTATTGACGGAGGATAAGCATCCAGTTTCGGTTCAGATAATCGTAAAAAATCCAAGTGGTTCCTTTCATATCCCCTATCAGATAGGAACGGTGCATATCTATCCACAACATTCAGTTTTTGACAGTTTGAATCGTTATAATCCGACAGACACCTTACACTTTTCAGACTATGTTTTCAATCCGAAACATTTCAATTGGAAGCCTAAAACACTGACAGATAAAATATATATCGAGACAGGTGAATTATATTCTTTGAGTAACCATCAGTTGACTGTAAGTCAGCTTTCAGGATTGGGACAATTTAAGCGAACGGATTTACTTTTCGCGAGACGGGATTCGAATGTAGGTATTTTAGATGCAGCAATTTTTCTTGTACCAAGAGACAGAAGAGATATCGGCTATGAATTGGAAGTAAGCACCAATACAGATTTTGTGGGGAGTGGTATCAATATTATTTATCACAATTACAACCTGTTTAGAAGAGCGGATATTTTGAGTGTGACGCTTAAAGGAGCCTTAGAGTCGCCATTTGAGAACGCAAACAATCAATTACGAACCTTGGATGGAGGCTTACAAATCAGCGAAGTATTCCCACAATTTTTAGTCCCATTCAAAATAAAACACAATCACAAAAATCAAACTCCCAAGTCGCGTATTACAGGAAATTATAATTACTTAAAACGACTGAATTATTATACGCAGCATCAAACAAGTTTCAGTTTTGGTTATGAGTGGAACGAGACGAAACAGAAAAGACATTTGTTAAATCCACTAACTTTAAACTATACCCAATACTTCGAGCCGAGTAATGAATTTGAAGAGTTACTGGCACAAAATCCACTTTTAAAATCGAGTTTCCAGAGCAGGTTGATTCCTGGGATGAACTATGTTTATCAATTCAACAATCAAAAAAGTGGTCGTCCTTTTACTAATTTTTACTCGCTTAAAACATTAGTCGAGCTAGCAGGAAATAGCATATTTGGAGTTAATCAGTTGCTTAATAAATGGCAAGGAACACCTGATCAAGCTTTAAAATTTGCGGGCATCAACTATTCGCAGTATATAAAAGCTGAAATTGACAATAAATACACGTTTTATTTCTCGAAGCGTCATTACCTAGTGGCACGAATGGAGGCTGGTGCGGCCTATGCCTATGGTTATACGAACGTACTCCCCTTCATCAAACAGTTTTATAGTGGTGGTCCGAACGGATTAAGAGGTTGGCGCGTGCGTTCTATCGGACCAGGTGCTTGGTTTGATAGTTCGGCCAATACACTTACTTTGAACCAAACCGGAGATATTAAGCTAGAGGGTAACCTAGAATACCGATTTGATATTTGGGGGTACATTAAAGGAGCACTTTTTGTAGATGCTGGTAATATATGGCTCTTACGTAGGGACTCTTTACGTCCGAATGCAAATTTTGAGTTCAATAAATTTTATAATCAATTAGCGGTCGCAGGCGGATTTGGCTTACGCTCTGATTTCGATTATTTCGTTATTCGTTTTGATATCGGGGTTCCAATTGTCTCGCCCTACTTGCCTACAGGGAATAAATACCTAGGCGGCCAAATACAGCCAATGAATGCTGATTGGCGTAAGAGCGCGCTGAAGTACAATTTAGCCATTGGCTATCCTTTTTAGAATTGTTGCGCATTTAACTTGCTTAGGCTGCTTTTTTTTTGCAATTTTGAAGGATATGCGTTGGCTAATCATTTTACTATGCTTGTTGACTTGGCAAGCAAATGCACAAATACTACCCAAATACGGCGATAGTCGTACGGGCTCTACTGGTTTTCAATTCCTTAAAATCAATCCTGATGCACGTTCTACAGGAATGGCGGAAAGTAATTCCGCTACCGTAGACGACCTGTCTTCGATGCTTTTCAACCCTGCAGGATTAAGTCAAATCGATACTTCGAAACTTCATATCGCTGCTGGTATGACGCAATACATGGCTGCAAGTAGTTTGAAGCATTGCTTGATAGGAAAAAAAATCAACTACGGCACCAGCATCGGTTTACAAGTCATTCAATTTGGAAGTGGTGAAATGCCGGTTACCACAGAGTTTATGCCTAACGGAACTGGTCAGACCTTTCGTTTTAACGATCTCTGTGTTGGATTAAGTTTGGCAAAAATCTTAACGGACAATTTCTCTTTCGGCGTTAGTTTGAAATATTTAAATGAGCGAACAGCTGCACTCGTCAACCAAAACATGGTGGCCGACTTTGGCTTTCAATACAATGTCGGAAAGGGGCATACGCGCTTTGCCGTTGCTATTAGCAATTTCGGAGCAGGCAGTAAACCAGATGGTAAATTCAGTCAACTAACGCTCTTAGGTCAATCAGCGCAAAGCTCTTTCGAAGCAGTGGCTGTTCCAGCAATCTTTCGTTTAAGTATCTCTAAAGATATTCTCTACAGCAAAGAGCATTTCCTAACAGTGAATGGTCAGTTGAATCACCCTACCGATAATAATGAGACTTTAGCCTTTGGAGCAGAATATTCATGGCGCAAAATCTTGTATGCGCGTACGGGTTATACCTTTGGAATGGATGAAAAAGGGGCACCGTGCGCAGGCTTAGGCTTTACTCTACCGAAGCGTTGGGGCGGATTCCAAGTAAACTATTCTTATATCAGCAAACCATTAGCGGGTCAGGTACATCGCTTAGGCTTCAGCTTTAACATTCGTTAATCGACACATGAAAAACAATCGTATACTTCTATTCATAGTTTGTTTGTTGCCCATCATTAGCTCCTGTAATTTCTTATTTGGAAGTAAGAAAGACAAGCAAGTGGATGACATTTTCAAGCAAGGAAAAATCGACCCACATTTAGTCAACAACCAAGTGGGTTATGTACCTATTCAACCAATTTGGAATAACTTTTCCTCTCCAACAGATGTGTATGTCGGTTTTGACGAAATGATTTATGTAACGGATGCAAATGGCTTGCATGTTCTAGATCAAAAAGGGCAAGAACATCGATTGATTGCAATTACAGAACCGAGCGACGTGGTGCAGGATAGAAGCTTGCGTACGTATGTATGCGGTCGAATTTACAAGGATGTTACTGGCGATGGAGCTCCTGAAAACTTAGCGGCAGTTTATATTTTACAAAACACCTCGAGCGCGAATGGAGTTATTTTCTTAGACACACTTATTCATCCGTTCTGTGATGCTACGCGTAATACGTCAACATTCAGAGGTGCTAGTGATGAGCAAGTCTATTTTACTGGCGTTGCCCCCCTTGCAGACAATCGTTACTATGTGGCAAGAAAAGGACCAACAAACAGCTTAACGTCCATTGCACTACCTGATAATGCAGTGATGATTTTTAATCATTCGAATTTGAATGTTGGATATGCGAACGGTTTAAATCCATTGTATAGTAGCTTAAAATCTTTGTTGAGTGTAAGTGGTATTTGCACGGCCGTTGCTCCGCCACAGTCGTATGAAAACAGTAATAACAATTTCTTCGTTACGCAACAGGATGCCAAGGCGGAATACAAAGTACTTTCGATAAGAGAGACGAATGATGTGGACGCGGGAATCACGTATACCGAAGACGCGTTCTTTTTGAACCAAGACAAGAGCAAGGCGAATCATTTTTTATATGAGAGCTTCCGCTTTAATAAGCCTAGTGATGTCTATAAATCGCCAGACGCCTTGGGTTATATTTTTGTAGTGGATGAAGGCAATGATTCTTTATACCAATTTTCTAGTAAAGGTTATGAAGGCGTAAATCCGCCTGCGAATAGTACTGAAACAAAGCAAATCATCGCTTCCTTCGGAGGCAGTGGCAATGGACCTTTCCAATTCAATTCTCCTAGCGGAGTCTGCTATTTTAGAAATGTTGTGTACGTAGCCGATAAAGGCAATAATCGTATTTGTAGATTTAAGTTGAGCACTGATTTAGAGCGTTAATCCCCTACCCTTATGTATTCATTCGAGAAGTATAGTTTAGAAAATGGTTTGAAGGTGATTTTGCATCATGATGAGGCAACACCCATGGTTTGTGTAAACGTACTTTATGATGTAGGTGCAAGAGATGAAGAAGAAACGAGAACAGGTTTCGCGCATCTATTCGAGCATTTGATGTTTGGCGGTTCTGTGAATGTCCCAATATTCGACGAACCGATAGAAATGGCTGGAGGAAAAAACAATGCGTTTACCTCTAACGACATGACCAATTATTATGAGGTCGTACCAGCAGAAAATATAGAGACAGCACTTTGGTTGGAATCCGATCGCATGATAAGCCTTGCTTTTAGTCCTGAATCATTGGAGGTACAAAGAAAGGTTGTTTGTGAAGAGTTCAAAGAGCATTATATCAATCAGCCTTATGGCGATGTTTCACATATTATTCGTGAGTTGTCGTATAAGGTTCATCCTTATAAATGGCCTACCATTGGCAAGAACTTAGCGCATATCGAAGAAGCTAGCTTGGAGGATGTGAAAGCATTTTTCAAAAAGCACTATGCTCCTAATAACGCCATTTTGGTAGTTGCAGGAGGTTTTAATCCTGCAACGATCAAGGCGCAGATCGATCAATGGTTTGGCGCCATCCCTTCACAAGAAATCATTACTCGTAATCTTCCGTCCGAACCTCGCCAAGTAGAAAGAAGACAATTAAGTGTTGAAAGAGAGGTGCCTGCGAATGCATTGTATTTAAGTTTTCATGGCAGCAACAGAAGGTCGACCGATTATTATGTGATGGACCTTCTAACAGACTTATTATCGAGTGGCAAGAGTAGCCGTTTATATTTGAATTTGGTTAAGGATAAGCAGCTATTTAGTAGTATTGAATGTTATCATTATGGTAGCATGGATAATGGATTGATCCAGGTAGAAGGCAAATTACAACCAGGAGTGAGCTTTGAAATTGCAGAAGCGGCTGTAATGGAAGAATTACAAAAACTAGGCACAACTTTGATTGAGCCACGTGAGATAGAAAAGCTTTTGAATAAGTTAGAATCGCAGCTAGAAATGACGCATCTCGACTTAGGCGAACGTGCTTTTAGTTTTGCTTATTACGAGTTGGTCTTTAACGACCCGAATGCCATCAATACAGATGCAGAACAATATAAGCGTATTGATGCAGAACGCTTAAGAGCTTATGCTGCCGATGTTTTTAGAGCAGATAACTGCAATTGTGTATATTATCAATCGAAGAAGCAAGTCGGTTAAACTGCGTCTAGTAGGTCGATTGCGCCCAATTTCCTTCAAAAAAACAAAGAATTTATCCACATTAATTCTCGGCGTTTTTTACAATTAAGTTAATTTTGTTTGATTTTAACACTTGCAAATCAATTATTTATACTTTTGTAATTAATACAATCTTTTAAGAAGCCCATTTATGCACATTTTAAGACAAAAGAGGACTTGCAAAGGCCTATATAATAACTACTTTAGCACTGTAATTCATTCTTTAACCAAAAAACACTTAAACAAATGAACAAAGGTGACTTGATTACCAAGATGGCAGGTGATGCCAAAATTTCTAAAGCGCAAGCTGAAGGAGCATTGAATTCTTTCATGAAATCTATCGAAGACACTTTGAAGAAAGGTGGTAAAATCACTTTGGTTGGTTTCGGTACTTTCTCAACTTCTAAGCGTAAAGCTCGTGTTGGTGTTAATCCTTCTGAGCCTACTAAGAAGATCAAAATTGCAGCTCGTACAGTTGCTCGCTTCAAAGCTGGTAAGACTTTAGCTACTAAAGTTAACAAGGGTAAATAATTTAATTTGCCTTTACAAAAAAGAGCACCTTTTAGGTGCTCTTTTTTTATGTCCGAACGGCTAAAAAATCGTAATTTCACAAGCTAATTTAAGTGATGACTATGTCGATTCCATTTGATCAATATGAAGCGGTTATAGGATTGGAGGTACATGCCCAATTACAGACCAATAGTAAAGCGTATTGTGCCGACGGTACGCAGTTTGGCCTTTCGCCAAATGAACAGGTCAGTCCGATTTCATTAGGACATCCTGGTACTTTGCCTGTATTGAATCGCAGTGCGATAGACTATGCCATTAAAATGGGCTTAGCAACTAATTGCGAAATCAATCATTTTAACGCATATGCGCGTAAAAACTACTTTTATGCGGATTTACCAAAGGGCTATCAGATCACCCAGCATACTACCCCAATTTGCACAAATGGACATGTAACCATTGAAGTAAATGGTCAGAAGAAAACTATTGGCATCACCCGTATTCACATGGAGGAAGATGCCGGAAAGAGCATTCACGATATCGATCCGTTTAACACCTTAGTCGACTTGAACCGTGCAGGGGTACCTTTGATAGAGATTGTAACGGAGCCGGATTTAAGAAATGCGGATGAGGCGTATGAATATCTTACCTTAATACGTAAGCTCGTTCGTTACCTTGAAATTTGCGATGGTAATATGGAAGAAGGTTCTTTACGTTGCGATTGTAACATTTCTGTAAGAAAGAAAGGGGCTGCTGAATTTGGAACCAAGATTGAAGTAAAGAACATGAACTCTATTCGGAACGTAAAACGTGCAATAGAGTATGAAATAGAGCGTCAGATTACAGCAATTGAAGCGGGAGAAAAGCTGTATCAACAAACCCGTTCCTTCAATGCAGCGAATGGAACGACCTTCGATATGCGTAGTAAAGAGGCGGCAAATGATTATCGTTATTTCCCAGAACCAGATATTCCGCCGTTCATCCTTAACGAAGCGGATATTGAAAAAGTTCGTGCCTCCATGCCTGCTCTACCGGAGGAGTTATTCGCTCGCTTTACGAATGAATATGGTTTGAGTGCCTACGATGCTGGGGTATTAAGTGATGATCGTTTTATCGCAGAATATTTTGAGCACTTAGTGGCGTTGAGTAAAAACTATAAGCAAGCAGCGAACTGGGTTATGGGTCCGGTGAAATCCTATTTAAATGAACGCGCTATTGACATTAAAGAATTCCCAATTAAAGTTGAAGGGATAAATGCAATTATGCAATTAGTTGAATCAGGAAAGGTATCGCATACGGTAGCCGTTCAAAAGGTTTATCCTGTTCTTTTAGAAGATGCTTCTAAAGATCCTCTTCAAATTGCACAATCTTTAAATCTTATTCAAGAGAGCGATGCAGGAGCCATTGAAGAGTTGGTGAAACAAGCACTTGCTAAATTCCCTGAAAAAGTGGCTGAATACAAATCAGGCAAAACAGGTTTGGCTGGCCTATTTATGGGCGAAGTAATGAAATTATCCAAAGGAAAGGCTGACCCGAAAATGGCAAACGATCTTGTATTAAAACATTTGAATGCCTAATATGAAACGCACTACTCTACTTTTACTTGCAGCAGTCATTGGCGTTTTTCTGTTTGTAGGATGTAATGATTATTTCAAAAGTAATACCTTCAAAATCGAAGGTACGCTTAAAGGTTATAACCAATCAAAACTTCTATTAGAGGAAGTCGTATTAGGTGAAGCAACCTTGATTGATACGGTTAAAACAAACTCTGCAGGTGAATTTGAATTAAAGGGAACTGTTAAGGAACCGGGGATTTATAGAATTTCAACAGAACAAGGACTTTCATTTATTGTCATCCTTAAAGCAGGTAGCCAGATTACGTTTGAAGCCGATGTAACGAAGCCTCTACCTTACAAAATGAGTGGCGAATCAGAGTGTGAGGCATTAAGAAGTTATATTGATTCTCAAATTACGCGCAACCTCCGTCTCCGTCAGATGCAAGAAGATTATTATGCTTTGCGAAATAATGGCGGAAACGATTCCATTTTAAAAGTTAGAAAAGCAAACATCACCTTAGCAGAAAATAGTTTAATTGAAAAGGTAAGACAATACGTTGACACCTCTCACTACTACCTTGTCAGTTTATTTGCAGCAAGCAACTTACGTGTCGAAGCGGATTTTAAAAGAAAGAAGGACTTATTGGCTAAAATGGAAAAAGCCATGCCGAATTCTTCTTATACAAAGAGCTTTAAATCTATCCTTGGCACTGTGGTGGAAGATCCTGTTGGAGAAAAATTCAAAGACTTCCAACTACCAAATCTGGAACGTCGTATGGTGAAGCTTTCAGATGTTAAGGCCAAACTTATTCTTTTAGATTTCTGGGCTTCTTGGTGCAAACCTTGTCGTGCAGAACATCCTGCCATGGTGCAGTTGTATCAAAAGTATAAGCCAAGCGGCATGACCATCTTTAGCGTTTCTATTGATGAGGAGGCCGGACGTTGGTTTGATGCAGTACAAGAAGATAAATTAATGTGGCCGAATCATGTGAACGAAATAGATGGTCTGAAAGGGGTTAGCTGCACATCTTATTATATCAATGAAATCCCAAACAACTATTTAATCGACAGCAACGGCATTGTCATCGCGCGTAATTTACACGGACAGGCATTGCAAGATTTTGTCGCACAATACTTCAATAAATAAGGATGCTAGATTTATTCATTAGCTTTTTTACGCTTACCATTATGGAGTTGGTGCTTGGCATCGACAATATTATTTTCATTTCTTTGGTAACAGAGAACATGCAGCAAGAAGAGCGCAAACGCGGTCGCAGAGTAGGCCTTACACTCGCTTTGGTTTTGAGAATTATCCTTTTGATGAGTATCAATTGGTTGATACATTTTGATGACGCACTATTTACTTTGTTTAATCATTCTTTCAGCGGTCGCGACTTAATCCTTTTGAGTGGCGGTATTTTCCTTATTTATAAAACGACGATTGAGATTCATGAAAAGGTAGAAAAGGATGAACATTCACATAAGACAAAAGCAAAAGCTTTAAGTTTCGCAGGTGCCGTTTTTCAAATCGCGATGCTAGATTTAGTATTCTCTTTCGATTCTATTTTAACCGCAGTTGGCTTAGTTAAAAATGTCGAAGTGATGATTGCTGCAGTAGTTGCAAGTATGATCTTAATGATGTTATTCAGCGGGCAAATTGCCAATTTTGTAAATAAGCATCCAACCATTAAGGTATTAGCCTTATCCTTCTTAATGTTGATCGGTGTTTTATTAGTAGCGGAAGCTTTTCACGTTCATGTTGAAAAGGCATATGTCTATTTCGCAATGGCCTTCTCGTTCGGAGTGGAGTTATTGAATATGCGTATGCGTAAAAAGAAAAGCACAGACTAATAAATCGGTGCCCATTATTTTTTTCTTAAATAACTCTTTTTGTGTGTCCGTTTGAATTCGGATTGAAAAATCAACTTTCCTAAGTCTGCCATAAAAGGAAAACCGATTTCATCGTACGCATATTTGCCATCGTTCAATACCCCGTCGCGATCTACAAAAATGGAGGCCGCTAAAACGTATTTCGTATGATGATCTTCAGACTCGAAATAGGCGACGTCACTTAAGAAGCCATAAGCTTGCCCTACCTTATTATATAGATGAAATGCCTCTTGGTTCGAACTTTGAGCTGCTGTCAATGGCTTTATTCGATCAGATACATCACTGCCATAATAGAGATATTTAAAGGTACTGGGATAAATTTCATTAGTAGTATCCTTAGAAGGTAATTCACTCATATAATACAATAGTGAATCGCGAAAAGTTCTAGAGAAAAAGTCGCCTACATTTTCTGAAGTAACGAATCGCACTAGTAATTGATGTGCATTTTCTATACTGACATAATTCGATCGTTCAAAACTCTTCGGACTAGTTATGAGAGAATCCTTATTATCTAAATATGCTTTTCCGGCTGTTGCAAATTCTTTAGAAAGTCTTCTAGATGGCTGTTTTGGGGCACTAGCCTCTGCGTACTTAATATTACCAGCCGCATCTTCAATATGATAGGCTGCAAAAATCTGATTGGTGGAAGTATCACATTTGCTAGAAAAACGTTGTTGCAAGATAGCCTCCATAAAATCCAATTCTTGATTTCCTTTATAATCGCGAACAACGTCGTATAAAGGATTAAAGGCCGTATTATTACTTTTTTGCAAAAGCTCCTGCAGCAAACTTCCAATACGCATTCCATTTTGAATCCCATTAATCCCTAATTGACCACAATACGTACTATCATCGATAAAAAGACGGTCGTTTAAACTTATAGCTTTGCTAGACTGTTGAAGATTTATTTCTTCTAGTTTTAATAAGAATAGAAAAGCCATTGGCAACTTGATTATACTTGCCGGATAGGTATAGTAATCAACTTTACTTGGATATTGATAATAGCTGATTTTTAAATTACCATTCTCCTTTTCATCAATTTGTGCCAGATAAATCTGTAAGCGATAATTAGAGGCAGAATCGAGAACATTATTCCATTGCGGTAATTTGTGACGAAGCAGTCGCTTGAACTGCTGCTCATTACTTTTGAAATAAGATGGCTGAATGATTGGAACCTTGTTCTTTACTTGCGCTTCAGAAAAGAAGTTAATAAAAAACAGGCAGAAAAACAAAAGTAGCGGACTGATGCTTATTCTATAATTCATCCTTAAAACTAAGTAATTTAAAGCTATGAATAAACCTCTTTTTGATGACGATGCGCAATGGCAGTCACCTCAACATTTCTATGCTGGATTAATTTCCGATTCGAGCATTGACGAAGCGAGTCCGAACTTCAAAGAGGCGCTAAGCTTAGGGATTGCAGAAGCTTTAATCAAAAAGCCTGAATCACTTTGGC
>JACCDO010794587.1_pt1 | contig 35768 bp, 38 predicted proteins | sample 7446101 | NCBI WGS metagenome assembly JACCDO01 (sample SAMN15323440, study PRJNA562643) | freshwater metagenome | isolation source: river surface water | place: USA:Blue River Watershed | collected 2017-08-16 | reverse complement strand
GAATTACAAACGTGAATCCGCTGAGTACATACAAAACCGTTTCGGTTAACAAAATGACTGCCGACAAGCAGTGGTTTGTTGTTGACGCAAATGGACAGACATTAGGCCGTATGGCCTCTCAAATTGCATCGGTTCTCCGAGGCAAGAACAAGCCATCTTACACACCGCACGTTGATTGTGGTGACAATGTAATTGTGATCAACGCTGCCCATGTTGTGATGACTGCGGGCAAGTTCGACAAGAAGGAGTATTTGCGTCACACAGGATTTCCTGGTGGACAGAGAAGCACTTTGGCGAAGAACGTAAAGCCAGCGCGTTTGATTGAGATGGCGGTAAAAGGGATGTTGCCTAAGAATCGTTTGGGCCGTCGTTTGTTTACCAATTTGTTTGTGTACGAGGGAACTGAACATCCCCATGCGGCACAACAACCCAAAGTAATGAATACTGAAAACTGAGCCCTATGATAAACACCTCAGGCAGAAGAAAAGCCGCTGTAGCACGCGTATACCTGAAAGAAGGTAACGGAACAATTATTGTAAACAAGAAGGCATTGGAAGTATACTTCCCACTTCCTTGGCACCAATCAGCCATTCAGGCTCCAATGACATTGACAGAGAATGCCGGCAAGTACGACATTCAGGTAAATGTTTGCGGGGGTGGTGTAAGCGGACAAGCGCAAGCGGTTCGTTTGGCCATTTCGAAGGCGTTGGTAGATATCAATGCAGAATTGAAATCACCTTTGAGACAGGCAGGCTTCATGACACGTGATTCACGTGTGGTTGAACGTAAAAAGCCAGGTCAGAAAAAGGCTCGTCGTCGCTTCCAGTTCTCTAAACGTTAATTATACTCATGGCATATACTCAGCAAGATTTGTTGGAAGCAGGTGTACATTTTGGTCACCTTACCCGCAAATGGAATCCAAAAATGGCTCCATATATTTTTATGGAACAGAATGGTATCCACATCATTGACCTTAAAAAAACCGAAAGTAAATTAGAAGAGGCGAAAGCCGCTGCTAAGAATATTGCTCGTTCAGGCCGTAGAGTTTTGTTTGTTGCTACTAAGAAGCAAGCAAAAGAAATCGTGGCTGAGGAGGCCAAGCGCGCCAACATGCCTTTCACAACCGAGCGTTGGTTGGGTGGTATGTTAACGAACTTCCAAACGGTGCGTAAGAGTATCAAGCGTATGCAAAACATCGACAAGATGGCTACGGATGGTACATTTGAGCGTATCAACAAGAAGGAGCGTTTGATGTTGGACCGTGAAAAGGCAAAATTGAACATGATTTTGGGCGGTATCGAAGATATGACCAAATTGCCTGGTGCAATTTTCATCATCGACGTAAAGCGCGAGCACATTGCAGTGTCTGAGGCTACTCGTTTGGGTATCCCAACCATTGCTTTGGTAGATACAAACTCAGATCCAACGGTTGTAGATTATTCTATCCCTGGAAACGATGATGCATCAAAATCAATCCAATTGATTGCCCGTGAAATCGCTGATGCTATCATTGAAGGTACCATGGAGCGCAAGCGTGAAAAATCAGAAGATGAAGCGGCTCCAGTAGCTGAAAAAGAAGTTGCTGCTGAAGCTTAATTGAATTTATTGATATGACAACAATTAGTGCATCAGAAGTAAATAAGCTCCGCCAGATGACTGGTGCGGGTATGATGGATTGTAAAAATGCTTTGGTTGAAACCAACGGTGACTTCGAAGCTGCAGTAGATTTCTTGCGCAAGAAGGGTGCAAAGATTGCAGCTAAGCGTGCCGATCGTGAAGCAACTGAAGGTTGTGTGATTGCATTGACCAATGATTCTCGCAGTGCGGGTGTGATTGTGTTGGTGAGTTGCGAAACTGATTTTGTTGCCAAGAACGAGAATTTCGTGGCAATGGCGAAAAATATCGCCACGGTGGCTTTGGAAAACAAACCTGCTGATGTAGACGCGTTGAAGGCTTTGGCCATTGACGGTGTGAGCATTGCAGATCGTTTGATGGAAGAAGTTGCTAAGATTGGTGAGAAGATTGATGTAACCAAGTACGAGTTGGTTGAAGGTTCAAACGTTGTATCATACATTCACGGTGCAAATCGTATGGGTGTATTGGTAGAATTGAACAATGCTGCCAACGATAGCAACCACACTGCAGGTAAAGATGTAGCGATGCAAATTGCTGCGATGAATCCTGTGGCTGTGAATCGCAACAGTGTTGATGCTAAAACCATCGAGCGTGAATTGGAAATCGGTCGTGAGCAAGCACGTGCTGAAGGCAAGCCTGAAGCCATGATTGATCGTATCGCTACTGGTAAGTTGGAGAAGTTCTTCAAGGAATCTACCTTGTTGGCACAAGATTTCGTAAAAGATGGTTCTATGACCATCGAGAAATATTTGTCGGGTGTTGAGCCTGGTCTCACCGTATCAAGTTTCAAACGAGTTCAGCTCGGTTAATTAAGAAATATCAAATCCCTCGAAAGAGGGATTTTTTTTGCTAATATTACAACGTCAAATGAAATTCAAAAGAGTATTACTGAAATTGAGTGGAGAGGCCTTACTGGGCACGCAATCCTATGGAATCGATGCGAAAGTGTTGGAGGCGTATGCCAAAGAGGTAAAGAGTGTTGTGGATGCAGGAGTGGAAGTTGCGGTGGTGATTGGTGGTGGAAATATATTCCGCGGGGTTCAGGGCGCTCAAGGGGGTGTTGTGGATCGTGCAACGGGAGATTATATGGGTATGTTGGCAACGATGATCAATGCGATGGCGTTGCAAGGGTCTTTTGAAAAGGCTGGTTTAACAACCCGATTGTTATCGGCGATTAAAATGGAACAAATCTCTGAGCCTTTCATTCGCAGACGTGCAATGCGTCATTTGGAGAAGGGAAGGGTAGTGATTTTTGGTGCGGGTACTGGCAATCCGTATTTTACAACAGATACAGCGGCATCGTTGAGGGCGGTAGAGATCGAGGCAGACGTTGTAATCAAAGGAACGCGTGTAGATGGTATCTATGATAGCGATCCTGAAAAGAATCCAACTGCGGTGAAATATGATGAAATTTCCTTCAAAAAGGTCTATGATTTGGGCTTGGAGGTTATGGATCTTACGGCAATTACACTTTGTCAGGAAAACAATAAACCCATTGTGGTTTTTGATATGAATACCCCAGGCAATTTGATGCGTTTGGTATCTGGCGAGAAGGTGGGTACTTTGGTGATTGATTAATTGCTTTTATGAGTCGGTGTAATTTGCAATTGAATCAGCATTTACAGCAGACAATGGCACATCGTTGCCAACAAATGGACAAACGTATTTTATCATGGGGGCTGGCTTCGCCAGCCCTTCGTGCTTTGCTCTCGTTGAACATCAATACCATTGATGATTTGCTATTATATACACGCGAAGAGGTGGCTGCGGCGCATGGTATGGGTAAGACTGGATTAGACCGGATTGATGCGGGATTAATGGCCCTAGGAATTGCTTGGGACAAATAATGGTTTCGGTAGGTGCAGGGTAAAACAAAAAAGACGACCAATGGTCGTCTTTTTTAATATCTAAAGAACTGATTAAGCTTACGCCAAAGAGTTCACGTGCTTTTGCAAACTTGATTTCAAGTTGCCAGCTTTGTTTTTGTGGATTACATTGCGCTTCGCCAATTTGTCCAATGCAGAGAATGCGTTGGTCAACAACTTCAAAGCCTCGTCTTTGCTGGTGGCTTTGCGGATGGTCTTAACGATATTACGAGCAGTTTTGTGCTGGTAGCGGTTGAGGTCACGCTTGGCAGCGTTGGCTCTGATTCTCTTGATTGCGGACTTATGATTTGCCATTTCTGTTAAAAAGGACTGCAAATATAACCAAATGCAATGAATTCAACAACATATTTGAAAATTTATCCATCAATTTCTGGAGCGAGTTGAACTTTCAGTCCGTTCAATGCTTGGTGCAGGTGAATTTGGCATCCCAACCTACTGTTGTTTTTCACAAAGAATGCTTGATCGAGCATGCCCAGTTCATCGTCTGTGGGTTCTGGTAATTGATGATCGCTGAGCACATATACTTGGCAAGTTGCGCACATGGCCATGCCGCCACATTCGCCTTTTACGGGCAGTTCAACGGCTCTGCAAAAATCCATCAAATTGAGGCCCATGTCGGTGGGTGCTTCGAAGGCTTTTTCTATGCCTTCTCGGTCTGTGATGTGAATGAGGATGGTTTGATCGTCCATGTGGGTTAACGCAGGTGGGTGAGGTGGTCGAGGCTGTTTTTCACTTTCACGCGGTAATGGGATTCGTGCGGGTGTTTTTCCACGATATAAAGGCACACGTTGTTGTGTTCGAAATCATCCATTTGGTGGAGGGGTGTGTTGGTGAGCAAACACAAGAAACCTCTTAAAGCCCTACCATGCATACAAATGAGGATGGGGTTTTCAGGGCTGTTTTCGATTTTTTTGAGTCCTTGCTTTTGGCGTTTCACCATGGCCATGGGTGTTTCACCCCCGTTGATGGCTTGGTTGAGTTCGCCGTTTCTCCATCTTTGCAACATCGCATAGAATTCTTGACGCGAGTGTTCGCTGGGCTGTTGACCTTCTAAAACGCCCCAATTGATCTCATTGAGTTCTGGGATGATTTGGGTTGGGATGTTGTGCGGGGCGAAGGGTGCAACAGTTTGGTGAGTGCGTTTGAGTGAGCTTACAAAAATCCGCTGAAAAGGGATGTGTTTATAGGCTTGATAAAATGCATCCGCTTGTTGCTGTCCGAGTTCATTGATATCGGTATCTACGCCAGAACCTTGAACGATACCCAATCGATTGTAATTGGTTTCCCCATGCCGGATGATATACATTGTTTTTGTGGCTTGGGTGGGTGAACTTTGCATGGGATCAATAGAAAATGGAACTAACGAAGGATGGGGCAAATATACAACAGGGGAAGGCGATTTTCCGTTTACCGGGAGAGAGTTTGCCTCAATTTGTGGCGGGTGATCTGGTGAATCCTGCGGATTTATTGGGGGTTTCGGGCGATTTGTTTTGTATTCAACCGTTCGATTCGAAATTGAATGCCCAGTGTATCGTGGTGAGCGAGCACCTATTGGGTTGGAAGTCGTGTTACGAAAAATGGGTTTGTAATTTCTCTGCTCTATTGGCTGAACCATTGTTGGAGACCACCTCTTTGGGGGCGTTTGCGGAGGAGATTGAGGGGATTCGCGGCGAAATCGCTTCGGGACATTTGGAGAAAGCGGTAGCGGCCCGGGTGAAATCGATTGAGGTGGCGATGGATGCGGATGTGGTTTGGGGGGTATTTGAGCAATTGCACCATGCTCACCCCAATGCGTTTTTGTTTTTGATCATGCATCCAGAATGGGGATGTTGGATGGGAGCCACGCCAGAGAATTTGTTGACCGTGGAAGGCGGTTTGGGCAAAGTGATGGCGTTGGCGGGTACATTGACTGCGGCACAGAGTGGGTGGACGGACAAGGAGAGGTTGGAGCAAACGGTGACGAGTAGATTCATCGCTGAGGCTTTGGAATCATCGGGAATATTGGGGGCGAAAGAATCGCAAATGGGCGAGTTGGCGATGGGGAATATCAAACATTTGGTATCGGAATGGGCATTTGGGGGTGTATCGAATCGACCGTGGCGTTTGTTGGAGAAATTGCATCCTACCCCTGCAGTGGGCGGATATCCTCAGCAATTGGCTTGTGAATGGCTGAGAAGCAATGAAGGTTTTGATCGCGGTTTGTATTCCGGATATATGGGATGGGTTGGTGCACAGAAATCTATGTTTTACGTGACTTTGCGATGTGGCAAAATCGTAAAGAATGGGTATACGTTGTTTGCGGGATGTGGGGTGAACGCGGGCTCTGAGGTAGAAGTGGAATGGCAGGAAACCCGCGCCAAGATGGATTTGTTGGGACAATATCTGCCCGAGTAAATCAGCGAAAAATGGTTGGGTTGGGGATGCCTTGGCCGAAATCGGTGGCGTCTAGGGCTTCTTTGGTGAAAATGCCACGCTTGGAGGGTTTATAACCTGAATAATCGCCGGTTGGGATGTAATAGTAAGCGTTGCCATCGGCAGCGGGGAAGGCCGGACCGATTTCATCAAAAACAATGGTCTTTTTTTCTTCTTCGTAGCGCATCAGAATGCGAGAAGATTTGTGGTATTCAAAAATTACGCGATAATCTTCTGAGGGGTCTTCCAGTCCATCGCGGAAAAGTGGGGCGCCCCAGATGGGTTTGTAAACATTGGGTTCAGGGGCTTCTTCGTCTTTCTCGAAACTAAGCACATCGATGATGGATCGGTTGGAATTGATGTTGTGGCCATCGAATTGCATCACTACGAAATACTCTTTCTTTTTTACTTTGTGGGGGAAAATTTGGTAGTATAGGCCGCCGATCCATTGGCTTTGATCTAGGGTGATTTCTTTGGCGTCTTTGGGTAAATTTTGTGCGGTATCGTGCAGTGAGTAGAGTGCAACACCGGATTTGGTTTTGCGTTGGATCACGCCATAGTGGTGAAATATGCCGTTCTTTAGGATGATGTTGTAGGTGAACAATCGCACCGATGACTTTGGGTGTGAGGCCACGGCTACGGTGCTCATTCTGAGGTTGGCGAATTCGTACTCAAATGAGGCGGGATTGGCGAGTATTTCTAACAGTTTTTCTTGCAGTTGGGTTGCGACGGAGAATTTGGCAGAGTCTGTGGTTGCGGAGATTACGTACGGTGCGATGGTGAGCAGACTGTCTTCATCGGCTTGGAACGCGGATTCTGTTTGTGCGATGACAGGGCTTGTTAGGCTGGCGATTGACAAGAGCAGGGTGTATAGGATCCTTTGAACGTTCATGATTTGGGCAGGTAATGATTAAACGAGGGTACGACAAAAATATTGAATTCTGGAAAAACAAAGAGGCCATCTTCTTTGTGATGGCCTCTTTGTTGTATGATTGTAATTTTTAGCTGGTGATTAGCAGTTTTCAACCACAACGGCACTTGCGCCACCGCCGCCGTTGCAAATGGCAGCGCCACCGTATTTCCCGTTGTTTTGTTTGAGTACGTGTAAAAGGGTTACCAAAATGCGTGCTCCCGATGCGCCCAATGGGTGTCCAAGCGCCACAGCACCGCCGTTCACGTTTACTTTGCTGGCATCCAAGTTGAGCAATTTGTTATTGGCCAAAGAAACCACTGAAAATGCTTCATTCAATTCCACGAAATCGAGGTCGGCAACGGTGATTCCTGCGCGTTGAGCGGCTATGGGCAATGCTTTTGCAGGGGTGGTGGTGAACCACTCAGGGCTTTGTTCAGCATCTGCAAATCCGGTAAGTTTGGCCAATGGGGTAAGACCGAGTTCTCTCATTTTTTCACCACTGATCAATACCAAGGCGGCTGCGCCATCGTTGATGGTTGATGCGTTGGCTGCGGTTACGGTACCGTCTTTTTGGAAAACGGCTCTCAAGCCAGGGATTTTATCGAAGCTTACATTTTTGTATTCTTCATCTTCGCTCACAACCACTTCGCCTTTGCGGGTTTGGATGGTAACGGGAACGATTTCGTCGTTGAATTTTCCGGCTTTCCAGGCTTCGGCAGCGCGGGTATAACTTTGAATGGCGTAATTGTCTTGGTCTTCGCGAGAAAAGTTCATTTCCTTGGCGCACAATTCAGCACAGGTACCCATCAAAGATTTGTCGTAAGCATCTGTAAGTCCATCGTTGATGATGCCATCGAGGGCTTGCACGTGACCGTAGCGATATCCACCGCGTGAGTTGGGCAGGTAATGAGGGGTTAAACTCATGTTTTCCATACCACCAGCTACAACGATGTTGTTAAGACCCAACATGATGCTTTGGGCTGCCAATGATACCGATTTAAGTCCGCTTGCACACACTTTGTTGATGGTGGTTGCGGGCACGTGATCGCCAATGCCTGCGAATTTTGAAGCTTGACGGGCGGGGGCTTGACCCACACCGGCTTGAAGTACGCAACCCATAAAAACTTCATCTACATGGTCTGGGTTCACACCGGCTTTTTCCAATGCGCCTTTGATGGCGATGGCGCCCAACTGTGTAGCTGGAACGCTAGAAAGGGCGCCGTTGAAACTTCCCATGGGGGTTCTGGCTGCCGCTACGATAAATACTTCTTTTGTCATATCAACTGTGGAAATGCAAAGATAAGTGATTGCAGATAATGGTGGATGATTGGGTGAGAATGGGTTAGTTTTGTGGGGTAAAAATTGATTGAGTGATAGTATTGATTGAGTCTTCGGCGGAATTTCCTTCTGTGGCGGTTTGCGACCTGCAGGGTGTATTGGTATGGAATGAGGTTGGGGCAGATCGTCAGGCGCATGCGGAGCAATTGCCCATGATGTTGCAGCGAGCTGTAGATCAGGTTTTGCAGTTAAATGCGAAGGTTTTGGCTGTGGGCTTTCAGGAAGGGCCAGGCAGTTACACGGGATTGCGCATTGGTGTGAGTTTGGCCAAGGGGCTGTGTTATGGATTGGCTGTGCCGTTGATTTCGATTTCTGGGTTTGAGGCCTTGGCGCGATATGCTATAGATCAACGGGTTGATAGTAAGGAAGTTTGGGTGATGATGGATGCCAGGAGGGATGAGGTATATGCGTTGCATTTTGTAAGAGACAAAGGGGTTGTGGGGGGCGTAACGGCGGAGATTCTGCCTTCCGAACGTGTGATAGGCTATGGTGATGCCACAGTGTTTGTAGGCAATGCCAATGAAAAAGTACAGCGATTGTTGGCGGCCACGGATTCTATTTTTTTGGATGAATCGCCCAGAGCAGCTTACATGTGTGAAATGGCCTGTGAGGCTTTTTCTAAATCAGATTTTGTGGATTTGGCTTACTACGAGCCTTATTATTTGAAGGATTTTGTGGCTGGCATCGGCAAGAAATTCAGTATTTGAATGTGATTTTATGCGGGTGTTGTTCATCGATAATTTGGATAGTTTTACTTACAATCTGGTTCATTGCTTGGAAGTGGCGGGTGCAGATGTGGTGGTTTTGCGCAATGAAGGGAAAGACTGGCCTGAACTGTCAGTATTGATGGATGGCTGTGATGCTTGGGTTGTGGGGCCGGGTCCTGGACAACCTCAAGATTATCCGCATTTGATGCGTGCTTTGCATGATTGGATTGGAAAAAAGCCATTGCTGGGTGTTTGTTTGGGATTGCAAGCCATCGCCCTAAATGGAGGCTGGCAGGTGGTGCATGGCGAGGTGCCGATGCATGGAAAATCGTCGTGGGTGGATCACAACGGCCAGGGATTGTTTGCGCAGTTGACATCGCCCCTACAAGTGGGTAGATATCATTCTTTGGTGGTGCAATCGCCCCTACATCTTGGGGAAAACGGCATGGATGGATTGTGCATTGATGCGCGTTGCGGCGATGCAGTGATGGGCATCAGCGATGAAAGTAAGGGGGTTTGGGCAGTGCAGTTTCATCCAGAAAGCGTGCTCACACCGCAAGGTCAGCAGATGATCAATCAGTGGCTGTTTTTGGCGGCTGCGTTCAATACGCTTTGAGCGATTTGGCCTGGAGAATACCCACAGAGCGGATAAAGATCTTCCTCGTTGTTGCCATGCTCAATGAATTCGTTGGGAATGCCCAAATGGATGAATGAGGAATGAGTAATGTTTGACAGTGCTGATGCCATTTTTTGTCCCCAACCACCTTGTATACAGCCGTCCTCTACCGTGATGATTTGCTCGTATTGGGTCCAGCTGATGTTCGATGTTGAATTGTTTTGGCCCGATTGAATTTGGGCGGTAACGGGATTTTCCGAAATCATCGGATAATGAATGTGATGATATTGTATTCCTTCGAGTTGGTGATGCGCTTGTTGGGCCAAGTTACTTGCATGGCCGGTTGTTAACAACAGAATCTTGGCATTGTTAACGTGTTGAAGGAATTGGGGTTGAAGGTGGCTTTCAGGGTTATCGAATTGATTTTGCTCCCAGTTGGTTTCTGTGAGGTTTCCTTTGGGGTACCTGATGGCGATGGGTTTTTTGATATTGATTCCCCGTTGCATGGCGGCGGCCAATTCTTGAGCATTTTTTGGTGCAACTAGGATTAGGTTGGGCAGACATCCCAAAAAGGCTATGTCGAATGCACCATGATGGGTAGGGCCATCTTCGCCCACCAAGCCCGCGCGGTCGATACAGATGATTACGGGCAATTTTTGCAAAACGATATCATGAATCAGTTGATCGTACCCACGTTGCAAGAAGGATGAATAAATGTTCACCACGGGGATCATGCCTTGGGTGGCCATGCCTGCGGCGAAGGTGAGTGCGTGTTGTTCGGCGATGCCTACATCGAAAAATCGGTCTGGAAAATGGTTCATGGCATGAATCATTCCGCAGGAGGATGGCATGGCTGGCGTAATACCTGTTAGGTTGGGGTTGGCTTTTGCAAGGTGCAATAAAATTTCACCGAAGGTATCCTGCCATTTTTTTGCGGGTTTGCTAGGCGCTTCAATTTTAACAAATTTGGAAGCGCTGTGCCATTTGGTTTGTTCCTGTTCTGCAGGTGGATAGCCTTTTCCTTTGATGGTTTTTACATGGAGTAATCTGGGGCCATTTGTATTGTAAGCCTTCAATAAAGCGGGCAATAACTCAGTGAGCTTGTGACCATCCACTGGGCCGCTATAGGTAAGGCCGAACCACTCAAACCATTGTTTTATCTGGTTGGTATGGGTTTGTAATTGGGTGTTCAATGCCCCGGTGTTGGGATCTATGCCCATGTGGTTGTCGTTGAGAACGATCAATACATTGAGGTTGGATTCGAAAAGATTGTTGAGCGCTTCGTAGGAAAGTCCGGCTGTGAGTGCACCATCGCCAACTACTGCCACGAAGGTGTTTGATTTGCCCAAGATTTTCTGGGCGGCGGCCATGCCCATGGCGGCGGAGATGGCGGTGCTTGAATGGCCCGTACCGAAGACGTCGGATGGATGTTCATCGCGCTTGGGGAACCCTGATATACCTTTGAAATTGCGAATGTGGTGTAGGTCGTTTTTTCTATCCGTAAGGACTTTGTGCGGGTAGGATTGATGGCCAACATCCCAAATTATGGCATCGTGGGGTAGGTTCAGCAGGTGATGCAATGCCACTGTGAGTTCAATGACACCCAGGTTGGATGAAAAATGCCCTCCTGATTCTAGAACCGAATTTTGAACAAACTCTCTCAGTTCAGTGCTCAATAATTCGAGTTCACTGATTGTGAGATTTTTTATATTATTTTCTTTCGATATTTTTTCGAGTAGGTTCAATGGTCTGTTGGGCGATTGGGTGCAAAAATAGGGTAGATATTTGAGTAGGCGGACATTGGTTTGAGTGGATGAAAGGTATAATTTTATCGATGAAATTAATAGTTAGTGCTTTATTGTGTTGAATCTGATTGCGTTTGAATTGAAAATATCAATGATAATCAGACAGAAAAATTGCATAAATATTTGGTGAATAAAAAATTTAATTGGTAGATTTGCAATTGTGAAACATTTCAAGTGTTTGGAATGTTTAGAAAAATTTAGAATAAATCGATGGAAAATTTAGATTCAACAGTTGTTACAGGCCCCAAAAAAAGAGGAAGGAAGCCTGGTTCAAAGAACAAGGTAAAAAGTACAAGGTCTTCAAAGAAAGTTTCATATTTGAATGCATTTTCATTTTTGGAGCAAGGAATTCAATCTTTATCTGAGGCCTTAAAAAAGGCCACAATTCAAGCAGAAAAAGAAATTGAAAAATTAGAAAAAAAACATGCCAAGGATTTAGAGAAAATCAAAGCCAAATCTGCCAAGTCCCTGGGAATTTGGAAAGATCGTGCAAAGAAGAATCTAAAAAAGGCAAAAACTACAAGTGGTCGCAGAGGTCGTCCGGCGAAGCCAAAAGTGGAAAAAGAAGCCGCTCGCAGGGGCCGTCCGCCGAAAAATGAGTTCCGTCAGGGCGGAGGACGCAGAAAGGCTGGTGAATTAACCAAGCGCGATATCATTTTGAACTATGTGAAGGAAATCAATCAGCCCATTTCTACGGGTGATTTGATTACTGCATTGCATGAGCGAAGCGGGGTACGCGACAAAAAGCGTTTTTCTCAAGGCATGTATACCACTCTCACACAAATGTACAAGTCAGGTTCGTTGATAAAAACGGATGGGATTGTGACATTGGGTGCCACGAGTTGATTCAATATTGGGCGTGAATGAATCTGGGATTTCCAGATAAATCGCTGAGTAACTCTGCAGACCCACAAAATTGGAACAGGTCTAAGGTTTCTGTTCCGAGGTATTGATTGATTTCAAGCCAGATTTGTAGGGGTTCTGCTGGGTTTCTTGGCGATTTTTTTATGAGGTTTGCAATGTGTTTATAGAAAATGAGCGGGTCTGTCTCGGGGGTGAATAGCGCCAAGTGGGGTTCGTGGTCTAATACATTGCTGTGCATCTCGCTTTTCTCAGACTGTTTGATGTAAGGCGGGTTGGAAGTGATCAATTGGAGGTTTGCTGGCAGGCTGTTCAAGCTAAGGAAATCGCAGGCTTGTAAAATCAATCGTTCTTGTACGCCAACGTGAACGGCATTTTCAGCGGCAATGTCCAAAGCGTCTTCGCTGATATCTATGGCCGTAAATGTCCATTTGGGATGTTTTTCTAACAAATAAACGGGTATACAACCGCTGCCCGTTCCAATGTCGAGGCCATTTAATGCCGTGGAAGCTCCGTTGTGTTTGTCTCCATAATAGTTGCTAATGAGTACGCAAAGTTCCTCAGTTTCTGGTCGGGGAATCAGGGTAGATGGGTTTACTTTGAGTGTGAGATGTCCAAAAAATGCAGCTTCAAGAATGTACTGAATGGGTTTTCCGCTGAGCAATTCGTTACAGATGAAATCGATTTCTTTTGGCCTTAAGGCTTCCACCACTGATTCGAGGTGGGGCAAAATCCAAAATCCAAAAGCATGAATTTCACTGGGATTGAAATCCTTAGAGAGTTTTTCATTGAGGACGGATTTGACTTGATTTGGGTTCATGGATTTCGGAGCAATACCAATCTGAGGTTCTGTGTGCAAATGTCAGCATCTGGATGGAAAGCTTCTACATGAAGCAGATAATTTCCATTGGGAATGTAATTGGAAAGTGATTGGGTGGGTATCAATAACACACCGCTGGCTGAAACCTCTACCAATTTTAGGGGTGTTATTAGGCGTGACCCTTGCATTGAGAAGAGAGTGGCGGTAATCACAAAACCAGGCTTTTGGAAATGGTGTTGAAGTTGGATGGGGTCATTTTCATCCATGAAATAACACGTTTTTTGAAGTTGAAAGGGTTTTTTGATACTCCGATGAGAGGTCAAATGTGATGGGTAATGGCTGTTTTGTTCTCCTGGGGTAGCAAATCCTACAGTTTGGGTGGCACTCAGCCAATGTATGGCTTCTGTTGAAGGCGCATTTGGGGTGGTTTTTTCTAGGCTCACGCCTTTGTTGGTTTGTAAGAATGGTGAATGTTGATTTTCATTGTATTGCGTTTGGTCCAAGGCAACTTGTTGCGCGGATACCAATAAAAGTGTGGCTTCCGATGCGGGTAGGTCAGGAAAATTTGAAACTGTGACATGCTGGATGGCGTTATTGGGATTGTAAGCCCTGGCGATGCCATATCCATTCTTGCTGTAACACAGTATTTGTTTGGGTAATAGGGTGAAAGGTTTTGGGTGCAAGGTGATGATCTCAGGCGATTGTTGGGGTTTTACCACATGCAGTTGAAGGCCTTGCAGTTGCAGAGGTGTGTTTGATGTGTTCGTGATTTCAATAAAATCAGACATGTCCTCAAAGGCATTGAACATGATTTCATTGAATTGGATTTGTTTGGGTTGTGGGGCACTTTCGCCAAATATTAGTGTGATTTGAGAGTCAATTAATGCTTTGCCCATGCAGCTAAATGCATTCGAAATATGGGCTTCAATGTTTTGATTGGGCAGCAATGTCGGATACACGGCCAATCTCAAACTGGCCCCGAAGACTTGGGGTTGGGTGTGATGGTTGGTTTGGGTATTAATCACTTTGAACTCGTGCTGTGTGGTGGTGGTATGAATTTTTACCTTATTCCAACGATTTGGATCCAAAGGTTGGTTGAAGTGTACAATGACTGTATCCGGATTAACCCATTCAATCACCTGTATTTTGAACGACATGTCATTGATGGGCGGTGGGTTTCGGGGCGATGGGTAGGGGATGGTTTTGAGGTTTTTTGTGCCTGGGGTACCCCCTTGTTGGGAATTGGATTGCCATAGAAATGGATCTATGCAGGCACAACTGGAATCGGATTTTTCCAAGCTGTATCCACCGTTTGAGAAGCTTGGGTGGTGGATGTATCTGTGGTAATTGAATTCGTGTATTGTATGAAGTGTTTTATTTTTTAATGTGAGTTGGTCTGATTCAATGTTGATGTATGGGAGCTCCATGGGGATTACATGGGGCAATTTTTTTCGATAAAAACTGTCGGTTTGTGGCACAAGCAATGCATACTCTTGGGCAGGAAGTAGGTATTTGGGGAGTTGAATTTGGGTTTGTTGGTCTGATAAGATAAGTTCATTGAGCCAAAGTGCTTGTTGGGTGTTGTTTTTTAGTTCGATGTATTGGGTGTTGGGCAATAAACCTAGGGATGGACTGGGGTCTGCCATGATTTCGGAAAAGGTGATTTGGTATGGTGCGATGGGTGTTTCACACTCTACAAATGCTGTTTGTTGTTGAAGGGGTTGAACATTGTTTGCAGAATCCTTGGCATTTTGGACGTAGATGCTATGGGGTTCATTGCATGATTTGGGCGAGAAAATGGCTTGTATGGTGCGATTGTTTGTTAGATAGAATGAATCGGCAGCCATTTTTTCACAAATGATTTGGTTGCGGTTTTCAATGGTAATGGGTTCTGAAAATTGCAATTCGGCTTGGTTGGGTTGTAGCCATTGAACTTTGTTTAGATTGGGAGGTGATCGATCTGGGCGCGGCGGTCCTACATAGAATGATTTCAGCAGTTGTTTTCCCGCCGCGCCGCTCCCTGTTTGTAAAATACCCAGGCCGTGACATTGCTGATTCAGGGGCATGGTGTCTATTGCTGCACCCAGGCATTTGAATTGTTCCCAACTGCTGTCTTTGTAAAGTATTATGATCTGTTGGGGTTGTTTTACTATCCTTATCTGCATGTTGGATTTGGTTTTATTGAAATGGCCTGATTCGCCTTTAAGGGTTATGAAATCTGTAGATTTTTTCCTGTGAATCAGCTTAATGCCGTCTTCTGTATCGCCCAGTCTTAATATCCAACCGTTGTTGAGGGCGCTATCGAAATGAAACAAAATATCAAGATAATTGGCGCTACTCGGATTAAAATCTAGGAAGATTTGTGCTTCAAGCCAAGTATTGGAATCCATGGAACAATTGGCAAACAGGGTGGAATATTGTTTTGTAGTGCTAACGGGTATATTTCCGATGAGAGATTGATTTTTCCATGTAAAGTGCTGGGGTTGACCCATGAATTGAAGGCCCGATTGGGGATGGAGGAATTCACACTGTGCCACGAGTTGGCTGTTGCCCATCAATAACAGCGGGGCAACAAATAGGAGCCTTAGATTACGCCGTGTGTTGGCGGTTTTTCCATTGGTATTTGCTCCAAGTGGAAGTGATGGCCAGTGCAGGCAACCATAATACCTGTGCCGCTGAAGCCAGCAATACACAGATCGGATTGGGTTTATTGTTAGATAAAAGAATGTGTACACCGGCTGAATCCACAAGCAGTTTCCCCAGCCAAACGAAGGCCAATGTTTCATAGTGTGCCGATAACACAGCAATGGCACTCATCACCCAAATGAAAATCATAAACAAACCCACCAAAACCTGTTTTAGGGCCGTTTTTTGCGTTTTTTGCAAAAATGTTTTCTTCATCCAGCGCATTCTTTGGTGAAAAAATGAATCCCATCGGGTTTCCAATGGGGTATATACTGTGGCCGATGGGTGCTGTACGTACGTGATTTTGTGTATAGGGGAAAGTATGAATTTTTCCAAAGTGAAAATGTCGTCACCACTGGCTATATGTTCGTGTCCTTGATATCCCCCCAAGTCAATGAATGCTTGCTTTTTGAACATCAGGTTGGCGCCATTGGCCACGGCCGCGTTATGTTTTTGGCTTTCTGCAAAACCTATGGCGATGAGCGCTTGGTTTTCCATTTGTTGATACACCTGTAATAGGTTGTTGCGCCCTTTTTTGTTATGCAGTTGATCGTTTACCCAGAGATAGTCAACACGTCCGATGGCCAAGTCAGCCTCGGTATTTATCAGGGCATTAAGCATCTCATTGGCGTTGCTGGGATGGAAACAACAATCGGCATCGGTGGTTAAAATGATGGGATGCGTTGCATGTGAAATCCCCATGGCCAAGGCGGCCTTTTTCCCAATTTCACTGGGCGATGCGTTTAATATTTTTATATCAAATGACTGTTGCTCGGACCATTCTTGGATGATTTCTGTGCCGTTGTCGGTACTGTGATCGTTGCAAAAAATGACTTCTAAATCTCCACTGAATTGCAATTGGTTTAAACTCTTAAGCAGTGGCGATATTCTGGGCGATTCATTTCGGAAGGGAATGATGATGGTGAGCTGTTTTTTGAAGTGGGCACTCTCTGTTGACCCATTCAATATCGATAATTCTCCATTCTCCAGGTACTGAATTTTTTTGAGTTTTATCCAAGGCCTCAAAAAGGTTGTCCACCAAAAGGCATAGGCAGCGAGGGCCGCTCCTGAAATCCACAAAGAGAATTCTCCTTGATTCATGAAAAGGGTTTTAGAGCCCGTGGGCCGTTAAAATTTTCTTTTCGATTTGTGTGGTAGAGAAGCCCGAAAGAAATTCCAAGGTTTTCACTTCTCCGCCATTTTTGATGACCCAATCTGCGCCCACAATGTTGCTAATGCTGTAATCTGCACCTTTGACGAGTATATCGGGTGTAATGAATTCGATGAGTTCTTTGGGTGTGTCTTGATCGAACAGAATTACGCCAGTAACAAATCCAAGGGCCGCCATCACGTGGGTTCTAGACGATTCCGATTGGAGTGGTCTGGCCGGTGATTTTTCGAGACGCTGCACACTGTTATCTGTGTTGAGCGCCACCACCAATGCATCGCCCAGTTGAGACGCCGCTTCAAGGTAGTGCACGTGACCGGCATGAAGGATGTCGAAACAGCCATTGGTGAAAACGATCTTTTTTCCTTGTGTTTTGAGCTGGTCGATGTGCGATTTCGCTTCTTCCCAAGTCCAAATTTTACGATTTGAGTTCATTGGCATTTTTTGTATTGAGGAAAAACAAGAGGTAGGCCAAAGCACCAAAGACGATCATGAGGATGTTGCTGAAAGCCACTGTGAAAATGCCATAGGTATTTGCGTGGGATTCTGGCAGGCCATAGATGAGTGTGAGGCCATAGGCCACGGTACCCCAAACGCCGGCGCCGCCTGGAACGGGGACAATCACTCCGAGAGAAGAGAATATCAAAACGCCTAGGGCGTTGGCCAAGGTAAGGTGTTGGGTAACATCGAGGCTTTTGAGTGTGCAATACCCGCTCAACCAATATCCAAACCAGATACAAAATGAGGTAAGGATGAATATCAAGGGCTGTTTCAGGTGAAGTACTGATTGAAGGCCGGCGCTGAATTTTTCGATGAGCGATGGTTCGCCTTCGGTTTTTGGCTTGCGGGCTTGCCGTTTTTTTAGGTAACGAACACTCCAAATGCCACTCAATAAAATTAACGAGATGGGGGTGTAATACTTCGCTGCGGGTGTGATGATGTATTGGTCGAAAAATCCGTAGAATTCTTGAAATTGGATGCCAAGGCATAGGAGGCAGAGCGACATCAAAACCAGCAAATCGATGATACGTTCTGTTACCACGGAGCCCACCAAAGTTGGTACGGGTGCGTTTTCACTTTTGGCTGCCATGGCGCATCGCACAAATTCGCCACCGCGTGAGGTAGCCACATTCACCAGATAACCAATCATCACGGTATAGAATGCCCGGGTTTTGTTGAGCGGAAATCCGGCGGGTTCGGTGAGCATATTCCATCGCCAACCCCTCAAATAATGGGCAATAAGCATGGAAATGGTGGCCGCAAGTAACCAATAAATATTGGCGTTTTTTACAGAATTGGCGGTTTCCTGCCAGTTGATTTTGAAACCTATGGCAATGAAAATTCCTATCGCCAATAGGATCATCAGGGTTTGGGAAATGATTTTTTTGTTGAGTTTCAAATCACTTGGTTGTTTCTGTCGGGAAACAGATTGTTGGGTTGATGGATTTTGGCTTCCTCGGGTGTCATCTGAACAAAGGTCATGATGATGAGTTCATCGCCCACTTGTCCTTTTCGCGCCGCGGCACCATTGAGACCGATGATCCCTGTACCACGTTCACCTTTGATGATGTAGGTTTCGAAGCGTTCGCCGTTGTTGTTGTTGACGATGAGCACTTTTTGGTTGGCTATCATTCCGGCGGCGTCGATGAGATTTTCATCTATGGTAATGCTACCGGTGTAGTTAAGTTCTGTCTGTGTGAGACGAACGTTGTGGATTTTTGCTTGTAATACCTCAATAAACATGCAATGCAAAGGTAGGATGATTTTGATGTAATTTCGCGACTTATGCAATTTACATCGGGCATTGTGGAACAGGCTGTTGAAGCGTTGTCGTCGTTTCCAGGAATTGGAAAGCGAACGGCCTTGCGCTTGGTGATGTATTTGCTGAAGCGACCGGAGATGGAGGTGGCACATTTGGCCGATGCTTTGCTGAAATTGAAAACGGAATTGCACTTGTGTGAGGTGTGCGGCAATGTGAGCGATCACAAAAAATGTCATGTATGCGTAAATCCTAATCGTTCCGAAGAGGTGATTTGTGTGGTGGAGGATTTCAGTGATTTGATGGCCATTGAGTCTACGGCTCAGTTTAAAGGGAAATATCATGTGTTGGGCGGACTGATTTCACCGATGGATGGTGTGGGTCCGGACGATCTCAACATTGCCTCATTGGTGGGTAGGGTAGAGCATGCTTTGGTGGGTGAAGTGATGATGGCGTTGAGTGCCACGGTGGAGGGAGATACTACCATGTATTATTTGGCGAAGAAACTCAAGCCCCATGGGGTTACCATTACTTGCATCGCGCGGGGCATCGCGGTTGGTGGAGAGATTGAATATGCCGACGAGGTGACATTGGGCAGGTCTATCGCACAGCGAACGGAATATTTGTTGTAATTTGCCCAATCGCCAAACTATGCAGCACAAGTTATCGGTTGTTATCGTCAATTACAATGTAAAGTACTTCTTGGAGCAGGCGTTGCGCTCTGTTGAAAAGGCGATTGTTGGTTTGGATACGGAGGTTTGGGTGGTTGATAACAACAGTGTGGATGGCAGTGTGGCGATGGTGAGAGACAAGTTTCCTTGGGTGAAGGTGATTGCGAATGAGGAGAATGTGGGATTTTCTCGGGCCAACAACCAAGCCATGCGGGAGAGTAACAGCGAATATTTGTTGCTGTTGAATCCAGATACAGTTTTGCAGGAAGACAGTTTGGTGAATTGTGTTCAATACATGGATTCGCACAGCGATGTTGGGGCTTTGGGCGTGAGGATGATTGATGGGAAGGGTAAGTTTTTGCCAGAGAGCAAGCGTGGGCTACCAACACCCAGCGTGGCATTGTATAAAATGTGTGGATTGAGTGGTTTGTTCCCGAAGTCGAAGGTTTTTGGGCGATACCATTTGAAATATTTGAGTGAGCACGAAACGCACGAGGTGGATGTTCTCAGTGGTGCATTTATGATGATGCGTGGAAGTGCATTGGATCAGGTGGGATTGTTGGATGAGGATTATTTCATGTACGGGGAAGACATTGATTTGAGTTATCGAATTGTGTTGGGCGGGTACAAAAACGTGTACTTTTCGGGTACTACAATCATTCATTACAAGGGGGAGAGCACCAAGCGGAAGAGTGCCAATTATGTGAAGGTGTTTTACAATGCGATGGTACTTTTTGCTCAAAAGCACTACAGCAGTTCGATGGCGGGATGGTTTTCATTTTTCATTCAATTGGCCATTTATTTGCGTGCGGGCGTTGCTTTTTTTGCGCGTTTGGCTGAGCAGATTTGGTTGCCGTTCATGGATTTTGCGCTGATAGTTGGAGGTTATGTGGGCATCGCCAAGTATTGGGAATTGTATCACAAATTTGTTAGGGGGTATTACCCCGCTGAATTTTATGGTGTACATGTACCCATTTATGCGTTGATTGTGTTGTTTGTGGTATGGTTATCGGGCGGTTATGATCGATTGATGGTGGCCAGAAGGTTGTTTCGTGGTGGAATTGTGGGTGCGATGGTGTTGTTTGCGGTGTATGCATTTTTACCCAAGGATCTTCAATTTTCCCGGGCGATATTGGCTTTGGGTTCGGCATGGGCCATGGGCGCATTGTTTTTGAGCAGGGGTCTGGCCCAAGCGATGGGTTGGGGCGGCGTTGGGTTTGATCATGGTGGCCGTAGAAAGGTTGTTTTGGTTGGTGGTGAGATGGAGTGTGAGCGGATAGAGCGCTTGTTGAAATTGGGGCGTGTAAATCATGAAGTATTGGGATGGGTGAGTGTAAATGCCAGTGAAAAGGAAGGTTATTTGGGACATCTGGGACAGCTATCTGAGGTCTTAGCGATATACGGGCCCGATTTGGTGATTTTCAGTGGAAAGGACGTGCTATCTGGTGAAATTATGTCGCACATGATTGATTTTCAGTCATCCACGGTACAAGTTAAGATTGCTCCTGAGATGGGGGAAACCATCATTGGCTCTGATTCAAAGAACCAACCGGGGGAGTTATTTACCTTGGAGGTGAATTATCATTTGGCGCAGCAGCATCACCAAAGAAATAAGCGGGTTTTTGATTTATTGCTCTGCGTGTTGGCGCTTGGGCTGTTTTGGATTTTGATGTGGTTAAAGGGTGGGAGAGAATTGTTAAAGAATTTGTTTGTTGTTTTGGTGGGCCAAAAAACTTGGGTGGGGTACCAGAAAAGTACTTTGGCGGTAAAGCTCCCTAAAATCCGCGATTGTGTTTTTGATGTGTCGCTGCCGTTCAGGGGCACAGGTTTTGAGTCGGACGCGGCATTGGCTTATGCCCGGGACTATCAGGTGAGCAGGGATGCTGGGGTAGTTTGGCAGAATTTGTTTGGAAAATCCCTCTAAATTGCTTATATTCAAATGAAGAAAACGGTGAATAGCATTTATGAATCGCGGAAATTTATCCGGATTATTTTGATGCTTTTGGCGTTGGTGATCAGCATCGTAACGTTGTATCTGAGTCAACTGTTGGTGGTGAAAATTGCGGGTGAGGAGAAAAAGAAAATGGAAATGTGGGCTGAGGCGGAGAGCATTTTGTCTGACCCACTGAGCGATGGTGATTTGGGATTTCAGTTGAGGGTGGTGCAATCCAATACCACCATACCTGCGATGTTGGTAGACGAGAAGGGCAAGATTGTACAATTTGTGAATGTGGATACGGTTGGACGAACTGAGGGGTATTTGCAGCGACGTTTGGAGGAGTTTAAATTGGAGAATGAGCCCATTGTGGTTCCGGTGGATGAGTTGACTGATTATCGGGTGTATTATGGAAGTAGTACAGTACTCACGCAATTGCAGTATTATCCCTATGTGGTTTTGGGGATTGTGGCTTTGTTCATGTTTGTGAGTTATGCGGCGTTTTCCTATTCAACCCGCAGTGAGCAGAACAAGGTATGGGTGGGTTTGGCGAAGGAAACGGCGCATCAATTGGGAACCCCAATATCGAGTTTGATGGGGTGGGTAGAGGTGATGGAAATGGGGGCATTGCCGGATAATGCGAGTTTGGAGATGCGGAAAGACATTGATCGTTTGAACACCATCACGGAGCGTTTTTCAAAAATTGGTAGCGAGCCTGTGTTGGAGCCATTGGATTTGAATGAAGTGGTATTGGAAGCGATCAATTATATGAAGAATAGATCGGGGCATGGCATCGCATTTGAAACGCATTACTGGGGACATCCGGTGATTTGTAAGTTGAATAAAAATTTGTTTCACTGGGTTATAGAAAATTTGGTAAAGAATAGCATCGATGCGATGGATGGCGAGGGGCGATTGACTTGTTCGGTGAAACAATTGAAGCAGCGCGCGGTGTTGGATATCACCGATACGGGCAAGGGAATACCGAGCAATCAGATGAAATCGGTGTTTAAACCCGGATTTACCACTAAAAAGCGGGGTTGGGGATTGGGGTTGTCGTTGGCAAAACGCATCGTTACGGACTATCACGAGGGCGAAATTTATGTGAAGGAAAGTGTACCCAATGTGAGCACAACCATCAGGATTGTGTTGAATGCTTCTGTGTAGCGCGTGGTTTGGGGTGGCTTTGTAATGGTTGCGTTGTAGGTCTGTGAATATTTCGGTAAGTTTGAAATATGATTCAGAGAATTCAAACGGTTTATTTATTTCTGTTGTTTGCCATTGGTTTGATTTTGATTTGGCAAGATCCCGTGTATGCTTGGTTTGATGGGGTGAATCAGCCCAGCGCTTATGTTTTGTTGTTTTGGAACAGCTACAGCGGTACACCGGCAGGAACGGAAGTCATATATGTGGCCGATTTAATGACAATTTTTGTGTCGGTTTTATCGATGTGTTTGGGTGTGGTTTCGATATTCTTGTTCAAGAACAGAAAGTTGCAGATGAAGACGGTTTTGGTTGTGGTATTGATGTGCTTGTTGTTATTGGGCGTGTTGTTTTTGCGTTATTACTTGTTGATGAGATCTCATCCTGAATTGGTTGGACATTTGGGCTTCCCATTGGTATGGCCTGTTGTGATGGCGGCGTCGGCATTTATGGCGTATAAAAGTATCAAGGCGGACGAGGAAATGGTGAGGGGGATGGATCGAATCCGATGAGATATTTATGAGAAGGCGGATTGGATTTTTGTGGATTTTCTTGGGCTTTGCTGTTTCATTACAGTCTCAAGGTTTGAAAGCTGTGAAGGCTGGGGTGAAAAAGAAAGATTATGAAATGGTGTCGCCGGATGAATTTGGAACGGTGGGGTTGAGTGCGGTGATGAAGCGCGCCGAAGGCGTGAGAATGGCGAAGGGCAAAGCCTTGAGTGCAGACATGCAGGCGCTGTACGATTCTTTGATTACCCCATTTGAACGGTCGAAAGGTATGGCCACGGCCAGTTATGCTGAATGTGTAAACTGGTATCGCAAATTGGCATCGGCTTTTCCGGCTTATTGTTCGTTGCAATCGATTGGTTTGGGCGATGCAGGAAAAGAAATTTATGTCCTCAAATTGATGGGAGAACGGATGGGTAGGATGAATCGTTTGGGAGAGGGCGATGCCGGTATTTTAGCCGGTGCAGATGTTGTGCCTGTTCCCAAAGTAAAAATCTTGATCAACAACAACATTCACCCGGGTGAGCCTGAAGGCACGGATGCTTCCATGTTTTTGGTGAGGGATTTGTTGTTTTTCGGACAGTATTGGCAACAAACGTTGCCGTTTTTGGAGCTACATGTTATTTGTCAGTACAACGTAGATGGCACCTTGAATCGCAGTGCAACATCGCGTGCAAACCAAAATGGTCCTATAGAATATGGATTCCGAGGAAACGCTCAGAATTTGGATTTGAATCGGGATTTTGTGAAAACGGATTCCAGAAATGCCAAGGCTTTGGTGAATTTGATGGCCAAGGAGCAGTATCATTTGTTCATTGACAATCACACGAGCAATGGGGCAGATTATCAGTATGTGTTAACCTATTTTCATACGCGACCTGAGAAGTTGATGCCGGAGATTGTGCCGAATTTGAGGAATTTGGAATCGGAGCTAAAAACTGCGCTTACCGCCGCTGAATGGCCCACTGCGCCTTACGTAGAAACGATCAAAACGGTGCCCGACAGTGGTTTATTCGCATTTTGGGAGGGTGGCAGATATGCTACGGGTTTTGCGGCCTTGCACAACACCATTGGTTATACAGTTGAAACGCATATGTTGAAGCCTTTTTCGCAACGAATGTTGGCCACTTTGGCATTCATGGAGAATTTCTTGGTGGTAACAACGAGCGAAGGGTTGCGCAAGGGATTTGAGGAGAATCGGATGAAGGGATATATCCGCACTGAGGATCCAACGCGGGTGAAATACATGCCCATTGCGCATACTTTGAACATGAATCAATATACTTTGATTCCATTCAGGGGGTTTGAGTTTGGTTATAAACCCAGCGATGTAACTGGGGCTGATCGTTTGGTGTATGATACCCGAAAACCTTGGGAGAAACAGGTTAAGTATTACGATCAATATGTACCTACGGATAGTGTGAGGGTGCCCAAGGCATACATCATTCCATTTGCCTACGAGGATGTTATTCAGAAGTTGAAGCGCAATGGCATCGCCCTGAGAAACGTGCCACTAGATACTTGGGTAACGATGAGGGTGAGCTACATCGTGGATTATAAAACGGTGTCGCATCCATACGAGAAACACTACTTGCATTATGGCGTGATTACGCGAGATACGCTCATGAAAGTGATGGTTCGAGCGGGTGATGTGGTGGCGGTGGTAAAGCCGAACAATGAACGATTTCTGACCGCTGTGTTGGAGCCGAGGGCGGGCGATTCCTACTTCGCATGGAATGCATTTGATGGTATTTTGCAGCAAAAAGAAGGTTACAGCGACTATGTTTTTGAGGACAAAGCGGCGGATTGGTTGAAGGCGCATCCGGAGAAATATAAAGAGTTGCAGCGCAAAAAAGCGCAGGATCCGGCGTTCGCTAAAAATGCTTGGGCTCAATTGAATTGGGTTTACAAACAATCTGAACATTACGAACAGAGCCACAATTTGTATCCGGTTTATCGGATTGATTGATCTTTTTGCTTGCGTAAATCAATGATGGCTGCGGTGATGATGGCCGCGCATACCATGGGGATGAGCCAGAAAGTTCGGGCATTTAATCTCGATAGCACATTGGCCAGATTGGCTGTGATAAAGGCATTGCATAGCACAAAATAGGTTGTGATTCCGAGCAACGGTATTTGGTAGGGGTTGGGAAACTTCCAAACAACTATAATTGTGATGAGGATCAATAGGGCGGCGGCGACATCATAGCAGTGATTGAACCACCCAAAATTGATGGCTGATCGCTGTTGTGGGGATGGATTGATGAATATGCCTTCGTAATCTTTGGGGAAGTGTTTCTTCATTTCGATGGCTACGGCTCCATCATTTGATAGGGGTTCTAGTCCGTCGCCCGCATGATTTAAAAAAAGTTGTTCATTGGTTGCTTTTATGGCGGCTATCAGATGCATACCCAAGAGTTTGGGCGATGTGAGTGTGGCGGCATAGATACTGAGGTACAGTTCACGGCCATGGTGCCAGCCTCCGGTGGGACCCAGTAGCGGTTGATCGTTCCATACAAAATCCCAAGCATGCTGCGGTAGGTGGTTTTTGTGCTCGTAAAAGACCTTGATTTGGGGATGTTTGGCGGCCAAGGGGTTGGTTTCTAGCGGCGTTTCTTCGAGGTAGGCTTTTAACAATCCGTTTTCACAGAGTTTGCCCATGAGAAAAACATGACTTCCTTTCGACGGGGTGGGTCCATTGCCTGCCCACAGATTCAACGAGAGGGTGATTATCCATGGAGCCATGCTGAGGAAAAAGAGGTGTTTTAGCTGTTTGGTTTGCCAAGAAAGCCTTGTTAAGGCAAATTGGTTTAAGGGCTTGATGTACAGTAATCCCAGGGAAAAAATCAGCAGTAATGGGAGATGAGAATGGTGCATCAATGCGGAAATCACTATGATGATTCCGGATAGAATTTTTCCCGATGTTGATTTGGTATGCAGGAATACCATCGTATAGAGAAAGAGCAGGGGTGTGAAAACATCAGGCATCGCCTGGAAAAGGAACCATGGCAGAGGGGTGAAGACCATGGCAATGCCCAGGGCGGCAGCGGCAACAATGGCTGTTCGCTGGGTGAATAGTGATTCTAACCAATGTGTAGCGCCCAATAAAAGCAGCAAAAACGGCAAGAACATCAGCTGAAACAAGGCCAAAGAGGGCAATTGAATGCCTATGTTGTTGAGCAGGGGTGCTAGACCAAAATAGGATTTGCCCGCCCACAAAAACAGGCCAAAGAAGACCGATCGATCCATGGGGATGGCCGCAGCGAGTCCGCGGGTTTCAAGGTTGCTCACGGTCTGAAGATAGGCACCGGTATCGGTGGTGCAGAGAATGCGCCCGTCTGTGATAAAGAACATCGGAACCAACAGCAAAACGGTTGTCAAACGCAACGCATTTTCGGTGTTTTCTAACCGACGGAAGAAGCGGTTCATGATTATTCTCCGTAGTATTCTACGAAGTTGTTTTGGGTTTCCCAGAGGGTGATTTTGTGCAATAGAACGCCATTGGGAAGTTTCTGGCTCAAGCGTTGCCAAATGGCTACAACCACGGTTTCGATGCTGGGCATGGTCCCGGCCAGCCAGGGTACATCGAGGTTGAGATTTTGGTGATCGAGGTGGTCTATGACTTCTTCACGGATGATCACTTTGAGAATTTTGAGGTCCATCACACAGCCTGTATCTGGGTTTGGCTGGCCTTTTACACAAACGTACAAATCAAAATTGTGGCCGTGGAAGTGGGGGTTGGCACATTTACCAAAGGTTTCCAAATTGCGCTCTTCGCTCCAATTGGGGTTCCACAACCGGTGAGCGGCATTGAAGTGTTCTTTGCGTGTGAGGTAGAGGATAGGCATCGTTTCGCGGTACAAAATTACTGCCTTTTTTTGACTTCTTCTAGAAGAAAGGTATCGGGTTGAGAATAACGTATGATGGCGCCATTGTTTGCGTCGATCATCCAATTCCATGGCAGCAAAAAATTGAGGAGGCTGGCTTCGTTGAATTTTTTAGAAAACTTGTGCTGAACGGGCTGATAGCCTGTTTTTTGCAATGTCATCACGAGGGTGTCTTTTTGCAATCTTGGCACGCTGATATAGCAAGGTGTGATGCAGGTAAGACCGGAATCGAGTTGTGAATTTATGTAGGCTTTTGGGGCGGTTGATTCGTCAAAATCTTGTGTGTCCGAGGCCAATTGTGGTATGAATTCGGGGGCCATAATGCGATGAAAGGACACTTGCGCGCCTTGGGGTTGTGACTGCACCAAAACGACCTGTTTTTTGCCTGTAATGATTGTGGCACAGGCATTCAAGCACAAGAGTGCTAAGATGAAAAGGGCTGTTATGAAGGGTTTCCGTACCACTTGGCGAGTTGGTTCACCGTGAATTGGATTTCTTCCAAGGTGTTGTGTTTGCCGAAGCTGAATCGAATGGTGGTTCTATCGGTGTTGGGATAGATGGCATTGATTACATGACTGCCGCCGGTTGCGCCACTGGTACAGGCACTTCCACCGCTTGCAGAGATTCCGGCCAAATCCAAATTGAACAACAACATGCTGCTCATCTCATTGGGAGGCAAAGAAACGCTGAGGACGGTATAAAGGCTATTTCCTTCGGGATCTCCATTGAATTGTACGCCAGGTATTTGTTCGCGAAGTAGGGCGATCATGGCGTTTTTTATGGACTGTATGTGTGCTTTTTTTGCTTCCACATCGCGATATGCAAGGTCTAGGGCTTTGGCAAGTCCTACAATTCCGTACACATTTTCTGTGCCGCCGCGCATTTCTCTTTCTTGCGATCCACCCGTGATTTCTGGGACGATGCGATTTTTCTTGTTGATGTAAATGAATCCGATGCCTTTGGGACCATTGAATTTGTGTCCAGCACCGGCAAGGAAATCGATGTTTCCTTTGCTCAGGTCAAAAGAATAGTGCCCCATGGTTTGCACTGTATCGCAATGAAACAGGCCATTCGCACGGTGAACCATCTCTCCTACCGCGTCTATATCGATCATATTGCCAATCTCATTGTTGGCGTGCATGAGGGTCACCATGGCATTTTCTCTTTCATCGAGCAATTGCTGTAGGTGGTTCATGTTGATATGGCCATTGCTGGTGAGGTTGATGAAATCGAGACCAACAAGTTGTTTGTGGTGAAGTTCTTCCACGGTATGCAGAACAGCGTGGTGTTCGATGCGGGAAGACAGGAGGTTTTTCACGCCCAATTTGGCCACGCTACCGCGGATGGCTAGGTTATCGGCTTCGGTGCCACCAGAAGTGAAGAAAATTTCTCCTGGAGCGCAATTGAGCCACTTGGCGATGCTGCCACGAGCCTCTTCGATGATACCACGAACTTTTCTGCCGTGTGCATGAGTGGAGCTTGGATTTCCGAAATGCTCACGCATCATGGGAATCATTGCGTCTACAACTTCCTCTGCGATGGGCGTTGTGGCGGCATTGTCGAGGTAAATTCTTGTGGCCGTGGTCATATGCGGTTATTGATGTCTAGGTATCCCAAGAACTTATAGCAGAGTTTTGCCATAGTGAACTCGGTAAGGATGTCGTTTTCACGCGGTGCGATTTCAACTATGTCGAAACCAACCACTTGTTTTCTTTCGGCAACCCTGCGCAGCAGTTTGCAGCCTTGAATCCATGAAAGTCCACCAGGCTCTGCGGTGCCAACAGCGGGCGCAACGGAAGGGTCGAATCCGTCTGCATCGATGGTTACGTATACTACATCGCCCAATTTGTCGATACAGTCATCGATCCAAGCATCGTTGTCCCACAGATCATGGGCATACCAAGTATGGATGTTGTTGGATGATTTGATGAGTTCGCTTTCTTCTTTGCACTGTGCGCGGATGCCTACTTGCACCAGGTTGACGCCCATGTCGTGGAGTCTGTGCATCACACTTGCATGAGAGTACGGGTTGTCTTGGTATGCGGCTCTTAAATCGCTGTGCGCATCGATTTGAAGCACGCTGATGGTTGGGAATTTTTCGGCATACGCTTGCAAATACCCATAGGTTACGGTGTGTTCAGAGCCCAAGGAAACCACAAACTTGTTGAGGTTGAGCAATTCACGGGTTTGGTCGGCAATGAGTTTTACTGCATCGGCGTCTATGGCTCCGGTAAAATCGATGGGTTGCAATGTAGCGATGCCAAAATTCTTGTAGGCTTCGCGGTCGATTTCTTCATCGTAAAACTCTACAAAATGGCTGGCTTCTACCATGGCAGCTGGGCCTTTATCGGATCCCATCAGGTAAGAGCTAGAGTATTCGTAGGGGGTTTGTTGCACCACTACTTTGGCATTTTCAAGGGTGGCCAAATGGGCTTCTGGGAATGCCAAAAAACCGTCTTCGGCAGACATCAGGGGTTGCATGTTTCTGCTGTCTCTTATTTCACGCGTTCCACATAGGTACCTGTACGGGTATCTACTTTGATTTTTTCACCAGTATTTACGAAAAGGGGAACCATTACGGTTGCACCGGTTTCGGTGGTTGCGGGTTTGAGGGTGTTTGTGGCGGTATCGCCTTTCATTCCGGGCTCGCAATAAGTGATTTCAACTACGGCATGAGAAGGCGCTTCAGCAGACACTGGGGTTTCACCTTCGAAAGCCACCATCACGATGTCACCTTCTTTCATGAATTTGGCACCTTCACCGAACATAAATTTGGCGATGGGCACTTGGTCATAAGTTTCATTGTCCATACAAATGAAAGCATCGCCTTCCTCGTACAGGTAGGCCAATTCCTTGGTTTCAACACGAACGATTTCAACGGATTCACCGCTGCGGAAACGGTTTTCTGCCAATTTTCCGTCTTTTACTCGGCGCATTTTGCCTTGATAAAAAGCGCGCAAATTTCCGGGCGTGCGGTGTTGCCATTCGATGACTTGAACGAGTTCGCCGTTATAACGGAGGAAGTTTCCTACTGATACGTCTTGTGTGGTTGCCATAAATTGATTTGCTGCAAAAATACGACAATTTTCGAAAAGGCTTAAATCCCTTTAAAGCAAGAGTTTCTTGCCCCATTTTCTCATACATCGGAGGATGAAAAGTCTGTGTTTATAGGCAAAAGCGGAGTTCATTCCGCAGCTGCTTGGGCACGGGAGTATGCTGGCCAATTTGGCGGCTTGCGTTTTGGTTAGGTTGTTGCTGGAAGTGTTGAAGTAGAATTGGGCTGCCGCTTCAACCCCAAAGATGGGTGCAATTTGGGCTTTTGGCGATTCGATGCCTGCTTCACGCAGTGCTTGTGCTTTGGTGAGCAGTTCTTCGCCCGGACCCAATTCAATGATGTTGAGGTAGACTTCCAGGATTCGTTCTTTGTTCCACAAGAGTTCAATGAGCAGCGTAAACCACACTTCCAGGCCTTTCCTAATCCACGATCGGCCTTCCCACAAGAAGACGTTTTTGGCGGTTTGTTGTGAAATGGTACTTGCCCCACGGATTTTTCCACCGCCCATGTTGTGTTGGATGGCTTTTTGTATCGCTTTGAAATCAAAGCCCATGTGATCCTTGAATCGTTGGTCTTCGCCACAAATCACGGCCATTTTGATGTTGTTGCCGATGTTGTCATAATCTACCCAAGTGTGCTGGGCATCTATGTTGTAGGTATTGCCACGGCTGTTCATGAGTGCCGTTGAGGGTGGGTTGATGAATCGGTAAGCCACAACCCACAGCAATGAAATCGTTATGAAAGCCAAAAACAGGCGAATCGCCCATTTGATGACGTGACGGAGCAAGAAAAATGTAAACATCAGAACCCTTGTACGCCGTTAACCGTTGTGTATTTCAACACATTGTTTTTGTTGGGATAGATCCGTTTGAAGGCACTTTGAACCATTAATGTTGCCTCATGAAATCCGCACAAAATGAGTTTGAGCTTGCCCGGATAAGTGTTGATGTCGCCAATGGCATAAATGCCGGGGACGTTGGTGCTGTAATCAAAGGTGTTTACTTCGATGGCGGCTTTGTCTATGTTCAAACCCCAATCGGCGATGGGTCCCAATTTGGGGGAGAGGCCAAACAAGGGCAGAAAATAGTCGCAATCCAACCAGCGTAAATCCTCTATTCCGTCGGTGGCAATTCCCACCGATGTGAGGTGCTGATTATCGGTATCGCCCTTGAGGTGGGTGACTTCGCTATTTACAATGAGTTGGATGGCCCCTGAAGCGTCCATGTCCATGACCTTTTGAACTGAATCTGGGTGTCCACGAAACTGTGTTCTGCGGTGAATGATGGTGACCTCGGCAGCCACGTCTTTTAAGAAAATGGTCCAGTCTAGGGCTGAATCTCCACCCCCGGCAATCACTACTTTTTTGTTTCTGAATTTTTCAGGGTCTTTGATGATGTAGTCTATGCCTTTGTTTTCAAAATCCTTGATGTTTTGAATGGGTGGTTTGCGGGGTTCAAAACAGCCCAATCCCCCTGCGATGGCGATGTTGGGTGCGATGTGAACGGTGCCCATGTCTGTGGTTACTTTGAAGCGATTGTTCTCGATGGTTTCAATGCTTTCAGCCCTTTCGCCCAGGGTAAATCCGGGTTTAAACGGTTGGGCTTGTTGCATCAGGTTGTTGATGAGGTCGCCGGCCAGAATATCTGGAAAACCAGGGATGTCGTAGATGGGTTTTTTGGGGTAAATCTCGGTGAGTTGGCCGCCAGGTTGAGGCAAGGCATCGATGAGATGGCAGCGGAGTTTGAGCAATCCGGCTTCAAAAACGGTGAACAATCCAACCGGACCAGCGCCGATGATGATGATATCTGTTTCGATGGGTTCTTGTTGTAACATGTAGGTGTAATTAATAGTCGAAGACTTTGATCAGGCCTTCTTTGCGGTATTCGTAAACGGATTTGCCAATGTCGATGCGACCACCCAATTTCAGTTTGTTCAAATTGGAGACTTCTGCATCTATGGTGTAAATTCTGCCATTGGTTTTGGCGGCGAGTTCCACATAATTGGGGTGTATTTTTTGGAGATCCCCACAAAGGATGATGTTTACGGGTACAGTGACTTGTTTGATGAGGGAAATGTCTTTGATGGCCGCATTGTTGTCTGCGATCATGATGAAGCTATCCAAGTTGGGCCAACGTTTTTGCGCAGCGATGAGGGCTTCGATGTTATTTTCGGGAATGTCGCCACCATCGCCCCGCCTCATGGCAGTTTTCATGGTTTTGTAGACCGTATCGAAGGCATGGGATTCCGCGAAATGAAGGCCACCCGCATACCCAATTCTTTTCAGCATATCTGGCGTTTCATTTCCGTCGTTGAAGAAGACCATCCTGCCATTTTCGAGGCATGTTTTGGAGTGTTTCATCCAAAGCATTACCTGTGCGGTATAAGGGGTCATGCTGCCTGTAACGTCTACCAAAACGGCGTATTTGCCTTCCCAGTTTTTTCGGGTAAGGATTTTGTATTCGTCGGTTTTCCGCAGTCCAAACGTATCAAAGAATCCGGTGTGTTCGAAGTGGCCGGGGATTCGTTTTAGGGGGATGGAGTCTCTCACGATGCGGGTTTCTTTTTTTCGAAACCACAATCCCGCGGAGGTGTATTTGATGTTTTGTTTTTTCTTGTCGTTGCTGTGGGGCAAATAATAGCCTGTTTCAACTTCGCGTTTTCGGATTCGATAGCTTACTTTTTCGGGAATCCAAATTTGCGTGTCTTTGTAGCTTTCAACGATGCGATCAATTTTGGCGATTTCTTTCTCGGTTTGGGCTTTTGGGGGCCGATTTTTGAGGTAAATGACAAAGCCGTGGTAGCATGCTTCAGCGGCTTCAAGGGTTTTTGGTGATTTCTGTTCGAAAACGCGCCATTGGACATCGCTTTGTTTGAACAAATCGGGCCAAAGGGTTTTCAAATTGTTGAGGCGCCGTTGATTGAGTTTGGGTTGATTGAAGGTATCTACCTGTTTGTAGCGGGTATAAACCAAGTGCACGGCATGTACTTCGGTGGCCGCTGGCAATTTGGTTTTGAGGGCTTCGGGCTTGAATTGCGAACTGGCAAATGGCATCGGTAAAAACAAAACCAAATGGCCGGTATCGGTGGGATGCGTTGCAATTACGTAGGGTTTGTTGGCGATAATGTCTGCGATTTTCACCTGAGAAAAAACTGCATTTGCACCCAGCGCAATGAATAAACACAGGGCATAAATTGGGGATTTTCTTTGCTGAAATTGCGACATGATACGAAATTATAACAATGGGATGAGGGAGTTTGTTCCGAGGGTTCTTTCGGTGGTAAAGCCTTCACCATATTTTGTGCCAATCACACGGCCATATTCCAAGGCCCTGGCTTCAATGAAATCGAGAAATTCCTTGCTACTGATGGGCGTTTCGGGTTCCTTGCTGTTTGGGTCGTAGAATTGTGTTTTGAAGGCCTTGATGGCTTGCATTTTTTGCTCGTACACTGAGGTGATGTCTACAATTACATCGGCTTTCATGCCACGATCTTGGATGTAGTGGTAAATAGCTTTGGGCCGATGTGCCATTTGGTTTTCGGTGATTATTTTGGGTAGGCCCGACAAAAAGCACGCCCTTGATACCAATTCTGCCGCGCGTCCATGATCTGGGTGGCGGTCTGAAACGGCATTGGCCAGCACGATTTGTGGTTGATATTTACGAATCATTTTGATGACGGCCATGAGCGTGGCATCGTTGATTTCAAAAAAACCATCGCCCAGATTGAGATTTTCTCTTGCACTGAGCCCTAGGATTTTGCTGCTTGCACTGGCTTCATTGTCGCGATCTTCGGCGCTACCTCTGGAGCCCAATTCTCCGCGGGTGAGATCGATGATTCCGCAGCGATGCCCTTGGGCGATGTGTTGAATCAGAGTGCCTGATGCGGCGAGTTCAACATCGTCTGGGTGGGCGGCGAAAGCCAGTATGTTTAGGGGTTGGTTGGTCATAGGGTGGCTGGCGGGTTAAAAATCAAGTGCAGCAAAGTATTGCCCACGGCTTGAAGCGTGTTTTTGTCAACGGCATCTAGGTTGTCGTCATGGGTATGCCAATAGGGTGCAAAGCCAGTGCTTTCGTTGTACTGAATGATATCAATCATGGGAATTTTGGTGGCTTCATACACATATTTGTGATCGTCTGTGATGGCGCCGATGTTCTGCAATTGGAAGTGATTGTCGTGACCCAATTCTTTGGCAATTTGCCAGGTGTGTACCAAGATCCAGTTGGCATATTGGTTGGAATTGGCTTCCCACATGAATTTGGCATCTTTGCCACCAACCATATCGAGCAGTACGCCGAAATTGGCTTTGTAATTGGGTGTGTGGGGGTTTTGTCCCCAATATTGACTGCCCAAACAGAAGGAGTTTTCAATTTCGGCAATACCGAGGTCTTCGGCATCGAAAAGAATGAAATCAACGCCCCATTCGGGTTTTTGAGTATGGAGTAGGCGGGCCAATTCGAGGATTACACCCACGCCACTGGCCCCGTCGTTGGCGGCGAGAATGGGTTCTTTGGGGTTGTTATCGTCTTGATCTGCCATGGGTCTGCTATCCCAATGGGCGGCGAAGATCATTCGTTTGGTGGCCTTGGGATTGATGCTTCCGATGATGTTGTAGATGGGAATGGCTGCTCCGGTTGTTGGGTTTTTGGATTGACCAACTTGGAAAAATGCTGTATCACATTGGTTTTTGAATTGACCAAACAGCCAGTCCGCACATTTTTTGTGCGATGGGGTGCCTGGGATTCGGAAGCCAAAATCGAGTTGTGAGGCGATGTTTTGATACGCATTGTCTGCGGAGAACCCAGATTTTTTATTGGTGATTATCACAGATTCTGTGGTGGCCGAATCGTTGTTGGCAGTGGAATCGGTGGAGGTGTTGCAAGCGCTGAAGCCAAGAAGACTGACTGCACAAAAACCCCAAATTTTATTTGCTTTCATCAAAGTTGTACAAAGTTAATTAATTGTGTGTGTAGGGTGATTCAAAATTGTGGATTAAGGTCTATTTTCGCTTGATAAAGCATGAATAATACGATTCAAAGTATGACGGGCTTCGGCAGGGCCCAAATGGAAACGCCAACATTGCGCGCGGTATGTGAAATCAAAGCCTTGAATGGCAGGTACTTTGAAGCGGATTTGCGGTTACCTAAATTTCTATATGAGATTGATCCTCAAATACGTAGGTTGTTGAATGAAAAATTGGAGCGCGGTACCATCACCTGTGCTTATAGCATCACTTTTCCCAATGTTAAAGCAGAGGATCAAACCATTCATATCAATGCGGGATTGGCCAAGGCTTATTTGGATAAATACAATGAATTGAGTGAAAGTTTGGGTGTTGAATTTCGCGACCCATTCAGAGAGATCATTCGTGTTCCTGAAGTGATTCAATCTGGGGAGAGAAGCATCGATGAAAGCGTGAAGCAAATCATTGTTGATTTGACGATGCAGGCAGCTGATTTGTTGGTGCAATTTCGGAAAGAAGAAGGCGCTGCAACAGGGGTTAAATTGTTGTCTTTGGTGGAATCTATTCAGTCTGATTTGAATGAGGTTTCGGTGCATGAAGAACCACGCAAACAAGGATTGCGCGAACGCATTTATGGTCAGTTGGCTGAACATGTGAGTGCGGAATTGCGCGACAACAATCGCTTTGAACAGGAGATCTTGTTGTACTTGGACAAGTGGGATATCGCGGAGGAGAAGCAACGTTTGCAACAGCACTTGGATTACTTCAAAACTTGTTTGCAAAAGGAGCCTTTGGGGAGAAAATTGAATTTTATCGCCCAGGAAATGGGACGTGAAATGAATACAATGGGGGTGAAGAGTAACTATTTCCCTATGCAACAGGCGGTGGTTCAGATGAAGGAAAAGTTGGAACAAATCAAAGAACAGGTGCTGAATCTCGTTTAAT
>JACCDO012237062.1_pt1 | contig 35806 bp, 33 predicted proteins | sample 7446101 | NCBI WGS metagenome assembly JACCDO01 (sample SAMN15323440, study PRJNA562643) | freshwater metagenome | isolation source: river surface water | place: USA:Blue River Watershed | collected 2017-08-16 | reverse complement strand
TTGGTGGCCCGGGGCGGAATCGAACCACCGACACAAGGATTTTCAATCCTCTGCTCTACCGACTGAGCTACCAGGCCAAGAATGTAGATTATAGCGGAAGTGCAAAAACATCCCTTAGCAACCCTGGTAGGGCCTACTGAAGCTTGCCGCGCTCTTGTTGATATTGTTGATAGGTTGGCAGAATAGGTTGTTTTGGCTCGGTTCCACCACTATTGGCCTTTTGTTGAGAGCGCACGCCTTCATACATTGACTCAGAGGATACAAGTCCGCACCCAGTGGTAAGCGTCATGATCAATGCTAAAGCTATAAAAAGTGGTTTTTTTGTCATGCCATTCTTTTCTTAAATCCTCTATTGCTTTTTAATGCAAAAGATATAGTCTTTTATTTATCTTTTCAATTAAGCACTTTATCCATACTTTAATAATCAAAATTAGGAGACGCTCGTGAAGACCGCAATCTATATTTTTTCTTTGATAGCTTCATTATTAATCACGACGGCCTATGCGCAAACCTCTAATCTAGCAGGGCCTTATGGGCAAATCGGTGTTGGATACCAAAATACCTCTCCCTCGTTTTCAAATACTAGCCTGGTTGCTCTGGGGCAATCTCTCAATCCAAACATCTCAGTGTCAAACTCCAGCGGAACAACCGGTGTCATCTCTGCGGGCTATAACTTTTCACTTGCTCCATCGTTGCTTGTTGGTCTTGGATTAGATTTTTCTCCATTCTCTACGCAAAGCGCTACAGCCTCTGCCAGCTATAGTGGAACACTAGGCTCTTATCAAAATAGCGCGTCCGTATATATTAAAAATACGCTCAATCTCTTTGTCTCGCCAGGGATTGCCCTTGATCAAAACAAACTCTTATATGCAAAAGTTGGCTACACGGGAGCAAGTGCTAATGGCGTCAATACCGATTTTTATATGGGTGGCACAAGCTTTGGATTTGGTTATAAACAAATCATCAATTCTGGTGTGTATGGATTTGCGGAATATAACTACGTTAACTATGGGAGTCTGAGCCGCTCCTTAAGTGGGAACTTAGTTACACCCACAAAAGTAAGCGTTCCAGCAACGCTTACCTCTACCGTCTCTGCAACCTCAACCAACCTACTTATTGGACTGGGATATCGTTTTTAACTATTGCTCGCTTTTATTGCGAGAGGTATCAATGCCTAAGGCCTTAAGCTTGCGGTATAAATGGGTTCTTTCAAGTCCGGTGTACTCGGATATCTTCGTCATGCTGCCACCCATAATTTGCATTTGATGCTCAAAGTAGGCTTTTTCAAAAAGATCTCTGGCCTCTCTCAAGGGAAGATCAAAATAAGTCTTTGCGATTCCGCTTATAAACTCGCCTTCAAGCACTTGCTCAATGGGCTCAACATTGGCGGGCTTCGAAACCGGAGCAGGGCTAGAACCCGATTGCACCACTTTTTCTTCTAGAGGCTCAACATATTTTGGAGAATTTTCTAGCGCCTTGTTAACAGTCTTCAAAAGCTTTTGTAAAGCAATTGGCTTTTCTAAGAAATTTAGTGCGCCAATACGAGTTGCCTCTACAGCCGTATCAATGGTTGCATGTCCTGACATCATGACCACCGGCATTGTTAACTGTCCCGTTTTCGACCATTCTTTTAATAGGGTGATGCCATCGGTCTCTGGCATCCAAATATCGAGCAAAACTAAATCGGGGCGCATTTGCTCACGAATGGTTCTGGCCTGTGCAGCACTCTCCGCAGCGTAGACGGAATGCCCCTCATCAGTCAGAATCTCGTTGAGTAACTCACGGATTCCCATTTCGTCATCAACGACCAAAATACTAGCCATTTTTAGGCAGCCTCATCTGCTAAGTTCATAAACAAAATTGATACTTGTGCACCAACCACTTCTTCTCCCTGCATACGGTTTCGGATCTCTATTTTTGCGCCGTGATCTTCAATAATTTTTTTCACAACCGCTAAACCCAAACCAGTGCCTTTACTTTTCGTAGTGACATAAGGCTCAAAAGCCCTTGCCAATATCTTAGCTGGAAATCCTGTACCGTGATCACTAATTGTTAAGCGCACTGCTTTTTGTGACGCTCCATGTTGCTCTCCATATGAGACCAACTCTGTTTTTACCTCAACCGGCTCAGATTGATGTTTGCCTTCAAGAGTGGCATCTTGTGCATTTTGTAGCAAATTATGGATCACCTGCCTTAACTGAGTTGGATCACCCATAATATCTGGGCAACTTGGGTCTAAACGTGTCTGCAAAGGGCTGCCTTCATAAAGCCCAAGTATTTCTTTAGTAAGCGTATTAATTGATACCGGCTTTAATTGAGGTGAGGGGGTCTTAGCAAAATCCCTAAAGTCGTTCACCATCTCTTTCATGGCCTGAACCTGGCCAATAATGGTTTCAGTGCTGCGATTAATCATCTCTTCTTGCTCTGGGCTGAGCTTACCAGCAAGTTTGTGTTGCAAACGTTCAGCAGATAGCTGAATCGGCGTTAATGGATTTTTTATTTCGTGGGCCAGCCGCCTTGCAACCTCGCTCCATGCGATAGATCTTTGTGCACTTACTACATCAGTAATATCATCAAACACAACCATACGTAAATCATCTGTTAATTTCGTACCGCGCACAAATAAGGTAATGCCCGGCTCATTTTCATATTCACTAGTAGCATGTAATTGAATTTGTTTTTGCCAGATTGGGGCCGACGGCTGTGCATCAAAAATGGCCGCATCTGTCTCAGCATTTGCAATGGCGAGCTTCATTGTGGCAAAACCTTCTTTAATTGCCTCTTCAAACTCTGTTAAAGATGGGTTGCTGCTTAAAGGCTTTCCATCAAATAGGGTGAGATCTTGGGAAAATATACGATCTGCACCAGCATTACTAGAAACAAGATTGTATTGTTTATCAAAAATACAAACCCCTGCAGTCAAGCTTCCTAAGACTCTTTCAAGGAAGGCTTTTGACTCTTGCAAAGAGGTGCGGGTATCGGCCAACTGCTTGGTCATCACATTGAACTGGCGGGTCAACATACCTAGCTCATCCCCAGTATCTAATTCCGGCTTAGGTGAAAGGTCTCCCTGCGCAACTGCTTGAGTGCCCTTTAATAACATGAGCAATGGTTTAGCAAGTTGACGGCCTAGTAGTAACGCCAATATCACCGCCACAAATAAAGCAAAAAAGAGGGTGAGGGTTAAGGTTCCCACGAACATCTTGCGTAAACCACTGCGGCCCAATGATTTTTCTTGATAGTCTGTATATGCAGTTTCAACAGCAAAAATATTTTTTGCTAACGGCGCTGGAATAACGCGAACTAATTGCAAAAAGTACTTGTCATCTAGGTCTTTGTTTGAATCTGCTTTATTGTGAGGTACCCGCTTACGCACGATAGGAATAATTGCCCTTACTCGATAACTACGCTGACCTCCCTCAAGCTCCACTTGCTCTACTGAAGTCAAACCTTTCTTTTTAAAGGCCTCACTGACAATCTCTAAATTCGGCGGCGGCAAATAGTTGTTGGTTTTTACTTCGCTGGTAAAAATCATTTTGCGTTGCATGCTAAAGAGGGTGATCTCTTGGATTCCGAACTGACTGCGGATTTTCATCACCATAGATGCGACTTGTTCAGCGCTGGTGCCGGCTGGCGCCAAAACTATTTGCTCAGCAATATATTTGCCCTCTGAAAGGATTTCCTCCTGGGCGAGCCGTAGAGTCACACGACCCAACTCTAATCCGGAATTGAGCGCAGATTCAACCTGGACGTCAAACCAGGTTTCAATACTACGGGAGACGAATTGCAGAGAAACGCCATACAAAATGAAACCGGGAACCGCTCCGACCAAAGCAAAAATCATTGCCAGTTTTGCAATTAAGCGGGTGCCGAACTTGCCCCGATACCACCGTACCGCAATCACCACCACTAGGATCAAGATGACAAGCGTGAGACATATGCCAATGATGAAGTTAGCGGCATATAGCCAAATAAAATACCGCTCGAAAAACTCGGTATTAGAAGAAGCAATTGCCAATAACGCCAACAACAAAAGAGCAAATACACCGATCAGTCCTATAGAAAAAGGCAATAGTTTTTTTCGCCAAATTTTTGACTCAAAAAAACTAGGGTTCATCGCTGCCGTAGGGTTGTTCATCGTTTAATTAAATTAGGCCCATTGGCGGAGAATGGAAAGCGATACCAATCACTTGAGATATTCCAATCTCGATTGTTTAAAGCATTGACTTGAAACGGCTTTGGTAGCTTGCTTAAATCTAGAAACATCCGAAAACCTGCTGCATAAGATCTGCTGGGGTCTAGCTGATTTGCCTCGATTACTCGCCAGCCACCAATACTGCCAACCGCCTGCAATGCCTCACCAAGATTTTTAGCGGAAAAACTAAACCCCTCAGAAGCTATTCGATATTGCTGCGTCAATGGTTGATAAGAAAGGCGAATTTGTCTCTGAGCAAAGATGGTTTTTTCATCAAACCAATACCAGCGAGATCGCATCAATTCAAAATCAACCTGGAAATAGAGAACCACTCCTTTTTGAATGGCATCCTCTAAACCGGGCGTTAGCTCTATTTGAAAGGAGGTATTTAACAGCCATTCGCCATCAACCTTTTCCATTTCAAAAGATTTAATTTTGATGCCCTCGGCACGAACAGCTGTTGAAACAATACTCACAGCCATCAAGCAGAAAAAGATCAGTTGCTTAATTCGTTGGCTCATGGCCCTTTTTTTCTAAATAAAGCATAGTAAAAACCATCGTTGGTCTCAGAAGGCAAAAGCTGTCCTGGAGCGTCTAATCGTACCGCATTGCGATGCTGCTGCGCAAACCATATTGCCTGATCTTCACCCTCTTCAGGGAATAACGAGCATGTTACATAAAGAAGCTGGCCCTCTGGTTTAAGCATCTGCCAAGTATGGGTTAAAAGTTCTCTTTGTTTTTGCTGCAGCGATGTTATATCTGCAGCACGACGCAAAAAAGGAATATCTGGATGTCGCGACACAATTCCGGATGCCGAACATGGGGCATCAAGCAAAATTTTGTCGAAAAGTTCTCTATTCCACCAATTACTTTTTGAGGCATCGCCATGAATAACTTTTATATTTTCAGAATATAGACGCAATCGATCTAAGTTGCCCTCGATCTTTTTGAGGCGCTGGCCATCCATCTCTAAGGCCAACAAATGGCAATTGGCCAACTCTAAGAGATGGCCTGTTTTTCCTCCGGGTGCCGCACAAGCGTCCAATATCAAATCGCTTGGTTTTGGATTTAATAGGATGGCGGCAATTTGAGCGCCGGCATCTTGGACTGAAACTGCGCCACTATAAAAACCTGGCAAATCAGAAACCGGCACGGGACTATTAAGCAACAATGCGCTAGGCAAAGTAATGCCTGCGACGCTCTCAATTGCCGTGGATACAACTCCTTTTTCGCTCAATAAAAGTTGATACTGCTCGCGCGAAAATTGTTTTTGATTTACGCGCAAAATAAGTGGTGCGCGTCTAGCCTGTGCAAATAAAATGGCTTGCCACTGTTTTGAGTAATTTCTTTTTAAGTTGGCGCGCCACCATGCTGGAACATACATTGGGATTGGGTCCGGCGGATATCTACGCTCTCCTTCAGGTGGATGCAACGTCAGACTTACTTTACGTAATACTGCATTGACTAGACCTTTGGCATACATTGTTTTGTCATATTCAGAGCATGCCCTCACTGCCTGATCAACAATAGTATGGTTGGGGTAGCCCTTACCTTCAGAGCCCTCCCGCAAAAACAACGCTATGGAAACACTTAAAAGATGATCAATTTCTGGTGCGGGCGCTTTTGGAATAAATTGTTTTATCAACTCATGAGAGCGAACCCATTTACGTAAAGCATCAAAGGTTAGGCTTTGAATAATGGGTTTTTCATGGGCATCGAGTTGATCTAAAACTTCCGTTAAAGATCTGCCATGCATAACCTCTGTGATTGCTTGTGCAGCAATCGCAATTGCCTCATACAGGGGCAGATTAAGAGAGTGTTTTTGGTCTTGCAATGATTTTGTCCGTCTTCAGCATTACTTCGGCAGGGCGTGAAAACATATTGGCTGCTTTTTGTCTTCTATCGACCGTAACCAAGCTTTTGCGCTAATTCTTTTACCGCCAGGTTTCTGCATTTCAAGCACCTCGACGACACCCGTTCCACATTGCACATAAATTCCACGCTCGCCAAGACCCAGCACCACACCGGGCTTGCCTTGTTGGCAATCCAAAACGGGGGCAAGTGCGGCATTCCAAAACTTCATAAGTTGGCCCTCAAAACCACTGGTAGAGCCAGGGAATGGATTAAATGCTCTAATCTGCGCATCGATTGTTTTTGCCTCCAAAAACCAATCTATCTCTGCTTCACTTTTTAGAATTTTTTCGGCATAAGTAACGTTATCAATAAGTTGTGGGATGCGTACCATTTCCCGGCCTGAATCTAACTGTGAAAGAACATTCACAATAAGCTTTGCGCCTAATTCTGCCAATTTGTCATGCAAAGTTGCACTTGTTTCGTCAGCTGTAATTTCAACATCATCAACTAAGACCACACTTCCAGTATCAAGGCCGGCATCCATTTGCATAATGCATACGCCGGTCTTTTGATCACCCGCCTCTATTGCACGTTGAATTGGGGCGGCCCCGCGCCAACGCGGCAATAGTGAAGCGTGGATATTAAAACTGCCATGTCTGCCAGGACGCTCACTAATATCCAAAATTTCTTGGGGCAAAATCAACCCGTAGGCCACCACCACCATCGCGTCAAAATCTGCGTGAATTAAACGCTGATACGCCTCATCTGCTTGCGCTTTTTTCTGCGCATCTGCGCTCGTGCGCCGCAGGGTTTCAGGTTGAATAAGCGGTATGTTTTTTTCTATGGCGAACTGTTTAACGGGACTGGCCTGCAGGTGCATTCCCCTGCCAGCAAGTCGATCAGGCTGCGTTAAAGCCAGGACAATGGTATGACCAGCATCATAGATTGCGCGCATTGCTTGCGCGGCAAATTCTGGAGTGCCAGCGAAGACAATTTTCATAAATGCGTTTAACGCGAACCCACTAACTCTTTGGCGCGCTTTTTCAATTTTTGTGAAATGCGATTACGTTTGAGTAGCGACAAATATTCAACAAAAACTTTGCCCTCTAGATGGTCGAGCTCGTGTTGCAAACAGACCGCCAATAATCCATCGGCCTCTATTTCAAATTCTTTACCGTCCAAATCCAAGGCTTTCACTTTTATCTGGGCAGGGCGCTCGACTTCATCATAAAAATCCGGCACCGAAAGACATCCTTCGCGCCAAGATTTTTTCTCTGGGCTAGCCCAAGTAATTTCAGGGTTTATGAAAACTCGCAGCTCATTTTGTTCATCTGACACATCTATGACGACTATGCGCTCATGGATGTCTACTTGCGTTGCAGCCAAACCCACCCCGGGAGCGTCATACATCGTGTCGGCCATATCCGCTACGATTTTTTTGATACGCCCATCTACCTTAGCAACAGGTTTAGCCACCTTATGCAGACGAGGATCGGGATAACAAAGAACGGTTAATAAGGCCATGTAGGAATTATCTATCAGAGCAATCGATCTGTCCCGATTGTCATCAAAACGCCGCCACTTAAAAATGCTTTCACCATGACCTCTGAAAAACAAATGATGAAAAAAATTATGCGGGGAAGTCCAAGCTATCCTGCGCGTCTAAATGATCTATACGACCCGCCGTCGTGCATTTATACCCTTGGAAACGTCCGACTTCTTCAGCGCCCCATGATTGCTATCGTAGGCTCACGGGCTGCTAGCCATCAAGGGTTAAATCATGCCTATCTTTTTGCCCAATCGCTTTCAAGATCGGGTGCGCTAATTATTTCAGGGCTTGCTAGAGGTATCGATGGCGCAGCGCATAGAGGAAGCCTGGCGGCAAGCTCTCACACTCTGGCCGTATGTGGGACAGGGCTAGACATTACTTACCCCAAAGAGCACTTTGAATTGAGCCAGCAAATTGCCCGTCAAGGGCTGTTGGTCTCGGAATTCGCGCCCGGGACAGGCCCAAGGCCCTTTCATTTTCCCAAGAGAAATCGCATTATTGCGGCCCTATCTCTAGGAGTGATTGTTATTGAGGCCACTAAAAACTCAGGCTCTTTAATTACCGCTCGCTTGGCCGCAGATTTGGGTAGGGAGGTATTTGCTTTGCCAGGAAGCATACTAGATGGCCATTTTGGCGGCTGTCATCAACTTATTCAGCAGGGTGCCAAATTGGTTTGCAACCCCAAAGAAGTGTTGGAAGAGGTTCTTTTTCCTTAAAAAGGCTTGCTAGATAAGGATTTAGGGATTTATCTGACCTTTTACCCCTCCCTTTGAGAGTTAAAGAATGTGGGTTTTGGACATTTCTGGATTTATCGGTTAATAATAAAAAAAGGGGGATTGCACTAGACCAAGGCTGAATTTGGTTTAAATTGATCATCCTTTTTCGTTAATAAACATTCATTTAGGCTCAAATTTAGGCAAACGCGTGGCTAAAGCATCTACCAAAAGCAGCTCCAAAACCGCATCAGCGGACCATCCAAAGGCGTTGATCATTGCTGAAAAGCCTTCGGTCGCCAATGACATTGCTAAAGCCCTTGGGGGATTTACTAAGCATGAAGACTATTTCGAAAGCGATGACTTTTTAATTTCATCAGCAGTAGGCCACCTTTTAGAAATAGCAGCGCCAGAAGAATATGACGTCAAGCGCGGTAAATGGTCCTTTGCGAATTTGCCGGTAGTGCCCCCACATTTCGATTTACGCCCCATTGCAAAAACGGAATCCCGCCTAAAGGTCTTGCAAAAGCTCATTAAACGCAAAGACGTGACTACCCTCATTAATGCCTGTGACGCTGGACGCGAAGGAGAGCTCATTTTTAGATTGATTGCCCAACATGCGAAAGCATCGCAAAGCATAAAAAGACTTTGGCTGCAATCCATGACGCCTGCAGCAATCAGGGAGGGATTTGCAACCCTCCGCTCAGATGATGAAATGCAACCGCTTGCAGATGCCGCTCGCTGCCGCTCCGAAGCAGACTGGTTGGTAGGCATTAATGGCACAAGAGCAATGACCGCCTTCAATAGCAAAAGCGGTGGGTTCTTTTTAACCACTGTCGGTAGAGTGCAAACACCGACCTTGTCCATCGTGGTTGATCGCGAAGAGCTGATACGTAAATTCGTCTCAAAAGATTATTGGGAGGTAAAGGCAGAGTTTATTGCCTCCGCAGGCATTTACGAGGGCCGCTGGTTTGATCCCAAGTTTAAAAAGGATGTAACCGAGCCTGATGCTCGCGAAAATCGAATTTGGAGCGAGGCAGCGGCACAAAGCATTGTCGCTGCATGTCGTGGGAAAAAAGCCTCTGTCACCGAAGAATCAAAACCCGCCACTCAATTAGCGCCTCAGCTTTTTGATTTAACCAGTTTGCAACGTGAAGCCAATGCACGCTTTGGGTTTTCTGCAAAAAATACCTTGGGCCTCGCCCAAGCGCTTTACGAGCGTCATAAGGTATTAACCTATCCGCGTACCGATGCAAAAGCATTACCTGAGGATTATCTCGATACCGTCAAGCAGACTATGGAAGTCCTTGCCGATCACTCGCAAGAATATCGCCCGTTTGCAAAACAAATCTTGCAAGGGGATTCTGCTGATTCAAAAACAAAAGCAGGTTATGGCTGGATAAAACCCAACAAAAGAATTTTTGACAACTCCAAGATATCGGATCACTTTGCCATTATTCCTACCTTAGAAACGCCCAAGAGTTTGAGCGAGCCCGAGGCTAAACTTTATGACTTGGTGGTGCGTCGTTTCTTGGCGGTCTTTTATCCCGCCGCCGAATTTCGCGTTACCACTCGTATTACGGAGGCCTCAGGGCATCACTTCAAGACCGAAGGTCGAGTGCTAGTCAACCCAGGTTGGTTAACCGTTTATGGAAAGTCCAACCAAGCAGATGATGAGTTGGTGCCCGTGAAAGAGGGTGAGACCGTTCAAACAGAATCTGTGATCGCGGTTCCACTAAAAACCAAACCCCCTGCGCGATATACCGAAGCCACATTGCTCTCAGCAATGGAGAGTGCTGGAAAATGGGTTGATGATGACGAAATGCGTGAAGCCATGGCAGAAAAGGGCCTGGGCACTCCTGCTACCCGTGCCGCCATCATTGAAGGTTTGCTTGCTGAAAAGTACATTGTTCGTGAGGCACGAGAACTCATCCCAACCGCTAAAGCATTTCAATTAATGACTTTGCTGCGGGGTTTAGATGTAGAAGAGCTCACTCGTCCAGACTTGACTGGAAGCTGGGAAAACAAGTTGTCTCTTATTGAACACGGCAAAATGAAGCGCGATACATTTATGCAAGAAATTGCGCAAATGACGCAAAGAATTGTTAAGCGCGCCAAAGAATATGACAGCGACACTATTCCGGGTGATTACGCAACTTTAAGCACACCCTGCCCACACTGCAAAGGGCCCGTTAAAGAAAACTATCGTCGTTTTGCTTGTGAAAAATGTGGCTTTACGATTAGCAAAACTCCTGGTGGTCGCGCTTTTGAATATCCCGAAGTTGAAGAATTATTGCGCGAGAAAACAATTGGGCCACTACAAGGCTTTCGAAGCAAGATGGGGCGCCCATTTGCAGCCATCATCAAATTAACCGAGATACCAGAGGATGATGCCGATTATCCGAATGCCGGTTTTAAGCTCGAGTTTGATTTTGGTAATACCGAAGAGGATGAAACTGAAGCAATTGATTTCACTGGTAGACAAGCATTAGGCGCTTGCCCAAAATGCTCTGGGGCAGTCTACGAGGACGGTATGCGCTATGTTTGCGAGCGCAATACTGGACCCAGCAAAACGTGCGACTTCAAGACCGGTAAAGTGGTTTTGCAGCAAGAGATTTCACATGAGCAAGTTCAAAAATTGCTCAATGAAGGTAAAACCGACCTTCTCACAAACTTTAAATCTAACCGCACCGGGCGCGGCTTTAAAGCCTATTTAGCGCTGGGTACAGATGGCAAAATTGGTTTTGAATTTGAGGCTAAAGCACCGGGCGCTGCCAAGGCGCCTGCTAAAAAACGGGCGGGCGCAAGCGCAGCAACCAAATCTGCAGCAAAACCCAAACGTGCAAGCAAAGCAAAGTCATCTTCTAGTAGCTGAGCTGTAATGAGCTTGGCCGCTAGAGCAGACCACAATATTCCCCGAGAGCCTAAAGCAGTAGCAATAAAAATGCCAGGGCGCTGATTCAGCTTACCAATAATGGGCAGGCGGTCACCCGCGACACAGCGCACACCAACAAACTCTCCATCATGATGAAGACCATTTATATCTCCATCAACATAATTGACTAAACCTTTTGCTTGCTCACGATTGAAGTCATCACTGGCCCGTCTTGGAACAAGATCATCCTCGCCCTCATCAAAGCTCGACCCCACCATCCAACGATATCTACCATCATTAACCTGCAAGGCAGGCAAGCAATACCCATCACCAGACACACCAACGTTGGGTAGTTTTGCAATCCAAGGATCGTCAGGCTCAATTGAAAAAATACTCAACTGTCCTCTAACCGGCCTAATCGGGAGGCGAAGGTCCAGGCTATTAATTAGGGTCTTGCTGCCCATGGCGGCTGCAATAACCACTTTTTGCGCCATCACTAATACGCGCCCTTGATCGTCCAGCAGATGCCAAACACCCTCAACATTTTCTAAACGAGTAATTTTTGCGCTCCACATACACGAGAGGCGGTCATGCTTGCTTAATAACTGCTTTGTTGTTTGAGACAAATCCATACTCGCTGCGCGTGCAATCCAAACACCGCTTTGCTCAATGCCGCAGATGCTACTTGCTTCTTTAGCATCTAAAGGAATCGCCATGTCTTTTTCTAGATTGAGTGAGTGCAAATGGGTTGATACTTCGTCCTGATTAAACGCACGATCTTTTTTAGTTGGCAAGAAAATACCATGGGCATTCCAGGTCTTTCCCCATTTGGCTTCTGCCAACAAAAACGCCAAGCGTGTTAGGCGTAATAAGCGTGGCGAGCCTTTTCCTATATGGGGATGAGCAATTGCGTATGCATGACTCGAGCAGGCTGTAGCAGCAGAATCAGCAGCATCAATTACACATACCGACTTACCGCGCTCAAGAAGCTCACGGGCAATGGTTGCCCCACAAATACCTGCCCCAATCACCACGATCTCATGGTGATTGGGCTTGTTCATTAATGTATATAAGGTATTACTAACAGCGCTGCCAATTAGGCATTAAGGCGCTGCTCAATCTTTGTGCGAGTCTCTTTCAACTCTTTGGGTAAGCGCTCCCCAAGATGATCAAACAACTCTGTGTGCAGCTTTAACTCGTTCTTCCAGTCATCAACTGCAACAGTAATTGCTTTAGCAAACTTCTCGGGCGAATAATCAAGGCCACCCCAGTGAAGATCATCATATTCTGGTGTGATGCCAAATGCTGTTTCTTTACCTTTGGCCTTACCTTCTGCACGATTCAATATCCAGGAGAGCACACGCATGTTTTCGCCGAAACCTGGCCATACAAATTTGCCATTCTCATCTTTGCGGAACCAGTTCACGCAATAGATCTTAGGCAATGTAGCGCCCTCTGCTTCAAGCTTCTTGCCAATATTGAGCCAATGCTGGAAGTAGTCGCTCATGTTATATCCAGCAAACGCAATCATGGCGAATGGGTCACGGCGTACAACACCAATTTGACCAGTAATCGCTGCGGTGGTTTCAGAGCCCAAAGTAGCTGCCATGTAAACACCCTCTACCCAATCACGCGCTTCGCTCACCAGAGGAACAGTGTTTGAGCGACGACCGCCGAATAAGAATGCATCAATTGGAACGCCTTCTGGGTCATCCCATTTAGGGTCCACCGCTGGGTTATTTGTTGCAGCCACAGTAAAGCGAGAATTTGGGTGGGCTGCTTTGCGGCCTGCCGCGCCATCTGCTGGCGTCCAATCCTTGCCTTGCCAATCAATTAAGTGGGCTGGCGGCGTTTCAGTTAAACCTTCCCACCAAACATCGCCATCATCAGTTAAACCAACGTTAGTAAAAATCACGTCTTGATTTAATGAGTCAATACAGTTTTGGTTAGTTTGACGATTCGTGCCAGGGGCAACACCAAAGTAACCAGACTCTGGATTAATTGCGAATAAACGTGTTTTGCCAGTAACGGGATCCTTGCGTGGCTTAATCCAAGCAATGTCATCACCAATCGTAGTAACTTTCCAGCCCTCAAAACCTTTTGGCGGAATCATCATGGAGAAATTGGTTTTGCCACAAGCAGAAGGGAAAGCAGCCGCGATGTGATATTTCTTGCCCTCGGGTGATGTCACACCCAAGATCAACATGTGCTCTGCGAGCCAACCTTGATCGCGACCCATGTTTGAAGCAATTCGCAACGCAAAACATTTTTTACCCAACAAAGCATTGCCGCCATAGCCTGAACCAAAAGACCAAATCTCACGAGTTTCTGGATAGTGGACGATGTATTTGTTTTTGTTGTTTGGCCAAGCAACGTCTTTTTCTCCGGCTGCCAATGGCTTACCTACTGTATGAATACAAGGCACAAACTCTCCGTCCGCACCCAGCTGATCAATAACTGCTTTGCCCATACGGGTCATGAGGCGCATGTTGATCGCAACATAAGGGCTATCAGAAAGCTCTACACCAATATGTGCAATTGGTGAGCCGATAGGGCCCATAGAAAATGGCACTACATACATTGTTCTTCCCCGCATGCAGCCGTCGAAGAGGGGCTTTAAGGTTGCGCGCATTTCGCTTGGCTCAACCCAATTATTGGTTGGACCAGCATCTTCTTTTTTAGCAGAACAAATAAATGTGCGATCTTCAACGCGCGCAACATCCTCGGGATCAGAAAGGGCTAAAAATGAATTTTTGCGTTTCGCGGGGTTAAGGCGTTTAAAAACACCTGCGCTAACTAGTAGCTCGCACAATTCATCGTACTCTGCTTGAGAGCCATCACACCAACGAATCGCATCTGGTTTTGTAAGCGCAGCAACTTCTGCAACCCACTCAATTAAACGCTGGTTTTTTACGTAGGCGGGCGCATTCACATTAATTTGGCCGCTAGTAGTTGAAGTCATATGTTTCCCTATGAAGATTGAATTTTTTAATCCGATGATTTTAACATTTTGGACATATTTCGCGTCTTATCAATTGCCTTGGGGGCGCTAATCACTTGCCTATGCAAAATTGGCTAAAAATCTTGCCCAATAAGTCATCTGGTAGCAACTTTCCTGTTATCTGGCCCAAGTGATTTTGTGCTAAAGATAGCTCTTCCGCAAATAATTCAAGCGAATTGTTGCCATTTGCTGCGAATTGCTCTGATCTTTCAATGTGCTCGGCAGCACGTTCAATACACTCTAAATGACGCCTACGCGCCACAATAGACCCCTCTTGGGCTCCGTTCCAACCAATTAATTCCAGTATTTTTTGCCTAAGGACCTCAATTCCCTGACCGGTTTTGGCCGATATCAACAAAGTATCCTTATTTATTGAAGTTTTTACCAAATCCAGCAAATCTGCCTTATTTATCAAATCCAGGATGGGGCACCTAGCTGGCAAAGCCTCTAATATTTGCGCCCTTAGATCATCTGCTTCTATTGGAGCATCGGGCGCGGTCAAAAATACCACCAAGTCAGCGGATCGAATGGCGTCCCAAGTGCGCTCAATCCCCTTGGCCTCCACCTCATCAGAGGTAAATCGAAGGCCTGCAGTATCAATAATATGCAACGGCACGCCTTCGATTTGAATGCTTTCCTTCACTCGATCGCGAGTAGTGCCGGCAATAGGGGTAACGATTGCAACCTCTTCGCCGGCCAAACGGTTTAATAAGGAGCTTTTACCAACATTTGGCGCTCCAACTAAAACCATATTTGCGCCATCACGCAAAATCTTGCCTTGCTTGGCGCCATCACGCAAAGTCTGAAGCTTTTTCTTGACCGCTAAAAGCCTCTCGCGAGCCTGAGCATTTTCCAAAAACTCAATTTCTTCTTCTGGGAAATCCAGTGTCGATTCGACCAAAATTCGCAGTTGCGTAATTTCTTCAATTAACTCATTAATGTCACTGGAAAAAGCTCCCTGCAAAGACCTCGCCGCACCAAGTGCAGCAGCCTCACTCTGTGCATCGATTAAATCTGCGATTGCCTCTGCCTGAGCCAGGTCTACTTTATTGTTTAAATACGCGCGTAAGGTGAACTCCCCAGGTTCAGCAACAACCAGGCCGCTATCTTTTCCTAACTCAAGACAGCGTCTCATAACCAAACCTAGCAACTGGGGGCCACCATGACATTGCAACTCAAGAACGTCTTCCCCAGTAAAAGAGGCCGGGGAGGCGAAGTAAATTGCCAGCAGTTGATCAATGGGTTGACCGGATGCGTCCCTTAAATTAAGTAAAGTAGCCTGACGAGATGGAAGCGCTTTATTGAAAAGGGCCTCAATAATTGGCTTTAAGTCTGGGCCGCTAAGCCGAATAACTCCGACCCCCGCCTTCCCAGGGGCAGTGGCTACAGCAATGATGGGCAACTTGCGAGTCATCATTGCTGTGCGCCTCTAATATCTGGATACTATCAACAGATTATTTGGCTTCTTTTTTTCCAAACATTTGGTTAATTTGCCATTGTTGAGCGATTGACAACAAATTATTAACCACCCAGTACAAGACCAATCCCGCTGGGAAAAAGAAGAACATGATGGAGAAAACGATCGGCATGTACATCATCACCTTCGCTTGAATTGGATCGGGTGGCGTTGGGTTCAGCTTGGTTTGCACAAACATAGAAACAGCCATGATGAGTGGCAAGATGTAATAGGGGTCTGGTATTGAAAGATCATGGATCCACAAAATCCATGGTGCGCCACGCATCTCAACTGATGATAGCAATACCCAGTACAGAGAAATAAACACCGGGATCTGAATTAATACAGGCAAACACCCGCCCAGAGGATTAATTTTTTCTTTGCGATACATCTCCATCATGGCTTGATTTAGCTTTTGAGGTTCGCCTTTATATTGCTCTTTCATAGCCATCAAACGCGGCTGCACTTCTTTCATGCGCGCCATCGACTTATAACTAGCAGCTGAAAGAGGGAAAAATACGAGCTTAATAAGGATTGTTAAAAGAATAATTGCCCAACCCCAGTTACCAACAAAGCCATGGATCTTTTCTAGCAACCAAAAAATTGGTTTAGCAATAATGGTCAGGTAACCATAGTCCTTTAATAACTCAAATCCAGGGGCGATCGTTTCTAAAACTTTCTCTTCTTGAGGGCCTACAAAAAGTTGCGCCTTCTCTACAACGGTCGCACCCTGAGCAACCACCCCTAACGGGATTTGCATACCAATACGATATAAGCCGTTATCAATCTTGCCTGCATAGATATCCCGCGCCACTTTATCGCCAGGAATCCAAGCGCTTGCAAAATAATGTTGAACCATTGCAATCCAAGCTGGATCTCCAGCGGGAACCTGTGTGGGGATGGTTATTTTATTTTTATCTATCGCTGTGAATTCAAGCTTATTAAACTTTTCTTTGTCGGTATATGCGGCGGGGCCTGTAAAGGTGCTGGCTGAAAAAGCGCCATCAAATGGCCCAATTTTTTGCTCTTGCGTGCCGTCGCGCACGATCTCTGTATAAAGCACTATCGGATTTGTATTTGTGGCCGCTTGTGTGACACGGTGGCCAACATCCACCACATAACTACCCGGATTTAAAACAAAGGTTTTTTCTAACTTAACACCATTACGCTCGCTTGCAAGAACCATAAAAGGCCTGCCTGAGCCATCCTTTCCAGATTGCACCATCCTAAAAGTGCTAGTGTGGTTGGGTAAGTCGCTATTGTTTAACGTTATCAGCCCAGACCGAGCAAAATATTTATGGGTCGGCGTGTATTGAAAAAGCTCGATGGGTTTGTTTTCTGCAGTTAAAGACTTCAATAGTTTTGCGTCGATAACATTGGCGCCATTTGCGCTAACTTCAAGAACAAGAACATCGTTTTGCAAAACAAATTTTTCTGCCGACTCCATTGCTCCAGAAGAGGCTACAGCATTAGTCGCAGGGGCTATACCATTGCTGGAAACTGGGGGCGGTACATCAACCTTACCAGCGGGGCTGCCTTTTTCTGTGGCTACTTGTGTGCTCGCAGGGACGCCACTAAACATGGACGGCTTACCTTCGTGTACCTGCCAGTTGTTGTAAAGCATGAGGCCTGATAGCGAAAACACAGCCCAAAGAATCGTTTTTTTAAAGTCCATTTGTATTCACTTAAATTATTGAGGTGTCTGTTTTACCGCAGGATCATAACCGCCGTGTGACCATGGGTTACACCGCAAAATCCGCCAAACAACTAAACGCACACTTTTTATAAATCCATAATGATGAAAGCAGTCGCAAGCATATTGCGAACAACTAGGAACAAACTTGCAATGCATGCCCATATAAGGGCTCAGGGTATGCTGATAGAGTTTCACCAACATCAGCGCGGCCTTATTCAATACTTGCACTTAAATTAACTCCGCAATGTGAATACGAAGAGAATTTTGTTCTTGTTTTCTGAGTCTTCCCCTTGTTTGCCTTCCAATTGGTTTTTTAAGCTTAACGACTACGTCAGCATTTAATGAGGCGGCTTGTGCAGACCAAACCAACTCACGAATCATCCTCTTCAGACGATTGCGATCGACAGCACGCCTAACCAATTTTTTTGCAACAGCAATTCCAAGGTCGGGTTTTGTGTTTTCGGAAACACCCATAGCGTACAAACCCCAAGACTGATTTGTTTTGGGGCGAGTTTTAAGGAGCTCGGATATCCTTGCGCTATTCAACTGCTAACTTAAACTGCCAAACGTTTGCGGCCCTTGGCACGACGTGCATTTAAAACTGCACGACCGCTCTTGGTTTTCATGCGGATGCGAAAGCCGTGTGTGCGCTTACGACGAGTTACTGATGGTTGATAAGTTCTTTTCATGATCGATCCTGGGAAAACCCATTATTTTCCTTGTTGCAAGGCAAAAGGTCAATCGATCTCAATAAATATGTAGGTGTTTTTCACTATTTTTTAAATCATTTTTAGCAAATTATTGATTTATAAATCTTTTTTTTGTTTATTCACAACTTATCCACAGTTTTTCCACGTATTTTTGCCTTGTGGATAACTTTCGCAAATGGCTAAAATAGATCCTCCAAAAATATGAGCAACCTACAAAATCCCCCCGCCTTGAATTCAGCTTCCCATTTAGGTTTTTGGGATAACGCCTTGGGCGTTTTTTCCCGGGAACTGTCGCCCCAACAATTTAAAACTTGGATACAACCCCTGAGACTAGTGTCTTTTGAAGAAAGTGATCATTCACTTACAATTGGTGCGCCCAACCGATTCAAACTTGATTGGATTAAAAAGACATTTGCCGACCGCTTTCATGAAATAGCCTCTCAACACTTCGGCACACCAATTAATGTTAGTTTTGTACTCGCCCAAGAGGCCTCAAATACCCAAACAACTATTCAGACCAATAGAGAGGTTGAGTCTGATGTCGTGTTGACCACCCCTGATTCTGAGCCAAGCATTTCTGTAGAAGAACAGTCTTTTGAAATTGAGGATCACTCAAAACTCAATCCAAATTTAACTTTTGAAACCTTTGTAACCGGTAAAGCAAACCAGCTTGCAAGGGCTGCCTCTATTCAGGTGGCTCACAATCCGGGCACCTCTTACAACCCAATGTTTTTATATGGCGGTGTTGGTTTAGGAAAAACACACTTAATTCATGCTATTGGCAACCACCTCCTTAAAGAAAAGCCAAACGCGCGCATTCGTTATATCCATGCAGAACAATATGTTTCTGATGTGGTCCGCGCCTACCAGCAAAAGGCTTTTGATCGTTTCAAGCGCTACTACCACTCCTTAGACCTACTGTTAATTGATGACATTCAATTTTTTAGCGGCAAATCTAGAACCCAGGAAGAATTTTTTTACGCTTTTGAGGCTTTATTAAGCAATAAATCTCAAGTCATTATTACCAGTGATACCTATCCCAAAGAGATGGCGGGTATTGATGATCGCCTAATCTCCCGCTTCGACTCAGGCCTAACGGTCGCTATCGAGCCTCCAGAGCTTGAGATGCGTGTTGCTATTTTGATGAAAAAGGCTGCGGGGGAGGGTATTGCAATTAGTGAAGATGTGGCTTTTTTTGTAGCAAAACATTTGCGCTCGAACGTCCGTGAGCTCGAGGGTGCTTTGCGTAAGATCCTGGCATTCGTTAGGTTCCATGGTCGAGAAGTGACTATTGACGTCGCAAGAACAGCTTTAAAAGACTTATTAACCATCCAAAACCGCCAAATTTCCGTTGAGAATATCCAAAAGGCGGTTGCTGATTTCTACAGCATTAAAGTGGCTGATATGTACTCCAAAAAACGTCCGGCAAATATCGCTAGACCAAGGCAAATTGCTATGTTCATGGCCAAAGAACTTACTCAAAAGAGTTTGCCAGAAATAGGTGAATTATTTGGTGGTAGGGATCACACTACAGTCTTACATGCTGTTCGTAAGATTGCTGATGAGCGTGCGCATGATAGTCAACTAAACCACGAAATTCATGTTATTGAACAAACCTTAAAAGCCTAGTTCTAGGGTTGTGGATAAGTTTGTAGATAACCCTAGGGATAAGTTTGGGGATAGGGTGTGGATAAATTGTGGAAAGTGTACGCTTCATGCAAAAATAGGGCTTAGATAAAAAGTTATTCAGTTTTTATGCAGGGCTTATACAGAAGTTTTCCACAGGTTTTTTGTCGTCTAATGTGTTGTTTTATTTGAGTTTTTTAAGTTATCCACGGAAAAACAAGGCTTTATTACTATTACTACCAAGATATATACAAGGATTTAAAAACAATGCAATTAGTAAATACTTCGCGCGATAACTTGCTCAAACCACTTCAGGTGGTTAGTGGGATTGTTGAGCGTAGACATACGCTACCAATCTTGGCTAATCTTTTGTTCAAAAAGAGTGGTGAAAAAGTTTCTTTTGTTTCAACGGATATTGAAATTCAAATTACTACCAATGCAAATTTTGGTGTTGGTGCTGAGGATGTCACAACAACGGTAGCAGCAAGAAAATTGTTAGATATTTTGAGAGCCCTCCCCGAGGGACCTGTATCTCTAAATTTAAAAGATAACCGGATGGTTGTTCAAAGCGGAAAGAGCCGTTTTTCTTTGCAAACACTTTCTGCAACAGAATTTCCTGTCATGCAAAGTGTGGGTGAGGTAACTGCAGCATGGAAGATGTCGCAAAAAAGTTTTCGTCAGCTCATTAGTCAGGTTCATTTTTCAATGGCGCAACAAGATATTCGTTATTACTTAAACGGAATGTTGCTAGTGGTTGAGGGTAAAGAGGTAGTTGCTGTGGCTACGGATGGTCACCGTTTAGCCTACTCTCAAGTGGAGTTAACTCAAGCGCCATCTGGTTCAGGTCAAAGACAAGAAATTATTATTCCACGTAAGACGATTTTGGAGTGTCAACACCTACTAGAAGACTCAGATGAGTCTTTGGAAATTAGTGTGAGCTCAAATCAAGTGAAGTTTTCTTTTGGTGATATCGAGCTAATTTCAAAGTTGGTTGAAGGCAAGTTTCCCGACTTTCAGCGCGTCATTCCTAAAGGTCACAAAAATAGCTTAACGGTTGGTCGCGATGTACTACAGGCGGCACTTCAGCGCGCTGCAATTTTGACGACAGATAAATTTAAAGGTGTGCGTTTCTCTTTGTCTCCTAACCGTATTACTGTTCAATCAACAAATGCCGAACAAGAAGAGGCGCAAGAAGAGATTGAAACTGAATATGCAGGAGACGCTGTTGAGATCGGGTTCAATGTGAGTTATTTGTTGGATGTCCTGGCCAACCTTAAGAATGAAAAAGTGCAGATTAGTTTAGGTGATGCGAATAGTAGTGCCGTCATCACTCTCCCAGGTTCTGAAAGCTTCAAATACGTAGTAATGCCAATGCGCATTTAATTTAGAAAAACATGACAGAAGAAAAAAAAGTAGTAGAGCAGTATGGTGCAGCATCGATTCAAATCTTAGAGGGTCTTGAAGCTGTAAGAAAACGTCCTGGAATGTACATCGGAGACACCTCTGATGGAACTGGCTTACATCATCTGGTTTTTGAGGTGCTGGACAACTCTATTGACGAAGCGTTAGCTGGGTACTGTTCTGAAATTACAGTTGTTATACAAACGGATAACTCAATCTCAATTGTTGATAATGGCCGCGGAGTTCCAACGGGTATTAAATACGATGATAAGCATGACCCCAAAAGAAGTGCTGCTGAAATTGTGATGACCGAGTTACATGCAGGTGGCAAGTTTGACCAAAATAGTTATAAAGTTTCTGGTGGCCTGCATGGTGTTGGTGTAAGTTGCGTTAATGCACTATCCAAATGGTTAAAACTCACTATTCGCCGTGACGGTAAAACTCACTATATGGAGTTTGCTAGAGGCGTAATTCAAAATAGAAACATTCAAGAAGAGAATGGTGTGGCAATCTCTCCAATTACAGTTACTGGAGATACTGAATTATCAGGAACTGAAGTTCACTTTTTGGCGGATGAAGAGATTTTTGGAAACGTTGAATTTCATTATGAAATTCTGGTGAAACGTATTCGCGAACTGTCATTTTTGAACAATGGTGTTCATATTAAGTTAATTGATCAGCGCACAGGTCAAGAAGAAGATTTTGCTTTCTCTGGCGGTGTCAAAGGTTTTGTAGAGTACATAAACCAAACAAAAAATGTTTTACACCCTAATGTTTTTTATGCAGAGGGAGTGCGTCCATCTGAATTAGGCGGTCAAATTACTGCTGAAGTATCTATGCAGTGGAATGATAGTTTTAGTGAACAAGTTCTTTGTTTTACCAACAATATTCCGCAGCGTGACGGTGGAACACACTTAACGGGTTTGCGTGCGGCAATGACACGCGTCATCAATAAATATATTGATGAAAATGAAATAGCTAAAAAAGCTAAAGTAGAAATTTCAGGCGACGACATGCGCGAAGGTTTGGCCTGCGTACTCTCCGTCAAAGTTCCAGAACCAAAATTCTCTAGCCAAACGAAGGATAAGTTAGTTTCTAGTGAGGTGCGTGGTCCGGTAGAAGAAATTGTTGCTGAAGCACTATCAACTTATTTGCAAGAACGACCCGCCGACGCAAAGATACTTTGCGGAAAGATTGTTGACGCGGCACGCGCGCGTGAAGCAGCCCGAAAAGCACGAGATATGACTCGGCGCAAGGGAGCCCTAGACGGGTTGGGCTTGCCTGGGAAGTTGGCTGATTGCCAAGAGAAAGACCCAGCTAAATCTGAATTATTTATTGTTGAGGGTGACTCAGCAGGCGGCTCTGCAAAGCAGGGCCGTGACCGTCGCTTTCAGGCAATCCTTCCGCTAAAAGGAAAAATTCTTAATGTGGAAAAAGCGCGTTTCGACAAAATGCTTTCCAGCCAAGAGGTTGTGACCCTAATTACGGTTTTAGGAACCGGAATTGGTGTTGAAGAATATAAGGCTGATAAGTTGCGCTATCACCGCATTATTATCATGACCGACGCGGACGTTGACGGAAGCCACATCCGCACGCTGTTGCTAACCTTCTTTTATAGACAAATGCCCGAGCTCATTGAGCGGGGGCACGTTTATATTGCCCAACCCCCGCTATACAAGGTGAAGTTTGGCAAAAGCGAGCAGTACATAAAGGACGACACAGAATTAAATCAGTTGTTATTAAAAATTGCACTTGAATCAGCCTCCTTACAAACACCATCTGGTGAAGTAATTGAGGGTGAATCTCTCAACGAACTCGCGAAGCATTACCAATCAATTCAGTCTATCGTAGATCGTTTATCGCGCACTATTGATGAAGACGCACTACGCGCCATTGCATCTGGTACGCAACTTAATTTGGATACAGAGAAATCTGCAAATGATTCTGCTGAGCGTTTGCGGGCGGCGCTTGCAGACTCTCAAAACCCATTGGCAATACCACCGGAGATTATTGTTCAAAAAGAGGACCGTACCGAGCGATTCCGCCTGTTGTTATCACGCCGCATTCACGGCAACCTCAAGCTATCAACCATTAACTCCGACTTTGTTCATGGCGATGATTATCAGAGTCTTGCAAATGCAGCCACGGTCTTGTCTGGCAAAGTATTGCCCGGAACAAAAGTACGCCGAGGCGATCCTGATAAAAATCAGAAAGAGCAAACTATTCATGATTTCAGAAGCGCGTTTGCTTGGTTGCTCGCCGAGGCTGAGCGCGTTCTGAGTCGTCAACGTTACAAGGGTCTCGGTGAAATGAATCCTTCCCAGTTATGGGAAACAACAATGGATGCAAATTCACGAACCTTGCTTCAGGTAAAAATTGAGGATGCTATTGCAGCCGACCAAGTTTTCACAACCCTAATGGGCGACGAAGTGGAGCCGAGACGCGCCTTTATTGAAAAAAACGCCCTTATAGCTCGTAATCTAGACGTTTAATATGGCCCCAAAAAAATTAAAACCACCAAAGGTGGATCGATCCTCCATTGTTGTTAAATCTTCACCCATTCATGGCAAAGGTGTTTTTGTCGCCAAGGCAATAAAAAAGGGTCAGGCAATTATTGAATACAAGGGCGAACGTATCAGCTGGAAGTTGGCAGAAAAGCGTCACCCGCATGATCCCAAAGACCCCAACCACACGTTTTATTTTTCCCTAGAGGATGGACGCGTAATTGATGCAAAGTACGGCGGGAATGCGGCGCGCTGGATAAATCATTCTTGCAAACCAAGTTGTGAAACTCGCGAGGATTTGTTCAACGGTAAGCCGAGAGTGTTCATCTATGCCAAGCGGAATCTAAAAGTGGGTGAAGAGCTTTTTTATGATTACTCTTTAGATATCGAGGGTCGTATAACCAAAAAAATGAAAAAAGATTATGAGTGCCGATGCGGGGCAAAAAAATGCCGCGGCACCATGCTCGCCCTCGAAGAAAAATAATTTTTTGTTATGTTGTTTGTGACCATCCAAGAGCTGGAGGCTGCCATTAATTATTGGCGCAACCAGTCACCTGCAATGGGTGACGAATTATCTTTGTGCTCAGAAGCATCGGCGTTGGCAAAGCCCTACGCATTAATGATTGTGCAAGGATCTCAGCGCATTCCGTTGGATGTGTTAGAGGAATCTGCAAGAAGCGCCATTCAAAAATTTATTAACACCACACAAAATACCTAAGCAATAATCTTTTCATATCTAGGGTTATCGCTATGTCTATCGACATCATCTTGGTTTATCCTCATTACCTTGCCTCAAATCAGGCCAGAGGGTAAAAGCTTGCAAGAAACAATCTTAAAAACAATTGGACTAGGAAAATCTTTTAAGGGTTTTTCAGCAGTAACCGACGTTAACTTGGACGTCACCCGGGGAACCATCCATGCCTTGATTGGCCCAAATGGCGCCGGCAAAACTACCTGCTTTAATTTATTGACAAAATTTTTAGAGCCCACAAGCGGTCAAATTTTGTTTAATGGCTTTGATATCACTAATGAAGCGCCTGCTCAGATTGCACGCCGTGGAGTAATACGCTCTTTTCAGATCTCCGCAGTTTTTCCACACTTGACCGTTTTGGAAAATGTTCGTGTTGCACTGCAGCGAGGATTGGGCACAGAATTTCATTTCTGGAAGTCAGGCGAATCTTTAAATGTTTTAAATGATCGCGCTATAGAGTTATTGCATGAAGTGGGCCTCGAGAGCTTTGCGCATGAGGAAACATTAAATTTGGCTTACGGACGCAAAAGGGCCCTGGAAATCGCTACAACTTTGGCCATGGAGCCAGAGCTTATGCTTCTAGATGAACCCACCCAAGGCATGGGCCACGAGGATGTGGAGCGCGTCACAGAGTTAATTGATCGGGTGGCGAGAGGCAGAACGATCTTGATGGTTGAGCACAACATGAAGGTGGTTTCTTCTATTGCAGACCGTATTACTGTTTTGCAGCGAGGCTCCGTTTTGGCCGAAGGCTCTTATCACGAGGTTTCGACCAACCCCTTGGTGGTCGAGGCTTACATGGGCAGCCACGGAGGAGAAGCGCTATGACCATGGCACTCGAGGTAAAGAATTTAGAGTCTTGGTATGGTGAGTCACACATTTTGCATGGTGTGAATTTCTCGGTGCACGATGGTGAGGTCGTTACCTTGCTTGGTAGAAATGGGGCGGGTCGCAGCACCATACTAAAAACGATTTTAGGCCTTACTAGCAAAAGAACAGGATCGGTAGAAATATATGGTTCCGAAACCATTGCTTTGCCAACTTACAAAATTGCCCGCCTTGGTGTGGGCTTTTGTCCTGAAGAGCGCGGCATTTTTGCAAGCTTGAGCACCGAAGAAAATTTATTACTGCTACCTGAGATAGCCCCGGGTGGAATGGGTTTAGATGAGATTTATGAAATGTTCCCCAATCTTTATGAAAGACGAAATAGTCCGGGAACGCGACTTTCTGGCGGCGAGCAACAAATGTTGGCAATGGCGCGAATTCTTAGAACAGGCGCAAGATTACTCTTATTGGATGAAATTACTGAGGGTCTTGCGCCAGTGATTGTGCAAAAGCTGGGTGAAGTGGTTACTAGTTTGCGCAAAAAGGGCTTCACGATTGTGTTGGTAGAACAAAATTTCCGTTTTGCTGCGCCTTTAGCAGATCGGCATTATGTAGTGGAGCACGGAAATGTTGTTGAGGTGGTGCAACAAAGCGAGCTTGCCCAAAAGGCAGCTTTGTTAAACGAGTATCTTGGTGTTTAGTAGTCTACTTTAGGAGATAGGAATGAAGTTAAAGCAAATAACCGCATCACTGGTTGCTGCAACAATGTTTGCATCTAACCCAGTATTTGCGCAAGCGGGATCTAAGGTTAGTGGTGACGTGGTCAAGATCGGCGTATTAACCGACTTGTCTTCAACATATTCAGACTTGGCTGGCCCAGGTGCTGTGATTGCTGCAAAAATGGCTATCGCTGATTTTTCCAAAGACGGCACAGTCATTGGAAAAAAAATCGAATTGGTGAGTGCCGATCATCAAAACAAGGCGGATATCGCTGCGAACAAAGCTCGCGAGTGGTTTGATAAAGATGGCGTAGACGTTATTGTTGAGTTGGTTTCCACTAACGTTGCTTTGGCTGTAATGGAAGTTGCAGAGCAGAAGAATAAGATTACATTGGTTTCTGGCGCAGCATCTTTGCCTATCACCAATGAAAAATGTACTGCTAATAACGTACATTGGACTTATGACACTTACGCCCTTTCAAACGGCACTGGTAAGGCTGTTGTAAAACAGGGTAAAAAGAATTGGTACTTCATTACTGCTGACTATGCTTTTGGTGCAGCCTTAGAAAAGGATGCGACTGGTGTGGTTACATCTAATGGCGGTAAAGTGCTTGGTACAAGCAAGCACCCATTTCCAAACAGCGACTTTTCCTCATACTTGTTAAAAGCTCAGGCTAGCGGCGCAGATGTGGTTGCATTGGCAAACGCTGGTCAAGACACTATTAACACTGTTAAACAAGCCTCCGAGTTTGGTATTAACAAAAAGCAGACCGTAGTTCCATTGTTGATGTTCATTACCGATGTTCACTCATTGGGTTTGAATGCCGCACAAGGCATGTACCTCACAGAGGGCTTCTATTGGGATAAAGACGACAAAACCCGTGCATTCTCTAAGCGCTTTATGTTGCAACATAAGCGCATGCCAAGCATGGTGCAAGCGGGCGTTTATTCATCTGTACTTGCTTACTTGAATGCAGTTCAAAAGGCTGGCACGGACGATACCCAAGCCGTGATGAAAGCACTTAAGTCAACCAATATTGATGATGGCTTATTTAAAGGCAAGATCCGTGCTGACGGGAAGTTTGAGCATGATATGTACTTGTTAGAGGTGAAGAAACCATCTGAATCAACTGCCCCATGGGATTACTACCATGTACGTGCTGTGATTCCAGCTGCAGAGGCAACCCAACCACTTTCATTATCAAGATGCAAGCTGGTTACTAATAAGTAATTACAAATAAGCATGTTTGAACTTCTCGGAATTACCCCACAAGGGCTGGTTGCTCAGCTCTTAGTGGGCCTTATTAATGGCTCTTTTTATGCCATATTGAGTTTGGGATTGGCCATTATTTTTGGCCTTCTCAACATCATTAATTTTGCCCACGGTGCTCAGTACACTATGGGCGCTTTTATTGCGTGGATTGGCCTTACTCAACTAAGCCAGTGGTTTGGCTTTCCTGAGCTGTCAATCAACTATTGGTTTGCCTTAATCATTGTGCCGCTCGTGTTGGCGGGCTTTGGTTTGATTCTTGAGCGCACGATGTTGCGACGTTTATATCACCTTGATCACCTATATGGGCTATTGTTGACCTTTGGTTTGGCCTTGATCATTGAAGGCATGTTCCGCCATTGGTTTGGTATTTCAGGCGAAAGTTATCCTGCCCCAGAGCTTCTGCAAGGCGCTATACCGCTTGATTCTATTGGCATCATCTTGCCAAAATATCGTTTGTGGGTAGTCGTTATTTCATTGGCTGTATGTTTTTCTACTTGGTACGTTATTGAGAGAACAAAGCTTGGTGCCTACTTACGCGCTGGCACTGAGAATCCAAAGTTGCTACAGGCTTTTGGCATCAACGTGCCCTTGATGATTTCTTTGGCTTATGCGTATGGCGTTGGCTTGGCCGGATTTGCAGGCGTATTGGCCGCTCCCATTTTCCAAGTGAATCCTTTAATGGGCTCCAATCTCATTATTGTGGTGTTCGCTGTGGTGGTGATTGGTGGCATGGGTTCCATCATGGGCGCCATTCTCACAGGTCTTGCGCTGGGCTTGGTCGAGGGATTGACTAAAGTCTTTTATCCCGAAGCGTCTGGCGTTGTGATTTTTGTGATCATGGCAATCGTTCTATTGATTCGTCCTGCTGGACTGTTTGGGCGGGAAAAATAATCATGAATCCAAAAACAAAACTCCTTTATGGCATTTTGGTTCTGATTGCGTTGCTAATGCCGCTACAGAATTTCATTTATCTTGTGTTTGCAATGAAGGTGCTATGTTTCGCACTTTTTGCCTGCGCCTTTAATTTGCTGCTGGGTTTCACGGGCCTGCTTTCATTTGGCCACGCTGCGTTTTTTGGAACAGCCGCTTACATCACCGCATACTTTTGTAAAGAAGCAGGTTTATCTCCCGAGCTGGGTATTTTGTTGGGCGTAGCGGGTTCTGGCGTTTTGGGATATTTGATTGGCTCATTAGCGATTCGAAGGCAGGGCATTTATTTCGCAATGGTCACCCTTGCTCTTTCTCAAATGATTTATTTCATAGCGGTACAAGTTCCCTATACAGGCGGTGAAGATGGCATTCAGGGTGTTCCGCGCGGAAATCTTTTTGGATTAATTGATCTTAAAAATGATGTCGCAATGTACTACTTTGTGCTCGCGGTTTTTTTGTTTGGATTTGCGCTCATCATGCGCGCCGTACATTCACCCTTTGGCCAGGTCTTAAAAGCCATTCGTGAAAACGAACCACGTGCGATTTCTTTGGGGTATGACGTTGACCGTTTTAAATTAATGTCATTTGTGATCTCAGCAACCTTAGCTGGTCTAGCGGGCTCCATGAAATCGTTGGTGTTCCAGTTGGCAACGCTTACGGATGTTCATTGGCACATGTCGGGTGAGGTTGTGTTGATGACCTTGCTTGGTGGCATGGGCACTATCCTCGGACCGGTTGTTGGTGCTGGGATAGTGGTCGGTCTGCAAAACTACTTAGCTAACATTGGCTCTTGGAGCACTATCGCGACTGGATTCATTTTTGTTATTTGCGTTCTTGCTTTCCGTCGCGGAGTGGTTGGCGAAATTATTGCGCACCTTAAAAACAAAAAATAATTTTTTTGTTTTCTCTTATCATTAAGTTTTTAGTGTGGCGCCTTCAGGCGCCACACTCATTTAAATAAAACGAAAACGAAGAGACTCCCATCGAATTTTCCATTTACATTTGGCCATTTCTTTTGGCCATGGCATTTTTTGCGGGGCTTGTTGATGCCGTTGCTGGCGGCGGCGGATTAATTCAACTGCCAGCGCTTTTTGCAGTCTATCCAGATGTGCCGCCGGCTACCTTGCTTTCAACAAATAAGGTTTCTGCAGTTGGTGGAACTTTGAATGCTGCGCGCAGATATTTAAGACACGTTTCCTTGCCATGGGCTGTGGTTGGTCCGGCAATCGTTGCTGGATTTGTTGGTTCTCTGCTTGGCGCTAATGCGGTGAGCAATTTTCCGGCTGAGCCTTTACGCAAAGCGTTACCCTTTGTTTTGCTTTTTTTGTTGGTTTACACATGGTTTCAACCTTCCCTTGGAGAGGCTCATGCGCCAAAAGCCATGAGCCGTCATCAGCAAGTCAAGGGCATTCTTTTGGGCTTAACGATCGGGTTTTACGATGGCTTTTTTGGTCCAGGTACGGGAAGCTTTTTGTTATTTGGGTTTGTGCGGTTTTTCGGCTTTGATTTTTTACACGCCTCTGCTGCAACAAAGCTGGTCAATGTGGCCACTAACTTGGCCGCCATTTTGATGCTGGCCAGCCTTGGCCAAATCAATTGGCCACTAGGTTTTGCCATGATGGTAGCAAATATTGTTGGGAGTCAGTTCGGAAGTCGCCTAGCTATCAAGCACGGGAGCTCTTTTGTTAGAAAAGCTTTTTTGGTTATAGTGAGTGCGCTGATTTTGAAGTCCGCATGGAATGCGTATTTTGTGAATTAAATCAGTCACTTAGAAATTGGCCATTTCTTTTTCTTGCATTTATGCATGAATTGTTTCACGTGAAACAAACAAAATGCTATGATCATCGCCCTATCAAGAGCAAATCATGCGCTATTCCAAAAATTTCGATGTCATTGTTGTAGGGGGCGGTCACGCAGGGACTGAGGCTGCTCTTGCCTCCGCGCGTATGGGGTGTGACACCCTTTTAATCACACATAGTATTGAAAATTTAGGGGCTATGAGTTGTAACCCATCCATTGGGGGTATTGGGAAGGGCCATTTAGTAAAAGAGATTGATGCAATGGGTGGCGCTATGGCTGCTGCAACGGATGAGGCTGGAATTCAGTTCCGTATTCTTAATTCAAGCAAAGGGCCGGCCGTTCGCGCGACGCGTGCTCAAGGCGATCGCATCCTCTACAAAGCGGCCATTCGGCGCCGCCTAGAAAATCAGCCCCATTTGACTCTATTTCAGGCTGCTGTAGATGATCTGTTGGTCAGGGGCGATGCAGTTCAGGGCGTTGTGACCCAAATGGGTCTAGAGTTTATGGCCAGAAAAGTGGTTTTGACGGCTGGGACATTTTTAGATGGCAAGATTCATGTGGGACTCAACAACTATGTTGGTGGTCGCGCAGGTGATCCAGCTGCCATTGCATTATCTGCACGCTTAAAAGAATTAAAGCTACCGCAAGGAAGGCTTAAAACGGGGACGCCCCCCAGAATTGATGGCAGAACCATTGATTTTTCAGTAATGTTAGAGCAGCCAGGGGATCTAGACCCTGTTCCTGTTTTCTCCTATTTGGGTAGGCCGGAGCAGCATCCAAGGCAGGTTCCATGCTGGATTTCGCATACAAACGAGAAAACTCATGACATTATTCGCGGCGGATTAGATCGCTCGCCAATGTATACAGGGGTAATTGAGGGTGTTGGGCCACGCTACTGCCCTTCCATTGAGGACAAAATTCATCGCTTTGCTTCCCGCAATAGCCATCAAATTTTTTTGGAGCCCGAAGGCTTAACCACCAACGAGTTTTATCCTAACGGAATATCAACTAGCCTACCTTTTGATGTTCAGTGGGATTTGGTGCGCAGCATTCGGGGCTTGGAATCAGCCGTTATTGTGCGTCCTGGATATGCGATTGAGTATGATTTTTTTGATCCACGTCATTTACGCCATAGTCTAGAAACAAAAGCTATCAGCGGCCTCTATTTTGCAGGGCAAATCAACGGCACTACAGGATACGAGGAAGCAGCTGCTCAAGGCATGTTGGCCGGCATCAATGCCGGCTTGGCTGCCCAAGAAAAGTCCCCGTGGCTACCAAAAAGAAGCGAATCTTATATTGGCGTTTTGGTGGACGATTTAATTACGCGCGGCGTACAAGAGCCTTACCGTATGTTTACCAGTCGTGCTGAATATCGCTTAAGTCTGCGTGAGGATAACGCAGATATGCGCTTAACAGGCATTGGCCGCGAGCTCGGCCTGGTAGATGACCATCGCTGGAATGTGTTTTGTAGGAAACAAGATGCTGTTTCACGTGAAACATCTCGCTTACAAGATATTTGGGTTGGTCCAAAGCATGTAGCAGCCCCCCTTGTCTCACGATTACTTGGCCAAGATTTGTCACACGAATGCAATTTAACCGAGTTGCTCAGGCGCCCAGGCATCACTTATGATGCTATTACGAGCCTTGGGGATGGTTTATGGTCTGCGGGCGCTCTCGATGAAGATCTAGGCTTGGCTGCTCAAATTCGAGATCAGGTTGAAATTTCTGTTAAATATCAAGGGTATATTGATCGGCAGGCAATCGAAATTGCACGCCATGAGCACAATGAGACATACCCTCTTCCAGAATCATTGGATTATTCTCAGGTTTTGGGGTTGTCAAAAGAGGTTCAACAGAAGCTCAATTTGCACAAGCCGGCTACATTGGGTCAGGCTGGGCGGATTTCTGGGGTTACTCCAGCAGCAATTTCTTTACTCCTTGTGCACCTTAAAAAAGGTTTGGGACGCACCCAAGAAGCCGCATGAGCGAGACCCTTCTTTCCTTGGGCATTGAAGAATTGGGTCTGAGCTTAAGCGATACCAATATTGCACATTTAGAGCTTTTTTTGCAGGAAATGGCGCGCTGGAACCAGGTTCATAACCTCACTGCGATCGAAAATCAGGAGGATTCTGTGCGGCTGCATCTCATTGATTCTATTGCTGTTTTGCCTGTTTTGCGACAGTATTTAACAATCCCTTCGCCTAAGATTGCTGATCTAGGTTCGGGCGGCGGCTTACCAGCAATACCGATTGCTATTATTCAGCCGGAATGGCGCTTAAGCTTAATTGAGGCGATACGGAAGAAGACGGCTTTTTTACAGCATGTGCGCGGAAAGCTTAAGTTGAAAAATATCGAGGTTGTAAGTGATCGAGTAGAAAATGTTGCGGTGCAACAAGCAGGTCAGTTTGATGCTGTAATTTCTCGAGCGTTTACGAATTTGGCTCGCTTTTTAGAGCTTTCTTTGCCTTTGTTAAAGCCCAATGGCTTAGTTTTTGCAATGAAATCAAAACGCGCAGACGAAGAAATGACCCAGGTATCAAAAGAAGACTGGCATCTCTTGGCTGACAAGGTCTTAACCATACCCAATATGCTGGTAGAGAGACGTCTTTTGGTGTTGACCCCCGTGCGAAAATCAATCCCTTCCCTTTAGGCAAAACTGAATCGGCCATGGCAAAAATATTCTGTATCGCAAATCAAAAAGGTGGTGTTGGCAAAACTACTACTGCAGTTAATTTAGCTGCAGGATTGTCGGGGCTTGGGCAACGAGTTTTATTGGTAGATTTGGATCCGCAAGGTAACGCTACGATGGGCTCGGGAGTTGAAAAAGCAGACCTTAGCAACAGTGTCTATCAGGTGCTTATCGGTCTATCGTCTGTGAAAGAGTGCGCACAACGTTGCGAAAGCTCTGGCTACGATGTGTTGCCTGCAAATCGAGATTTAGCTGGTGCTGAAATTGAATTGGTTGACATTGATGCACGCGAGTCACGCCTAAAAGATGCGCTTGCACAAGTAGCAAATGACTATGACTTTGTATTGGTTGATTGCCCTCCCGCCTTATCGCTTTTAACGCTCAATGGATTATGTGCGGCAAATGGAGTCATAGTGCCAATGCAATGCGAATATTTTGCTCTTGAGGGCTTATCAGATTTAGTCAACACCATCAAACAGGTACATGCAAATCTAAATCCAGATTTGGTCATTATCGGTTTGTTGCGTGTGATGTTTGATGCACGCATGACACTACAACAACAAGTATCAGAGCAGCTGCTTGAACATTTTGGTGACAAGGTGTTCAAGACCATTATCCCTCGTAATGTCAGGCTAGCTGAAGCCCCGTCTTATGGGCTTCCAGGGGTTGCTTTTGATAAATCATCGCGTGGTGCAAAAGCGTATTTAGAGTTTGGCGCCGAGATGGTTGAGCGTATTAAACACATGTAATTATTTTTTTAAAGAAAACATCATGGTCGCAATTAAGAAAAAAGGTTTAGGAAGAGGATTAGAGGCATTGCTTGGTGAAAAAACGCCGCAACCTAATGCAACTGCAGAAATTAATCGCTTGCCATTGACAGCCTTACAAGCGGGCAAGTATCAACCTAGACAAAAGATGGAAGCCGGAGCACTACAAGAGCTCGCAGAAAGTATTCGTGAGCAGGGAATTATGCAACCACTTTTGGTTCGTTTGGTAAGCGCTGGCAAGTATGAAATCATTGCGGGTGAAAGACGTTTTCGCGCGGCAACGATTGCGGGCTTGAAAGAAGTTCCAGTATTGGTCTCCAGTGCAGACGATCAAGCTGCTGCTGCAATGGCGTTAGTCGAAAATATGCAGCGTGAGGATTTAAATCCACTGGAAGAGTCACAAGGGCTAGCTAGATTAATTGAGGAGTTTGGGTTTACACACGAGCAAGCAGCCAAGGCCGTTGGTAAATCTCGCAGCGCAATCAGCAATCTCTTGCGATTGACCCAGCTTGCTAAGCCCGTACAGGCTATGCTTTTAGGTGGCGACATCGACATGGGCCATGCTCGCGCCCTTTTGCCTCTTCCAGGCGCTAGTCAGGTGGCACTGGCGCAAAAAATCGCGGCGCAAAAGCTTTCTGTACGCGAAGCTGAAAGGATGTCAGCAGCTTTAGTCATCGCTGGCGGACAGATTGGCGATAAAAAGAGCAGGGGTAGATCGGCTCCAGCATCAGCAGGCGTTGACCCAGATATGCGTCGCCTGACCCAAGAAATTGCCGATTTAATTGGTTTGAGTGCTGAATTTAAGTTCAAAGGGAAGGGCGGGGAGCTTTGCATCCGCTTTAGCCAATTTGATGAGCTTGATTCCTTATTAAAAAAGTTGGGTATCGAGGCCTAGATTAAGCATAAAAATGTGCCCAAATCCTTTGACATATTGCACTGCACACATTAAACTTTCGGGGCTAAATTGATTCCTCAAAAAAATCATTTTTCTGATGTAGATGAATGGGATAAACCCGAGGAAGAGGTGTTTCGGGTTTATAGCAAAGATGAAATTAATGCGTTGCAGCAACGCAATGCTTCACAGTATCGCGCCCTATCTCCTTGGAAAATTATTTTGGCCCAGGTGCTAATTACAGTAGTCAGCATGCTGTTTTGGGCAATTTTTGGGGAGCCGGTAGGGGTAAGCCTTTATACTCAGTCGGCCTTTTTAGGTGGTTTAATTAGCGTCTTGCCTTCGGCCCTGTTTTTAACAAGACTTGAGCTGGCAAAAAAATCGCAAAGATTGAATCCAGGAAGTTTTTTAGCAGCATTAGTATCCGGCGAATTTATAAAAATTGCTGTGACATTAATGATGTTTGTGGGGATTGCTTACCTCGTCCCCGGCGTGCTTTGGGTCCCGCTATTGGTGACCTACCTGCTTGCCTTGAAGTGTGTTTGGCTAGCGTGGTTGTGGCGCTAAGAAGTGACAATTGAGATTGAAACAAAGGACTAGTTAAGAGATGTCTAGCGAAGTACACCAAGCCCACGAGGCAGCTGAGCAAATGACGCCAACAGCGTATATTTCTGAGCATTTACAAAACCTCACCAGCACTGGCGGCCCTCAGTCGTCCATCATTGATTTCAGCGTTGTGAATTTAGATACGGTTTTTTGGGCCTCACTGATGGGCTTGATAGCGGTATTGATTTTATTGATCGCAGCGCGCCGCGCTACTCCCGGAGTTCCTGGACGTTTCCAGTGCTTAGTGGAAATGGTTGTAGAGATGGTTGATACACAAGCAAAAAGTATTGTGCATGGCAACCGTACATTTATTGCACCCCTCGCGTTATTTGTTTTTTTCTGGGTGATTTTGTTAAACACACTAGACTTAATTCCTGTGGATTGGGTTTTGGGCGTAAATCATTTCATCGAAAGTTTTGGTGTGCACGTGCCGCATCACAGATTAGTTCCTACCACTGATTTGAACGCCACGATGGGTATGTCACTTTCAGTATTGATCTTGGTTTTTTTCTATAGCTTCAAAATCAAGGGCGTTGGCGGTTTCTTGCATGAACTAATCTCTGCGCCGTTTGGTGCCAAGTGGTACTTAGCGCCATTTAATCTTGCATTGAACATCATTGAATATTTAGCAAAAGGCGTTTCCTTGGGGATGCGACTTTTTGGAAACATGTACGCTGGTGAGCTGGTCTTCTTGTTGATCGCATTGCTCGGCAGCGTATGGACATTTAACCTCGATTTATCGCTGTTCGGATTGGTGGGCCATGTTATTGCTGGATCAGCCTGGGCCATCTTCCACATTTTGGTTATTTTGTTGCAAGCCTTTATTTTTATGATGTTGACTTTGGTCTACATCGGGCAAGCGCATAGCCATCACTAAGATTTTATTTTTAACCTACCTCTTTTAACTTCAGGAGTCAGCAACATGCAACAATTTCTCGCAAACATTCAAGGTTTCACAGCGATCTGTATCGGCA
>JACCDO010322208.1_pt1 | contig 35806 bp, 52 predicted proteins | sample 7446101 | NCBI WGS metagenome assembly JACCDO01 (sample SAMN15323440, study PRJNA562643) | freshwater metagenome | isolation source: river surface water | place: USA:Blue River Watershed | collected 2017-08-16 | reverse complement strand
GAATTAATTTATTAGATATTAATTCAAAGTTAAATGATTTAAATAGAACAGCTTTTGAAAGTTTTCTTGACAATATCAATTTAAGTTTTGAACGTAAAAATTATCATTATGATCATGAAAATTCTGTAATTGCATATTGCATGAATCATAATAGTTTTGAAAATGAAGAGCAAGATGAAAATTTGGCAGAATTTTTACAATGGTTACATGAAACTTTTACAGATGAACAGATTGAAGATTCTGTAAATGAATGGAAACGTGAATATTGTTTAGAAAAGTTTGCTGAATTCAGAAATATAATCGATAGTATTACTGAAGATGAAGATAATTTATTTGAGGTATATAACGAAGCGATTGAATGTTTTCTATCAGATATTAATGCGACATTTGATGTATCAAATTCTGATCGAATTGTTTTAAATATGATTGAAACCAGATCTGCAATTGTAAAAATTTAAATGAAGGAGACAATATGAGTCAAGATAATCAAATGACAATTTATGATTTTTATCGAAGTTGTTATTATAATAATATTTCTGCTGTGCATGCTGAATTAACACGTAAAGCGACAGAATTAATAGAAAAGCATATACATTGTCGGGTGCCTGAACAAATGTTAACTGAACAAATTTTAAATGATTTTTATCAGGAAAATACATTGACTGAAGGTTATCAAATTTTTGGATATTATTTGATATCTAATTATTTAGGATCATTGTTAAAAGATATTGCTGATAATGTTTATCAATTAAATGATGAAATTTCAATTTGGTGTCGTGAAGGAATTGGTGATTATAAACAGGAAATAATTTATGATAAAACAATACAATTAGCTATTTTAAAAAATGATTTATATCGTGATTTAAAAATTGTAAAGTCTTAAAGATTAAATTAAAATTATGTTATGTCTGTAAAGAAGAAAAGTGAAATATTTAAAATAGGTGATTTGATAAAATTTCCTGTATATGATAATGCGGGAAATAAAACGTATGAAATTGGCGTGATTATAAGCTTTGCAGATTTTCAAAACATTAATAATAAAAAATTTTACAAGATCTATACTGGTAAAAACATTGCAAATTCTAATTTTAGAATTTTTCACAAATCAGCGTTATTGTTGATTTAATTAAAGGAATAAACATATGAAATATATTGTATCACAACTCTCTTTATATCCTATAATCAAAGAAGACGATGATATTATAACATTCTATTTCAACAGAAGCGATTATGATGAAAATAAAAATGTGTCTTTTGAACCAATTAATCAATTAATTGAAATCATTAATCACAAATATAAAATCAATCAACCTTATTTTTCTAAAAATATAGATATTAATGATTTAGAATCTGAATTACAGCGATTTAATTTATTGAATATTTCATATATGTTTTGTACAGATTTTGAAAATATAAAGCTTGATAGTCGAGTTGATGTTAGATCAAAAAAAGAAGAAGAAAAAAATTACGAAGAAATGACAAAGGAAAAAAATAATTATGAAATCCAAGATTAAAAGAAAACAAATTATTGTAGCGTTAGAATATGCAGGATTAAGTTATTTACCTGATTTATTAAGAAATCGTGAAATCAATGTAATTGATAAAAATTTTTTCAAAGCGTTACATTCGGATATTAATAAATTACATAATACTTTAAATTCTACCAGAATAGCATTTGATAATTTAAATAATCGTTTTGTTGAATTGGCAAAAGAAAAAGAATTGTTAACAAAAGAATTAAATGAAAAAACACAAATGCTTTTAGAAAAAAATGATCAGAGCGATCCTTTATTAATATCAATGAAAAAAAAGCAAATTGAAAATGACAAGATAAAACAAAAATTAATTTCAGAAATATTTGGAGTTGAAGAACAAGAATTACCTGTTAATAATTAATTTTTTTTATTTATTAAATTTAGTTTAAACTCACGTGAAAGTTATAAAAATTTAATTTATAATATTATTAAGTTAAATTAATAACAATACCTTTTCAAAGGATTTTATCATGTCTTCATTATACGAAGCTGCAATTCTTAATGCTTGGCGCAGAAATAACGATATTATTGATTTCGATCATGCTAAAAATGTTTATTTCGAAATTTACTTCGAAAAACACAAAAGTCGTTATTCAAAAGATTTTTTAACTAATATGTTAGAAAACCTTAAAAAAACATTTAAAAATTATAATCTAAATTATGATACTCGTCGCATTGCAGAAGTTAAATACGAACAATATACTAGCTTTAATACTGATGAAGAACGTTTAAAATCTTATTTACGTTCTCATTTTGATGCATCAAACGCAAGTAGTGTAAATAAAATCCTAAGAAAATATGGTCGTAATAAAACCTTTAATAAAGGCGTTTGGATTTATGATCCAGAAAATGCTAATGCTGTTACGTCTAAAATGCAACAAGATCATTTATATTACAAAACAGCCTATGAACATATCATTAAAGCTTTTAATAAATATATTACAGAATCTCAAACTTACAATTCATGTTTTAAAACTTTCAAAGACAATATAACAGTCGAATGGATGTTGCCTAATAACATGCAATATTTTCGTTGTTCTAAGATCGTATTAAAATTAAATGTTGGTCCTGCATATTTCGAATTTAATTTCGATGTGCGACGTTTTAGCGTTGGCATGGCTAATTTATGGACATCTTATAATTATACTGACTTTTCTGCCGATGAAAATAATTTAATTTATTTTACCGAACGTGGTGATGACAGTGATTTTTATGAATTATTTAATGAAATTGACAAAAATACCAGTTTTATTTTAAGTTTTATAAAAAAATAATTGTAAATCATATTCTTAAATGATATAATATAAACATCGGGCCTGTAGCTCAGGGGTGAGAGCAGCGGTCTCATAAACCGAAGGTCATGGGTTCAATCCCCATCGGGCCCATTTTCATTTTTTTATAGGCTTTTTTATGTCTGAATCAAACGATAAAGATTTGCATACAGAATGTATTGAAAATTGGATTGAAAAACAAGAAAAAATACAAGACGATTATCAAAAAAAATTTGGTAAAAGACCTAATAAAAAAATTATTATCACAGCTTTTTTTATGGTTTTAATCGGCGATTTAATTTCTTCTTTCGATCAATATGCTATGGTTCATTCATGGTTTTATACACAAATGATAACAGGCATTATTAATCAGTTAACATGGTTAAGTATGTCATTCTTATTTATTGCTGCTGAATCTAAGCGTGAAAGAATCATGATCGGGATTAGTCAAGCATTAGGGGCAAGTGTTGGATCAAGTTTAATGTTAAAATATATTAAACCTTTTTTCCAGAATTTATTTAATATTTTTTAATGGATATTTATAGTATTATGACAAATAAATCTAAACGTGAAGAATACACTTTATTTAAATACAAACAAGGTATTGAGATGTTTGTAAAAAATACAGTACTCATATTATATGATACTGTTGAGGATTTTTTAGATGATCATACTTATTTAGCAAAATTTGAAGATGAAGTAAAATTATTTATTAATGATGATGATCAGGATAGTTGTCAATTGTTTTATCATTTAAACAATATTAGAAATCGTGTTATTAATAATATAGAAATCTTCGAAGCAAATGATGGTATTGATAAAATACGTATTAAAGAAGATACTGTTAAAAAGTTCTTTAAAAATATCGTAACAAAAGCAAAAGAATACGAGGAAAAAAATGAAGAATGATACTTCGCAAATATTATCTGAACTACGAAATATTATTATCTCTAAACCAGATGAATCAATTAATAAATCTCAAACAAAAACTGATGTATCATTAGCTTTAGATGAGATCATTGATAAAATCAAAGTCGACGCTAAAGAAGAATCTGATTTTGAAATTGCAAAGAAAATGGCGAAGATTAATTATTTAAATGAAGAAAAACGACAATTAGAAATACAGGAACAACAAAAAATTGCTATTCAATTAGCTGAAGTTGAGCAATATCGTAAATCTTTTTTGTCTTCAACAATTGATAATGATGATACGCCTCCTACACCTTTACCTTTATTTGATGAAGAGATACAGGCATATCATTTGAATTTATCGACGCAAATGTTAAATATGAAAGAATTTAATCGAAAAGTTAATTTAGCATTAATGCAAAAATTTAAAATTCATTTAACTGTTATTGGGTTTTTGTTTTCATTATTATTATTTTTTGCAACGAAAGATAATAAAAAAATTGCAACAGCAATAACAATGCCAAATAAAAAAGTCATGAATCAGTTAAAAGTGGATGATATAAATATATCTTCTTTACAATGGTGGCCTGTAAATTACGTAATGAAAGACAATATAAATAATATTTCATCAGATTCACCAGATTTAATCATCTTTAATTTATTTAATAAATCTATAAATAATATAAAAGAATTAAATCTGAAACAAACTGGATCAACTGGTGATAATAAAAAAATTAAAAGAATTAATAAGAATAATAAACAAGAAAATAAGATTAAAAAAGAAAAAATACAATTTAACCTGAATGCAAATTAAAAAGGATAACATGAAAATTATTCTAAAGGAAAATTTAAAAAACTTTAAATATACGCAAGATGATAATACAAAAGAAATGATTGATTGTATTAAGATGATTAAAAAAGACGATTCATGTGATGAAAAATCAAAAGAATACAAAATTAAGTATTTAATTAATTTAATGATCCATGAATTATTATGATTTTATTTTTTATTAAATACACGTGAAAAATATAAAAAATTAATTTATAATAATCTTATAGTAAATAAAAAACTTAAACTAATTTAAGGAGAAAAAGTCATGAATGACAAAAACACAGAAATATTTGAAACATTAGTTTTTAATATTATTCCTATCTTTTATATTTTATTGGCGATCAGCGTTTCTTTTTATTTTTAAATGCAAGCCGACGTATTAAAATTGGAATTTAATCATTTAGGTCCTTCTATTTTTTGTGAAACAAAAATTATGTTATATAATGAACAGATCATAAAAAAATATCTGACGTATTTGGAAAATTGTGCAATTAATAAACAACCTGCAAAATATTATTCAGATACATTTCATAATTTTGTTTTAAATATTTCTAGAACAACCTTAAAGATTATTAAAAAAAAGATATTTGATTATTTGAAAATGTGCGGTATGACTGACATACAAAATCTTTATTATATTTTAGGAGAATATAATAATTTTGGAATTTATAACGTCTTATTACAAGACAATAAATTAATTCTAGAATTACAATTCGAATTATATTATAATTTAAAAGATTTTACGAATATTTCAGGATCTTTGTCTTTTTCAAATCAACAAATCTATACCCATTGCATTATTAATGAGCAATTTAACTGTAAAGAATTACAGGAATAGGAAAATACTTTATGTTAAGAACAAATTTCAATAACACAGATTCAATGTTTTCATACGAACCAATTCGAATTGTAAAAAGTCAAAATAAAAAGACACCTGATCAACTTAAAAAGATTTACGAAACAAAAATCGCTTTGGCCGAACATAATTTGTTTAACTCACGTGATTTATTACAACGTAAAATTAATAAAGTAGACGAATCGATTCAACATCTTACTAATAAATTAGCTAATATAAATGAAAATGTGTTTTATGAAACAACTTTATATGGTAAGATATCAATCTTAAAAGTTCAGTTATTTCGTTTAAAAAGCAGATTTGATTTCTTGAATAACAATCAAGATATTATTCCTTACCTTCCTGTTAATATTGATGATTCAATTCATTTTGAAGAAAGTATATAAATGCCTACACAATTATCTAAGGATATGCAAGACTTTAAAGATACAGCTGCTAAATTTGCTAGTGGTGTAACTATTGTGACTGTTAAAACAGATAACGATTTTCATGCAATGACAGTTAGCGCCTTTTCTACCATTTCTATGGATCCATTATTAGTTATGGTGAGTATTTCAAATAAATCGAAAATGCATGATATTTTATTAAATCAAAAGAAATTCAGTATTTCAATTTTAGAAGAAAGTCAAAGTGCTGTATCAAATCATTTTGCAGGACAAAAGCAGCACGATTTATTAGGACAGGATTTTGGTAAAGCAAACATGATTAGTATTGATGAAAATTTTAATATTATAAATGAAGCTGCAGGTTTTTTCTTATGTGATTTAGATGAAGCTTATGAAAAAGGTGATCATACTTTATTTTTTGGTAAAGTTATTAAATCACAGTTTGTTGCTGTTAAAAAACCATTAATTTATTATTCTCGTGGATATTCTTTAATTAAATAATAGGAGTTTATTATGCCTGAAGGTGTAGAAGTATCTTTATTCGCGCGATCTTTAAATCAATATTTAAAAAATAAAACAATTAAAAATGTTGAAGTATTATCAGGACGTTATACAAAAAAATCTGTTGAAGGTTTAGACAGTTTTAAATTAGAGTTACCTTTACAAGTGGATGAGATTAATAATAAAGGTAAATTTATTTATTGGAAATTTAAGGATAGCTCACGGGTAATGTTCAATACCTTAGGTATGACTGGTGGTTGGACAACAATTCCTACTAAACATGAAAGAGTAAAATTTGAAGTAATTAACAGCGAAGGTCAACATGAAAATCTATATTTCAGAGATATTAGAAATTTTGGAACATTACATTTTAAATCTCATAAAGATCTAATTAAAAAATTAGACTCAATTGGATTTGATATTGTACAAAAAGATATTAATGTTATTGATTTCACAAAATTATTATATAAATATCCTAATATGAATATCTGCGAAATTCTAATGAGACAGGATGTTTTTTCGGGTGTAGGAAATTATATCAAAGCTGAGGCATTATGGTTTGCAGATATTCATCCTCATGCAGTTGTAAGAAATTTAAAAGCAGTTGATCTAATTAATTTATTAGAAGGTATTAAATTTGTAGTACAAACTGCCTTTAATGCTGGAGGTGCTACAATTAAAGATTATTTTAGATTTAATAATTGGGAACGAACAGAAAACTTCTTTAAAGTTTATGACAAGAAGATAGATTCATTAGGTAATCATGTTATTAAGATGGAAACACCTGATGGACGTACAACACATTGGTCACCTTCAAAACAAATTCAAGGAATAATAAATGATATATCAAGTTAAAATTTTTGGTTATAACGCTATTCCTGTTGAAATAACAGATGATGATGAGGAGATCTTTAAACAAAAAGGTTGGAATATTTATAAAAATAGATCAGCTAATTATGAAATATCTGATTTAATTGCTAATTTTTATAATGATACTAATGATAATGAAACAAATCTAATTATGTTTAAATGGTTAGTAAAAAATAACATGATACATTATTATAATTTGAAATTAACGACTGAATTTAGAAGATTATTTAATTCTTAATTTGTAAAATTATTTAATTAAAAATATTATATTCTATAACTTTTCTTTCTAACAAAGGAACAACAAATGATTTGTCGTAAATTCAGCGAATTAAATTCTGAACAGCAATCTCAAATTGCCTCTTTTCTATTTAAGAGAAAACATCATTTAATTAAAGACATTATAGATCGTAAAATTGATGATTTAAAATTAACAATATCAGATCCTCAAGAATATGCAGAGGAATTAGAATATGTTAATTCAAAGCATTATATTATTGACGTTTTAAATGAGTGCGAATGGGCTGTTTTTGATGAAGATTTTAAAATGTATATCTTCGAAACGTCTTGTAAATAAATAAAACTTTCTTGTAAAAGATTAAACATACTAATAAAATAAAACATACGAAAAACAAACAAAGGAAAAAAATGAGATTTTCAAATATTGTACGTCTTGCAAATAATAATACCATTGGTGCTATCATTGAAAATAATATGCTTAAAAGCGGCGGAACTTTAACTGTTGCGCAAGCTAAAAGATTATATGATACTTTAAGTAATGGTGAATCAACTAATACTACAACTAATGTTAAAAATACTCTTAAACGTTTTGCAGAACCTTTGGTATTGGTTACAAGTGAAAATAATCGTCAAACAATGTTGTACATTCACAAAGGATTAAATGCATGTTTTAAAGCACAAAATAATTTAATTGTACCTGTAATCAGATGTAATCGATTACTTAATCAAGTGCTTTTGTTTACAAATAATAATGAAAATGAGGATAAGTCAATTAAACGTTCTTATACCCGTAAAATTAAAAAAGTTTTAAAGGATATTAAATAATGGCAAAAGCAAAAGAGAATTTATTCTATTATAAGGCAACAGCAAAACCTGAAGATGTTTATGATGGTGATACTTTTCGTGTTGAATTAGATCTAGGATTTAGAATTAAATACGTAACACCTGTTAGACTATATGGCGTTAATGCTGCTGAAATGAAAGATAAATCCGATTTAGCTAAACAAGCCAAGACTAAATTAATAGATTTTATTCAAAAGAATAAAGGCAAATTAATTATTAAATCGCATGGATTAGATAAATACGGTAGGTTTTTAGGAGAAGTATGGGGTGATGGTGAAACAAGTGATATAAATGCATCAGTTAATCGTCAATTAATTAATGAAGGTTTAGTATTAGAATACTATGGTATAGGCAAGAAAGAAGAATTTGATCCATCAAAACAATTGAAAAATGATACATAACTTAAATTTAAAATATGACGGTGAAATTGATGAATTTTATAATATTAATCAATTAAAAACTAAACTTGAATGTATAAATGCAAATTTAAGAGATTTTAAGATTCAAACTTTAAATGATTTTGATGAATATAAAAGTATTCAAAAACAAATTGATAAGTTAAAAATAAATATCTCGAAACAAAGAACAGAAAACATTTATAATATTATCGCATTTGATAAATTAATGTGTGATAAATTAATACCAAAGATTCTAATAAAAAATGAAGATGAATCATTCAGTTATTTAGAACATCTTTATATTCAAATTTTGCCTGAGGATTTATTTTCAAGTCTTGGTTATATTAAATTTTTTAATCGTTATTCTATGACAAAAAATAATAAGAGAGTACGTACAGGATTTAAATCAATTGAAGACATTGAAAAAGATTTTAGTAGGTTTAATTTATTAAATCGATTTTTAAATTTTATAGGATTGGATTATACTAATTTAAAGGTTGATTTTTTAATGGGACGTTATAAAATCGATCAAGATATATATTATGAAAATTTTAAAGATAATATGAAATCACTTAAATTTGATATTAATGTAACATTTGATGATGAAACGTTTCAAATTATATTTGATATAGTAAATATTCAAGGTAAATGGATGGAATGTGATAATAAAATTCATATTTTAGGAAATTATGAAAATATCAAATATGAAGATTTGATTAATAAAAAAATTTTATTTCAATTCTTTTTTTTAGATGATCATCAATTAAATGAAACTTTTACATTATCACAAAATTTATTTTATTTTTAGGAAAATTAAATGACAGACAAACAATATTTTTATAAACAAAAAAGATTGAATAAAGAACAACAGCAATTAGGTGATTTTAGCTTGCCACATTCTTTATATGATTATGAAAACAGCAAAAAAGTACATGAAGTTTTAATCGATTTTTTAAAAGAAAACGATCCTGATTTATTTATTAATCCTGATACTAATGATAAATTGTTTTCAAGAGAATATAAATACGCACGACAACAACCTGCTTTTAAAAATACTTTGTTTTTTATTCATCATAACAATAACAAATTAAGTAAATGGTTAAGTTATAATAGTAAAGAAGAGAACTTTAAAAAATTGTATCAACGTTTAAAGGATCATGGTTTTTATATTGATATTTTTGAAAATGGAATTGTAAGCGGGGTGTTTATGGGATTTGGTATTATTAAGAATAAAAACTAATTTTTTTTATATATTATTTATTTTTTATCTCACGTGAAAGTTATTAAAAATTAATTTATAATAATATCACTAGTGAAAACTAATTAAATCATACTAACCTGTTTCGCAAGGAAGCATATATGAAGCTCAATGTACGCAACGACAATATTCCTCTTGGCACCTCAATTCGTAATGTTAAGGTACCACAACAACTTAAAGTTAAATTACCATCAGGTATTGAATTTATCGATGATGCTTTTGGCAACGGCTTTACACCATCAACTGTAACATTATTTACAGGTGAACCTGGCGCAGGTAAAACTACATTAATGTTAACATTGGCTGATTCATTGGCTGCTAAAGGTTATTGTGTTTATTATAATACTGCTGAAGAATCTCTATATCAAGTAGCTATGACATGCGAACGTTTAGATATTCAAAATGATTTTTATCCTGGTCAAGAAACAGATATTGAAAAATTAATTGCTAATTGTGATCAACTTCGTGCTAACAATCCTAACAAACCATTCTTCCTTATTGTTGATTCACTTCAAACATTAGAAGATAATGAAGGCGGTTTTAGTAAAAGTGCGACTACACGTTGTTTAGAAGCATTAACAGATTATGCTAAACAACATTATGTTAATGTGATTGCCATTTGTCAAGTTAATAAATCAGGTGAAATGGCAGGTAGTCAAAAACTTAAACACATGGTTGATGCTATGATCCATTTGCAATTATGTGATAAAAAGTTAATGAAGGAACTTGATTGTGATTTAACAGGCGTTCGTTCTTTAACTGTTGAAAAAAATCGTTTTGGTTCTTCAGGTTGGTTATTCCTACTTGATCTTGAAGAAACAGGTTTTACTGAAAAATTCCGTTATGGTATTAAAAATATTAATGTATCTGATAAAGCTACTGGTAAAGATACTAATAAACAAGAATCTATTAATGCAAACTTGGCTCGTACTAATGATGAATTTACAAAACTAAAAGAACAGTTAATGCAAAAAAAGTTAGAGCTTGAAAAAGAAAAAAATACACCTGTTAAAGCTCCTTTGTCTTGTGATCAACTTGAAGAACAAGCCTTAAAAGAAGAAGCAAAAATTGAAGAAGCAATTGCAGCAGGTGTTGAAATTACTGATGATATGACATGGGAAGAAAAATTAGCGATTATTGATCGATCATCAGTTAACAATAATTAATAATTTTGTAAAATAATAAATGTGTATGGTGCACCGTACATGGGTTGTTGTGTTGTGGCCTATTCAACTGATCACATCGGTTGTTTAGGCTTTTTTATTTTCTGTTGATTTCCTTAATGAAAGATTTTTATTATGAATTTTAAAAATAATGAAGTGATCACAATATGTGAAGGATCTGAAATTAGTCATAGGATACATGAACTTTATAAATTAGACGCAGGAATTAATCACGCTTTAAAAATCTTAAATGAATTAGTGGTAATGGAATTTATGGGATCAAATAATACGCAAATTAGTAAATTTCAGGAATCCAGTAAATCATCTTTACGTCTTTTAGCTCAGAAATTAAGAGACATGCAATTTATTAAAAAAAAAGAATATGAAAAAATAATTTTTACATTTTTTGGTATGCATGAATTATTGCAGTTACTTGAAAAAAGAGATGGATTTTTAAATTATACAAATTTAGTAAACGCTTTTATTGATTCATCAAGCATATTTTTTAATAATCAAAATTATATAAAAGTTCTTCGAGAAACAGTTGAGTGTTATTTTGGTTTATTCATGGAAAATATTTATTGGAATAATATTATTAGCATGAATTTTCCTGTTTATTTTGATGGCACATTATCTGATCGACGCGAATTATCAAAAAACGCAATTCGTTTATTAGAGAATGATTTTAATCTTTATATTTCTGATAAAGAAAAAATGTATCGTACGGCAGGTATAATTATCTCAAACGAAAGAACAATAAATTATAAAGTTGACGAAAAGATTAATGAATCATTAAGACCTTATTTATGTATGTTCAATATGACTTATGTATATTTACCTACGATTTATTTAAAAGGAACTTAAAATGATAGAGAGATATAATACACCAGAATTGCGTTTTATTTGGAGTGATGAAAACAAAATTAATATTTGGAAAACAGTTTCAACTCAATACGTTTATAATTTAAGCAAACAAGATTTTAATATAGAAGATTTATTAAATATTATAATTACGCCTTATGAGATTGTTGAACATGAAAAAATTACTAAACATGAGTTTTTAGCTTTTATTGAATTATTTATTAAAAAAGCACCAATCTTTCTTAAAAAATATATTCATTATGGTTTAACATCATCAGATATTTTAGATACCAGTTATTCAATTCAATTATCACAGGCGACTGAAAAAATTATTGATCATCTCAAAATATTTATTAATACATTAAAACAAAAAGCAATACAAAATAAAGATACTATGATGATGGGTAGAACACATGGTATGTATGCTGAACCTATTTCTTTCGGACAGATCCTTTTAACATTTTATCATGAATTTAAAAGAGCTTTAAGTCGTTTAGAAATTGTTTATGAGAATATTAAATATGGACAATTATCTGGACCAGTAGGTAATTATGTGTTATGTAAACCAGATGTTGAACAACAAACGTTAAAAGATCTAGATTTAAAAGTTGAAAAAGTTTCAACACAAATTATACCTAGGGATCGATACGCTGAATTGTTCTGTAGTTTAGCTATCTTAGCTTCATCCATGGAACGTATTGCGACTGAAATAAGACAATTAAGTCAGTCATCTGTCGGTGAAGTTGCAGAAGGATTTGCAGTTAATCAAAAAGGAAGTTCAGCGATGCCGCATAAAAAGAATCCTATTGGATCTGAAAATATTTGTGGTTTAAGTCGACTGATTCGAAGTTATGCTATACCTGCACTTGAAAATATTAATTTGTGGCATGAACGTGATATGTCGCATAGTTCAAATGAAAGATTAATCGGTCAGGATGCTACATCATTAAGTTTTTATTGTTTAAATAGATTAAATGAAATTGTTAATAACTTAATTGTGAATAAAGATAAAATGCAGGAGAATATTAATAACTCAAAATATCTCTTTTATTCTCAACGTTTATTGTTATTATTAGTAGAGAAAGGTTATAATAGAGATGAGGCGTATAAAATTGTGCAAGAAATTGCATTTAAAACGCAACAATCATCTTACAATTTTCAGGAAGTTTTTAATCAACATGAAATTAAACTCAAATTAAATTGCAATGAAAATGAATTGTTTGATTTTTCTTTTTATACAAAACATAATGATCTCTTTTTTAAAGATATAGAGGAATAAAATGACTAACATTCAAGATTTAGTGTTACAAGATTGGATTTGGATTGCAAACCACAGTATGTTTGTATTTATTGTTTTTGACGCCTTAATACAAGGTAAATCAAAATTAGAAAATCAAATTAATGAAGAAAAATTAAATAAAACAACAGCTATGTTAATGTTCTATGCTGTCTTTTCATTGTTGACTTTCTTTTTATACTTTATCTTTTTACAATGGGCAGATCCTCGTTTAACTTTTGTAATTACTTTGTTTGAAACAATTTTAAGAATACATCATAATCATACACACACTAAATCTATGGTAGATGAAGAGGAATAATGGAATATATATTAATTGTTTTATCAGGTATTTTATTTTGGTTTAAATCAAATGCCAAAATAGTATACAACTTACAATGGGCGCCGTGGCAATGGTGGTTATATACAGGTTTGTTAAGCAATTACATGGCTTTATATGCATGGTGGGGGTTGATGAATAAATACAATGTTTGGCATGCTACAGCAGTTTGGGTTTTATTAAATACAACAGCTGAAGTTATTTTAAATTGTATTTATTTTGAATTTAGTGCTATACAAATTTTAGGAATTGTCATCTGCATGATCGGTACAATAGTAGCATCACTATAATCTAATCTATTACGTAGACCAAAACTGAACTATTTCCTGTCAGGTTTATAAAAGATAGTATTCATAGGATGCATCAGGTTGATTAAAAAATAAAAGTATATAGTTTTTATTATAAAGTTAATAAAAATTAAATAGAGATTAAACTAGATAACACACGTGAGATATTTAAATGACTAAAAATATTAATAAATTAATATTAATAAAAGAGAATACTTTTCAAACAGATCAAAAAATAGAGTATAGGGAATATGAATGGGATAGTAATGATAAGATCGTTATTCATCAATCAGTAACTGAAAATGTACATAAAGATAAGATTTATCAAATGCATCGTAATATGATATTTTCTGTAAATCAACAAACTTATGATTTGAATAAAGATATTAGTATTTCATTAATGATTATGGGGGATTTAAATCCTGAAGAGGAAGCCCAGAAAAAAGTTGAAGATGAAAAAGAGGCCAAACGTCTTGAATTACAGGAAAAAATAAATAAACGTATGCGTGACAAAAAAAGATAAATGTAAAAGATAATTAAATAAGTTATTTTAAAATGTTTTAAATATGTAATTTTAATTTGAAGGATTATAAATGAGTTATAATAAATTTCGAAAAGACAATACATTATCTTATGATGATGTAATCTTAATGCCTCAATATTCAGATATTAGAAGTAGATCTGAAATTGATCTATCAGTTACTTTAAACGATACTTTACGTTTAAGTTTACCTATTATTTCCAGTCCTATGAATACTATTACTGAAACTAATATGGCTAATGCAATGCATAAACTTGGAGGATTAGGTATTCTACATCGTTATAATACTATTGAATATCAAGCTAAACTATTAAGTTTTGTTCAAGGCATTAAGGCTGCAGCTGTAGGTGTTACAGGCGATTGGCAAGAAAGAATCACTGCGTTAGTAAATGTAGGTTTACAAATCGTATGTTTAGATGTTGCACACGGTGATCATATCCTAATGGTTGAAGGCATTCAATGGATTAAAGAAACATTTCCACAACTTTATATTATTGCTGGTAATGTCGCAAGTCGAGAAGGATATATTAGATTATCCGAAGCGGGTGCTGATGCAATTAGAGTCTCAATTGGATCAGGTTCTATCTGCACCACACGTATTCAAACAGGTCATGGTCGACCTACGTTAGATGCCATTTTAGATGCAGCGCAAGCTAAAAATGATCTAGGTTTAAAGACTTTAATTATTGCAGATGGTGGTATTAAAAATGCTGGTGATATTGTTAAGTCATTAGCGGCGGGAGCCGATTTAGTTATTCTTGGTTCTTTGTTTGCGGGTACTTATGAAACGCCTGGTAAAATTGTAAAGATAGAAGGTAAATCATATAAAACATACGCTGGAATGGCTAGTAAAGAAGCTCAATTAAAAGGTCGTGGATATTATAATTCAATTGAAGGTGTATCTGCTGTTGTAAAATTTAAAGGTAATGTAAGTTATACAATTAATGAATTACAAAAGAATATATGTTCAGGATTAAGTTATAGTGGCGCACGCACCATAAAAGAATTACAACAAAATGCCATTTTTCAAATTCAAACGTTATCTTCTCATAATGAAGGATTACCTCATATTTTAAAACGTTAATGTAAAATTTATTTATTGTTTTATAATTTATTATCTTTTTTATTTTTAATGGAGTGAATTATGCCTGTTAAGGTTATTATGGGATTACAATGGGGAGATGAAGGTAAAGGCAAAGTTGTTGATCAAATGGTGACTGACTGGGCTGATGTAGTTGTACGATATCAAGGCGGTAATAATGCAGGACATACTATTTATGATGAACAAAACAACAAATATGTATTACACGCTTTACCATCAGGTGTTCTGAAAAGTGAATGTTTAAATATTATTTCAAAAGGATGTGTAATTGAACCATTGAGCTTATATTCAGAATTAAATGCTTTCCCAGATGCATTTATTAAAATATCAGATCAATGTCCTTTAATTTTACCACATCATATAATTTATGATAAATTAAAATATCAAAATAAAATTGGTACAACAGCAAAAGGTATTGGTCCTGCCTATGCTGAATATATTGCAAGAGATAATTTTACATTTTTTGATTTAATACATAATTTTGCAGATGTCAAAACTAATATAGCATTAAAACTACATCAATTAAATTATGATACATCATCAAGTGAAGTTTTTAAAGTAGTCTTCCAATCTCACTTGCTATTAAATAATTTTGATGCAGCATCAGTTGATAATTTAACAGATATGACAAGTAAAATTAACCAATTTATTGATGAATATATTGCACGTCTTGAATTGGCTGTTAATAGTTTTATACAAAGAGAATTGATTGTAAATACAGATGAATTAATTAATAGTTTATATTTTGAGAATAAAAACATTATATTAGAAGGAGCACAAGGTTGGGGTTTGGATATATGGGGTAGATCCTATCCTAATGTTACTTCATCTTCACCAAATATTGGAGGAGCTTTGATCTCAACCAATTTAAATCATAAACAAATTGATGAAGTAATAGGCGTGGTAAAAATTTATAAATCCAAAGTAGGAGAAGGTAATCATTCAACTGAGTATCATTTACATGACAGCATTGCTGCTTTTCTTGATGACGCTCGAGATGCTTTAGGTGAATTTGGAGCGACAACAGGTCGACCTAGACGATTAGGTTGGTTGAACATGGATGAAATTAAACAAGCTTGTCAGACAAATGGCGTTGATCATATTGTTATAACACGTGTTGATTCTATTCATGAATTAAAAACGCCACGTGATTCTTTTCATATATTACATGAAAATGAATATTTAGCTTATGCTTTGTGGAAAGATCTAACAAAATGTAAAGATGAAAATGAATTTTTAAATCAAAAAGAATTAAGTTTTTTTATTAGTGATTTTAAAAGAATTACTAATGTTCCAAAAGTTAGTTTATCTTTTGGGCCAAAAAGGAATCAAATAAAATGGAACAAAGATTAATTAAAATAACAATTCCAAATGTTTGGGTTGAAATTAAAGAAGAAGAACAAAAACCTCCATTTCTAATGATAGGCAAAAATGGCGAATTAATAAAAGGTTTTTATTTTGATGCATTAGATAAAATAGGAATTATATTAAATGTCACAGAAACAGAGTATTCAGGATTAATACCAAATTCAGAGTTAATTGATAATTTTTATATTGAAAAAATGTATCATGTATATTGTGAGTCTCATACGTTTTATTTAATACAAGATCAGTTTAATTTTCTTTAAAATCTTCTTTTAGTTTTTTCTCTAAACGTTTGATTTTATTTTCAATTAATTTTAGATCATTAATAATAATTTTTAATTTTGAAATTTCATCATTCGCTTCAGTTAATTTTGATTTAAAATCATCTTGATTTACATCAATAGAATTAATTTTTTTTTGAATTAGATCTATTTCATTATCAAAATTATCAATATCTTTTTTATGATTATTGAGTTCAACAAAAGCACTGTCGATTTGTTGTTTAAAATCCAATTCAGCTATCTTATAATTTGTGAGATTAATATCACGTTTTGTCCAATAAGACCATGCATATTTCGATGAAACAGCTGTGATCGCGATAATAATGATAGCTGTAACTGGGTTGTTAATTGCCAATTTAATTAAGTCATCCATGAAAATTCCTTTTTAAATTTAAATATTTTCTGAGATGTAATTGAATTTTATTTTTTTATAATTTAATATGTTGTTTTTAATTTAAAGGTTTTATAATGTCTAAGAAAAGTCATTTAATTTTTGCTAAACAATGCAATGCTATTTTTAATTACAATAATGTAATGAATTCAGTGCTTGTTTTGAAATATAAAAAAGATGTAGTTTTGAAAAATGTATTTTTTGATAGAAATGATTATTCGTTTAATCGGTTAGTTGGGACAGATCATCAGTTTAAAAGACCTTATGATCGATCACATCAGACTAGGGAAGGAGAAGATATTCAAACGCAAATTGATAATCATCATATTCATATTGATAATCTTGAAGATTTAGAATTTGTTTTTAAAAATGATACATGCGTTTTAAATGATGATTTCGGTTTAATTATGTATGGCGACTTAGTCGATGTACAATATTTATTACGTGACAAAGTTATATGTTTTGATACAAAAGGATTATTACATTATTATGATGATGCAACCGAGTCAATTAAAAAAATAAATAAAATGCAAATGAAAAAAATGGTAGGTTATGATAAAGACTATCATACGTTGATTGTTTATCCATATCAATTAAAAGTTAATTATCAAATACAGAAAGATTGGATCTGCGATTTTTATCCTGAGGATAAGAAAGAATTATACTTTAATCTGTTACAAAATTCATGTACAGAACCTAGAGTTAAAACATTTGGTAAAATTAAAAAATTGCCTAAAAATAATATTTATAATATTTCTGAAAATGAAATAGTATATATTCAAGATAAAGGTGCATATAAAAGAAATCAAATTACATTTAGAGTTTTAACAAAAAAAGGTGAATTATTTCAATTATACGCAAATCAACTTGAAACGATCCCTGAACATCAATGGCCTGATCTAGCTAGTTTTCAAATCGCTCGTAAAACTTTATTAACAAAGGAACAATTAGAAGGATATCCTTTATTAATAAAGATTGAAGAAATTACAGACGAATATATTTCAGGTTATCTAATTAACAATAGTTTCATATCTATTTCAAGAAAGCTTATTCCAAAATTACCTTGTATTAATCCAGGCAATGCTGAATTTATCTTTGTCCCTAAATGGTATTATGAAAAAAGAATTATGAATATTTTATAAGGAAAAATCCATGGCACTTTTATTATCCAATCAAAATCTATTAAGTGAAAAATTTAAATTATTTGAAACATTTCAAAACAAAATTATAAAAAATTGGTTTTATAATTTTACAGCTGCTAATAATTGTGAATTTATTAAACATATTTCTTGTATTTATAATGGAAACAAAATGAAAGAAAGATATAATTTAAATAATGATGATGAATATGAATATGTTTCTTTCATTACACAAAATAAAAATTTGAATATGTCTTCTAATTCTAATATTTTATTTCAATTAAAATATGAAGAATGGATTAATAAACATTTTTTGCCTATTACATGCATTTCTGAACGTCGTGATTATGCATTAGGCGTTGATACTGTAAGTTTTTTAAATGGATCTACTTTAATTATTCCACATGTAGTATGTCCACACTTATTAGATTATAATGTAAATGAATTAGCCTTAGTATATTTTAGGCAAAGCTTTTGTGAGAAATACAGTTTAATATGATTATAGAAGAATTAAAAGAAAAACTGATTGCTGATATTTATGGTTTAGGAAAAAAGAAAGCAGAATCAATTGCTGAATATTTATTATTTTCTAGTTTATCTATTTTACGTGGACGTAATAAAAATCCTTTAATTTCCAACGCTGGATCAATGTCAGTAAGCTATTTTCAGAAAACATTTAATGTAAATAGAAGTTTATGTGCAAAAATATTGGATTATTGTTTTGATAGAGGCGAAGAATATTATACAGGATCATGTAAACCATCAATACCAAAAAAATGGTTAAAAGAAATGACATTACAATATGTTTCTGAAAATCATTATAAAGCCGATGAATTAATTTTAAATACAAATCATTTTAATTTATACCCTTCAAACGGTAGTTTCTATATTGAGTTTTATTTACCTATTGAGAATATTAAGGCAGCGATTCTACAAGCAAAATACTTAATGAATTCAGAAGAATATTATACTAATGGTCCAGATATTGGTAAATTAAAAAATAATCAAGACGAATATAACCTAGCAAAAATTTATTTAGAAGCTGGTCTACAACGTGATGGATATTTTTGCGAAAAATATGAATATAAAAATTGTGGAAGGGTTTATCAAAATAAATATGGATTTCAAAATATGAAAAAAGTAATTAGAAATTTAGCCTTTAAAGGTTATTATAATATTGATATTAACTCTTCTTTTTTTAGAATGGCTTGGGATCTATATTCAAATCAATGGTCAGATGAATTAAAACATGAAATCAATTATTTATTAGAAAACAAAGAAGAATTTTATGCATCCATTTCTGATCCTAAGGAATTTAAAATTAATTTATTAGCAATTTTATTAGGATCAAATAATCATGATATTATTAATAGTTCTAATAAGACGCGTGATATAAATAGATTATTAAATGAATGGTTATCTCCATATAAAAGAAGAAATCAATTAGCTACTGATTTATTTCAAAAAGAACAGGAATATGTCAGTAATTTAATTAAACAGATTCAAGAAATTCCTCATGTATTAATACACGATGGATTTATTGTAAAAAACAATTATCAACTGGATGAAAAGATATGGTCAATCAAGAAATTATAAAAGAAAAAAAACAATTATATATGATTACAGAAAAACAAAGAAAAGCAATTAATGTTTTAATGCGTGTTGTAAATGAAGCAGTTATTAGAGCAGCTTTTAACGAAAATGAAATAGAAAAAATACAAAAAACAGTTGATCAACTAGTTAGATTCGATGATTAAAAGGAAAATTATGAAAAAAAACATTTTATTACTATTATTATTACCTCAAATATTATATGCACAAGCTTTTGAATGTGATAATTCATTTGAAACGTGTGGAACACCTGAACAGTCAGGCGGTGGCGGAGGAGGTGGCGGCAGCGTATTAATTAATAATACTGATTTAGGTGATACATATCAAAACGCAGATGATTTCGATGATGATGGAATTGAAGACAATGTTGATAATTGCCCGCGTATTAGAAATCGTGATCAATCAAACTCAGATGGTGATTCATGGGGAGACGCATGTGATAATTGTCTAAGCGTCAGTAATTCTTATCAATTAAATGTCGATGGTGATAAATATGGTGATGAATGTGATAATGATATTGACAATGATGGATTTTTAAATTATCTTGATAATTGTGTAAACGAATACAATATTAATCAATCCGATTTAGATAATGATTCACTAGGAGATGTATGTGATCCTGATATTGACAATGATAATTTATTAAATCAATCTGATGAATGTCCTTTAATTTTAAATCATTCTGTTGAATGTAATAAAGATTTCGATCAAGATGGAATTTTAGATTATTATACTGACGATTTATTTGAAGATAATTGTGTTGCTGTATATAATCCAGAACAAGTCGATACTGATGCTGATGGTAAAGGTGATGTATGCGATTCAGATGATGACAATGATTCTATTTTAGATAATTTAGATAATTGTGTTGAGAATGGTAATTATTCACAAATCGATTCTGATAAAGATGGAATTGGGGATGAATGTGATCCTTTATTTTGTTATGTAGTATTTAATAATGAAAAAGAATGTTTAGATCCTAGTTTAAATTTACAAGTATATTCGCCTAGTTTATTAGGCTCTGTTAATCAAAACATTAAAATAAGAATATTTATAAACAGAGAAAATCAAAAATTTAAATATACATTATCTATATTAGAAAAACCTGATAATTCAACATTAGATATTTCAAAATTTGAAGATGAAATAGAAGAGTCCTTTAATTTTGAATATAAAAATGATTTAATATTTAAAACAAATCAACCTGGTGAATATAAAATCAGATTGGAAATAGAAAGTTTAGGCGTTGATTTAATTACAAGTGAAATAAATAATTCAATTTTATATGATTTTAGAATCGTAATTGAAGGTCAGTCAAATAATAATATTAATTCTTGTGATGCATCTAAAAATGACAAATATTCTCTTTTACTTTTAATATTTTTTGTTTTTGCTTTTATTAATTTAAGAAAATCAATATAAAATAATAAAAATTTTATCTTACCCCGTGTACAATATTAAAGTCGTGTTTATAGTATCAATATCAAATAATAAACATTTAATAAAAACAGGAGATCAATATGTCCTTTACAAAAATTTATAAAGATATCACAGATATCGATTCTTTTTTAAATGAACTTTTATCAACTCATATTTCAGATACAGATGCTGAAACATCTAAATTAAAAGGTAGTTTACTTAATACACCTGATTATTATTCGGAAGTTTCTGCTGATAATACTTTGCATACATCATACATTTTAGTTCCAGGTTATAGTAAACAACAATTGAATATTGTTCCTAAAAATAATTATTTTTCAATTTCTACTAAAGCTGAAGAGTTTGATAAACGATTACCTTTTTTAAAAGCTTTTAATTTGAAACTATATGTGCCTTCAAGCACTTGGGATTATTCAACTGTAGAAGCTTCTCTAGAAAATGGCATTTTAAAATTACAACTGCAAGCTAAAGCAAAAAATGTAAGTACACCTGCTTCGATTGAAATTAAGTGATATATGAAGACAGTTTCAGATAAAATTGAATTAGCTTTTAATGAATTAACTAAGTCTAATAATTTGGAACAAGTAAAATTAGATCTGCAACAGATTTGTGAATGCAGAACCTTTAATCCTTTTTTATATGATAGTAAATATAAAGGCTGGTCAAATCAAGAGTTTAAACTTTTATTAAGAAAACTTGAAGAATTACAATAATTTTAATAATAATTTTCTTAAATCTTTTTCTGAAATAATAATCTTTTGATTTCTTTTAATATAATTAATACTTTCATTTTGCATTTCAACATTTTTTATATATCCTGACATTTCAATCTCTTTTTTAAAATCTTGTAACAACCTGTCAGCATTTGCGCTGTAATTTTTATTAAGTAAATTCTGAATTGACTTTTTGATATCTACGAAATCTATTTGTTCAGCATTTTGTAATATATGAAAAAACATAAAAATAGTACTTATTTGTTCATAAAATATAGAAAGATCTAAACTATGATTTGTAATTTTTTCTTGTTCTATTTGTCGAATTATATTATATAAAACATTAGCGACTGTTTGATTTAAAACTTTTGTTTTAAACGATACTGTAAATATTAAAGCTAAACCTAATAAACTAATAAATGAAATAGTAAAAATATCCATTGGATTATTTTGAAATTCATTTAATTTTGTCAAAATAAAATCTTCGAAACTACTTTGTATATTTAAATCATTTGAATATAAATAATTTAAATAATTTATTATTGATGGATTTCCATTAATATATGTACTATAAACAGAATTATTAGTTACAGATACGACATCCTTATATTGTTCATTAAATATCTTATAACTTAATAATTTCGTTATATCATTTTTATTATATCCACCCTGTTTATTTATAATAACTTTATATGTGTCAATAAATATTTCTTTAAGCGCATTTGGATCTTTAACTCTATTAAAAATAGAATAATTTTTAAAATCAATTTTACCATTTAAATTTAAAAAAATATTACTAAAATCCCTTATTAAAATTGAAAAATTATCTGTAAGTAATGGTTGATTTAATACTGCAGTTTGCCATGCGCTGTCTAACTTAAAAAAATGACTTAATAAAAACATAAAAGTATGTATGTTATATTGCTTTTCTTCATCTTCATTCGAAATTTTTTCAATTAAATCGTCTATATTGAAAGTTCTGATACTTTTATAGAAATTATTTTGTAAAAGTTCAAAATTTTGAAGAATTATTCTTTTATCATCTTCATTAAAATTAGCATTTAAAAAATCATCACTTACATAAAATTGAGTATTTTTAATATAATTTAACATAGGTAAAATACCTGTATTTTTAATTTGTGAGTAATTATTGACATCACGTGGGAAAGAGAGAAAATCATTAAATAATAAAAAAATTGGAATATGTTTTTCTCCAAAACGAGAAGAGGTTTTTCTAATATTTTTGTTTGTTAAAAATTTTTTTGAAATGATGACGTTTAATAATTTTAATTCCTGTGAAATTTTAAGTTCTTTAACTGAACTTAAACTATTTAATTTTTCATTGATTTTATCAACAATCTTTTGATCAATTGATTTTAAATATTCATTCATTAACTCTTGATAATCGCTATTGAAATTTTCATTAACTTTCTTTACAATTAAAGGTTGCATAACTTTGAAAAAAGTATTAATGAATTTTTTTATATTATTAGGATCTTTAAAAAATTGGCTAACCTGATTATTATCATTTTCATATGCGTCTTTGTAAAATAGTTCTCGAATAATGTTAAAAATCGAATCGTCAGTTAAAGAATTAAATTCACTAATGCATCGATCAATATATAATTGTTTAATTTCATTAATTTTATTTTCAATTAAATTATGATTAAATACTTGTAAATCTTTAGGATTAATATCAAATTTAAAATTGAAATTAACAGGACTTTTTTGAAATAAAAGAAGATTATTTGATACTTTTTCAATTGACAATTGTTCTAAACTTTTATCATTCAATAATGTTTTTTTAATTGTAGTTAAATTATTATTGATATATTCATCTACGACATTTGATAATGCATCATTTATACCTGGATTATTAAATAATTCGAAGAAATTAAAAAACTCAATAGCACTAACTATATTATTTTCAGTCTTTAAAAAATGAATCTTGGTATCTTTAGTTAATATATTTATTATAATTTGTGTTAAATTTAAAAAAAATTGAGTAAATGCATCACTTTCCTTAGCAATATTATTTAAATTTGGTAATTTAAATAATTGATTATTAAAAATTCTAGAGTTAACATCGACTTTAGTCTTTTCATTAGAGGTTACTTCAAAACCTAATACTTGTATAAGATTTGCTTCATATATTTCTTGATCCAGATTTTTCGATAATAAATTAATTTTATCAATATTTGATGTTTTTAATTGAAAATTTTTAGAAAAATATTGTGACAGATTATCCTTATTCAAAAATGATAAAACTTCAAATAAAGAATCAGAATAATCACGCTGTTTAAAATGATGATATACATAATCATCATCAGCATTCATAAAATCTTCGTCTGACATGCTAACTGATTCTTCATCATACTCGTCCGTCGTCGTAACTAAACCAGTTAAAATGGCGCCGTTTGGATCATTATAACTTAAATTATTATCGAGAATAAAAAGAAAACTGTTTTGCCAATATTTAGAAGAATATTCATACCATTTATTAAATGATTTAATACACCATTCAGTAGTACCACGTAATTTTTTATTTTTATTTTTATCAGTTGATCCGTTAACAAAGAAATGAGGATTTAATTTAACAGAATCAGAAAATTGTGTTGTAGATTTGTTTGAAGTAAAATCGGTTTCATATGGCAAAATATTACATGCCATTGCCGTACCTTCATACGTATTAATTAAAAAAATTTTAACATTTGGTTCTTCAAAATTCATTGGTATCCAATAATTATTATCGACACAATACTCAATAAATCCGCCTTGATATCCTGCAAAAGTACCTATGGAAGAATTTGAATGCATACTTTTTTGTTGTGTATCCAAAGAAAGACCATCATCTTCTTTTAAAAATATATCCCACAAATTATTTTGAAAATCTTGTGATAAATAGTTAATAAAATTAGTATTATGTAAGTTTAACTTGGAAAAAAGTGCAAACATATTTAATGAATCAGAATTATTGATATACTCTGTTAATATTGTAAATAAATCAAAATAATTTAAAATCCTAGTACCTATTGGAATATTAGGTTTAACTGTTTCCTGATTACGATATGGCGTATTAAACCATTTAATGTGTAATTGTAACATGTTGTTAATAAATATATCAAGCTTTTTACTAAAATTTTGATTTACACCACCTTTACTATTAATAATTTTAAATAAATCTGTCAAATGATTTAATTCGTTAGCATCACCTTTTATTCGTGGTAAATTTAGAATTTTAACAAAAGTATCAGCATTATCATTTCCTATAATTGATTTAACAATTTGATTAAAAGCTCGTAATTTCTGAAAACTGTCGTTGATCAATGACATTTGTGTTGCAAATTTATTTTCAATATTATCATACAAGTTTAGTTGTTCAGACGTTAATTCACTTTGTCGGGTATCTTCTAATTTATACAAAATATAATCAAAAGGTAAATCTAATGTAAAAAATTCATCTGCAATTGTTGTACCATTTAACTGAAAATCTTGAACAATTGTTGGATTTATTGATAATATTTTATCGATCGCTATTTTTAATGCATTTTTAAAAGATGGAGGTGTATCAGGTTTTAATAATTTTTCTACTGTTCCAAATTGCGATTCCAATAATAATTTTTTTAACATTCAAATATCCATTTAACTTTTATAATATTATATATTTTCGAGGAAATAAAAAAAATTTTCTGATTTCTATTAAACACTTTTTAATATTTAATATTAAACAGGAGTTTTCAAATGAAGATATTAGATGAAGATTTATTACTCAAATACGACGTGCATGTTGAAAAAACTTTTAACATGGATGGATCTATTTTATATGATATTGAAGGTCACAACGATACAATAGAAGAAGCGATTGATCTGTTATTAAATAGAAATAGATATAATCATCAGATTAATCAGATTAAATCTAAAAATAAAAATTATATAAAATATAATATTCTATTTAAAAATAAAATAGAGAACAAACTGGATATCACTGGTGAGATAACTAAAGAGTAATTTTATATTAAATCCCTAGTATTAAAATATATATTTAAATCATAATTATTTTGAATTGCTTCATTTAATGAAATAGTTTCAGGTTCGATGCCTTCATACCATTCTTCAGTATCAGGTGCTGCAAGATATATTTCTGAGTCTTCGATTATTACAATAGGAATTTTTGGAATTTTTCCAATTTTAAACGCTCCTAATCTATGATTACCGTCAATTATTAAATAACGATTGTTTAATAAAGGATGACGTATCGCAATAACTGGAGGTATTCTATTTAATCCATACATATTTACGTCATTTATAATTTTTTGAATATATTCTCTTTTCTCTGACATGAAATAATTTATATCTTTAGCTGGTTCATTCCCAATCATATCACTTACAGATAAAATTTCAAAAGGATATGATCCATATACTTCAGGAACATCTGCACCTTGAAAATTAGGATAAATAATTATTTTTTCTTTTTTAAACGAATTATCATTTAAAATATGCTCAATGTATTCTCTTAATATTTTATAGTTATTCATACGTTACACCAGATTAATTTATTTTTAATTATTAATAAAACACTAATAAATTTAATTTAAATTAATCTATGATTAAATAGGATAACATAGAAGAGACTTTTTATATAGATCTCTATTATATATTATAGAGCAAATAAAATAGTTATTTGACGTTCACTATGATCGCCATTTTTTGAAACATAAAAAGCTGAAATTGAATCTGCACTCTTAAACAACTCATCTTCAGAATATTCAAAATCAACATCTAACCATTTAAATAATTGTTTTAAAGCACCAGGACCTCTTTCATTAAAAATATCGAAAATATCATCTTTATATGGTTCTTTACCAAAATTATTATAAATAACATTTGATTGCGATTGATCACCATTCAACTCACCATAAACATCATCTGCAATACCACCATATTCAGCGTCTAAATCATTAGGATCTATAATAGAAATACTTTCAATTCCACTAATGCCGCCAAATTCTGCTACTGCTTGTGATAATTCATTTTTAAATGTATTTACATCTTTACCACCTCCACCGCCAAAACCACTACCTCCGTCAAAACCCCCTCCACCGCCATTAAAAGGTATATAATTACCTTCCTTTAGAATCTTTCTAATTACTGACTTTAATTTATTAATTGTTATTGGCATAATTATTATCTTTCACAGTGCATTTAATATTTTATATATATTATAAATACATAAAAAAGGCATAAAATATTATTATGAATAATTTTTTAAATGATTTTTTGTTAACGGAAGAAAAGAAAAAACCTAATTCGACGACTAAGACAAAAACTAAATCTACAACAAAAACAAAAGCAAAAACTACATCTGTTAAAAAGAAAACAGCTAATAAACCTGTTAAACCTGTAGTTAAAATTAAAGGTAATCAAAGTATCGAAGAAGCAGAAAAAAAATTGGCTTTTAAAAACGCAATTGAAAATGATATGTATACGATCATTTCAAATGCATTAAAACAACAAAGATTAGAAAACTTTGATATTAAAGCATCTTTGGCTGTTATATTAGCAATAATAAGCGTTGAAAGTCGTTGTGATATTAAAACTCAAGAAAGCACAGCTGGTGCTATCGGTGTTATGCAAATTACATCTAACGCTGCAAAAGATGTAGGTGAGCCAAATGCAAATTTAAAAGACGTTAATGAAAATGTAAGAATAGGCATTAAATACATGAATCGTTTAATGAATTACATGAAAAAAAATGCAATTAAAAACGGAAAAAGTTTATGGGATTCACAAACTGGTTATATTTTTAGATTAGCATGGATGTGCTTAGGTTTTAATAATGGTTTAGGTAATATTAAAGCTAATTTCTTAAAAGGTACTGATATTAAAAATACGACATATTATAAAAACGTCAAGACATTTTATAATTTTTGGTCGCAAGATGCTGTAATAAAAAAATTCATTCAATTATCAATTAAAGCTAAAGCATTAAAAGATCAATTAAATCATGATCAAACAAATGAATCATATTATATATACAATGATAAAGTAATTTCTGAATCATTGTTACGTGATCTAATTCAGTCATGTCTATAATCGAAAAATGAGCAAAAAAAACGATCGTTTTCACGATCGTTTTCATTTTTATTTATTATTTAAATTAAATTATTAACCGAAAATCTTACCAGCTTTTTTCATAATAACAGCTGCAAATAATGTTGCCATCATAATAGGTGATGATAAACCAATTTGATTACAACTGTCATCGTCACCCTTAGTAGGTTGTTCAGTTGAAGCAACAACTTCTTGTTCTTCACAAGCATTTTCCTCAGTAGCTACACACATGCATGTTTCAGGTTGACTCTCATCACATTCAATTGGTTCTTCAGCAACTTCACCACCTTGCGCAACATCTCCCGCGACTTCACCACCGACAGTACCACCGACAACTTCCTCGCCTCCAACAACACCTGCTGTAACACCTGCTTCAGAACCAGCAGAAATTTCAGTAACTTCACCCGCAGTTGTACCTGCAACTGTGCCTGCTTCAGAACCAGCGATTACAACTTCGCCAGCAACTGTGCCGGCAGTTACACCACCTTCAGTTCCTGCTGTTGTACCAGCAGTTACAACTTCACCACCTACAGGTTGTTCTACACTTGCATCACTTACACCTGCATCTACTACTACTAATTGATCTTGTTCCATTTAAGAACTCTCTTTCTTTATTTATTGTTTAGTTTATGTTTATTAACAAAATTTATATATAATAATATAATCTGTTTTTAAAGTTTACAATTTAATTTTTTATTTTTGTTATTTATTAATTGTAAACTTTTATCATATGCCATGATTTGTAATTCCATAATTTTAGTTCCTAAAAACTTTACATTATTATAAGAATTATGACCAAATTCATTTACATTTAAGTTTTGATATAATGCATTAATCTGCGAATTTTTATATTTATCAAATTCAAATAAAATATTAAATGTTTGAAAATCTGAATTTAACGTAACAGTTAATCTTTCACATTGATTATTTTGGAAGATCACATCTCGATTAATTTCATCATATAAATACCAATTATCATTCCATTCTTTTAAAAGTGTTTTAATGGTATCTTGAAATTTATATAAATTGGCTTGATTTTGTATGTCTGTGTTTGACTCAAACGTAATATTTAAAAACATTTATGTCCTTTAATAAAAATAAAGTGTCGACAGAATTTTAATATCTTCTGCCTCTATTGGTTCTAGATTTCCATTCTTCACCATTCCAAGTATAAATCTTGTTACCTTCATAACATTCATCACCTTCTCTTGGCGTTGAACCTGGACGTTGTGCATCCCAACAATCTTGACCAGCTTGATCAACGCTAACTGGACTATATAAAGAACTACTATAATCTTCATCACCTTCTATTGATTCATCATAATCATAGTCAGCATATTCATCATTGGCATCAGCCTCCAATGCATCATAATCTTCATCTTCTTCATCAACATAATCAGATGAAAAATCATATGCTGAAGGAGCGACTTGTTGCCCGGGTTTTTGATCATATGTTTCTGGAGGAGTTAAAGCGTCTTTTCCAAATTTAAAAGGCTTTCCACCACCTGAACCCATAGATTCTTTAATAACTGATCGTATTAGATTACGTAATCTTGATTCTTTAATTAACATTTTTTTACTACCATAATATTTGTATTTTTATTTTATATATATAATATTTTCAAAATTATTGTAGCAATGTTAAAAAATCTTAATTATCTTCGTTTGAATTAGCAATATAAACGTTTATAATACTATCTAAAGAATCCAAAATATGTTGATTTAAAGCGTATTTTTTAACTTGCGAATCAATACTTTCTAAAAAATCAACATGATCAGGTAATGTATTTTTATTTTGTAGATTAATATCTAAATTAAAAATAATTTGTGCACTTTCAGCCATGTATTTATCCTGTAGGACTCTTAACGCATCAATTGAAGTACTGGACAATTTTTTATTATTGCAATTACAACTCATCTTTTATCCCATACATTATTTTTAACAGTAACTTTCATATCCAATTCACAACTAATCGCAACAGCTTCTAGAAAATCCTTAGTATTATAACTACAGCGGAATGTTTGACGATTATATTGGGACAAATAAGATTCTGCAGCATTTAAAGCATCGTAGGTATTACCAGCTTCGAAAATACGTGGAATTAAAGCTTTTTCATCATCAGTTAAACCAGATCTTGCAATTGTAACTTGATAACGTTGATAGTTACGAGCATCGTTTGGATCAAACCAAATTTGATCATTTGAAGTTGTTTGAAAGGCATCATATTTATTATTCTTTGCCATTTTATTTCCTTTTATATTGTGTGTGTGTATGTTTATTAATAATATTATTTTAATTTATTTTAATGTTCTTTACAAAAAATTAATTATTATTTTTCATTTTAACTAAAAAATCTCTTGTTTCGATATTTTGATCGCCAAAATATAGAGATGTATTAGGACATAATACCCAACAACGACGTAATCTAGAAAAATCAGGTTTTGGTGCACCGCCATCAGTCATAATAATTAAGCCATCATATAATTTATTATTTTGATTGGCATGTCTTGTGGGTGCATTAAAGTCAGTACCGCCTGTTCGAGTACGTGTTAAATCGTATTTTTTACGTCCTTTGACAAATTCAATTTTGTTATCAATATCCACTTCAGTATCAAACTTATATAAAGTAAAATCACATAAATTTGATAATGTATTTAATTCGCCAAAGAACATTTCTAAAGCATCGTCAGGCACAGAACCTGATTCATCTACATAGACAGCAATTTTAGGTTTATATTCTTTATGCATGCCTGGATGAACTCCTGGATATTTTCTATTTAAACGTGTGACAGTTGATAAACGTTCATCACGATTAGTGAAACCAACGAATTTTCTTAATATATCCTTCCAAGAGATTTCTTTATGAATTAAAGATTTGATTTGACGTTGTAGACTTTGAGAAACGCTACCCCAACGATTATTAGCTTCACACTCTTGGCAAGCGTCTTTCAATAACTCTTTGATACGTTGTGAAACCTGAGCCCTTTCATCTTCTGTTAGTTCACCCCAACCTTCATGATCATCTAATTTTCCTAACATATTTTTTAATTCCTCAGCTAATGCTTCACCTTCTTGTAACATTTGTTGAATTGTTTCATCATTCATCAATTGTTCAAAGTACCAATCAGCTGTTTTATTAGGAGGTAAATTTGCAATTAAATTTGAAATTGATTCATAACGTTGAATTTGATCAGCCTTCATAGTTTTTTTATCTTCATCAGATAATTTAGGTAAGGCATGACCTGGAATCAAACCGCCTTCTGGTAAATCAAGTACATCGAGCATAGTATTAATTGATAAATCAGTAGCATAATTCCAGATAATATGTGGATCACGACGGCGACTGGTGGTATGATCATATAGTAAATGCAGACATTCATGTTTTAAAACGCCTACAACTTGACGATCATTTAAAGATGCCATGAATTTTCTGTTCCAATATAAATTGAACTTTTCATAGGTAGTATTTACACCTGCTGTTGGTACTTTATCTGTTTCAATTTTTGTCATGGATCTTAAGATTCTGGAGTAGAAAGGTTCATGTCCAATTAAATTAACGAGATAAGGTGATAAATCAAAGTTTTTAAGACGTTCAGGATTTACTTCTTTGGTCTTTTTAACTAAATCATTTGCTGTGTTTTGATTATTAGATGACATATTTGTCCTTTATGAGGGAGTGGATTTATAAAATTATTTATTAAGTGTTTAGAATTAATTATTTGTTTTCATTCAAAGATTTACCTGAATTAATAATGCCTATGAATTTATCACCAATGATTTTGTGGAATTTAACCATATTTTCTAAACGTTTGCATTTAGAAATTTGATTCCACATATACACTAACATTTCTTCAGGTATTAATAAACCAAATTGTGCAAGATTAAATGCTTGTTCAACAGACCAATCATTGGATTTAGCATGATCAGCGATTTTATTAATCAAGGCATTTAATTTATCATTATCACATTTATTAATACGTTCCATATTTTGGTCAAAACGATCAAGAATATCTTCAGGTGTTAGAATGACTTTATAATCGCGTACAAATTTAGTGAATTCAGCAGCTGCAGATTGTCCGACTAAACAACTTGCAATATTATTAATTAATGCGGCATGATTGGGTGTACCTAAAACTTCAGATAATTCAATTTTTGCATAATTCAAACATTCATTAAAAGCTGCCCAAGAACGTGGAGTTGGGAAAACTTCACCTGGTTGTACTTTAGATACATCAACGGCTAGCTGTTCTGAATGCATGCTGATAAATTCAATAATAACGGGATTGATTTTACCACGTGGACTCTTTGCCCATTCCATCCAATCATCTTTGGTTGATACAATTTCAAATGAAGCAAAACGATTCAATAAAGCAGGATCCATATCTTGTACAGAATATTCATTACCTGCATTAATGGCCGCATAAACTCTGGTTTGAGGATGTAATTTGTGTGGTCGACCATGTTCATCATTACCTAACTCTCTATCCAAAACAATTTGAAAGAAAGATTGCATAACTTGTGGTGTGGCACGATTAAATTCATCCAGGAATAAAACCACAGGACGATTACATGCAGCCATAAACCAAGCAGGCATACAGAAAGTCATGACACCATTACGTTTCATACCTTCTAAATCAGGATAACCTGCCACATCACCTTCAGTCATAGTAGAACCACGAACATCGATCATTTCCACGCCAAATTCCTCGGCTAATTGACGAACCACATTAGATTTACCAATACCTGTAGAACCACGAAGTAATACAGATTTTGAAGGAGGAAGAACGCGTGCAACGGATAGAAAAGTATTGATATTCATATAATCAATTTTCCTTTAAAAGATGGTTGTTTTAATTTTTACTGGTGTTATTATTATAAATTAAAATTTTATAACTTTCACGTGAGATAAATAATTTTTTAAATAATAAAAAAAAATATTAAGTTACGGCAGTTAAATTAACAGGATTAATAATCAAATACATATTATTTCCAAAACAAACGATCATTTCTTGATGTTGATATTGATTTGAGAAATAATTTCGAAACGTTTCTTTATTTAAAACTGTTAAAATATCTCCATGATTTAACTCAACTAATTGGTTATCATGAATATTACGTGCAAAGAATTTACTGTTATCATTTTTATTAACAGCCACAAGTTGCCCAATTTTAAAATTCCATTCAACAATTTTAATATTATTATTAACGGAATTTTTTAAATTATACAAGGCTTCTTTATCATAAGTGGCTACAGGATTTGTTCTATGATATTCAGTTCTTGCAATTAATTGTTTCATTTCGTCTAATATTTTATTTGATATTTTCATGAATTTTGCCTTTATGTGTAAAGAGATTAATTAAAAAAATTATAACATTTAAAATATAAATATTCACGTAAAACCTATAATAATTTTTTTTAACGGTTTTTAATTTTATTAGCTGAATACACTACGTAATCTTTAATAGCATCGATCCATTCAGCCTCGTAAGCTTTTTCATTTAAAGGAATATTTAATTCACGAGCCAATAATTTGCCATTACGCCAAGCGTCATGTTCTTCAGTAATATTGGCAATTAAATACCAATCCTTATTACCTTCAATTTCTTCATTAATACTAAAATCTACAGTATAACGAAGATTTTCATTACGCCATTTTTCTTTGTTTTCGTATGTTATTAAATGACCTATCTCGTGTAATAAATAAAACAATTCAAATTGACGATTATCTGGTCTTTTTTCAATTGTGATCTTTTTATGGATCTTACCTTTTTGCTTATTAATGTAGAAATAGTCAGAACAATCTTTTTTTATTTCAACTGTTACGCCTTTAGCTTTGGCCCAATCTCTTAATAGATTGATTTGTTTCGAAATGCATTTCATTCAGTTTTAGTCCACGTAATAGATTAGATAGATGATACTTTTTTTATATTTTATTATAATAATATATTTTATAACTTTCACGTGAGATAAATTAATTTAATAGTATAATTTAATTAAGTATTTTATAATTATCATTTTTCATATTATATTTCTCTTCTAAGAAAGATTTAAAATTTTGATTTTCATGAATTAATTTAGCTAATTTTTGTATGTTTTTATTTAATTTATTGGATCTTTTAATAACGCTTTTGGCATATCTAACTGCTTTTCGTGAATTTTTGCAATTATAACCAGCTGCATAACCGCATAAACCTTTTTCTACAGATCCTTTTCCGTAATCATTAATCCAAAATTTTAATTGACGTATACCTTCTGTAATATTGACGTCAGGAATTTGTAATTGCGCACATGTTTTATGATCAGACCACTTGGGTATAATTTGCATCATACCACATGCGCCAACATTTGAAATAACTTCAGGTTGAAATCTCGATTCACTCCACATCAAACTTAATATTAATTCAGGATTAATATGATTTTTGTCACTATATTCGACAATTAGTTCTGCGTTTTGACAAATAATATCAACAACTTCAGGTTTGATTTCTAAACCTTGCTCATTTTGCATGTGAAAAAACGCGCAGATTGCTATTGCTTTTAAAGACAATTTTTACTCCTTTTAATCGTAATTTTTGATTGCATCACTAGTGGTAATAAGCTGACGGGATTTGTCAGCGTATTCAACGACTAATAATGTTTTAACATCAGGTACTCCTAATGTAGTCCAAACATTTGTTTTTTCTTGAATAATATCAACAACTGTTCCTATTTTATTTGAAGTCATAAAATGACTGACTTTATCACCTTTTTTATAGTACATCTATCTATCCTTTATTATAATAAAATGATTATAAGTAATTATATTAAAAAATAAAATACATTACATTCCGCATTAGAACTTGCCTTTATCTTTAGTACGATCATCCCATCTTGCACGGGTACCTCTAGTATCATAATGAATCCATCCGTCATAAATTCCTAATCCACCTTGCTTCATCTTACCTTCTTTAATTAATTTTTCCACCATATTATACATTTCCAAAGGTGTTTTAGTTTTACATTGCAAATCAGTTGCATTACCTTCCATATGTTGTGATTTAGTAGCTCCTCCAACTGCTGCGTTACGTTCAGGTGATCGATAACCAGACATAATAGAAATAGGAGCGCCTAATGCATCTCTTAAGATCTGAATATTCGTTAACACTTCCTTAGTGTTTTCCATTAGATTAGCGGGAACTTTATCATAAAATTCCATTTCTGAAACATTAAAATTTTTTGTCACTTGAAGATTAGTTTTCTCTTCTTTTAATAAAAGTTTTGATGACATATAATTTCCTTTCAAGAGCT